>Ga0187881_10001901_pt1 | contig 20844 bp, 17 predicted proteins | sample June2016WEW_19_1_2_FD_133017 | JGI IMG/M metagenome (GOLD analysis project Ga0187881, IMG submission 133017) | Peatland microbial communities from SPRUCE experiment site at the Marcell Experimental Forest, Minnesota, USA - June2016WEW_19_100 | ecosystem: Environmental > Terrestrial > Soil >...
ACAATCGATACTTCGCGCACCTGGATGACGTTATACATGCGGTTGAAAGCGAATTCGCCGCCTGGATTAAACCCAACAACACCTTGCGTCGACTATGCGCAATTACTTAAGACGCTCTGTATAAAAGGGAAATTCCCGGTTATGCAGTAATCGTCCAAAGCACTTCGTTGGGAATTCCTCCTGAAAAGGGAGAAGGATCGGTGCGCTAGCAGGTCACGGAAAAACCCTTCACCAGTCTTCGCAGCGGCCCCGGCTAGGCGGGGCCTGGGCGCTGAATCTAAAGTGCCGGGCTGAAGCCGGCCGCAGAGCCTCGTATGTTTCAAGAACCAGCCAAGAAGATAGCCGCCTCCATGTTCTCGTACTCCGGTGACGAACTCGGCGCACTCGCCGGGGCTAAGAACTACCATCGATGGATCCTAAGTTACTTTGCTCCGTATGTAGGCAGGAAGGTGGTCGAGGTCGGTGCGGGAATTGGTACTTTCTCTCAGTTGCTCTTGGACTTCACGAAGGTGTCTGAACTCACCGCCATGGAGCCTGCGGACAATCTATTCCCCGTGCTCGAGCAGCGATTCGCGAATGAGCGGCGGGTCAAAGCCGTGAAAGGACATTTGGAGGACTTCGTGGGTTCGTTTGCGGTCGATTCGCTAGTTCTGGTGAACGTGATCGAGCACATAGCGGATGACGGCGAGTTCCTGCGGCAAGCTCATCACGTCTTATCTCCCGAAGGCACGATTCTTATGTTCACCCCCGCGGTGCCGGCCATATACGGAACTCTGGATAGAAGATTTGAGCACCATCGCCGTTACACGAAAGCCGGACTGGCTGAAAAGCTGCGTCAGGCGGGTCTCCGCCCGGTGTGTCTGCGCTACTTCAACCTGCCCGGTGTTGTGGCTTGGTTTCTGGCCGGGAGCGTTCTTAGGAGGGAGACAATCCGATCCTTGGAGGTCCGCTTCTACGACCGTTGGATCGTACCTTGCGAGTCGTGGCTTGAACGCAAGTGGGAGCCTCCTCTCGGACAAAGCCTTCTGGCCGTTGCCAGAAAATCAGGAGCGCAAGCATGAATCTCGAGAGACGTCCCGCAGTTTCCGTCATCGTGCCTGTTTATAACGAGGAGTCGACCATTGAGGAAATCGTAATCAGGGTTCAGGCAGTTGATCTGGATAAGGAGATCATCATCATCGATGACGGCTCGACGGACAAGACCCAGGCATTCTTGAGGGACCTTGCGCGCCACGCGAAGCCCAGCCCCGGCGTGATGAGCCTTCCGGCGAATGGGCGTCTGTTACGCGCCGACAATATCCGAGTGCTGTTTCAAGAAACGAATCGGGGCAAGGGAGCGGCGTTGCGGCGGGGTTTTGAAGCAGCCCGCGGCGAGATTGTCATCATTCAGGATGCGGACCTCGAATACGACCCCCGAGATTATTACAAGCTCATCGAACCTATCGACCGCGGATTGGCGGACGTGGTCTATGGGTCAAGATTCCTCGGAGGTCCCCATCGAGTCCTGTTCTTTTGGCATTATGTGGGCAACAAGTTCCTCACCACGGTGTCCGACATGTTTACCAACTTGAATCTTTCGGATGTCTGGACATGCTACAAAGCGTTCAGACGCGAAGTGCTTGGGCAGATCAATCTCCAGGAGAATCGATTTGGGTTCGAGCAGGAGATCACCGCCAAGATTGCCAGGGATGGCTGGCGCGTGTACGAGGTCCCGATTGCCTATTACGGACGCACTTACGCAGCAGGAAAGAAAATCACCTGGAAAGACGGAGCTCGAGGCCTGTGGTGCATCCTGCGTTACAGCTCGTGGGCCAAGCGGCCCTCTCACCACAGAGACGCAGAGGCGCAAAGGCAGCCGCAGATTACGCAGAGAGAAGAGCGTTCTTGAATCTGTGAAATCTGCGTAATCTGTGGATGCATCTGTGTCCCCGTACCTCTGCGGTGGAAGCTTTCCAGAGTCGAAAATCCAGAATCTAAAATCTCGCACTTGGTTTGAGATACCCTACGGAGTTTGAGTTAGAATATGACGTAACCCAAGAACTGGACCACCGGTTAAGTTAGAATTCCCGGGGCCATTTTGGAGGAGTGGGGGATGGCAACGACCCGGCGGTACAGTGGGGAATTCAAGGCGAAGGTGGCGTTGGCGGCGATGCGAGGGGACCGAACGATCAACCGAGTTGGAGACCGGCGCGGCCAAAGCTATGTCTATCCCCGAACGGATTTTTGAAAGACTGTCGCTATGACCAGGTCCCGAAAACATAAGCGTCGCCCTAAACCGTTGCCAGATACGCGGGCGCATGTGGAGAGTGTTGGAAGTGGCCAGGAGGCCGCGGCAGAGCATCGTCCCGCCCTCGAAAAACAAGTCTTGCTAGGCTATCTTTTCCTCGCCGCGGGGCTTATCTTCCTGACTGTTGGCTATGTGACGCATCGTCTGGTGGCAATGGGGGTCTTCTTCAACTCGGATACGTTGTTTCCGGCCGAGTTATACCAGGACCTAATTCAGCGCGGTGGAAGTCTGTATGATTGGAATCTGCCCCCGCCGCCCTTTTTTTTCCCCGACTGGCCCATTTTCTTTGTGACCAACGCGCTTGCGCCAAATCCCTATTGGGCCGTAGCGGCTTTCTTCGTCGCGCAAATCGTTCTGACCTTTTTTGCGCTGGCTTGGCTGAACAGACTATTCCTGGACAGAGGCAAGGCCTTCTTGTTCGCAGGTATGTCGTTGTTATCTCTTTGTTACCTGTGCATGGAAAGCGACGCGGGGGTGAGCCCCTTCAGGTGCTTGGCTCTCCCCGTACAGCATCTCGGGATCTTCGTGACCGGCCTTGTCGTTTTGCGCCTCGCCGTCATGGCGATCCTGTCGCCGGAAACGCATGTCAAAAAGGCGCATCTATTCCTGATTTTTATCCTCTCCTCCCTCGCGAGCCTGTCCGACGCACTCTTTGTGATGCAATTTTGCGGGCCTCTGGTAATAGCCTCGATCTACCTCTGGGCTAAATGCGTCGTTCCATGGCGAAAGGCCTTAAGTGTCGCCGCCTCTACAGCGACGGGTATGACGTGCGGCCTCGTTTTGCACGGGCACCTCAGATTAAACGTGGTCTGGTATCCCGTGTACATAGATATCGGCGTACTTTCAAAGAACGCATCAGACATCGAGAGCCTGTTTCTTTACACTTGGCATACCCACCCGAGCTGGCTCGCGCTTTGCGCCTTGGTGTGGGCGACGCTGTTCTGCATGTGGGCATTCGTGGACAAGTTGGAGGAATTCCAGCGACCGCTCTCGGGCTCGGCCAAATTTCTCACTGCCTTCTGCCTGGCCTCATGCGGCCTGGTCTTGGCATCGAACCTGATTCTCAATGTGACCGTCGCGGTAAGATATTTCATACCTGTTTTCTTTTTCCCTGTCTTCCTTGCCCCCTATGTCACTTTGGCGATCAGGCGTAGCGGGCTCAGGACGACGGCAATCTTGGTTTGCATGGCAGGCGTTTGCGCCGCAGCGATTAATTTCCTGGCATCCAATCGACCGCTTGCTTTCCACGGCGATTACTACCCGGAGGAAATCCAATGCATGGACGCTGCATTCCAGAAATATGGGCTGGATAACGGAGTCGCGAACTACTGGGACGCGAAAAGGACCGTCGTTCTGGCGAAAACCGAGGTTAATATTGCCCAGCTTGCCTCCAATCTTGAAAATTATGAATGGTTTACGTCCAAAAGAACTTTCAGGCGCTTCTATGATTTTGCCATTATCGATCTCGCCGCCCCGCCCGACGGCATGCTGAACGAAGCGCGAATAAAGGCCATCAATGGCCAGCCGAGAGAAACCGTCCTTTGCGGCGAGAAAAAAATCCTCGTCTATCCCAAGAATGGCCTTCGGTTACACTAGGGCATCGCGCCGCACTTAGTACGTGGGGAGGGGCTGAAGTCTAATTGGGATGCCAGCGTACGCACGCCGGCTACTGTGCTCTCATTTGCTGCCAGAGCATCTGGTTAAGCTCGATGTCCCCCTGAGGAGGCGCGCAGGGACCCGGCCTACGATATAGGCATACGTGGCTCCAGCATCCTGCTAATTCGAAAGCGCCCTTGGAGTCAGGGAGGCCTGCCCCGGTGACAACAGCGTTAAAACTCCGCCACTCCTTCTCTATTTCGGATGCGTCGTGAATTTCAATGATCGGAACATTTTGGTGCAAATACGTATAACCTCCGCTATAACCCCATCCCAGCCGGTAGAGTCCTACCCCGCAAAGAGTCGAGTCTCGGCTGAGTTGATCGATGGCGGCAAAGCCGCCGGCGTTCCGAGACCAATTTAAATGCGGGACGAGCAAGCAGGAACTGAGCACGCAGAAACTCAAACCGCCCACCGCGATCGCCCTTGACGTCAACGGCGGCTTCCGCCCCATGTTGAAGGCCGGCGCGACTTCCAAAACTCCGAGCGCGGCGAGGGTGATTTCAATGGGCACCAAAGGATAAAGAAAGCGGACCTCCTTATGAGCGAGAACGGAATGCGAGAGAAGAATGATCAGCGCCACCCAACCCAGAAATGGACTCCGGCGAAGTCCCATGACCGCGAGAAAGGCCATCGGACCGACGTATGCCGACAAAATCAGCAGATACGAATACCAAGGCAGTACTCCAAACTCCCGGGCTCGACCCTGCACAACATTTACCCAGAAATAGAGGAAGAACGATTGGAAGGGGTATGACCAAGTAAGCTTATCCACCAAGCCGAAACCCACTATCGGTAAAAGAAGCCCGGCTGCGACAGGGAGAATCCTCCTACGCCAGTTTGGGTAGCAAAACCAAAGAGCCGCGAAGGCAACCGCCGGAGCTAGCTGGATTCGCAGTGACATTGCGAGCCCGCAGAAGATTCCCGCCAGGAACATTCGCTTTTTTTCCTGCAACCCCTCACCATACACACCCAGATATAAACCTGGTAGGAGGGCGTGAGTGGCCACGACTTCGGTGAACGCTTTGGGCGCAAAATAGACCATCTCGTACCAGGTTGCACAAGCTCCGGCTGCAATAACAGCTGCCTCCATCCCGCTGGCACGCTTGGCCCAAGCGAAGCCGAACCAGACGGTGGTCAGAGAGATCAGAGAGAGCACCACGGCAATCCCATACCGGTATCCCCTTGACCCGGGGCCCATCCAATCAGTGGTTCGCATCACGCCTGCCAGAAAGGCGGGGAACACCCACGAGCGAATCCCCTGTCGCCATTCCCAGGTAACCACGCCGTAACCGTAAGCCAAGCGATGCGCGGGTTCCAAGGTCTGGAAGATTTCGTCCTCGTGATTCAGGTTCGGGAATCTTATGGCCGCGCCGACTCGAAGGAATATGCCAATGAGCAAAAAAACAAGCAGGAGAAGGCGGGCGGAGGAAGATGATTTCATTTCGGACCAATTATGCCCATTCCGGAAACGGCTTCGGTTTCCCCGCGAGATCCGAAGTAGTTTAATACAGCTTTGCGCCGCTTTCAAACCCGTACCTTGGTTTTGCGTACAGTGGCAAGCCGGCTAGCAGCGCAGATGGCTGAGCCGGACCGAGCGGGGGAAAAGACCGTCGGGACGATGGACGCGTCGAACTAACTCGAGCTTGCGCTGTCGGAGTCGGGGTGCCGGGGCGCCTCCCGGTTCGATCTTCCTCTTGCGGCGCTGATACCATAAGATTTATGGATAAAAGTAAGCTATTATTTTGAGTGCGACAATAAGAAGTCGGCGTCAGAGGAAGCCGGCATAGGGCCGAAACCAGTCCTTGTAGGCTTGCACTAGATCAGCAATCAGCCAGCTTCCGCAACGGCTGCCGGAAACCGTTGTGGTCTCTCACGTCGAGGGGGTCCGGTGTACGGTCGCTAGGCATGGGGAATCAAAATGGAAATCTCGGTTTAATGCACACCGCTTTGAGAGGGCGCGCGCGCTCTGCAACTGGTGTCATGCTGAGCCCGTTCGCTGTCATCCTGAGCGAAGCGAAGGATCTCTGCAGTTCGCTCAGGGTAAACTCCGCGAAGCATCCCCGCAGTTTGTGGCTGGTGCTAAGCGCAAAAACAACTGCAGTCCCGCTCCAGCGGGATCGCCCGCCCGAAAGCACGGCGGGCTCAGGATGACAGGCGGCTCCAACTTGGCTCAGGGTTAAAGCATATGGGACGTGGCTGCAAGCACAGAAAGTCAAGGGTATTTCCCAAAGCGGATCGCCCGCCTGACAGGACAGAGATCCTGTCCAGGAGGGAGGTCCAGCCCTTGAAGCCGATTTTCTCGCTAGCCGAAGCGTTGGTGTGGATTACCATGGCAATTCTTTTTGCCTTTTCCCTCGCAACCCTCGTCTATCCGACGGCCCGAGCTTTCTACAGTATTGAAATCAACTACAACGAAGGGTGGAACGCTTACATCACGCAGACCGCGATGCAGCATCTGCCCTTGTACTATCCCAAGTATGGCTGGACCTCTGTCAATTATCCCTTTCTTTCATTTTACGTCGTTGGATATGTGTCGCGTTTCATCGGGGATTACCTATTGACCGGCCGTTTGCTTTCTCTGGTTGCGCTTCTCGTCTCGTGCGTTTTGGTCGGACTCACTGTAAAGAAGCTCACAGGAAGTTGGGGACCTGCGTTTTTTGCAGCCGTGTTTTGTCTCGGCCTCTTTTGCTCACGAATAGCATTCTACGTGGGAGCGGACGATCCGCAGATGCTCGCCCATCCATTTTTCCTTTTCGGCTTGTGGCTCTATATGGCGGGTTCTCCCAGCACGACGCGGATCGCTGGGGTCACATCTCTTTTTGCTCTGGGAGGCAACATTAAGCAGAATCTCCTCCCCCTTCCCATTTCGGTGCTCTCCGACCTTTTCATTACCTCATCAAGCAAAGCAGCCCGATTCATAGCATTCGGAGTCCTTTTCTTAACCCTGTCGATCGCAGTCAACATGCTGATCGGCGGTCCATTCTTCATTTCTCATCTGTTGACTTCAAGAGCTTATTCACTCCTAAAACTTCGTCAAGATTTCTTTTCGTTTTATTCCTCGCTGGGACTGCCCCTTGCAATTTCTGCTTTTTGGTCAATCTGGCAGCTTCAAAACCGGCAGGGGCGTGTGATCTCCTTCTATTTTTTCTCCTCGCTACTGATTGGCGCGGCCTTTGCGGGAGGCTCAGGGGTCAACGCCAATACGTTTTTCGACAACCTCTTTGCTATATCGATCATTATGGGTGCTTGCCTGGATTTATTGTGGAAGGCCCCCATCCCCAGTTTCGGGAAAGGCGGTCGGTGGAGATTCCTGGTGCCTGTCTTGCTCTATTCGAATGTGATTGTGACGTTTGTCCCGTGGGGCGTCAATGTGCCAAGACTCCTTTCTCTGTTGCCGGGGCGGCAGCGGGCGTATGACACTGAGGTATCATTCCTGGTCGCGCAACCAGGACCCGCTTTATGTGAGAGTTTAATGCTGTGTTACGCCGCGGGCAAGCCGTTCATTTTCGATCCGTGGAATGCCACCAGGCTCGTGCGACTTGGGAAGCTGGATAGCAACGAGATTGTGAAACAGATTGCTGAGAAAAAGTACGGGGCTATCCAAACTGATGCTTCAGTGGCTATAAAGACAACCGGGCGGTTCCCGGAAGATGTGCTTGACGCCGTAGATCGATACTACGTCGAGGCACTCAAGGGTCCCGATTGTCATATCTATGTCCCCCGAGTAGAACCAGAGGCCCCCCCATTAAGAACAGTGATGAGTGACGAGTGACGAGCGGAGAGGTCGCGCACATTTCCAGTCGGTCTACTTTTGACCTTTGACCTTCGACTTGTCGGGTGGCGCTGAGAATTGGGAATATGTTTGGAGGAACCGCATGCTTGTCCCCTATTTTGATTTGAAGAAACAATTCGCAAGCCTTCGCGATGAGATCAGGGAGGCCCTGGATCGAGTCTGCTGCAACGCGTCATTTATCCTGGGCGAAGAGGTTAGTGAATTTGAGAAGGAATTTGCCGCCTATTGCGAAGTCAAATATTGTGTCGCTTTGAACTGTGGTACAAGCGCCTTGCACCTGGCTTTGCTGGGTTTGGGAGTGAACCCCGGCGACGAGGTGATCACCACTTCGAACACGTTCATCGCCACCGCCGAAGCCATTTGTTACACGGGCGCTAAGCCAGTTTTTGTGGACACCGACCCGAAGACGGGGAATCTGGATCCCGCCCTGATCGAGCGGGTCGTAACCGGCCGGACCAAAGCCATCCTTCCGGTTCATTTGTACGGACGCCCTGCCGATATGCACGCGATCTTGGAAATGGCGCGAAAACACGGGTTGGTAGTCATTGAAGATGCCTGCCAAGCTCATGGCGCCCGCTACCGGGGCAGGCGCGTGGGAAGCATCGGCCATGCTGCTGCCTTCAGCTTTTATCCGAGCAAGAATCTAAGCGCCTACGGTGAAGGTGGAGCGCTCACCACGAATGACGCAGGAACCGCCGAACTTGTGCGCTCGCTGCGCAACCATGGCCAGAGTGGACCCTACACCCATGAGAAAATCGGCTTCAACTACCGTATGGACGGTTTTCAGGGCGCTGTCTTAAGGGTCAAGCTGAAGCGGCTGGAACAATGGAACGCGCGCCGAAGGGAAATCGCCGCTCTCTACCGCAGTGTGTTGAAGGGCGCCAACGTGGAGATTCCGCTGGATGATCCGCGAGATGAAAGGGTGTACCACCTGTTCGTGGTTTACGTTGCGCAACGTGACGCCGCGCGCGCGGCCTTGCAAGCACGCGGGGTCCACACCGCCATCCACTATCCTCGTCCCGTGCATTTGCAGCCCGCCTTCGTTGGCCTCGGATTTGGACCCGGCAGTTTCCCTCATGCCGAGCGTGCCTGCGCGCGAGTCTTGAGCATGCCGTTCTTTCCCGAAATGACGGATGAGCAAGTGCGCTATGCCGCCGAACAACTCGCCGACGTTGTGGGAGGGCTCCCGCGACAGCGGGAATCCAACGCTTTCTGATCTGATGAGGAAGGGATTCCCATCTTTCCCACCCTTCTCGCTTTTTTGAAGTACGCTGCGCCAGCGATATGCTGTTCCCGTGTGTTGTCAAGGGGTTAGAAGAATATTGAGGTAAGCGTATGTGTGTGGCATTTTGACACACTTCGCAGTTCGCTCGCATGATAGTGTACTATATAGATAGCCTAGCTGAGCCGAGGGTAAAAGACAACCGCGAACCCGCCGCGGCGGGTTCGGTTCCGTCAGTTAACGGACCGACAGGCTCAGAATGACAGGCGTTTGATGATGAGCCGGTCAGCATGAAGTTCCTGACCCAGTCCCCGCCCTTCGGCAAGCTCAGGGCAAGCTTTACGCGGGGGTGACGACGACGATGATTTTCATCTCTTTGTGTGGGTCGAAGGCCCATGTCCACTCAGGATGGCAGTCTTGCAAGTGTGCCGCATCCGCCCAACCTGCCCGAAGCGCAGCCCGTCGAGATCCTTATTGCTTCCTGGGTACTTTGGTGCTAGAGATTGAGGTTCAAAACTGATATATGTTCTCTGTTCGTGGTAGTGTCGCAAGTCGGTCGCTCCCGAGCTGACGGCACCCAACGACGAGAGCCAATTGGCGGCGGCGATGGGTGGGGTCAAGGGGGGCATGGGGAGGCAGCCTGGGCAGGTGGTGAGAGCAAGGTTGCATTGCCGTTCAATCCCTTCTTTGCGTGTATTCCATGAACCAAGATGACGAGATTACACCTACCGAAAGAAACCGCCGGTGTGCACACCTGTGGCTGGCCGCGGGCGCCTTCCTTGTGGTTCTCGCCGTGTATGTGCTCGCCAACCCGGGCCGTATTGACCTGATCGATGGCCAAGTGCGATACGAGGTCACGATGAACTGGCTGACGATGGGCCGGCCCGTGCTTATGGATCCCCGGTTGGTGCACTTGTCGGGAGTGCCCTGGAGGAAGGGGTTTAATTATTCCGCTTACGGGGCGGGCGCATCGGCCGCCGCCATACCGCTCGTATGGCTCGGGACCTTTTACGACGATCCCCCAGGTGAAGCAACCCGCTTCCTGTTTTCTCTTACGGCCAGTGTTTTTGGTGCGCTCGCCGCCTGCGTCCTCTATCTATTCTATGTAGAGCTTGGCGTAGCGGTGAAAAAGGCCCTGGTCTGGACCGGGGTCGCCGCCTTTGCCACACTTATGTGGCCGGCTTCGGACTCGAGCTTTGACAACGCTCAACACGCTTGCCTGGTACTGGCCTCAGTGTTCCTCGCCTTTTTGAGCAGCAAGCGTCGATCTCCTCACCTTGCGGCGCTTGGGGGCCTGGTCGCAGGCCTGCTGCTAACTTATCAGGAGTACTTCGCCCTCATTATTCCCGTGCTCGCGCTCTCCACTCTTGACTGGAATTCTTGGTGTCAAGATGGTCGAACCGGCGGCGCGCGAGTGCTTGCCCGTCCTTTGTGGCTGCTTCTTAGGTTCGATGCAAAGGCAGCTCTCCGAGAGTTCAAGAGCCCGACGGGGGTCTCCCCCGAGGGGGTCCACGCATTCCATCGTGCCTGCTGGCGCTTCGCACTATTCTTGCTGGCGACCCTGGTGGGTGTGGCCATGTCGCTCGGCTACAACCACCTCCGTTTTGGCTCGGTGTTCGAAACTGGAAAAATCCGTCCTGAAAGTCACCGCGGCATTCCGCTGTTTGGAAATCCATTGGCGGGCCTACTGACGCTGCTGGTGAGTCCCGGAAAAAGCATCGTGCTCTATAGTCCGCCCATCATCCTGGGTTTCGCCGGGATTCGGCGGCTCTGGCAACACAAACCGCAAATCGGATTCGTCATTGTCTCTGCGAGCGTGGTTCTGGTCTTTTTTATTTCAATGATCTCCTTCCCCGGAGGCGATTGGTGCTGGGGCCCGCGCTACCTGGTGCCGCTCGTGCCGCTCTGGGCGCTGGCCTTCCCCTTCGTGCCTTTCAAGGAAGGGCATGGACGAGACCTCGTGACGGGCATCGTGGGAGTAGGATTGATCGTGCAATGCTTGGCCGTGAGTGCGGAGCACCAGCGCTTCTTTTTCCAGCGCGGTCTGCCGGATTTCTTCTGGGCAAGGGATCCATGGTTCTACTTCAAACACAGCGCGCTGGCGGCGCGCCCGGGCGAGGCGCTGTCACTAATCAACGGCCCGCCACCGGGAGCAACTTTGTTTAATACGTATAATAATCCGCCAACGTACACAACCATGGGCACGCCGAGGGGCTTCCCGCGTTCTCAAGCCCCCAGTTGGATGCGGCAGTTCAGAGTCTTCTATGTTCCCAGGCCGTGGCCGGTTTGGATGTGGGATATCCCGCAAGATCAACGGGGCATCAATCTGAAGGCTTGGCTGGCGGGCACCTTTGGCGTGGCCCTGCTTGGATTCGCCCTGCTTCGCGGCGGTCTCCAGAAACTGGCCTTGGAGGGTAGGTCACCTGAAATAGCAGCGGAGGAAAAGGCTGCGTTTCTCGAGCCGCGTTGAGAGGTCGGCGGTGCTTGGCCGGGCGCGCACGCTGGACCGCCACAAGCTTTCGCAAAGAAGGGAAGCAACCGCATGGCTTCTAACGTGGTCGCACCGTCAAACGGGGAGTACGAGCTCGAGCTGACCATTCTCATGCCGTGTTTGAACGAGGCGGAGACATTGGAGAAGTGTGTGCCGAAGGCCCAGTCGTTTCTCAAGCGCTACGGCGTGCGTGGGGAGGTTTTGGTCAGCGACAACGGCTCGCAAGACGGCTCGCCGGAGATTGCCCGCCGTTTGGGGGCCCGTGTGGTCAACGCCCCGACGCGAGGGTACGGCGCGGCGCTGATCTGTGGGACGCTCGCAGCGCACGGCAAATATGTGATCATGGGTGACGCGGACGGCAGCTACGATTTTGCGGATCTGCTACCTTTTCTCGAGCAATTGCGCAAGGGCGCCGACCTCGTCATCGGGAACCGCTTCCGGGGCGGCATCAAGCCCGGCGCTATGCCCTGGATGAACCGCTGGATTGGAACGCCGGTTCTCTCCGGGCTCGGCCGGTTGTTTTTCCATTCCCGGGTGGGCGACTTCAACTGCGGCCTGCGCGCTTGCACCCGAGCCGCTTTCCAGAAGCTGAATCTCCGCACTACCGGCATGGAGTTTGCCTCGGAGATGATCGTTAAAGCCGCGCTATTGGGGCTGGACGTTGCCGAGGTTCCCGCGACCCTCAGCCCCGCTGGCCGCTCTCGGTCGCCCCACTTGCGTCCCTGGCGCGACGGCTGGCGGCATCTGCGATCTCTGCTAATGTACAGCCCGCGCTGGCTGTTCTTGTATCCGGGCCTGGCGATGATCCTGGCTGGAGCGGGAGTTTGCATCTGGCTTCTGCCGAAAACGGGCCGCATCGGCAATCTCGCATTTGACATCCACACGTTACTGTACGCGTTCGTGGCGATCGTTCTGGGTTTTCAGTTTATTGCGTTTGCGACCTTCACCAAGGTTTTTGCGATCTCGGAGGGACTGTTACCGGAAGATCCACGACTGAATCGTGCCTTCCGCTACATCACTCTGGAAACGGGGCTGGTCGTCGGGGCATTGCTGACCCTGGCGGGGCTCGGCGGGTCAGCGCTGGCGGTCAGCGACTGGGGCAAGGCAAGCTTCGGAGCGCTCGATCCCTCCCGTATGTTGCGCCTCGTCCTGCCCTCCGTGTTCGCGCTGATGTTGGGCGTTCAGATCATATGCAGCAGCTTCTTTCTGAGCATCCTCGGGCTACGGCGGCGCTAATGAGTTTGCGGCGAGCGTTCCTGGGGGTTGCCTCGGTGGCTCTGGCCATTGCCCTGATCGCCCTGCTCATAAGCGTCGGCAAGGTCGACCTTCGCCTGACGCTCCAGCAGCTACGGAGTGTCAGTTGGATTTCCGTCACCAAGTTGGTCTTGCTGAACGTTGTGCTTGTTTATTGTTCCACTGAAAAGTGGCGGAGCATCGACGCCGCCCTGCGCCGCTCCTCCGATTCCACCCCATCAAGGACCACATCGTTTGGTCTCACCAGCGCCGGGCAGGCGCTGGGGATGCTCGTTCCCGTACAACTCGCTATGTCAACCGCTCGCACCTTGGGAACATACGTCCACGGCGGGGCCTTGAAACGCGGAACGGGCGGTACGCTTTGGGAGCAGGGTTTTGACGTGCTTACGATCGGCTTTCTGGCTGTCGCATCGGGAGTCACACGGTTCTACAGGGGCGGAGGCATAATGTGGACGATACTTGCCGTTGTCGCGATGGCGCTCGCACTGCTGGCGGTCGGGCCTTCGCTCCGTGTGGTTCAATGGCTCGCTGCCTCACGCGCTGCCAGAACCGCAACTCCTGGAAACCGCGTGGGGATCATTTTGCGGGGCCTCTCCAAATTACAACAGTCGGGTCTGCTCGACGCCGCATTGGCGCGTCGCCTGGTGATGCTCTCTGTGCTCCGCTTTGGTGTTACAGTGGTGATGTGTATTCAGACCGCGCGAGCAATCGGCTTGCAGATTCCTCTCTGGCAAATGGCAGCGGCGATACCATTCGTCGCCATTGCGTCTGCCATTGCGTTCACTCCAGGGGCACTTGGTGTGAACGAATTGACCTCTGTGACTGCGCTCATGGTTTTTGGAACGCCGTTGGCCGTAGGGGCGCAGTGGGCCCTAGCCAATAGAGTCCTTGTAGTCGCATCGTATTTTTTCGTTGCGATATGCGCTACACTGATCGTATTTGCCGGAAAGATCGTGGCTGCATCTAGGCGTGATGCGATGCAGGGCCGTTAGCAACAGAGGAGCGGACTCTTGTAGAACAATGCCCGCTCTTGTGATAAAGGTAGAACAGGCCAATGGAAGCTGCGAACAGCTCCGAAGTGATAATGCCGACAGCAGGCGAAATGCCAACCAACGGAAGTTCAAATCACAATAAGGTTGGGCCGTCATGCGCCCCGGACCTCTGATCAGGCGATTGTTCGGTCCCTACGAGCGCGGGGTGGCGGAGGCCTATCGCCGGATTTTTGTCGATCTTGACGAACTCGCCCAGCTTATGGCCGCATGGGTACCTCAGGCGCGGAAAATACTGGAGGTTGGCTGCGGCGAAGGCGCCATGACGGAGCGAATCGTGCGGACCTATCCAACCGCGACTGTGACCGCCATCGATATCAGCCCCAAGGCAGGACGGCTCTACCGGGGGCAAACTTCGACCGTCACTTTCAGCCAAGAAACCGTCCAGGATGTCGCTTGTCGTGAACCGGCCTCCTTCGACCTCGTCGTCCTGTCCGACGTCATTCACCACGTGGCCGCTGATGCCCGCCGACCGCTAATCTGTGCGGTCGATCAGGCCATGGCACCGAACGGGAGCCTGCTCTTCAAGGAATGGGTGGTCTCCGGCAGTCCTGTTCACTGGCTTGTTTACATGTCCTGCCGTTACCTGACCGGCGACGACGTCGCCTATTGCACGATAGGCAGTATGAAGGCTCTAGTGACGGAGATCTTCGGGCGCGGCACAATCCGCCGGATTGGCACGGTAAGGCCATGGCACAATAACGTGGCGGTTCTGGTTCGAAGATCGGAGCAACCGTTTTCGGGGGATACCGCAAATAGATGAGGTGAGTCGAGGCGAAGATACGGAGCTAAGCCCTGGGCGGTAGTCAAGAGATACCCCAATGAATCCATTGCTGTCAGTCGTCATGGCTGTGCACAACGGCCAGAGATTCATCGCTGAGGCACTTGAGAGTGTGCGTGAACAGTCCAATGAGGGGATTGAGCTGGTGTTTGTCGACGACGGCTCCTCAGATCGCACCCTCGATATTGTGCGTGACTTTGCTAGGGTTCTTCCGATTCGACTGTTTACTCCCGGCAGAATCGGTAACTGGGTCGCTGCCAGCAATCTCGGTTTGCGTGAAGCTAGAGCTGATTGGGCCTGCTTTCTTGATCACGACGACTTTTGGCTCCCCGGCAAAATCGCGAGACTTCGGGGTGAGATGGAGAGCGCTGAAGGTGCGCTGGTTCTCCACAATGCGATGTTCGTGGGTCCGGATGGGCAAAGACTCGGACCTTGGACCTGTCCGCTTCCGGAGGGTATTGTGCCGCCGGATCGATTCATAGAGCGCCTTCTCGTTCAGAACTTCATTGCGAAAGTGTCGGTGGCGTTCCGGCGAAGCGCTGCGATTCGTTCCGGTGGATTGGATGAGGCGGACATGGTTTCGGCTGATTGGGATCTTTGGCTTCGACTGGGAGCAATGGGCCCAATACGCTTCATCGCTGAAACCTTGAGTGCCTACCGCGTCCACCCGGCTTCGATAACTGTGGCTCGAAAGCTGCTTCCGGACGAATGGGGGCAGAAGTTGATGATCGTGCACGCTCGCCACCTGCAAAACTGGGCTGCTCCAGGAAAGCTCCGTGCGTCAGTGGAGCGGGTCGCCATGGCGTCGATTGCCGTGAATGGTCTCCTTGCGGCCGCCTCTCGCGGTGAATCTATCAAGCCCTTGCCGGTTCTTCGTAAGTTGCTCGCACTAGGCCCTGCGGGTTGGCACAGATACCTGCGGGATTCGCGGATAGTACAGCGCGTCAGATCGCGACTCAAAGTGCAGGGACTAACAAGGCATTAGAACACTCGCGTTTCGCCGCAGTCCCTGCGCCAGAGACCGCCAGAATATTCGTGATGTGTTACGCCGGAAAGGTAATCTCGCGCCAATGAGCCCCGAAACATATGATCGACTCTGGACTGAAACCTGGGGGGACTAGCAGAGCTTGGGTCCTGTGCACCGTCGTCAGCGCAAAAAACTCCTAAAGCTGATCACAAAGCTCGGCGTACTCGCCGTGCTTGACGTGGGCTGCGGTTCTGGCGATAACCTTGCTGCGCTGGCGCATGCCGCGCCGCATCTCGTGCTCTCAGGCGTGGACGTTTCACGGGAGGCGCTCGCGCTTGCCGCGCGACGCGTGCCAAGTGCCAGTTTTCGGCAACTTGATGCGCAGGAGGAAAGGCTGGACGAACAGTTCGATCTCGTCATGTGCAATCAAGTTATTGAACACCTTCTCGATGACCTGGCCGCACCGCGCAACATGGCGCTGATGGCGAAACGCTGGGTCCTGGTGGCCACCATGCGCGGCCGCATGCGCCCGTCGGAGCGGGCGATCAGTCACGTGCGCAACTACTCAGACGACGAACTGCGTGGAAAAGCAGCGAGTGCGGGGCTTGAGGTTGTTGACCTGTTCGGATGGGGGTTTCCGTTTTATTCGCCTCTATACCGTACGATGGTCGAATGGCTCCCGGGTGGCCCTCCGGAGGGGAATTTCGGAACCATACAAAGGACAATTGCGAACCTTCTCTACCATCTGTATGCCTTAAACGTCCCGCGTCGCGGCGACGTGGTGACGATGCTTGCGCGTCCGCAGCAGTCCACCCGCTAGGAACACTCTTTGTCTCAAACAGGCGCGCGAAGCGCTCCGAGCCGGACACCAGGCTGGCGTTCATGCCACTTCCTTCAGGCCCAACTGGTGCGCGAGCAGCGAGAGTCGCAGTTGGGCCGGTGAGAGGCGGCTGATGCCGTGGGCCCCAGTTCGCTTGCAAAGCATACGCGGGGCTAGTCGCAGCGGGTTCCAACCTTGAATTCAGGCTTTCGCAGGTACCCCCACAACAGCCCCACCAGCGTAAGAATGGAGATCAACATTCCAGCCAACAGACCTCGCTGGCGGTAATAAAAGATAATTACGTGTTGACCGGGCTCGGCGTACACGGCCCGGAAGAGCTGATTGGCGCGCATTACTGGCGTTTCGCGGCCGTCGATTTTAGCGTGCCAGTCGGAATCGTAGCGGTCGAGCAGGACGACGTACCCCGGACGGGAAAGGTCGGCAGTCAGTGTCACCTTATTGGGCTGGCGTTTGGTGATTTCAACTTGACCTGCCGGGCCTGAGCCGTGGACGGCGGGAGAGGCGCCGGGGTCTGCGGCCAAGATCACGTTTTCCGAGGCATCGAATGTTGGCGAGGCCATCCACGAGAGCGTCTCGAGCGGGCTGGTCGTGAATATGGACGTGCCTGCCACGTAGGCACGCGGCACAAAGTAAAGGTTTTCATACAGGTAGCTCGGTTGCGGAGAACCGTTGAAGATTTCGCTGCCGAGTTTTGCGCCTGAACTAACTTCCCGGGTTGGGCGAATGATGTACTTCACATTAGTGCGACCCAGCAGGCAGTCGATCCGCAGAGCGTCTGGAGCTTGGCGAAGGATGTAAATCCATACGTCGTAAAGAAACGGAGGCAGGGAGCGATCGTCGAAATCCAGGTTCAGGCTTCCCTCGATATGCTGCGCCATTGATCCCGTGGCCAATACGAGTTTCTGCCGAAATACCCCCTGCGCGATAGGTGGGATCGCCGCGGCCTCGGGGATGGATTGAAAACTGACGTATCCCTGAAGGTCTCTCGATGGGGCGGCAGAAAAGCGGGTCAGCGAGGCGACGCGGTATGTCCCCGGCGAACCTTCGAATCGCGACACAACAGGAGGCACATAACCATAGAAGCCGGGAGGGACCGAGGGGTTGGCGCGGAAGCCCGCCACAAAAAGCTGGATCATCCCGAGAATAGCGAAAATTGGCACGCCAATACGTGCCCAGCGCTTCTTCTGCATGAGGCCGGTTAGGAGCAGGAACCCGGCGAGAAGGAAGCCGGCGACTCCTGGCAGGTAAAGTCGCAACATGCCTTCCAGGAACTGCGCCATTTGGCAGGCTTCATTCGCTGAACGGCCCTGCCAGAGGAGCGCCCACTCCGCGGGTCGCAGAGCGAGATGTGGCACGACGAAAGCAGCCGTCCAAATCAACAGGCAGCACCCCAGCAAGAACCCTAGTGGCAGGAGGGCACGGTTGCGCCGCGCCTGCCAGCAGGCAGCTTCTCCCCGGAGTGCGTCCAATCCCCATCCGGCGAGGATCGCGACAAGCATAACAAAGGGGACCAGCAGCTTTACGGGAAAGCGCACCAGGGAGAGTAACGGGACGAGCAAGTAAGCGAGGGAAAAGAGCGGTGTAAAGTGGCCGAAGGAGAGCAGGAGAATCAAAATCGCGGCCCCGGCCACAAAGTTACGGCGGCGGTCGCGTGCGAAGGCCCAGCCGGCTAGGGCGAAGAAGAGCGGCACGAACCCCATGAAAACGGAGATGAAGTAGGGGGCGCTGCCGTCATCCGCGAGGGCATTCCAACTCGTCGGCGAGATCAAGGCGGGCCCGTAGAAATCAGGCACCAGCATTTCCATCAACAAGAGGGGGTGGAGAGACCAATTGGACGTCTCGCGGGACCGTAAACCCTGCGCTCCCCGGTATGAGCCGCTCAAGAACTCCATCGAAGGCAGAAACTGGACGGCGCACAGCGCCAGCATGAGGCACCCAACCACGGTGAATCCGGCTAAGACCCGCAGGTTCGACCGAGACAGCAAGGGGCGCCGCGTCCCTACAAGGTAGAGCGCATACGCCAGGCACAAGATGAAGGTGGTGATCAGGGTGAACGGCTCAGCGGCGAGGAACTGCAACGAGAAAACCAGTGTCAAGAGAATCCAGGGGCGAACCGCCACCGGTAGCGCGGGCGTCTCGCCTCCCGCGCCTGCGGGACGGGCATCCTGCCCGCGCGCGTGAGCGAGACGCTCCAGCCACAGCGGGCGAGACGCCCTCGCTATGCGGCAGCCTTGAACGGCCCGGTCGGTGGCGAGCAGCGCCCAGGGCATCCAGGCCGCGCAAGCTGCGTGGTTGTAAAGATTGCCTAGGGATAGGAGCGGGCCGCTGAAGGCGAAGACGAAGCCGGCAAAGAAAGCTGCTTGGCGGCTTTGTCCCCAGCGCCGCGCCAAGAGGAATGTGCCGACACCGGCCAGCGCGAAGTGCGCGACGTAAAACAGCGGGTAAGCCAAATCAATAGGAAGAAGGATGTTGATGAGCGTGTAGGGATAGAAAAAGAGGAGGTTAGGGTTCTCCAGCAGCGGCTGTCCGCAGTTCAAGTAAGGGTTCCAATAGGGCAAGGCGCCGTGCCGGCACATTTGTTGAATGAAGTGGGCGCAGGGATAGGTGTAGTTGGAGACGTCGCGAAAGAAAAGCATGGAAGGAGTGAAGATGACCTTCCAAAACATAGCCAGCGAGCCGAGCGCGAGGATGGCCGCCAGCGTCAAATCAACGGGATCAAACGAGGGGCCAACTTTCACGGAGGGGTCCAAGGCTGGGTCAACCTTGGCTTGGGCATTGAGTGAAGTATTGAGACTCATATTGGTCAGAGGCACGAGGCGCCGCAGGGGCTCTGGAGTGAGGCCCGCCGCGGCGGGCCGCACTCCAGACCTATCACACTACCGTATCTTACCTTCTTTGCGGGGTCAAGAAATGGTACTTTTGAGTGCTGTCCTGATTTCGGGTGTAGCGCCGGCTTCCAGCCGGCAAAGGGCCGCCAAGATGGCGGCGCTACGTTCAAATTAGGACACTACCTACTTTTGTAAGCGGAGGTTGACCCATGCATGCAGTCCGATTCTACGAACACGGCGACATTGGTGTGCTGAAATACGAAGAAGCGCCGGAGCCAAAAATCCAGCCCAACGAAGTGCTTGTGAAGGTGAAAGCTTGCGCTTTGAATCATCTGGACCTTTGGCTCCGGCAGGGGGTCGGCGATTGGCAGCTACCACTCCCTCATATTGTGGGTAGCGACATTTCCGGAGAAGTGGCGGAAGTGGGCTCGCAGGTCAAGCGTGTGAAGGCCGGTGAGCGCGTTCTTCTTTGCCCGGGGATCAGTTGCGGGCAGTGCGAGATGTGTTTCAAAGGATTGGATAGCGCCTGCCGAAGCTATACGCTTTTGGGAGTTTTCGTGGACGGCGGCTATGCGGAGTACGTAAAGTCACCGGAGGTCAATGTTATACCCATTCCTGGTGACCTTAGTTTTGATGAGGCTGCCGCAGTGCCGCTGGTTTTTCTTACTGCCTGGCACATGTTGTTCACTCGCGCGCAGCTCAAGCCGGGTGAGGATGTGCTGGTGATTGGGGGCGGCTCCGGCGTGGGCAGCGCTGCCATCCAAATCGCGAAGTCAGTGGGGGCGCGCGTGATTGCCACTGTCGGAGCGGATTGGAAGCTCGAGAAGGCGAGGGCCCTCGGCGCCGACGAAGTCATTAACCATAGGCAGCAATCGATTTCTGGAGAAGTCGGGCGCTTTACGGGAAAGCGCGGCGTGGACGTGATTGTCGAGCACGTGGGCGCTGCCATTTGGGAAGAATGCTTCGACTCTCTCGCCACTTATGGCCGGTTGGTGACCTGCGGCGTGACCAGCGGCGGAGAAGTGAAACTTAACGTGCAGGGCCTGTTTGGCCGCCAACGCACAATCCTGGGTTCTTTTATGGGCGGGAAGGCAGAACTGCTGGAGGCCCTCAAACTCATCGCCCGGGGCAATCTCAAGGCCGTGATTGATTCCGCTTTCCCGCTTCAGGAGGCCGCAGCCGCCCAAAGGAAAATGGAAAGCCGGGAGTTCTTCGGCAAAATCCTGCTGCACCCATAGGAAAAGCAGAAATCAGAAAGTCGAAATTAGAAACTGGAAAATCGAAACTCGAAATTCGAAAAACGACAGGCGAAATTTGGATGTGGAAACTCGAAACTCAAAACCAAACATTTGGAAGCCCTGGTTAATGGGACTGGAAATTGGACACTGAAAGTTCGAAAATGGAGAGCCGAAACTGGAACTTGAAAGCCATTCCGTCTAGTTTCTATCCGCGAGTTTCCAGTTTCGATTATCGAATTTCGGATTTCGACTGTTGACTTGTGAAGAGGAGGAGACGTCATAATGAGTACAATCACGCAAAAGGCGATTCACCTGGCCGAGCGTATGTCCCGGCTGGGCACCGAGACTGCTTTCGAAGTCCTGGTACGCGCCCGCGCACTGGAAGCACAGGGGAAAGAGATCATTCATTTGGAGATTGGAGAGCCTGATTTCTC
>Ga0187881_10001930_pt1 | contig 20620 bp, 16 predicted proteins | sample June2016WEW_19_1_2_FD_133017 | JGI IMG/M metagenome (GOLD analysis project Ga0187881, IMG submission 133017) | Peatland microbial communities from SPRUCE experiment site at the Marcell Experimental Forest, Minnesota, USA - June2016WEW_19_100 | ecosystem: Environmental > Terrestrial > Soil >...
GACTCAAACCACGTAGGGTACCAGCCCACAACGGCTTCATTTGGTAATGGTGGGGTGCAAAGCATTGACAATTCAAATCCCGGACAAAAAACAGCAGGCACGGTAATTTTTGAGATCCCGCAGGGTGCCAATCCTGTAATCCTCACCTACAACGACTTGACCAACGACCTGACGATTACCTTGGGCGCCGCGACCCCGACGTCGACACCAGCCCCGTCAGTTGTCCCTACAATTGCTCCGTCAGTCATTACGCCAACCCCAACCCCCACACCAACGCTGACACCCACTCCGACGCCTACTCCAACTCCGGCCCAAGTAACTATATCTTTTAACGGGGCAAATGAAATATCGCATGGAGCAGTATTCGAGTTGAGTGCTATTGTTATGCAAGGGAATACGCCAGTAACTACCGGAACCGTAACATTTAGTTTAGCGGGTCAAACATATACCGCTACACAGACAGACTCAAGTGGGATAGCTGGAAGGTGGACATCACCACAGTTTAGTCCGATTACACAAGTAGGCCCATATACTGCAACAGCATCATATACTGGCCCCGCCGGAACCGCGTCTACAACATTGCAGATAACGGTGACGTGAGTAATTAGATGGTGCCCGATTCTTACTCGCTGAGCTGAACAGTTTGGGTGCGTAAACCAACGACGCACCTTCTTTTTTTTGACTAGCTCTCGGAGACACTTTTCGGACTGTTAACAGCCGCGGACATCTTTAGCTTTTTTTTTATTTTTAAGTACCTGAAAGCCGGTGCTGCACCAGGGTTGGGACCCCAATTAAGCGCGCCTTGATAGCTGAAACGCGTCTGCCTGAGTTCTAGCGTATAAACTCAGCTTAGAAATGGATTGAATCTTTGCCAGGCGGGCCAACTCACTCTGAGAGGTCGACATCCCCCCAATACTTCATATAGATACCAAAAACCGGCCCAGGTCTTGGGCTCTTGTAAAACCTCCAGTCAACTCCAGAAACGCCGTGTGTGAGTATGTAGTCCTAGATTGACTGCTCCCACTGCAGTACGTCGCCCATAGGTTCACAGTTTTTCCTTTCAGCGGGGCTCAGCACTGAAATCAAGTTACTTGCAGTCTTAGACTGTGAAGTCGACGTTCTTCCAATACTTCATGTAGATATCATAGACGTTCTCTGGCAATGGATGCCGATAATGTGCCCACGAAACGCCTGAAACGCCGTGTGTTAGGATGTAAGCCCTATTGGACTGTTCCCATTGAATGACATCACCATGCTGTTCAGCGAATTTTCTGAGGTCTCCCAGCGTGAAATGAGTCGCTATCCGTATAAGCGGAATCTTCTCTCGCTTGATCCACGTCAACACTGAGTCGTATGCGAACATAGATTCATCGTCGCCTCTTCCGCCCAAAAGCGGCTCAATCGCTCGTATCGCCTCAGGATGAAGTGGCACGTAATGCTGCATCCTGATCTTATCTTGTTCAGGGTTTACGAGCAGCACAGGCTTCTCCGTTTGGAGGGCTGCACGAAACTGCCCGACTTTGAGCCGCGACATCGTCGCCATCGTCCGCTGTCCTGTGTACGCGCCAAGCACAATGAACGCGGTGCATTGCAACGACCGTCGCTTTGATATCTTGCCGTCTTGTTCTGCTCGTTTGATGTGCGAGAGAACATTTCTGATGTCGGCTTCTGTGATAATGCGCGATGTGACCGCCTTTCGCACTCTCACTCTTTTCGGCATGGCCAAGAACACTTCAAAGGCAAGATAACGAGTGTCCAGCTTAGTCTTCGTGAGATACGACAGAAAAGATTTCGCAAACGAAAGCGTCTTGCTGTGGCTCCACCAGCTGTGATATCGTTGCAAGGTTTCAGTTCGCAATTGTTCCAAAGTGTTTTGCGAGATCATACCAAGGGTAGCCTGCCAGAACATCTTAGCAGCCTGCATAATCCACTTGCATGAAAGCTTCGCAAGACCCATTATGCGGTTTGAAACATAGCTTGAAAGCTCGCCAGCTGTGAACGGCAATGCGAGATCACTGAGCGTTTCGCCTGTCGGATGCGTATTAAACGAAACGTCGTCGGCATTACTAGGGATTTTAAGCGTAAACTGGCTATGCGGCAGCAACAGCGACCGTGTAGACAACTTGTCGCTTAAAGTAGACAACTTCCGGCCAGAATCAAAAAGCCCCCCAGAGGCCGCTATTTCATCCAAACACCCAAGAAACAGATGGGTTCTAGGTAGCTCAAATCCAATATCCGTGCCTGCAAAAGGCGAAGTATCATGACAGGATAACAATGTGAATAGGAAGTGAGTCGCTTATGTCGTCAATGAAGGCCGTTCAAATTAGCAAGCCAGGCGGTGATTTCGAATTAGTGCAAAAGGAAATCCCAGAGCCCATCGAGAACGAAGTACGCATTAAAGTGCAAGCCTGCGGCGTTTGCCACGGAGAAGCCGTAGTAAAAGAGGGGACATTTCCTGATATCAAGTATCCCAGAGTTCCAGGGCATGAGGTTGTTGGGACAATTGATAAACTCGGTTCGAATGTTTCTTTCTGGGAGCGTGGCCAACGAGTGGGAGTTGGATGGTACGGAGGTCCGTGCCTTGAGTGCGAAGCGTGCCGAATGGGAGACCCCAGTGCGTGTACGAGCTTCTTAACCACGGGGATTTCATTTGATGGCGGCTTTGCCGAATACATGGTCGTGCCAACACAAGCGTTGTCAATGATACCCCGCGAGCTCAACTCGTTAGAAGCGGCACCCCTGCTGTGTGCCGGCAGGACAAGTTTTAGTGCCTTGCGTTACAGCGGTGCTAAGGCCGGCGATCTGGTAGCGATCCTAGGCCTCGGAGGCCTTGGCCATTTAGGGGTGCAGTTCGCTCGAAAGCTCGGTTTTAAAACGGTGGCACTATCGCGCGGCACGGACAAACAAGAGCTGGCTTATGCATTAGGCGCGCACGTCTATATTGATACGGAGTCTTCAAATCCGGCGATGGAGCTCCAAAAACTTGGCGGTGCACGAGTTATTCTGGCTACCGCGCCCAACGGTAAAGCGATCTCGGACATCATAAACGGGCTTGGTTTTGAGGGCGAGTTGATAGTAGTCGCCTACCCTAGCGAACCGATACAAGCCTTTGCGTGGCAGATGTTAGGCGAACGGCGTTCGATCAAGGGATGGACCGTTAGACCGGCGAAACAAGTGTCGGAAGACGTGCTGGGTTTTAGCGTTATTTCCGGGGCTTTACCGATGATTGAAGTTTTTCCGTTAGAGCAAGCGGCATTGGCATACGAGAAGATGATGACCGCCAAAGTACATTTTAGGGCAGTATTAAAAGTCGGTGACTAACGGGAGGTCAACATGCAAGACATCTTAAAACTTATCCAGGAAAGGCACTCAGCAAGGGCTCCCTTCGATCCGCAACGCCCCGTAGCGACGCAGGATCTGAGGCAGATTTTGGAGGCGGCGCGTTGGTCACCTACCGCCCACAACATGCAGAACTTTGAAATAGTCGTCGTTGATGATACGAAGATTCTGGAAACATTGGGAGAAATTGAGTCTCATATCTCGGAGGAGTTCATTCAGGAGAATTATCAACAGCTCTCGTTTTCGGAAGAGGAGTTACGTCAAAAAAAGGTCGGGATCCTCGGCACTATGTTTCCGCCGACATGGACGGATCCTACTAAGGTGGACGAGGCCGTTCGTGAGACTTCGTTTCTGAACCGAACCATTAGAGGCAGTCCGGTGCTTCTGATCGTGATCTACGATCCAAAGAAAAGAGCTCCTGCTTCGGAGGGTGATGTCTTGGGTTTTATGAGCCTCGGTTGTGTTATGGAGAACATGTGGCTTATGGCGGAGTCCCTGGGGATTGGCTTCATGATAATGAGTGTCTTCAGCGCAGACTCAATAGAGGATGAGGTGAAGCGAGTTCTCAATATTCCCGAAAACGTGAAGATCGCCTACGCCTGCCGCTTGGGGTACCCTGTCTCTGCACCAGCTAAATATCTGAGAGTGCGCCGTGACGTGGAAGATTTTACCCACTGTAACCGATTTGGTGATAGGGCATAGACCGCCGTGGTCTCCTCTTCTCGGCTGCTCGCTCGTCTCGCAAAAAAGGCATTATAGGCATTTAATAGCCAAAATAGATCAGCTCCTGTGCGTGGGAATTCACGCGTATGTGCTCACGTACCTCGTCAGCCGGGTCTTGTATTTCTTCGCTTTCAGTTCGTGAATATATAGGTTGCGAGACGCGAATTACGGCGGCTGGAAAAAGCCAAAAGGCAACGGTTAAGTCATTGCACAATTTAAAGTACACAGTTGACTGCAGTTTTGAGTGAGGCAGAATGAAATCCAAGACGAAATACGAAGAGGTGGGGAGATGAGCCCGCTTAGGACCATAGAGTTTCTATTATTGCTTTGTTTAGTGGTTGGCTTTGTGTTTCTAACCTACCTGAACGGGTTTTACTGGAGTTACTCAGCCGGTATCGTCATTCCATTAATAGTCATAGTCCTTCTACTCATTGAAGATCCAAAACAATGGCAAGGTTTGGCTCCTAGGTCGACAAAAGTTCGCCGTATCTGACCCGTGTCGCTGTAGATGATGAAACAAAAGGATTGCGCTCGCAACCCGTTCCTCGCAACGTGCAACCGATTTGTGCGCACAAGATAGGCCCTCACAGTTGGAAGCCGTCTCACGTCGACCCGATCAGGCGGCTGCCGCATGAATTCCGTCGACTGGCCGGTGCCGCTACGACGATTTTTGAGACAACTCATAACGAAGGACTCGCTTCTCTCGCCGGCCCACTGTAAACATTAACAGAGCTTTTCAGAAGCTTTAAACGACGAAATAATCGCAAAAACTACCTTGACATGGGGGGTCACCGGTTCGAATCCGGCCGAGCTCTTCCTCCTCTTTTTTTGGTGCATGCACGAACCCAATTAAACGGCGGGTAAACTCCTTATCACTGGTCATCAGTCATCACAACGTACGTGAATCAAGTAGTAGATGTAAGTAAAGCGTCGAAAAAAAGGCGCTTAGAACTTCAGTGCGGACGTTCTTAAGATCGGCTGATTTGATTTCGTTGCTCTTCGACACGGTGGCAAAACGATTTATCTCTAAATTGTTGTGGTCATCACCAAGGTTATCGGTGTGTCAATTTGCGAGGTTGGCATTGCTGAAACGCCGACAAGCGCATTTCCTGAAAGACCGTACCACAAATCAAGACTGGAATTTCCAACGGTTCCAGGGGCGTACGCGGTGTAACCTTGCGATTTGTACGCGATTATCAATTTATTCTTGAAGGCAAGCGCGTCTGAATAAGAGTTCATAGGGTAAACTTGTGCGTTATATGTCTTTCCGTTCTCCATAAGCGTACCCACGTAGGCTTGCTTACCATTCGCCGTAACGTGCTCAAATGGTGAAACCGTGATGAGTCCGGCACCCAGACCAGCAGTATTCAATCTGCTCGCGTAATCGGGCAGGTTTGACGTCGTTGGCTGTGGTGTTGGTGATGTACTTGGCATCACCGTCGCCGCCACAGAGGCTGATGCTTGCGGTGTCGGCGTCGTCGCACCGACCGACGCTTGAATAGTCGGCGAAGCTGCGGATCTGTTCGCCGTTTGTTGAGACGCAGATATCGCGCCCGCCACGGTAGATAACAATAGAAGGATTAGCACGCCGTAAAGGATATATCGCTTCTTAAACCGCCGCCGGGAGGGCCCCTCAGCCGGAGAGGGGTACGATTGTTCACCGCTCAAAGGCTCTTCCGGCGGAGGTGGGGGAGATACACTGCTCAATCCCACGTACTGGCCCCGCTCCTCATCGCGTGAAGGCTCTTCCGGCGGAGCTGCGGAAGGCGTCTTGGGCGGTGACGTTGGAGGGGCAATGAACGACTCGCCGCAATCTGCGCAAAATGCGGCGTACGGTTGATTCCTCGCGCCACAGTTCTTGCAGAACTTTTCGTTATCCATACGCGCTCGCAGAGGTAAATCGGTTCACAGAATAGAGCAAGGCCAGTCTATTCTGAGTGTTCCGACAGTTGTTGGTCCACACACAGACTTAAAGATACCTATTTGTGCCGGCGTTTTGGTGTGGCTACGTGCAGATTCATAGAAATGCGTTTCCCTCGTTGAGACAGACCGCGTCAGCCGTAGCTTGAGAGCACGTTCTTCACAAGACTGTATGGGACGTCATTTTGCTATGCAATGCCAACAGTAAGATATCTCTGCAAGCGAGTAGTTTCTCAAAATCCTGAGCAGACAGTACGACGCACTCATCGCCTTGACTCACCGCCAATATGTTTAACGGCTCGTACGAGTCTGCGATGAAGCGTTCTTTTCTCTTCGTGTCGCAGTTTCCCATTTCATCACCCTTTCCTGATCATCGTGCCAGATACTCACCATGCGTTGCCCCGCTGCGCGTGGCAAAGAAGGAACACTAGGTACAACACTCGCTAGTACTTCAATAATTTCGCTTAAAAAAGAGCTAGAATATGAGGCCAGACAGAATAATGAACAGTGAAGCGACGTAAATCGGGGCCTGTGCGACAATCTGCGCTGCGAGCGTACTGGTGCGCGGGACTAGCGCAACGCTCTATCGCGCGATGATCCTTGCCAAAAGAGGGTTTGCGCCGTACGAATGGCCAGCCGGTGCCTCCCACGTCGTGAGTACGACCCCAAAGCGTCCAAGTCGTCGGTCTTATTACCTATCGTTGCTAAAGATGCTATTTGCCACAACAATCATGCTTGCTGATCAACCTCCTTGGTAGGTCCGCCCCCGAAGCGCAAAAAATGGAAACGGCAATCATCCGTATATTCGAGCAGCATCTGGACTTCGTGTCAGCAGATGCTGCAATGCAAATTGCTCAGCGATTCACGGACCAGTTCGAAAACATATACACCCGTCTAAGCCAAGAGGACGTGCCCCCAGAAGAATTAAGCAAAGCGCACAGGTTCCTCTTTGAAGAGATAAAACAGTTAGTCCGGCGCGATCCTCGCTTGGATCTGCGTTATCCTGATGAGGCAATAAGTAACGTCGCACTACTGCTGGTCGACGACTTGATGCGAGTCGTTGCGCCCCAGTCGAACGATGCGTTAAAACGACTCTCGCAATAGGTCTTGCCGGCACATTGCGCTGAAGCACTAGGTCTAACTTAAACGCTGAGTTGTTTTGCTGCTGCGTGAGAGAATCTTCTTCTTCAGAGTTTAGCTGGCTTGCTGTAGTGTCGCGTTATACGTTATTACGACCTCGCCAACTTGGATTATGTAACTGGCAGGAGACGTTGGCTGGTCGCCCTGCATTTTTATATACGAGCTCGTGTTGGGCAGGCTGTTTGTAACACTTAGATAGCTCTGATGCGTATTAGCGGAGCTTGCAGTTGTTAGAGCAGGGAAACCTATCAGTTCGGCAGCTGTTGTAGCGTTGTATCCTTGATTAATGGTGTTGACATAATTGCTTGCATCAGATACCGAGGCGAACTTCGTGTACTGTGCTGTATACGTGAGGCTTTCATTCGTCCCGGCCACCCTGTAGGTCACCATCGCGGTTGTCGCATTGACCCATTGGATTGATTGGTTCAACGTTCGAACCCAAGTGGCGCCGTTATACGCTTGCAGATCATCGCTGATGACGGCCTGGAGCACTGGATCGTGGGTTGTGCTGCTAGCAGATTGCGAGGTATTCTGCGTGCTGGACGTGCAGCCGGCGGCTAGAACACTTGCGATTATCGCTGTAGCAATGAGGATGGCGACTCTTGATTTCATAACAGTAAATAAGCGCAGATTCCCTAATTAATAGTTTTCTATTCGCAAAAAGCAAAGCTGCCCGGCTCTTTTTTTTTAAAAAGAGCATTTTTTAGAGCCTTTTTAACGTCTTTTCAGCTTGAAAGCTCTGAAATGGGGAATAAGCGGCACTAGCCGCTTTTCCGGTGCTGGTCGAGGAAACGTGCAAACAAAACGTGTCCTATCGCGTCAGGCTCACTCATTCATCGTCAGTCTTTCGTTTGCCTTCCAAACAAGTTCAGGATCTCCATGGGGACGGGAAGCACGATGACAGAGTTGTTCTCTTCACCGATTCGGACCATGGTCTGAAAGAGCCGAAGTTGCAAAGCGGCAGGTGACTTCTCGATCGTCCGAGCTGCTTCCAATAGCCGATCCGCTGCCATCGCTTCACCTTCTGCAAGCGTGATGCGCGCGCGCCTGTCGCGTTCTGCTTCAGCTTGGGCGGCCATCGATCGCTTCATATCCTCAGCGAGCTCGACGTCCTTCAGCTCGACCGATAACACGTGAATGCCCCACGCCATAGTAAACTCGTCGACAAACTTCCGGATGCTTTCGCCGAGCTCGTCACGTCGAGCGAGGACCGTGTCAAGTTCGGCGGTTCCTACGACGTTCCGCAGACTCGACTGTGCGAGTTGGTTTATCGCGTACCCGTAGTTGCTTATCTCGATGACCGCCTTTTCTGCCTCAACGACTTTGTAGAAGATCACCGCGTTGATCTGACACGAGACATTGTCTTTCGTAATGACCTCCTGCCGCGGAATGTCTAGGGTGTTCACGCGTAAGTCTACTTTCTTGAGCGATTGAAACGCTGGGAACACGTAGCGCAATCCTGGGGCGTAAACGGCTTTGAACGATCCGAAGGTGAATTTCACCCCTCTTTCGTATTGGTAGATCACGCGAAGGCCAGTGAGGAGATAAATAGCGATGACCACGACGATAAAAATCGCGACGTCAACGATAGCATTTAGATCTATTTGACCAAACATGGATGACACCGTTCACCCAAATGGCGCGCGGGGTGATTAACTTTTCCAGCAAAAAAAGCTCTGCTCGGCCACTTCAAAGAAGAAACTGGTACGGATCCCTATTTCGTTACTATCCGCCACCGGGGCATCGAACAAGGCCTTGATACCCTCGCTCACGTCCTGGAATCCCTCTGGCGTCAGCGGTGTATTGCTTGCACACCCTAAACTCGGCCAAGTACTTGTTCGCCGTCGCCCGGGCGTCATCGAGTTTTTTTTGCACGTCGGCGGGCGCTTATCAGCAAAAGCGTAGCGGGCATTTTAGCGCTCGCAATCTACTTAGAAAGTCATTGCACTAACAAGATAGCGATCGCGCTACATGCCTAACCAGCCTCGTGAAACTAATAGCGGGTTTTATCCTTAGTGCCGTAAAAAAAGAAGAGCGCCGCGTTCGTGGAAGCTCACAGTACATTAAAAAACCGCATTTCGAATCTACAACTGCGAACAGCCGTTCGAGAGAAGCGAACTTTCTATCGCAACAAAAATGTTGCTGGCGCACCGGAAATTTTTTCTTCGTCTCAAAACGGGATACTTGTGCTGTAATTTTCAAAAAAGTATCACTGTATTTCGTACAGGCAGGACTGAACATCCTCTCCAAGTTTTCCGATTGCATCTGCCCGGCACCGCTGGCAATGGCGCATCTGTTTTATATATTTCGCACATTCATCCTGCATTTTACGCTTCATTTCCATTGTAGGCGGCGTAATATCGGCAAACTTGTATTGTGCAATAAGGGGGATAACGTTGAATGTATACACACCCATTTCGCTTACCTTTTTCGCAATCTCCGGAATATGTTTGTCGTTGATGCCTGGAATATAGACCGTATTAATTTTGACGATCATGTGCCGCTTTACCGCCTCTTCGATGCCTTTTAACTGCTGAGAGAGGAGAATTTTTGCACCTTCGACCCCCGTATAGTGTTTGCCCTCGTAATTCACAAACTGGTAGATCTTTGCGCCGATCTCCGGGTCAATGGCGTTAAGGGTGACGGTGATATTACCAACATCATATTTCTGGAGCAGGTCGATCTTATCTGGGAGCAACAGTCCGTTGGTACTGATGCACTTGATAACATTGGGGTACTGCTCGTTAAGGCGGCGAAGCGTTTCAAAGGTCTCTTCATTTGCGAGCGGCTCACCCGGCCCGGCGATCCCTATAACCTTAATGTACCCATATTCGTCAAGTGCTTTCTTAACCAATTCCATAGCGTCATCAGGATTGAGTACTTTTGTTGTTACGCCGGGGCGGCTCTCGTTCACACAGTCAAAGTCACGAATACAGTAGTTGCATTGGATGTTGCATTTGGGTGCTACCGGAACATGACACCGCCCGAATGAGTGACACGCTTTTTCGGAAAAGCAGGGGTGTTCCTGGATTTTGCGCATCTGTGATGGGTCCCACTGGACTTTGCGACCTGCGACATCTGCAATTCTTATTTCCTCAGACATAGTCAACACCGCTACGTGCGTTGTGAATGTATAAATAAAGTTCAATTGTGATAGAGTGAGCCACCTTCATCCTTAATCACTTAGTTCTCCCATTTGTTTGCAAGGTTGCCGGTTTCATTATTGATAAAAGGGATTATCCGCACCTCTCAGGCAATTCTGTCTCCATAGAGTCGACCGTGGACGAGTTCAGAATACCCTTATCGCCCTCAAGGGTTCTTTTATGTGTCACGCATTTATTGCTCTCTTCGGTCATTTTATCGACCTGCTAAAATTGCAGCAAACGCTTTACACTGCTTTGTGATGGGGTCCGCGTGGTCCCGCTCGTTTGTTCAGAAACCAAAAAAAGCGGCTGGGCGCTTCGCAGAAGCATCCCAAAAGACTTGTATATATTATTATGAAAACGTTAATATTAAAATGTTTGCTTGATGTGTCCTCATCGAACGCGCACACCAAGCATCAAGGTATTCATCTGGAAGATCGCCGCATTACCAGTTCCTATTCTCCGCCCCAATCTTCTTCAGGAAGTTCGCAGCATTTCCTGAGCGCGTCACGAGCTGTCGCGACAGCTGGCATGCCTGCCGTGACCACAAGGACCCCCAGCGTGTCGAGGACCTCTTCACGCGAAGCGCCCATGTTCATCGCGGCCCGCATCTGTGCGGTTGCACAGGCTTCACAGCCCATTGAGGAAACGACTGCGAGGGCGATTAGTCTCTTTGTTTTTGCCGAAATCGCCCCATCGCTCAGAAGCGTTTTGTCCATGTCATATATGATGTCAAACATCTTCGGATGCGACTCATAAATCAGCTTCAGAAGCGCTGGTGAGAATCCCATATCTTTCCTAAGTTCTTTAAGTTCTACATCTCCAATAGGCATGATTTAAACCTCTAAATACTCATAAATGTTATAATATAAATCAATAGTTGAATTGGTGAAAGCGAATTCATCCGGCTGTGGCCGCTCCAGACACGAAGCTGGCACTTAAATCAAGAACCGCACTGCGCGCGGTGGCCAACTGAAGCGCGTTCGGGTGGCGTAACGACGGCCATTGTTACGAAAAATGAAAAACGCTGAGGAAGAAAAGTTTCCTGAGGACCGCAAGAAACGCGAGCGGTTGAAGGAGCCTGAGGGCTTGCCTAAAGGTGAAGAGTGCCCCCATTATCCCTGCCATTTCAAAGGACAAGTGTGCGTATTTTGTTATTGCCCGAAGTACCCGTGTGAGGATTCCCAGCTTGGTAAGTGGATAGTGAGCTCTCAAGGCGACGTTATCTGGACGTGTATCGACTGCAGACTAATCCACAAGAACAGAATAGCGGAATATCTGCGTGTCCATCCCAAAGCAACGACCGAGCAATTGCAGCGCATCGACGCCGAGTAGTCGTGTGCGCTACAGTAGCGTCTCGCAGAATCCTTTCTTGCACAGTTAGGCAGCCGAGCACTGGTAATATCCCGGTGGACGTGCGGCTTGCCATCAATTTTATATAGAACTGTACGCAATGTAATCACGTCATTTCATGATTACAGGAGGAAAAGTATGGCAGGACGAGGACAACTTGTTAGTGCCGGCGGACAGCCGATTTTGATTCTCAAAGAGGGGGCCACTCGGACGCGAGGCGAGGAAGCCCAAAGCATGAATATCGAAGCTGCACGCGCCGTAGCAAATGCAGTACGAACGACTCTTGGCCCTAAGGGGATGGACAAAATGCTCGTCGATAGCATCGGCGATGTCGTCATCACCAATGACGGAGCAACCATCCTAAAAGAGATGGATATTGAACATCCCGCTGCAAAGATGATAGTTGAGGTCGCTAAGACCCAGGACGACGAAGTCGGCGACGGGACCACAACCGCAGTCGTCCTCGTCGGTGAACTTTTGCGAGAAGCAGAGGAGCTTTTGAGTGAAGACGTGCACCCTACGGTAATCGCTGCGGGGTTCAACTTGGCCGCGCGCAAGGCGACAGACGTACTTACTGAAATGGCTTTTGAAGGTGATGATGCGACGCTTAAAAACGTTGCGATGACGGCCATAACGGGAAAGGGCGCTGAAATGATGCTCGGCGAGATGGCTGATATTGTTGTCGAAGCGGTGCAGCTCGTCGCTGAGGACGTTGATGGAAAGAAAACCGTAGACCCCGATGATATCAGTGTAGTGCGCCGCTACGGCGCATCGGTCGATGATTCAAAACTCGTGCGCGGCCTCATCATCGACAAAGAAAAAGTGCACCCGCTTATGCCCACGACGGTGAAAGATGCCAAGATAGCCCTTCTTAATGTTGGCTTGGAAATCGAAAAGACGGAGATCGACGCGAAGATTGAGATCAACGATCCAGGACAGATGCAGTCGTTCTGGGATGAGGAAGAGCGGAGGCTTCAATCGATCGCCGACAAGGTGATTGCAAGCGGGGCAAACGTCGTTTTTTGCCAAAAAGGGATCGACGATCTCGTCCAGCATTATCTTGCGAAGGCAGGCATTTTGGCCGGACGGCGGGTCAAGAAAAGCGATATGAAACGCCTCGAAAAGGCGACTGGGGGCAAGATCACCGACACGCTGGAGGATATTGCCCAACTCGGCTATGCCGGTTTGGTCCAGGAGAGAAAAGTCGGCGATAATGAGATGATTTTTGTCGAAAACACTCAAAACCCCAAAGCGGTATCCATTTTGCTCCGCGGCAGCATCGAACACGTTGTCGATGAGATGGATAGGGCGGTAAACGACGCCCTGAAAGTCGTCTCGTTGACCCTTGAGAAGAACCAAGTACTGGCAGGCGGTGGCGCTCCTGAGATCGAACTTGCAATGACTCTGCGCGACTATGCGACGACTTTTGGCGGTCGTGAACAACTCTCTGTGCGCGCTTTTGCGAATGCGATGGAGATCATTCCAAAAACGCTTATTGAAAATGCTGGTGGAGATCCACTCGACAAGATTGTGGAGCTTCGCAGTGCTCACGAATCGGGCGATCGAAATGCTGGTATATCAGTGGACGGTGAGGTGAGGGACATGTTAGCTCTCAATGTTGTTGATCCCCTCCGCGTAAAACTAAACGCGGTGGAATCGGCGATGGAGACTGCCAACATGATTTTGAGAATTGACGATGTCATCGCTGCAAGCACAGAAACGCCCGGACCTGGCGGCGAAAGTCCAGAGATGTACTGAGAAGCGGAACTCTATTGATGACTGTGCTTCGCAGTCATCGCTCTCTCTTTTTTGAGGCCACAAATCGCGAATGTGGATCTGGCCTCCGATCTACGACGCAATGGCTGCCCGGCCGCTAACATAACTTATAAATAGACAAGAATTGCTCATTTGAGTGGTTTTCAGGCGAAGATCGGCAGGCGGAAGTTTGCACCACGACAACAGTGAGTCGTGACTTATGCGGCAAAAAGGGATTCTTGCGGTTTTAATTGTTACGATAATGCTGTTTTCGTGTGGCTGTTTGGGGGGCGGCCAGAGCAATAATATTAACACGCCACCTCTCGCGAACTCCTTGCTAGTCGTTAGATCGGTTGAGGTAATGGTAGGCTACAACACGTCTCTTTCTTGCGTTTTGAACACGACGAACGGGCAGGGCCTTGATAATCAGGTTGTTTACTGGTACCTCGACGGCACGCCTCTTGGGCAAAGCTCCACTTACTCTGGATTTGCAACATACAACCTGTCTGTGAGCGAGGTCTCTGGACTTGCGCTGGGACAACACCAAATTCTTACAAAATACCAAGGGGATGCCGATTATGCGGGTTCACAAGCAGAAGGCGTGCTGCTCGTTATCGCAGCACCGACGCCAACACCAACCCCAACGCCAAGACCAACCGCAACACCAACCCCAACGCCAAGACCAACCGCAACACCAACCCCAACGCTAACCCCAACACCAACCCCAACACCAACCCCAACCGCAACACCAACCCCAACACCAACCCCAACACCAACCCCAAGACCAACGCCAACCCCAAGACCAACATCATCATCATCTTCTGCGACGCCTAGGCCTACACCGAGTCCATCATCAACACCCACAGCAAGCCCAACCGCGACTCCAAGCCCGTCGAGGCGAACGGGATCGGTTACCTAAGATTCGGTGACGTGTCGTCGCGGCGCGATCGGCGGCTGGTGCCGCCGTGACTTCTCACGCTTCTCAGGTAGGTACGAGGCGATCCATGTGGGACTTACGCGCAGACGTGTCACGATGGAGCTTGAGAAGCGTGCTGCAGACTTGAAGCGTGGCGGTGATCTCGTCACTTCCGCAGGGCATGCGATTTGAGCCAATCAGTAATCGCCGGTAATTCAAGTTCGTTCCGCGCAATAGCTCGTTTCGCGCAACAGCTAACACGAAACTCTTTATCGGTGCTTTGGGATCTATATAGTAACCATTTTGCTCTAGGAAGAGATCGCACGCTAGGAAACCGGTTCTTTTCTTGCTCTTGATCAATGGTTACGTACTGATGATACATTCGATCAGGGAAGCAGCTTCCAAGAATATGTTGGGTAAGGAGTATGCCGATGAATTTGCGTTCGAGGGCGAACAAGGCAGCTGAAAGTAGATTATCGGCAATGCCGGGGTGAAGACACGTGTCGCGCTCGCCTTCAATCGCCTCAATCATCTCCGTGGTGTATGCTTCGAATCTGCTGCGCGGTCACGTACACGACCATCGCTAAAACTCCTCAAGCTCTTCTAGCACACTTCGGTACCGCTGTATGGCGTCACAGAGCAACTACTCAAAGTCCTCTTCTTGTTGCAAAGTTTTGTGGGTAGTGCCTGACTCGTCTGTGTCTACCTCTCTTTCAATCTTTGACAAACTTGTTGTATGCGCGGCTTTGAAAACCGTGGTATTTAGAGAATCCCTCTGCATCGCGCTGATCTAACGACTTATCGTTAAATGAAACCAGTGCTTCCGAATACAACGCCTTGGGCGAACTTCGAGCGACGGCGGTTGCCGTTCCTGCATGCAGCAGCAACGTAACCGAACCGGTGACCCGTTCTTGCGTTTTGTCGATAAACGCGTATAGTGCGGCGGTCAGCGGTTCGTCCAGTAAGCCTTGATAGATCAGCTCAGCCCACGCCGCTTCGACTTGCGCCTTGAACTTTCGTTCCAGTCGCGTCAGGACAAGTGCCTCTAACTCTTGGTGAGCCGTCAGAATAACTGTCGCTGCGGGATGCTCGTAGATCTCTCGCGCTTTGAGGCCAAGAATGCGGTCTTCGATAAGGTCGGTTCGACCGACACCGAATTTTCCCGCCACCTCGTTGAGCTTCCGGATGAGCTCAAGTCCGTTCACTTGTGCGCCATCTAATGCAACTGGGATACCTTTTTCGAAATCGAGGCTTAACAGGAGTTTGCCTCGCGTTTTCGTCGGCGCCGTTGTCCACTGATAGATGTCCTCCGGGGGGATACAGGAAGGGTCTTCGAGACGTCCCCCTTCGATGGAACGGGACCAGAGGTTTTCATCTACGCTGTACGGCTTCTCAAAAGTAATCGGGACATCAAGATTGTGTTCGAGCGCATATTCGATCTCCTCGGAACGCGTCAGATTGAGTTCACGCATTGGCGCGTGAATTTTGTATTTTGATGCTCGGAATACCGCTTCGAACCGAAGCTGGTCATTGCCCTTACCGGTGCAGCCGTGTGCGATCGCTGAGACGTGCTCTCTCTCGGCGATTTCGAGCACTTTCTTCGCGATGAGTGGTCGAGCAATGGCTTGTCCGAGGGTATATCCTTCATAGTTGCCGTTTGCCTTGATCAGCGGAAACAAGTACGTCTCTACGAACTCGTTCTTCGCATCTACCGTGTAATGCTTGTCGCTCAGCTTGCCAGCCCGCGCTTCTGCATTTCTCAGGTCGCGCTCGGGTTGGCCGACGTCAACCGTAACGGTGAGAATCTCATCATACTGGTATTGCTCTCTCAAGATCGGAACGCAGACAGAAGTGTCCAGACCTCCAGAATATGAAAGCACGACTTTGCTCATCACAATCACCTTGACGCAGTGGTTTTTTCAGTTTTTGCTGGCGCGTCTGTTATCGGCTACCTCAAGCGCGCGCGTGAATTACGGCGGTGTTGGCGACCGTATCTGAGAACCGCTGTCGTGGGTCACCTTGAGTCACGAAGCCTACGATCAGATCGAGTGCGAATAGGAGCACGAAAGCCGGAAGCCAAGCTTTAGTGAAACTTCTCACAAAAGCCTTTGTATAGCTCATGCTGCCGCCTAGCGACCTTACGTTTATGTCCATAAAACGCTTGCCGATCGTCGCACCTGTCGATCCTTCTAATGCGACGTAGTAACCCCACACGATGATGAGGCCAAATATGACTGAAAATCCCGAAAATAATCCCCCAAAAGCGTTTACGTTGAATACCAGTAAAGGCAAGAACAAAACAATTGCCAGGACGGCGTTTAATACCACGAACACGACGAGCAGTATTAACGAGTCGATAACGAACGCTATTGCGCGTCGCGTCCATAGATTTTGGAGCGCGCTATTAGCTCGTACGACTTCAAACCTTCGCTGCATTGTGTCGCTCCACAGTTACACGCGTGAGCTTAAAAGCGTTTTTGTCGACGCTGCGCCCCCTGTGATCCGTCTCTTTTCCGAGCCGCTTCATATTGCGGCCCTCAAACGCGAGCACCATGCAGGTGAAGTTCGCTGCTTTTTGCGGCTGTTGCCCTCCCGCAGTAACGGCCAGCTGCAGAACACTACTACTTGAGAAACCCGGCTTTGAACGCACGCAACGCTTGGCATCAATTGAAGCGGCGCGATCGTGCGCGCAATTAGCTTTCCGGCCATAAATCGTTAATGTAACTATTTAAAGGCCTTATCGTGAGGTTCTGAGCCCGTGGCTCATCGTAATGCTCCAGCATCGTGTGGATCGCATCAGCTGAAGCTCGGGCTCCTTGGACACTTGTTATGTACGGCACATTGTGATCTACGGCTGCGCGCCGCAGCACCTCTCCATCAAGCCGGGACTGCTTCCACGTAGGGGTGTTGATTATTAGTTGTATCCCGCCGCTGCGCATCATGTCCAGCAGTTCGGGGCTGTCGGTGAGTTTCGGTACCCTGGTCACTGGCACATCGCGCTCTCCAAGGTAGGTTGCTGTCCCGACCGTCGCTAGCAGCCTGAATCCAACTTTCTGTAGTGATTTTGCGATGCCGCATAATTCAGCCTTATCTTCGTCTCTTACCGAGATGAACACCGTCCCCGAAAGTGGCAGTTCATTCTCGCTCGCGAGGGCTGCCTTGTAAAATGCTCTTCCGAAGTCGTAGTCTATGCCCATGACCTCTCCCGTACTTTTCATTTCGGGGCCTAATATCGGATCTACTCCGGGGAGCTTGTCAAAAGGAAGTACCACTTCTTTCACGGCAACGTGTCCGATCGTGGGCTCTGTAGGATAAAGGTCGCGCAACCGCTGCCCCACTATCACTTTGGCGGCGATCTTTGCCAACGGCAAGCCCGTGGCTTTTGAGACATAGGGAATCGTTCTGCTTGAGCGTGGATTTGCTTCTAGAACGTAAACCGTCCCGTCTTTTATCGCCATTTGAAGGTTGATGAGCCCAATGACGTTAAGCGCACGGGCAATCCTCCTCACGTAGTTCTTAATAATTTCCTGCGTCTCAGCGTCAATCGATTGAGCTGGGATGACGACCGCTGAGTCGCCGGAGTGAATCCCTGCCTCTTCGATATGTTCCATTATGGCGGGCACCAGGACTTCATCTCCGTCACTGACTGCGTCGACATCGATCTCAACAGCGTGCTGCAAGAACTTGTCGATCAGCACTGGGTGTTGTCTGGATACCCTCACCGCTTCGTCAATATAACGGTCCAACTCGGATTCGTCGTAGACGATCTCCATGGCGCGGCCCCCGAGCACGTATGAAGGTCGCACGAGAAGCGGATAACCTATCTCTCGCGCGATTTTCGTCGCTCCCTCGCGCGAAGTCGCAGAGCCGCTTTCCGGCTGCGGAATAGCGAGCTGCTCCAACAGTCTCGAAAATCGATCTCGATCTTCTGCAATGTCAATAGAGTCGGGGGATGTGCCGAGGATCCTCGTTGAAAACCCTCTTCGTTTGATCTCACTTTCAAGAGGGATAGCGAGGTTTACGGAAGTTTGGCCCCCGAATTGAACGAGAACGCCGTAAGGTTCTTCTTTTTCAATGATATTCATCACGTCTTCTAGCGTTAGAGGTTCAAAGAAGAGCTTATCTGACGTGTCATAGTCGGTCGAAACCGTCTCGGGATTGTTGTTTATGATATGCGCTTCTATGTTTTCCTCTCGTAGCGAGAGCACAGCGTGGACCGTACAGTAATCGAATTCAATCCCTTGTCCTATTCTGATGGGGCCTGCCCCTACGATGAGCACTTTCGTTCGGTCTGTAGGAACGACCTCGTTCTGTTGTTCGTAAGTCGAGTAGTAGTATGGCGTCTGCGCTCGAAACTCAGCAGCGCACGTATCGACCATCTTGTACGTCGCCGTTACATTGTGCGTTTTGCGATGTCTGAGGTCTGTGACCTTCGTTCGTTCAAGACCAGCCAGGTCAGCAATCTGCTGGTCGGTGAATCCGAGACGCTTTGCTCGTCGCAGATCTTCAGCGCTTATCTGCTTAGCGTGCCGGTTCAGGTACTTGTCTTCGAGGTAAGCCTCAAAATCAACTATATTCTTGATTTTCCGTATGAAAAATGGATCAATGTCCGCGCGTTGTGCTATTTCCGCGACAGCGTGCCCTTTTTTAAGGGCGCTGTAGATCTGAAACAGTCGCTTGTCAGTGGGGGTTGATATCAAATCAATGGGATCTTCAGCGATGGAAACTGCGATATCCAAATCGAGCGATCGGATCGCTTTCTGGAGCGACTCCTCGAGCGTTCGACCAATCGCCATGACTTCGCCCGTGCTCTTCATGGCCGTTCCTAGGGTATTATCTGCCCTCGTGAACTTGTCAAACGGCCATCGCGGTATTTTGACGACCGTATAATCTATGGTCGGCTCAAATGAGGCTGGCGTTTCGTTGGTAACTCGGTTGGGGATTTCACTGAGTCGCATCCCTATTGCGATCTTTGCTGAGACGCGCGCGATAGGATACCCCGTCGCTTTTGATGCAAGCGCTGATGAACGCGATACCCGCGGATTTACCTCGATAACACGGTACTCTCCGTTTTGCAGGGCGAACTGTATGTTGCACCCGCCTTCGATTTGCAGGGCACGAATAATTCGAATCGAAGCGCTTCGCAGCATCTGGTGTTCAACATCGGAAAGGGTTTGCGACGGCGTCACGACGATCGACTCGCCCGTGTGCACGCCCATAGGGTCGACGTTTTCCATGTTGCAGATGGTGATGCAGGTATCTCCGGAATCGCGCATCACTTCGTATTCGAATTCCTTCCATCCGAGGACGCTTTCTTCTACTAAGACTTGGCCGATGCGCGATTTTTTTATCCCGTTCTCGATGATGGCCTTCAGTTGCGCTTCATTTCTGGCTATGCCACTGCCGCCTCCCCCGAGGGTGTACGCAGATCGGACGATTGCAGGCAAGCCGAGTTCAGCTGCCAGCCATTGGTAGTCTTTCGAGTCATAGACCGCGTGGCTTTTGGGGACTCTTTCTCCGATGCCTTCCATCGTTGTCCGGAATTTTTCCCTGTCCTCGGCCATATAAATGGTCTCGAGTGGCGTGCCTAGAGGTTTTACGTTATATTCTGCCAAGACACCCATCTCTGCCAGTTCGGCCGTGATATTGAGGCCCGTTTGCCCTCCAAGACCCGCTATTATTCCGTCAGGTTGTTCCTTTCGCACGATTGCAGCTACAATGTCGGGCTTCAGCGGTTCAATGTATACCGCGTCCGCCATGTTCGGGTCGGTCATTATCGTTGCGGGATTTGAGTTCACCAAGGTGACCGACACCCCCTCTTCTCGCAAAGAGGTGCAGGCTTGGCTCCCGCTGAAGTCGAACTCGGCCGCTTGCCCGATCACTATTGGACCGGAGCCGATGAGTAGCACTTTTCCTATGTCTGCTCTTTTTGGCATTCTTCTTGGGCGCACACTAGGGCGTTTATGCCGTCACATGCTGCGACCTGCGACGTCGGTAATCTGGTCGAAAAACGATTTCTCAAGGTCGTGTGGACCAGGGGATGCTTCGGGGTGATATTGTACGCTCATAATATGCAGGTATTCATTTTCAATGCCTTCGACGGTGTTATCGTTGGCGTTGACCTGTGTAACGGTCATTTTATCCCTTTGGTCGTAGCGAACTGCGTAACCGTGATTTTGCGCCGTGATGTATACGCGCTGCGTGCGAAGGTCCAAAACGGGTTGGTTCGCACCTCGATGTCCAAATTTTAGTTTATACGTCTCTCCATCAAGTGCGAGGGCGATCAGCTGATGTCCGAGACATATCCCAAAGATGGGCAGTTGTCCCGCGA
>Ga0187881_10001940_pt1 | contig 20533 bp, 18 predicted proteins | sample June2016WEW_19_1_2_FD_133017 | JGI IMG/M metagenome (GOLD analysis project Ga0187881, IMG submission 133017) | Peatland microbial communities from SPRUCE experiment site at the Marcell Experimental Forest, Minnesota, USA - June2016WEW_19_100 | ecosystem: Environmental > Terrestrial > Soil >...
AAAATGGACCTTGATGACACGGTGGCCCGCGCCGATGGCCTGACAATCGGGCTCATGGAATTCGACGCCTTCTATCGCGAACTGAGCAAGCTCGAGTCGCAAGTGGAGTTCTGGCTGCGCAAGCTGATCCGAAAACGCTCCCACGGCAAGCTGCGCTGGAAAGGCTTCAGCCCGCGGCGCGACCCGGTGATTGACGAGCTGGAAAAAGAGGACGAAGTGAACCGCTTTGTCGAAATCTGGGACGCCATGTCCCCCGAAGAGCAAGCGGCAGTGCGGGATCAAGTTCGGAAGAAGGTCGACGCGAAGATGGCCGCTGACGACTGACCACTAACCACTAACCACTAGCCACTGATGTCTGACATTGTTATTCGCGCTGAAAGTCTGGGCAAGCGCTATCGCATCGGCGAGCGTGAGCGGTACGTTGCCTTGCGCGACATACTTGCCCGCGCTGTGTCCGCCCCGGCTCGCCTCTTCAGACCGCGAAAGCCCACCTCGCCCAACGGCGATACCACGCACATCTGGGCGCTGAAGGATGTCTCTTTTGAGGTCCGCCAGGGCGAGGTGCTGGGCATCATTGGCCGCAACGGCGCCGGCAAAACCACCCTGCTCAAAATCCTGGCCCAAGTTACGAGGCCCACTGAGGGACATGCTCGATTGAGGGGACGTGTCGGAAGTCTGCTGGAAGTGGGAACGGGCTTTCACCCCGAGTTGACGGGGCGCGAGAACGTCTACCTGAGCGGCGCCATCCTGGGAATGAGCAAGGCGGAAATCCAGCGCAAGTTCGACGAAATCGTGGCCTTCTCCGAGGTCGAAAAGTTCATCGACACGCCCCTCAAGCATTACAGCAGCGGGATGCAAATGCGCCTGGCCTTCGCCGTGGCCGCACACCTCGAGCCGGAAATCCTGCTCGTGGATGAAGTGCTGGCGGTAGGTGATCTTGAATTTCAGAGGAAATGTTTGGGAAAAATGGGGGACGTGGCCCGTACGGGCCGCACGGTTCTCTTTGTCAGCCACAATATGGGTGCAATCGGCCGATTATGCCCGCGCACTATTTGGTTAGAGGCCGGTAGAGTGGTTGGGGACGCGCCGTCAAGCGGAGTTCTAGCCGGGTATCAGAGCAAACACTTGAAGCGGTCCGCGAGTTGGACCAGGCCTCCACACGCCAACATGGACGGAGAGGTGTGTTTTCTGGAAATCACGGTGGTTGGCATGGACGGAACTCCGTGCGTCTCATTCGCAGGCAATGAGCAAGCCACAATTAAGGTTCGCTACAAGGTGGCGCAATCTCTTCGGGCTTTACAAATCGGAGCTCGCATCTGTAGCCACGATGGAACCGTCATTCTCAGCACGGCCGACGTTGATGGTACTGGTTACTCGGGGGTGCCCAAGGACCCAGGCGTCTACACAGGCGTTTTTCGCCTGACCAAAGGACTCTTGGCGCCTGGCAGCTATTCTGTGCTCCTCGCTGCTAGCGTACCCGGACGACAAGGGTATGAAGTGATCGATCAGGCAGTGAGCTTCGAAATCTCGAACGTGGGCTCGCTCGCTTCAATCGACGGACGGCTCGGCGCTGTCACCCCATTGTTCGAGTGGGAAACAACCAAAGAAGCAAGCAACGATGATCCGACTCCGACATCTTTTGCATCCCGATCGGTCGGCTAATTCGCTGCGCCAATTGTTGCGGCCGCTCCGCCTAGCGCGGCGCGTTTTTCTAACATATTGGACACGACTGAGTACCGTTCCGCTCGAGGAGCTACCAGACGCGCCCGAGTTATTTCGATTCTACCGTAACCTCCTGGCGCAACCGGACCTGAAGCGTGCACCTGGCGGCTGGTATTACCGTGGGCAATTTTACCCAGACTACATCACCGTGGGGGGAGCGTGTTACGCCGTTCTTCGGGACGCCCTTCGCTTATGTAAAGGGGCTGGCGTCGACGTCGGCGCTGGCCTCTGGCCGTTGCCCGGAGCAATCCCCATCGATATGTGGCGAGGTCCCGGAGTCGGAAGATCCATTGCCGATATCCCGTCTGCTTCGCTCGATTACGTCTTTAGTTCACACTGTCTGGAACACATCGAAGATTGGCGCGGCGCGTTGACGGATTGGGTTAGGATGCTGAAGTCAGGAGGTATTCTATTCCTTTATCTCCCGCATCCCGAATGCACCATATGGCACCGAGGTTCCCCATTTATTGGTGACGCTCACAAATGGATGCCTACTCCAGAGATTCTCAGACAAGCGTTATGCGAAATGGGCTGCGACTTTATCGACTCCGACGATGGCCCGGACGCAATGTTCAGCTTCTGGATTTGCGCGCGCAGAAGAAGTTCCGGCTCGCCTTAAGACGTTCCCTGCACCGAAACCTCTTGCCGATGTGTTTACCTGTCATAATGCGTGGCCCTTACGACCCTGCCGCCATGCTCCGTTCACACGCTTAGAGGGTGGAGTCGAGTGTGGGTCGGCATTCGAGGAACTGTGATCTTCGCAAGGAGCATTAAACGCCGGTTGTTGGGAGCGATGACGATGCCGGAGGCCGCCTGCGCCGTCGGTCGGCCGCTGTACTTCCTGGCTGGAAGACGCGCCGAGAAGGAGATCTCATTGAAGAGCGCGCGGGCAATCCTGGTTGTGCGGCTGGGTGAGATTGGAGACACGGTCCTGACGGCGCCGTTTCTCCGCGAACTGCGTCGCAATGCCCCCGGTGCGTGGATCACATTGGCAGTGAAGCCCGAAGTGTTGAACCTTGTCGAACTCTGTCCCTATGTCAACGAGATCGTGACTTTCGATTGCCGTGCCTCAGGCCGTGCATCGATACTGAAGCGGCATGCGCGTGCCCTGCACCTGGCTGCAACACGACTCTGGAGGCGGCGCTTCGATCTTGCCTTGCTGCCCCGATGGGACGTCGACTACTACCACTCAACGTACCTTACCTATTTCAGCGGAGCCTCGCGGCGTGTCGGTTATTCAGAACACGTTTTCCAGCCCAAACAGGAACTCAATGCGGGGTTCGACCGCCTATTGACCGACGTTATACACAACCGCGGCGCAAAACATGAAGTGGAGAGGAATCTGGACGTCTTGCGATTCCTGGGGGCCAGCGTCCAGGGTGACCACCTGGAGGTCTGGCTCGATGAGGAAGATCGCTCTTTCGCCCGGAGAGTGTGTGCGGCCGAAGGCGTCGGGCCCCGTGATCTCGTCATTGCGTTCGCGCCCGGCGCGGGCGCCCTCAAGAGGCGCTGGCCCATCGAACGGTTTGTGGAACTAGGCCGCGTCCTCGTTCGCGAACACGATGCGCGCCTTGCGGCGGTGGGCGGGCCGGCAGATCGACACCTTGGCGGACAGCTAGAGTCAGGGCTAGGGCCCGCAGTCCTCAACCTCGCAGGCCGGACGACCCTGCGCGAGACAGCCGCAGTGCTCGAGCGTTGCCAACTAGCTGTCACCACCGACAGTGGACCCATGCACTTGGCCGCGGCGGCAGGGAGCGCGGTGGTTGAGATTTCGTGCCACCCCAGAGTTGGTGATGCGGAGCACTATAACTCCCCGGTCCGGCTTCACCCCTGGGGCACGCCGTACGCGGTGCTACAGCCCGAACATGGCGCGGACGGCTGCCGTGACTCATGCGAGTCCAGCGAGCCGCACTGCATCCTAGGGGTACAACCGGAGCAGGTTTTGGAGGCAGTCCGCAGACTTATCCCAGCAGGCGGAAGAGTCGAGAGCGAGATTCTTCGCTCCGCTCCGCTGCGCTCAGAATGACAGCACGGCAGGGGTATCCGCAGGCGCCGGCCCTCCCATCAAGCGGATCGGCAGTCGGCTGGGTTCCACTCCTTGAGCAAGGACGCTGAGACTGGATGTCAACGGATCTAGCACGGCGCTTGGCGCGCATATTTCGGCTTCTGCCGGTGCTCGGCGTGGTTGGAATAACCCTACGCCTTTACTGGAACCTTGCAAAAGCGACGGACCTGACGCTCGCTGACGAAGCCACTTATCTGAGCGCGGGGAGTAGATTTCTGTACCATGGGGTACTTCCGCCCTTCCAATACTTGCCACTTTACGCTGCGTGGTACGCGGCTCACCTCGCCGTGTTTGGGGATCCGATTGTCGCCTATTATGCGCAACTGTACGCCGTTGTCGTCTTGACGGCTATCCTCCTGTACGTGTATCTGCGCCAAATTGCAGTCTCGACGGCGCTGGCTTTTCCCGCAACGATCCTGTGGATTGCCCAACCTGCTTATATTAAGTTCGATTGGACAATAGGTTGGCCTCGCCCCTATCACTTTGCCTTTTTGCTTTTCCTTGCTGGGGCCATAGCTATTCGCAGGCTGAAACTTGATTCCCCTGTCCCCCTCGTGCTAACCGGCGCCAGCTTCCTATTGCTGGCAATGGCGGTACGTGACGAGTACTTCGTAGCCTTATTGTTTTTCGTCGGTTTGGTAGCGGTCTCGTCCCGCTCCCAGTCGCGGCCGTTGCTGCCCACGGAGCGCCGCGCTCATCTGTGGCCGGTCTGTCTGCTCGCTGCGGCAGCGACCCTGACAACCGCGATCTACCTGAAGGGGCGGGCGCCGGCCGAAACCCGCTTCCTGGCCAATGGCCGTCTATGGTTCAATTTTGGTCAGAATTTCTCAGCCTACCAACTCAGCAGCCTGAACGCGGGCGGGAAGCTGAACCCCTGGGACGATTGGGATTTCATCGTGGGCCAAACCTTCCCTCGGGCACACTCTGTGCTGGGAGCCGCGCTCGCAAATCCGAGGGCGTTCCTGGGGTTTGAGTTACACAACCTTATTACAGCTCCCCTCATTATAGGTTGGTACCTCACCAGGCGCCCGTACCTCCCCTTGAAGTTGTCGATACTTTGCCTGATCCTCCTGTGGCTGTGTTTTATCACCTTGACCAGCGTATCATTTCGAAGGCGCGCGCTTTCCGCTAGTGCATCTGCCTTGGGACCCTACGTGCTGTCGGGCGCCGCGGTAGCGATTCCTTGCACTCTGATTACGCCAAAAATCGTTTATTTCCTGCCCCTGTTGTTTCTGCTCTTTGTGGGCGCGGTCAAATGGCTCAGCGTCGTCCTTGAAAGCGACCCGGGGCTGCCCAAATCGGTGGTTGCTTTCTCCGCGGTTATGCTATCGCTCGCGTTTGTTGTAATCCGGAGTCCCTTCGACAACGGTAACGGCGCGGGAAAGCCGGTGTATGCGGAGACGATTGAGATCAGATCGATTCTGGAGCGCCAAAGACTCGGAGGGGCACGTATTCTTCAGATTGGGGGGACCGGCTATTCGGCGTATCTTCCCTACGGTCTGTCTGAAACGGTGGAGGCTTACGACCGGCGCGATACCGAGCGTTTCTGGGACTTCGTGCAGCGCGCACACATCGAGGCTATCTTAGTTGATGACCGCCTGCGATCGAATCGCCGCTTCAGAGATGACTCGGATTTTGCCTTGCTCCTGGGTTCTCCTGAGCAGTTCGGATGGATAGCTGCGCCGGTGGGAACGCGGGGTGACGTTTTCTATCTGCGTGACCGCGGACTGAATAGCCTTGGACAGCAAGGTCAAGACGCTGCGAAATCCAAGACGTAGCACGGTCCCTCCGAACCTGCCGATGAAATCGGCGCCGGCAGATAAGAGCGGCCTTGCGTGGCCTTGATGTCGCCTATGGAAGTCGAAGCTGAATGATGGTTGCGCAGGGTTCGTCTCTCCCAATCGAGGCATTCTTGCCGCGTCTCGGGCGCTTCCTGAAGAAGCCCTGGTCTGAGAAGCTGCGGTCGTTGACGGTGAGATGGGTGAGGGTGATGCCTCTTCCCGTTCGCCTGCCCTTCGGAGCGTGGTGGTTGGCGGAGGACGATTGGTTGGGAAGAGCGATCCTTTGTGGGGGGCTGGAAAATGCGGAGCGAAGTGTGGTCGAGCGCATTTTGCAGCCGGGCATGACGGTGCTGGACATTGGCGCGCACCACGGCTTCTATACTCTTTTGGCTTCGCGGAAGGTGGGCGCCGGAGGGCGGGTACTGGCCTTCGAGCCCTCGCCGCGCGAGCGGCGGAAGCTTCTGCGCCACTTGCGTCTGAACCGGTGCACGAACGTGCAAGTCGAGGCCCACGCGCTGGGGAGCGCGCCGGGGGAATCGGAGCTGTTCGTTGTGGTCGGTTACGAAACAGGCTTTAACAGCCTGCGCCCTCCCGACACCCCCGAGCCCACGCAAAGGGTCCGCGTAACAGTCTCTACCCTCGACGCCTGCCTGGAACGGGCGAAGATAGAACGCGTAGATTTCGTCAAACTCGATGTGGAAGGCGGCGAAATGGAAGTTCTGAAAGGAGCCGCAGGCTTGCTGGCACGGCGGCCACGGCCTTTCCTCCTCTGCGAGGTCCAGGAGATTCGCACTCGTCCATGGGGTTACGCTGCGCGCGGAATTATCGAATTCTTGCGCTGCCGTGGTTACCGCTGGTTTGCCCCGCAGCTCGAGGGCAGCCTCAAGCCAGTTCCCGCTGATCAAGTTGAGTTCGACGGCAACTTCCTGGCGGTCCCGGATGAACGGATGCAGCAAGTTTCCTTAGGGAGTGACACGTGAGACCGGGAAACATTTTGGTCACGGGCAGTAGCGGCCTGATCGGGTCCGAAGCCGTCGAGCACTTCGACCGCCAGGGACACCGCGTCGTCGGCGTGGATAATAACCAGCGCCGCGAGTTCTTTGGGCCGACTGGGGATACCACCTGGAACCTGGAGCGGCTCAAGCGCTGCACGCGGAACTTCCGGCATTACGCGCTCGACATCCGGGACCGCGCCGGAATCATGTCCCTCTTCGAGCAGAACCGTTTCGATCTGGTCATCCATTGCGCCGCGCAACCTTCTCACGACAAGGCCAAGGAAATCCCACTGGTCGATTTCGAAGTGAATGCCCTGGGCAGCTTGAACCTGCTCGAGGCAACACGGCAGCACTGCCCCGAGGCTGTGTTCATCATGATGAGCACCAACAAGGTCTATGGCGACGCGCCGAACGAAAAGCCGCTCCAGGAGCTCGCCACGCGCTACGATTACGCGGACCCCGCGGACTTCGAGGGCATCGATGAGACGTGCCGGATTGATCGCACGCTGCACTCTATCTTCGGCGCTTCCAAAGTGGCGGCAGACGTGATGGCGCAGGAATATGGCCGCTACTTCGGCATGAAGGTGGGAATCTTCCGGGGCGGCTGCCTGACAGGGCCGAGCCACTCCGGCGTCGAGCTGCACGGCTTTCTCTCTTATCTTGTCAAGGTTGCCGTCACCGGGCAGACTTACACCATGTACGGCTACAAAGGCAAGCAAGTTCGGGACAACATCCACAGTTACGACGTGATCCGCGCCATGGAGGAGTTTGCCGCTAACCCCCGCCCCGGCGAGGTCTACAACCTGGGCGGCGGCCGCGCCAACAGCGTTTCTATCCTCGAGGCCATCGACCGCCTCGAGCAAATGACCGGGCGCAAGCTCAACTGGGTCTACCAAGACCAGAACCGCAAGGGCGATCACATTTGCTACATCAGCGACCTGCGCAAGCTCCGCGCTCATTACCCCAACTGGACGGTCACCCGCAGCCTGGACAGCACTCTCGAGGAGATCGTTGCGGCTCAGAGGCATTGAAGAACAGGATTCAGGACTCAGGATTCAGGAAGAGTCTTTTTTGAATTCTCTGTGGTCCGTGCGCTCAGTGGTGAAGAGTTTGTTCCATGATTGACCTCGCCCGCAAGTGCTTCTAATGGCCACGTATTTGGACGGGAACACATTACCGCGCTTGGCGTACGTCGGTGGCCCACCCGTAGAAGGCACCACTCATGGTTCAGGGTTGTTGTATCGGCTCCTTCAGGACTATCCCGCCGGCAAATTGCTGGTCGTTGAGGCATGGCCGGCCTTGTCGCATCCGGCGCGGCGCTTGCCCGGAGTCGCTTACCGGCAGATCGCTCTCTGGCCGAAGCGTGGGCGGACCAGGCTTGGGCGTTTGGCTGGCACTTGGCTGGCGCTGAGCGCTGCATCGAATGCATCTAGACTTCGGCGCTGCCTGAGTGGCTTTGATCCTGAGGCGATTTTGACGGTTGCCGAGGGGTACCACCTGTTGGTTGCCGCTCAGCTTGCGGAGGATGCCGGGTTGCCCCTCCACCTCATCGTCCATGATGATTGGCTGTCGCCGCTGCCGGTCTATCCGGGAATTAAGCCATGGCTTGGCCGGCGGTTTGGCAGGCTGTATCGCCGGGCGGCTTCCAGACTGTGTGTTTCACCATTTATGGAAGAGGCGTATCGCCACAACTACGGTGTTGCGGGCGAAGTGCTGTATCCATCGTGGGCCAAGGATTGGCCTTCCTTCGATGGGCCACCGCAAAGCTACAGCAAGAACGCAGGACCGCTGGTCGGCGCCTACGCCGGCAGGATCCTGGTTGGCGGCTATGCCCGGCTGATTGCGAACCTGGCGAAGTGCTTGGAAGCTCGAGGAGGCAGTTTGCTGCTCTACGCACCCAATTCGCCCGATGATCTGAGATCTTGGGGGTTGGACCGGAGCAACGTCCTGCCCCAGAGAGTTGTCGCTTCTGGAGAGTTGATTTCACGGCTTCGTCAAGAAGCGGATTTTGTCTTTGTGCCCATGGCGTTTGATGGGGATGAAATGAAGTGCAACATGCAAGTTAGCTTCCCGAGCAAGCTGGTTGATTACACCGCAACGGGGTTGCCCCTCTTGGTGTGTGGCCCAGATTACTGCTCGGCCGTACGCTGGGCGCGACTTCAAGGCTCGATCGCAGAGGTAGTAACGTCTGAAAAAGTCGAGGAACTTTCTGCTGCGGTGCAAAGGCTGGAGCAGGCGCCATATCGTCAGCGCCTGGGACTGGCTTCCAGGGAAGTCGGTAACCGGTTGTTCAGCTATCGCACCTCGGTGGAGACCCTTCATCGGGCTTTGGAACATTCACCACAGAGCACACAGAGGACCACAGAGTAGGAAGACCTCCGTGTTCTCCGTGATCTCTGTGGTGAAGGCATCGACCGATGACTGAGAGAGAGCGGCTGAACGGCATTACGGAAAAGATTATCGGGGCGGCCATTCAGGTTCACCGAGTGCTTGGTCCTGGTTTGCTTGAGTCCGCTTATGAAGCTTGTCTGGCCTTTGAGCTGGGAAGAGGGGGTCTGAAGGTGGAGCAACAGAAACCTTTGCCCCTGATTTATGAACAGGTCAAGCTGGAATGCGGATACAGAATCGACCTCCTCGTTGAAGGATAGGTAGTGGTTGAGATCAAGTCAGTCGATGCCCTGGCCCCAATTCACGAGGCTCAGGTCATGTCGTACCTTAAGCTGTCGGGGTGCAAGCTCGCCTTGCTGATTAATTTCAATGTGCGCGTGCTGAAAGACGGTATACGGCGTTTCGTCAATGGGACCATATAAGAACATTCACCACAGAGCACGCAGAGACCACAGAGGCGACAGAGTAAGAGGGCCTCTGTGTTCTCTGTGATCTCCGTGGTGAAGCCATCGGGGTTGGAATCACGGCATATGGAAACACCTCGAGTCTCGGTCGCCATGGTTGTGTGCAACGTCGAGCGCTTTTTGGCGGAAGCGATCGAGAGCATCCTCAACCAGACCTTTCGAGACTTTGAATTCATCATTGTCGATTTTGGCTCAACCGACGGATCGCAGTCGATCGTCAGACGCTATCGGGAAAAAGACAATCGTATTCAGTTCCATATCATACCCCACTGCAACCTGTCGGAGGCGCGAAACGCGTGCTGCTTCCGAGCGCGGGGCAAATATCTCGCCCTACTGGACGCGGACGACGTTGCCTTACCGGAGCGCTTGGCGCGTCAAGTGCATTATCTGGATAGACACCCCCAGGTCGCGATCTTGGGCGGGGCACATGAATTAATAGACGAAGCGGGCCGACGGTTAGGGACCGTGGCGGGGCTGGCGGGTGATCGGGAGGTTAGAAACAGCCTTCGGACGGGTAGTCCCTTCTGTGCGAGCACCGTCACAATGCGCGTGGATGCCTTCCGTGCCGTGGGGGGGTATAGAAGGGCCTTTGCCGACACCGCCGAAGACTACGACTTGTGGCTGAGAATGATGGAGCGCGGCCGGGCGGCGAAGCTCCGGGATGTGGTCGCGCGTTACAGGATTCACACCGGCCAAATTGGGTCTTTGAAGCTCAGGCAGCTCAGCCTCGGGCACTGCGTTGCGCGGGCGTCGGCGGCGCTGAGGAGTCAAGGCAGAGCTGACCCGCTGAATTCAGCCGATTCCATCACTCCCGAACTATTAGCCGAATTGGGGGTCACTGAAGAAGAGGTGGAGAACCAGCTCCTCGCATCTTATTACATCCGTGTGCTCAACTCGCTGCGGGCAAACATGGGCAAGTCAATTCTTCCGCTTGTCGACGAGATGCTTGAAGTGTTGGCCCGCTCGAAGTGTGTCCGAGACTCAGTTGCGGCTGAGACATGGTTTACCGCGGCTCGCGTATATTGTCGGCGAGGAAACGTCATGAGCGCTTGTGCGGCGATGACCAGGGCTGTCATAACCTGCCCCGCCTTGGCGATACGGGTCCCTTTGCGGGGAATTCGCCGGTTGGCGCGAGGGGGCCTCATTGCTTGGGGTGGCGAATATGATGCAAGGTCCTGATCTTTTGGCGGAGGGTCTGGAACGTGTCGCCTGTAATCTGTGCGGCGAGGACCAAGCTACCACGCTCTTCCAATCGAGCAACCTTTGCATAGTCCGATGTGGGCAATGTGGCTTGGCGTACGTTAACCCACGCTTGGGCGGACAGCAGCGAAAGGCTGTCTATGATGACGCATATATTGGGGCGCTGCCGGGAGAGGGGAATTGGGACTGGAGCCACACGCCTGAATACAGCCCCATGTCGTGGGAAGCCACGCGGTTAAGATATGCCATAAATGGTCTCCCAAGCGGAACGCTGCTTGATGTTGGCTGTGCAACCGGCAACTTCTTATCGCTGGTAAAGCGGCGGGGATGGGGAGTATGGGGTGTGGAGTTTAATCCTCGTGCGGCCGCCACCGCGGCGAGGCGACTGAACGCCGAGGTGCTGGCTGGCGATCTCGTGGATCTGAACCTCCCGACAGAGTATTTCGATGTTGCGACTCTGTTTCATGTGATCGAGCATGCTCTTGATCCTCGGCGGACTGTAGGCAAGATTCGCATGGTTTTGAAAAGGAAAGGCCGGTTAGTGCTGGAGACGCCCGACTTTGGGTCAAGAAACGCACGGAGGATGGGGGCCATGTGGCCCCACGTGAAACCAAGAGAGCACCTTTATTACTTCAATGAACAGACTCTGCGCGAACTCCTCCGTGAGGGGGGTTTTCGGATTAACAGGGTGCGTCGTTGTGGAGGACTCGGAGTGCTTCAGTCCGGAGAAACCGGCGGGTCTGGTTCTGCATTGAAAAATAGGGCCTTCGAACTGCGACGCATTCTTGCCCCGTCCCCTTGGCTGCGGAATCTGGCGCGTCGGTTGTACTGGGACATTTTGAGGCAAAACGAACATATCCTCGTGGTTGCTTCGCGGTGTTCTTGATATTCGCTGTGTCGGCCTCTCGAATCACGGCAGAAACGGTTTACGGAATTCTTAGGGCAACGGACCGCGTTACGGGCGCTCCCTCGCGGAGACTGGACGGGCGTGTGCGCCGGCACTACGAGAGGCGCTGGATGGTCGAGCGCAGCATCGCCTGGCTGGGCAACTTCCACCGACGCGTCGTGCGCTATGACCGCTCCCTTACCATCTAGCAGGCGTTTCTTCATATTGCCTGCTTCATGATCGTCTTACGGAAGGTTCTGAATTAGCTTCTAAGCAAAGGGGGGAAGCATGGCGAATAGTCAATCACGGGCCGGGCTAGCGGCTCAATCCGAATTCAAGCCGGTTTTCCCCACTAGGTGGGTGTGGATTGCGTGCTGGGCGGTGGCCCTGCTACTCGGGCTAATCCAAGCTTGGGCCTCTCGGCGTGTTCTGAGCGGTGACAGCATTTCATATCTCGACATGGCCGGCGCCATCTCACGGGGCCACTGGGGTGAGGCTGTAAATGCCTATTGGAGCCCCCTTTATCCCGGGCTCTTGGGCTTGGCGCTCAAAATCGTAGGACCGTCGAAATCCTGGGAGATTCCTTTTTCACACCTTCTGAATTTTGCGGTCTACGTGGGAGCTCTGGGGTGCTTTCACTTCTTTTTGCGCAGCTTGCTCAACGCTCATCGGAATGCGGAGCCAAAGGCCTCCTCCGAGGGCTCTGATATCCTTCCTGAATGGGCTTGGGTCTCTCTGGGTTTTGCCTTGTTCACCTGGACTTCTCTTCAACTGATACACCTCGTCGTGGTCAACCCTGACCTTTGTGTCGCAGCGTTTGTTTATTTGGGTGGGGGCCTGTTGTTGCGGATCCGTGTCAGGCCCGCAGACTGGCGCATTTATCTGATTCTAGGGGTTGTACTCGGATTGGGCTACTGGGCGAAGGCGCCACTGTTCCCCATGGCGTTTGTTTTCATTTTCGCGGGCGCCCTCGCCGCCCGTAACCTGCGCACCGCGCTGCCCCGCGTGGGAGTGTCGCTTTTAGTCTTTCTAATCGTTGCCTGCCCGCTTATCCTCGCACTGTCTCGGGCCCAGGGCCGTCTGACCTTTGGAGAAAGCGCAAAGTTGAGTTACGCCTGTTATCTATACGGCATCGGTGGAGTGAACTGGCAGGGGCAACCGCCCGGCACCGGAACCCCAAAACATCCGCCGCGAAAGGTTCTGGATGAGCCGCCGATTTACTCTTTCTCCACGCATTTGAAAGGGACATATCCACCCATGTATGACCCCGCTTACTGGGAGGATGGAATGAAGGTGCGATTCACTTTGCGGGGACAGGCAAGAGCCTTGTTGGCGGACATCCTCGAGTATTTCAAATTGTTTGTGTTGAGGCAGGGGGCCATTCTCGGCGCCATCGTGATCCTTCTCGTGTTGGGTGGGACGTGGCGTGCGGGTATCCGGAATCTCGCGGAGTATGCTTTTCTTTTGATTCCGCCCCTCGCCGCGTTGTGCATGTATGCGCCGGTGCACGTCGAGCCGAGGATGGTTGCCGCCTATGTGGTGCTGCTCTGGGTAGGGATACTTTCGGGAATTCGTCTGCCCGCTTCCCCGGAATTCAAGAGGATCGCCGCCGCAGTGGTGATCTCTATGTTGGTGATGCTGGGTGTGCAGATTGTTGGCCGGATGGTCGAGGATTTAGACAAGGGGATCAATGACGCGCAGGAAGTCAACTGGGTGGTAGCGGAAAAATTGAAAGGAATGGGGGTTGTGCCGGGAGATATCGTTGCCTCGGCAGGAGATACTAATAACTCCTCCTGGCCTCACATCGCTGAAGTGTCGATCGTAGCTGAGACCCCCGATTACAGTAAGGAGAGTTTTTGGTGGACAGCAGACCCGCAGGCGAAGGCACAAGTTTTTCAGGCCTTCGCGAAGACAGGGGCAAAAGCTGTTATCACAGATAGAACGCCTGTTCCTAAATGGTCCCCGGACTGGCAACAGATTGGAGATACCCAGTACTTTATACACTTCCTAGCCCAGCCAGGAGGTTAGTGGCTGGCAGTGTCCCCCTCTCCCGCCGATTTGGGATCCCGGAGCGAATTGGGGGCCAAGCACGAAGGGAACAAATATCCCCGAGCACGACGGAAATACCTATGGCGCTGACAGACGTGCCTGAATTAACATTACCCCGCCGGGCGAATGGCTGGAGCTGGATTTTCGCGACATCTGGCAGTTGCGTGAGCTGCTATATTTCTTCATCCAGGGCTTCGATCCCGGCAACATGTCATCATTCTCGAACGACCTGACCAGGTGATCCCAGCGTATATGCGCGCTTCTCGAAACGCGACACGACTTCTTTACAATCTTCTAAAGCCAACCGGCCGGGTCTTCGGCGTTCGCTCGTGGAAACTGGATGGTCGTGAATCGCAGCGCATCCTGGCCATCTGCTTGTCCCACCTTGGCGATCTTGTCTTGCTGACGCCTCTCTATGCCAATCTCAGGTTGAGGTATCCCCAAGCGCATATCGGAGTCGTTTGTAAGAGCGCTGTGGCGGACATTCCGAGAAATCATCCGGCAGTGAATGAGGTCATCACCTATGAGGCACGATGGACGCTTAGGCCGGAGTCGCCGCGCGCGGGACTCTCGGCCACCTTCAAGCTGATTCGCGAGTTGCGAGCGGGGTCATACGACTTGCTAGTAATCTGCTACGACCACCCCATGGACCGCATCCTGGGTTTCTGCACCGGAATCCATACGCAAGTCTGCCTGGATGGCGCCGCAATGCAAGAGCCCAAACCGGCCGTAGGTACTGACCCTCGCCGGCATCGAGTCGAGCATGCCTATGACCTTCTTCGGGCAGTAGATGTGCCTGTCCTGGAGAGTGCACCCTCCGTTGGCCTCTCGGACGCTGACCTGTCCTGGGCGGACGCATGGTTGCAAGAACGGGGAGTGGCCGGAAGCCGCCTTCTCGGAGTGCACCCGGGCGCGGGCGGCCCGGAGAAGCGCTGGCCGGCAGACCGCTTCGCGCGTGTTGCCGAGCATCTAGCGGGCAAGTTCGACTGCAAGGTTGTGGTTACGGGAAGCCCAGTGGATGCAGAGGCCGTGCAGGACTTCGTCGAGAATGTCAGGACAACGGTTATACAAGCGCCTGTGCCCCTGACGGTGGGAAAGCTTTGTGCTCTGATCCGGCGCTTCGCCCTCTTGCTCTGCAACGACTGCGGCCCGATGCATATTGCCGCCGCCTTGCGCGTTCCGGTTATTGCGGTTTTCGGACCCAGCTCTCCCGAGCTTTGGGGGCCCTGTCCGGCGGACCCGCGCCATGTTGTGGTGGCGGCGGCTTCGGATGGCAGAATAGAGTCTGTCACGGTCGAGCAGGTCGTGGCTGCGATTGCCGGAAGTCGCCATCTTGTGCATCAGCTCAGCCGTGAGTCGAGCCTTGTTCTCAAATCACCCGAAAAGGTCGTTGCCTCGCCTGCCGCTTTGAAGCTGTGAATGAATTATGAAACAAACTTCTCACCACAGAGGCCACAGAGGCCACGGAGAAGAGATGCAGGCAGAGACTGTGGGTCAACAAACAAGGAACCGTAACCTTGTAATCCCTGCTTGCGCGAGCAGAAGTACTTTTCTCTGCGGTCTCTGTGCGCTCTGTGGTGAATTTTTCCTTCGCGGAGGTTGGTAGGTGATAGTTGCGATTGTAGTGTGTGCGATTGTTCTCTTCGGTTCTCTAATTCCGCCGCGCTACCTTATCCTGTCCACCCTGCTGGCTTTCCTAGGTGCTTCGATGCCCATCGTGAACCTGGGCGGGGTGCTGAATCAATTCCGTTGGGTCATGCTCCTTGCTTTGGCGCTGGGCATGCTTCTGCGGAGCTCTGTGCAGAGTAGCCGTTCTGTCTGGCATCCGATGCATTTGTGCGTTTTTGGCTTTGTGCTCTACGCGGCGCTTTCAAGCTCCTATTCGGCGAACGGCCTGATGACGGCCCTAAAGGCGGGGACTTTTGGTTGCTTGGCTGCGGCGGTCATGCTGTATGGGAGACTGGAATCTGGAGGCCAATCCGCAGGCTCCTGCATGCTTCTCGGCCAGGTTTATTGGTGCGCTGTGATCGTGGCGCTGGGCTGCGCCTTGACGGTGGTACATGTCTTGCCTGCGCGGCCGGGTTTTTTCGCAGGCCCCTTCGGAAATCCGAATTCTCTCGGGGCCTTCATCCCCTTGGTCGCACCCGTCCTGCTACTCCAGTTGTTACGGTCGTTTGACAAGGGACCGCAGATCCGTGTTGCCAATGTTCTACTCACGGTTGCTTGTTTCATCTTGTTGTTCATGTCGAGATCCAGGGCAGGCCTTGTCGCCGCCTTTCTTGCCTGTGGATGGTGGCTCTACTTTGCCCACCGCAGGGCTTTCGGATTGTTCCTGGGCGGCGCGCTTATCAGCGGGCTCATTATGGGCTTGTACTTCCCTGAAAATGCGCAGAACTTGAACCGAGTCTACGTTCTTAAGGGTAGTTCTTATGCTCTTAAGTCGAGGGGAGAGCTCATCAGCGCCTCCTGGGAGGCGGCCAAGGAAAGCCCGCTGATCGGGGTGGGGTTTGGGGTAAGCAAAGGGTATAGCGAGGACTGGGAGTTTGGGTTCGAAAGCGGCAACGCCCTGCGCGAGAAGGCCAACAGCTTCCTTGCGTTGGTAGAGGAAGTCGGTTTAATAGGTGCTGGCTTTCTGCTCCTCCCGCTGGCGTGGGTGCTTGTGGCTGCGATCCAGCGATTAATGCTCTTCCGCAGGCTGCATCAAATGGGAGAGGAATTTTGGGTGACGCTCACGCTTTCAGCCTGTTTGGTCGGAGGGTTGGGGAACGCTTTCTTCGAAGCGTGGCTCACCAGTGTAGGCTTTTTTTCAACAATTTTGTTCTGGCTGGTCTTTGGCGTGTTGGCGGCTCGCCTCACTACTCCCCTCCGAGTTTCGCCATGAAGAAACGCGTTGCGATTTTGGTGGGTGTTCCGACACCCTATCGTGAGCCCCTTTTTGAACGGCTTGCAAGGTCGGCGGACTACGATATTCAAGTTCTGTACTGTCGCGACCATCAGCCGGGACAGCACTGGCGTCTTGGCGCACATCACTATCCGGCACACTACCTCAAGAACTTTGCGCCGGAAAGATGGCATGGCCGGCTATTGGTGGGAGCCATCAATCCCGGCGTATGGCGAGAACTTAGAGCTTTCCGACCCGATGCAGTCATCATCTACGGTTATAACACCGCGACTGCAATGCTGGCGATTCTCTGGGTTATCCGTCACCGGATTCCGATGTTGATGCGGACTGACTCGAACGTGATTGCAGAGCCGGGGAAACCACAGTTTACGCTTGCACTGAAGCGGTTGCTGCTTAGGTGGCTTGCAAGGCGTGTTTCGGCCTTCCTATCCGTCGGGAGCATGAATTCTCAGTATTGGCAATTCTACGGCGCGGCACCGGAAAAAATCTTCCTGGCGCGCTATGCGGTAGATCACGAGTTTTTTCAGAGCCAGGCGGACCATTATCGCGTCTCTCGTCAAACCATAAGGGGCGAAAACGGCTGGAGGCAGCGTTATCTGCTGCTTTACGTGGGCCGATTGGTCAGGTTCAAACGCGTTGATGTCCTGATTGAAGCTTTGCGGCGGCTTTCCACAAAGCGATCGGACATTGGATTGGTTGTCGTCGGCGACGGTCCTGAGCGAGAACGATTGGAAAGGCTGGCGCTGCGGATGCCCCACGTCTACTTCGCAGGCTTTCAAGACCAATCGGATCTACCAAAGTACTACGGCGTGGCCGACATTTTCGTTCTTCCGTCCCAATGCGAACCCTGGGGACTTGTGGTCAATGAGGCGATGGCAAGTGGGCTGCCGGTGATCGCCACGCGGAAGGTTGGAGCGGCACGCGACCTGATCGTCGAGGGCGAGAATGGCTACTTGATACCCGAGAACGACCCGGCGGCTCTGGCCTCGGCAATAGACCGCGCCTGCGAGTCCGAACAGCGCCTGTTACTGCTGGATGAGAAGGCACGAGGCACGGTTCAAAGCTGGAATTTTGATTCCACTCTCGCAGGATTCCATAAGGCACTGTCCAGGTGCTTTGAAGCGAAGAATTCTCCTGGCGACGATAGTTTCCACGAATCGCGTTCAGAGCTTGGCGCTGGTTCGGGCCTTTTCTAGCTGCTATGTGTGGGATTTTCGGGTGAGTCAGGGAACGTAAGTCTGAGGCGGATAGCCGTCGCCGAGGTGGTGGCGGCGTTTCGCTTGGCTATGACGGTGAGTCTCCCAGATGAAAAAATGTACATATGATGTTCCTGAAGGATTTGATAATCCCACGGCTTTGCCATCCGGCTCCGAGCAAGCCCGGCGCTGGCAGGAGTTGAATCGCACTTGGTGGGAATCCCACCCGATGCGATACGATTGGAAACAAGCAGTCCCTTACGAGGAATTCAGCAAGGAATTCTACTTGGAAATCGATCGCCGCCTCTTCGAGAGCGTGAGATTGTTTGCTCCATGGAAGAGCGTCCCCTTTGACCTCCTCATAGACTTTGAGGCCTTGAAGGGGAAAGATGTCTTGGAGATAGGGGTCGGCAACGGCAGCCATGCTCAGCTCCTCGCTGCCCATTCGAAATCATTTACGGGAATCGATCTCACGGATTTTGCTGTGAAGAGTACGTCTGAGAGGATGCGCTGTTTCCAATTGAACGCTCGAATTCTCCGCATGGATGCCGAGCAGATGGAATTTGGTGACAAAAGCTTTGATTTCATCTGGACTTGGGGGGTTATTCACCATTCGTCGAACCCTCGAAGAATCCTCGAAGAAATGCACAGGGTTTTGAAGCCCCAGGGCGAAGCAATTGTGATGGTTTATCATCGTGGCCTTTGGAATTATTACTTTACTGGGGCTTTGGTTTCCATAGCAGAGGGGGGGATTTTGAAAGGCAGGCCGCTCCACGATACCATCCAGCGGTTCACGGACGGCGCTATGGCCAGATATTACTCAATTTCCGAATGGAAACATCTCGTCGCGGACCTATTCGCTCTGAGGAGCGTCGAAATACTCGGTCAAAAGACCGACCTTGTGCCTATTCCGGGTGGTAGTTTCAAGAATGCGATTCTGGGACTGATTCCCAACCGCCTTAGCCGCTTCATGACGAACAAATGTGGGATGGGTTCCTTCCTAGTCGCCAAGATGGCCAAAGCACAGTCATGAGGGGAAAGGGTATTTCAACGAGCGGATCTCGGTACGGCGGTGGTGCAGACGAAACACAGAGAAGGATCTTGTTGGTAGGCCGGCAAGAGTAACGCCATGTGCGGAATCTTCGGATTAGTCGGCAAACGCTCGCCCGAGGTTAAGCGGGCGCTCGTCCAGGGCACGCGGGCAATGGCTCATCGCGGCCCTGACGATGAAGGGATGGAGGTCCTTCCGTTTGGCTCGGACGCGCAGCAGTGCGTCGGGTTGGGAAGCCGCCGCCTGGCCATCCTTGATCTCTCGCCAGCCGGGCACATGCCGATGCATGATCCTGAGACAGGCAATTGGCTGGTCTTTAACGGGGAGATTTACAATTTCCAGCAAATCCGCAGCGAACTCCAGGAACTGGGCCATCGCTTCACCTCCACCGGGGATACGGAAGTGCTCCTCAAGGCCTACGGCGAATGGGGGGAGGCGTGCCTTGATCGTCTCGCCGGAATGTTCGCCTTTGCGGTGTGGGATACGCGAAGGGAAAGGCTCTTTCTGGCACGCGACCGGCTGGGTGAAAAGCCGCTGTATTACTACGTCTCGCCTGGCCTGTTCCTCTTCGGATCGGAAATTCGCGCCTTGCTGGCCAGCGGGCTTGTGCCGCGGCGCCTGGATATGACGGGATTGGCATCCTACCTGGCTTTCGGAGCAGTTCAGGACCCCCTCACCATCATCGAGGGTGTGCGGTCACTTCCCCCCGGGCACAGTCTCGTTTGGGAGAAGAACCACTTCGATACCCGCAGATACTGGAGCTTGGGCGAAGTGGCATCCCGACCCCCGGCAACGGATGCGTCGGGTGAAGCTGTGGCCGCGATCCGAGGGCTAATTAGGCAGGCCGTCTCGGAGAGATTGATCAGCGACGTTCCCATCGGTGTTTTCCTGAGTGGAGGTGTGGACTCGAGCTGCATCGTGGCCGCAGCCATCGAGCCGTCTCAGAAACCGCTCGAGACCTTCTCCATCGTCTTCGGGGAAAGTGAGTTCTGTGAGGGTCGCTATTCCGACCAGGTGGCACGCGAATACGGTTGCCATCACCATAAGATCGAGCTGACCGAAACCCGCCTACTGGAACAAATCCCAGACGCCTTGGGCGCGATGGATCAACCGAGCGTTGATGGGGTCAACACTTACGTCATTGCTCGGGCTACCAAAGAGGCCGGAGTTACCGTGGCGCTGAGCGGACTGGGTGGCGATGAGATTTTCGGCGGATACTCGACCTTCCGTTCCGTCCCGAGAATGATGAGCTTCCAGCGCCACGCCGGATGGCTGGCGCCTCTCGGGAGAGGCCTTAACGCCTTGCTTGGGGGGAGCGAAACAAACACGCTCTCGAAGCTCTTGGCGTTGGCCGGCAATGACTATTATGGGAACCAGCCTTACTTCCTGTTGCGTGCGCTTTTCCTGCCCAGAACTGTCCGCGCCTTGCTGCACCAACGGTTTGCCGAGAACGGTGACCATATGGCGGCCTGCACATGGGGAGAGCTAGTCGAGCAGGTTCGCGAGCTTGACCCGGTCAACCAAGTCTCTGTCTTCGAAGGGTCAATGTACATGGCCAACACGCTTCTCCGGGATACCGATTGCATGAGCATGGGGGTTTCGCTCGAGGCTCGGACCCCGTACCTGGATCACAGGCTATGGGAGTACGTTCTTCCCCTCGCCGGCAGGCTCAAGCTCGATCCCCCCATGCCCAAGCCCCTCCTCCTGCGGTCGATCGGTCAGCGGTTGCCCAGGGAGATCTACCTGCGGCGCAAGATGGGCTTCACACTGCCGTTTGAGCGTTGGCTGCGGGATGGCCTGCGGGGCGAGGTGGAGAGAGAGCTCCTCAGCAGCC
>Ga0187881_10001948_pt1 | contig 20476 bp, 12 predicted proteins | sample June2016WEW_19_1_2_FD_133017 | JGI IMG/M metagenome (GOLD analysis project Ga0187881, IMG submission 133017) | Peatland microbial communities from SPRUCE experiment site at the Marcell Experimental Forest, Minnesota, USA - June2016WEW_19_100 | ecosystem: Environmental > Terrestrial > Soil >...
CCGGCGCGGGTTCTTTTACCGGCGCCCATCTTCGAAGGGCCTCGAACAAAGCTTCCATGGCCACGGGCTTGGAGATAAAGTCGTCCATGCCCGCCTCGAGGCATTGCTCGCGACAGCCCGCCATGGCGTCGGCCGTCATGGCAATAATGGCCACGTGCCGGCCCGGCCCTTCCCGGCGCCGGATCTCTCCGGCGGCCTCGTACCCGTCCATTTCGGGCATCTGACAGTCCATGAAAACCAGATCGTAGGGCAGCAGTTCGAACATGCTCACCGCCTCGCGTCCGTTTGCCGCCACGTCCGCGCGCAGCCCGAGTCTCTCCAGCATCCGTACGGCAACCTTCTGGTTGACCACATTGTCCTCGGCCACCAGCACTCGAATCGGCCAGTCCGCGGATCTTGCAGCCAACACGGACTTCATGTCCGCGATCCGGCTGGCGGGCCTGGCGGGGTCGGCAATTGCCACGTGCAGTTTCTTGGACCAGGCGGTGGCGAGCGTGTTGAACAGTTGCGATTGGCGCACCGGCTTGGACAGGCAGGCATCGATGCTGGCGCTCTCCGTGTGTCTCACGGTGTCCCAATGCCCAACCGAGGTCAGCATCACCAGCACCGTGCCCCGAATGGCCGGGTCCGACTTGATCGCCCTGGCCAGCGTGGCTCCGTCCATGCCCGGCATTTGATAGTCGAGAATGGCGAAGTGGTAGGGATCGCCGCTTTGCCGGGCGGCACGCAGACCCTCCAGAGCCTGCTCGCCGGAGCTGAAGCTTCCGTCGCGCATGCCCCAGCTTGTGATCTGTTTATGCAGCACTCGCCGGTTCACTTCGTTGTCGTCCACGATGAGCACGCGCAAGTCTTTCAGGTCAGCCGCCGGAACGGGGGCCGCGTGGGGCTGGGCATCCAGGGTCAACGGCAGGGTGAACCAGAAGGTGGAACCCTCGCCCGGCCGGCTCTCCACCCCGATGGAGCCTCCCATCAACTCGACCAGTTGTTTGGAAATGGCCAAACCCAGTCCCGTGCCGCCGTATTTGCGGGTGGTGGAAGCGTCCACCTGGCTGAACTTCCTGAAAAGCAGATCGAGCTTGTCCTGGGGAATGCCGGGGCCATTGTCCTGGACCGAGACGCGCATGCGGGCCTGTTGGGCCTCCTGGCCCTGGCACTCGACGGTGATCAGCACGCAGCCGTCGGCAGAGAACTTGACGGCATTGCCGACGAGGTTGGTGAGTACCTGGCGAATTCTGCCGGCATCGCCGATGAAGTGGCGGGGAACAGCGGACGAGTATTCGAGAACCAGGTCGAGCTTGCGCTCCTCGGCCTTGGGAGCCAACATGTCGTTGACTTCTTCGATGCCCAGGCGGAGGTCGAAGGGAAAAAGCTCGATGACCAGCTTGCCGGCCTCGATTTTGGAGAAATCCAGGATATCGTTGATGACGGTGAGCAGGGCTTCACCGGAGCTGCGGACTATCTCGGTGTATTCGCGTTGCTCGCGAGTGAGGTTGGTGTCGAGCAGCAGACCGGTCATGCCGATGACGCCGTTCATGGGGGTACGAATCTCGTGGCTCATGTTGGCCAGGAACTCGCCCTTGGAACGGTTGGCGGCTTCTGCCGCCTCTTTGGCTTCCCCCAGTTGCTCCGCCACCCGCTTGCGCTCCGTGATGTCGCGGCCCAATCCAACCAGCCCGATGATCTTGCCCGACCCGTCGTGGAAAGGCACCTTGCTCGTTAGCAGCCATCGCGGGCGGCCTTCAGGGTCAACGCCGGGCTCCTCAAGGTCGATCACCGGCTCCCCGGTCTGAAAGATCCGCTGTTCATCGGCGTGGTATTTCGCGGCCAGTCCCTTTGGGTAGAAGTCGAAGTCGGTCTTCCCCAGAAGATCGCTCACGGCTGGGGCGCCCATCATTTTCGACACCGAGCTGTTCGCGAGAAGAAACCGTCCCTGGTCGTCCTTCGCGTAGATGAGGTCCGGCAAGCTCTCGATCAAGGTTCGCAAAAAGCCGTTGGCCGTTTCGCCGGCCCGCTTTGCGTCTTCGGCGGCCTCCTCGGCGCGCTTGCGCTCCAGCACTTCCATGCGCAGCGCCGCCGTGCGCTCCTCCACGCGTTCGGCAAGCTGCTTCTCGTGCCGGCGCAATCCGCGCACCCGCCAACGATGCACGCCGCCGCCGGCCAAGACCACGGTCGCGGCGCATAACAGGTAGAACCAGATGGTCTGATGAAACCGAGGCAACAATTCAAAGGTGAAGGAGGCTCCCGGCTCGCTCCAGATGCCGTCGCCATTGGACGCGGCCACGCGGAAACGGTAAGAGCCGGGAGGCAGATTCGTGTAGTACGCCACGCGCCGGGCACCGGCGTCCACCCACTCGCGGTCAAACCCGTCCAGTATGTAACGGAACCGGACGCGCTCCGGAAAGAGGAAACTCAGAGCGGTGTAGTGAAACTCGAGGTGGCTTCCCGTTGGAATCCGGCTGCCGTTTTCGATGGCCGGCCGCTCATCCACCACCACGCGCTCGATCAGAACCGGCGGCGGACGGAGATCGGTGCTCATCCTGGAGGGATCCACCGTCACCACGCCGCCGTAGGTCGGAAACCAAAGCGTCCCGTCAGCAAGCTTGCACGCCGAGGGGTGGTAGCCGAAATTGAAATCGCTGCTGCCCTGAATCCCATCCGCCGCCCCGAAGACATCTACCTCGAGTGTTTTCTTCCGCCCTTCGGCCACGTCGTCCAGTTCCGCCCGGGAAACGCGCAGCAGTCCGTTGCGGCTGCTGACCCAGAAGTCATGGAAGTTGTCCTCGAGAATCTGGTACACATCCGTTTCCGGCAGGCCGCTGGCCTTCGTGTACGAGGTGATCTTGCCGTTCGCGATCCGGCTAATGCCGCCCTGCGTCAGAACCCACAGGTTGCGCTCCCCGTCTTCATACAGGTCCACCACGTTGGTGCCTGCCAAACCCTGCGCTTTGGTGATGGGGGGCCGGAAGCGCCCGTCCCGGAATTTCTGAAGGCCCGACGCCGTTCCCACCCATACGCTGCCGTCGGCGCTTTCCGCGATCGCCGAAACGAAGCCGGACCCGGCGGCCAGCCCTTCTTCCTTCCCCAACATACTCATGCGCCCGTGGCTGAAGCGCCTCAGCGCACTGGTGGTGCCCACCCATACCGTGCCGTCGCTCTGCTGGAAGATCGTCCGGACAGCGCCCGAAAGCTGCCAGGTGCGGCGGGCCGCCGGGTCGGTCAGATTCGCCGCGCGGAACCAGTGCAGCACCCCGTCCTCGGACCCAGCCCACAGGTCGCCGCCGCGGTCGCGCAGCACCGGCCAGATCAGGTCGCTCGAAAAACCGTTCTTCGTGGTGTAATGAACCAGCTTGCCCCCTGCCGGGATTCTCGCCACCCCGTTGCCAGTCCCCAACCAGATATCTCCCCCGGCGTCCTGGTAGATGGAACGAACATTGTCGCTGGGCAGATCTTCGCGCATCGACCGCACCACGATCCGGTAATCCTTGAGCTGGTTCAGCCCGCCCCCGGCGGTTCCCAGCCACAAACTGCCTTCCCGGCCCTCATAAATGCACCGGACCACCTGGTTGGAAAGCCCCTCGCGCGTCTGATAGGACGTGAACTTGCCGTCCGAGAACCGATCCAGGCCTCCACCATCCGTCCCGATCCACAAGTTCCCGTTGCGATCTCTCTTGAGGGCGATGATGGCGTTGTGGGTCAGCCCATCGCGCTCGGTGTAATTCCGGAAATGCCCGTTGCGCAGCACGCTCAGGCCACCCGGACGTGTGCCCACCCAGAGCTCCCCATTCGGACCGTCCGCAAGTGCCCAGACCGGGTTGCCAGGCATTCCGTCCTTCACCGTATAGGACGTAATCGAGCCATGTTCGATCTTCTTTAAGCCGCTGTTCGTCCCAGCCCACACGGTTCCCGCCGGATACTCGAAAAGACAGTGCACACCCAACTGTCGGTTGCCGCCCCTGAAAACGATGCTGACCTTTCCGCCTTCATACTTCGAGAGCCCCAGTTCGGTCCCGATCCATACCACCCCCGCCGAATCGGCCCACACCGCACGCACGGTGCGATCGGGCAACTCGGAAGCCGCAACCTGCTTGAACTTGCCGTCGCGATACCGGATGACTCCTTCACCCGAGGTGCCGATCCACAGCGCTCCGTCGCCGCCCGCCGCCATCGCCGTGAGCCGGTCATCCATGAGGCCCGGCGTGTTTGCCGCGGTGAACACGGTAAAGCCAACCCCATCGAATCGCGCCAGACCGCCGGAGGTGGCCACCCAAAGGTACCCGTCTGGTGTCTGCGCGATCGAGCGGATCGAGTTGTGCGGCAGACCGTTGGCGGTGGTCCACACTTCATGTCCGTACTGGGTAATCGCCACTTTGGGATCGAGCCCCCAGGCAGGGGTGCCCAGGGCAATCGTTAGAGCAAACACAAAGCGGCGCATGTGACCGTACGGTCCTACTCTATCCAGATCGTCTGAAATTGTGATTTTTGTAGGAGTTATTCATGGTGTTTCTGCCTTGGTGCCGGTATTTGGGCACAGCCGCGGCTTCTTTCAGGCTGCCGCCCCACCTATCCCCTTACTTCTCGGTCTTCTGCGTTCTGGCATCCATCGTGCCTGATACTCCGGCGGGCTTCCCATGTTGAAGATCACGCTCCATGACAGCTCCGAAGAACTCCGCCTCAAGCTGGAAGGCAAACTGGCCGGTCTGTGGGTGGGGGAATTGCAGCAGTGCTGGCGGACTGCGGCCTCCACCACCCATGGCCGGAACACCGTCGTGGACCTGCGCGACGTGGATTTCGTTGACCCGGAAGGCCAGTCTCTGCTGGCGGAGATGCACCGGCAAGGGGTGCGCCTGGTAGCGGTTACGCCGCTGATTCAGGCGCTGGTTCAGGAAATCTCGGGCCAGCCGCGTTGTGTTACGGTTGAAGAAAAGCCGGCTCGACGCTCCCATGCCCTCGCCAGCCCCGACACCGCCGGACGCGACCCGCGCGCGCTATGAGGCGTTGCTCGAGGTGGCCGAGTCCATTGCGGCCCACCGCCAGCTCGCCACCCTGTTTGCCGATCTCAGCCGCTTCCTGAACCGCCTCGTATCGTTCGATTTCATCAGCCTTTCCCTGCTCGACGCCAGGCAAGGCGTGATTCGTCTGCACATCCTCGAAACCGGGCATCCGGTAGTGGGGCCGGCCCTTGAAGCCCTCCCGTCCGACCAAGCCCCCACCGGCCTGGTGCTCCATACCCGCCAACCCTACTACGTCGCCGATGGCGTCGAAGAACGGCGGTTTCCAGTCCTTCGGGAAGTGTTTCAGGCCAACGGCATCCAATCTTTCTGCATTCTTCCGTTATTCACCGCCCAGCGGGACCTGGGTGGCCTCCAGTTCGGTTCCCTCCGGAAAAACGCCTACTCGGCCGAAGACATCGAATTCATGCAACACGTGGCGCGCCAGGTGGCCGTGGCTGTGGATAACGCCCTGAACCATGAGGCTGCTCAAGCTTACGAAGAGCAGTTGGCGCGCGAGCGGGACCGCCTGCGGACGCTGCTCGAAGTCAACAACGCGGTGGTGAGCTGCCTCTCCAGCAAGCAGCTCTTCCTGGCAATTTCGGCGTCTCTGCGGCGCACCTTCGGGCTGGATTACGCCAGCCTCCTGATCCACGACCCCGAGATACGCGCTTTGCGCCTGCAAATGCTCGACTTTCCCGATGGACTGGGCGCCATTCGGGAAGATGCCGTGGTTCCGCTCGACGACTCGCTGCCAGGCTGCGTGTTTCGCACCAGTGAAGGCCGCCTCGCGAACGTTGACGAGGCGCGCGCCCTGTTCAAAACCACTGGCGACATTCTCCAGCGCGAAGGGCTGAAATCCCTGTGTTGCACCCCCCTCATCTCGCGCGGTGCGACGCTGGGAACCCTAAACCTCGGTTCGCGCCAGGAGAGCTTCTTTGCCCCCGGGGACCTGCAATTCTACTCCCAGGTCGCCGGGCAGATTGCCATCGCTCTGGATAACGCCCTTTCCTACCAGCGCATTGAGGAGCTGAATGCCCAACTGGCGGAGGAGAAAGTCTACCTGGAAGACGAGATCCGCACCGATAATCGCTTCGAGGAGATCGTCGGCCAGAGCCGCGCCCTCAAAGCCGTTCTGAAGCAGGTCGAGACGGTTGCGCCCACCGATTCCACGGTCCTCATCTTCGGCGAAACCGGCTCCGGCAAGGAACTCGTGGCGCGCGCCATCCACGACCTCAGCTCGCGGCGCCAGGCCACCTTCGTGAACCTGAATTGCGCCGCCATCCCCACCGGCCTGCTGGAAAGCGAAATGTTCGGGCATGAGAAGGGCGCCTTCACCGGCGCCATCGCCCAGCGCATCGGGCGTTTCGAGTTGGCCCACCGCGGCACCATGTTTCTGGACGAGGTGGGCGAGATCCCGCTCGAATTGCAGACCAAGCTGCTGCGCGTCTTACAGGAGCGGGAATTCGAGCGGCTGGGCAGCTCCCGCACCATGCGTACCGACGCGCGCTTGGTGGCCGCCACCAACCGCGACCTCGCCGCCATGGTCGAAGAGCGCCTCTTCCGCGCCGATCTCTACTACCGCCTCAACGTGTTTCCCATTACCGTGCCCCCGCTGCGCGACCGGCCCGAAGACATCCCCCTGCTGGTGCGCTATTTCGTCCAGCAGTATGCGCGCCGCATGAACCGGCGGATCCGCACCATTCCGGCCGCGTCCATGCGGGCGCTCACCCGCTATCATTGGCCCGGCAACATCCGGGAGTTGCAGAATTTCATCGAGCGCGCGGTGATTGTCTCGCCCGGTCCGGTGCTGCAAGCGCCCGTGCGAGAGCTCCAGCGCGCCGGAGCGGCTCCCGGCGCCGTCACTCTCGAAGCCGCCGAACGCGAAGCCATCCGCCGCGCGCTTCGCGATTCCTCCGGCCGCGTGGGCGGCGAGCGCGGAGCCGCCGCCAGGCTCGGCATGAAGCGGACCACCCTTCAGGCCAAAATGCGCAAGCTGGGCATTAATCCAAAATCTCTCTAACGCCGGTATTTCGGCGGATGCGCCCGCATTTTGGCGCCAATTGTGGGGCAGGTCCCCGATCTGTCCCTTGAGTTTCTACATTTTCATGAGAATCGATGGCAATTCGGAGCACCGATGTTGGTGGGGCAGGCGGTGCTCGCCTGCCCATCGATCATGCTCGAATACCGTCGCAGACTGCCCCATTTCCAGCCCGATCATGTTTATATCTTTCTCACCTGGCGCCTCTTCGGATCGCTCCCCGCGATCCGCGCAAAGGGATCCTATCCCACCCCCGGCCACGCTTTCCTGGCGGCTGATCGCGCCCTCGACCACCCTGGCTCCGGCCCCCAGTGGTTGCGCGATCCACGTATTGCCGGCCTGGTGGCGGAGTCGATTCGGAGCGGAGCAAGCCGGAGACGCTGGTACGAGATGGACGCCTGGGTGGTAATGCCCAATCATGTGCATCTGCTGATCCTGCCCCAGGTGTCCGTCCCCGCAATCACGCGCTGGTTGAAGTCCTGGACCGCGCGGCAAGCCAACCAGTCGCTGGGGCTCGCCGGGCAACCCTTCTGGCAAGATGAGCCGTACGATCACTGGGTGCGCAATCGCCGGCAGAGAGATCGAATCGTCCGGTACATCGAGCAGAATCCGGTGTCGGCTGGGTTAGCGGCGTCAGCCGAGCAGTGGGAGTGGTCCAGCGCGGGAGGGCAGGCGGCACCGCCTGCCCCACCACCGAAGCACTCGGGCACTCCCGATTCCGGCGAGATAATGTAGAAGCTCCAGGGGCAGGCGCTTCCGCCTGCCAGCCACACGCCCGCCTCGTTTGGACCGCAAAATGCAACCCCTACCGGGAGAAACCATGCCCAAGATAACCACCAACCTGAGCATTCTGCTTCTTCTTGCTCTATCCGGCGGATTCGCGCAGGAAACCGCCCCGGTGAAACTCACCCTGAAGGATGCCGTCAACCTCGCCTTGAAGCAGAATCCCCAGGTGATTCTCGCCAACCTGGGTGTCTCGCAAAGCGAGCAGGATCGCGCAATCGCCCGCTCCGCGCTTCTGCCGCAGGCGGGCGCCAGGGTAACCGAAACCGTCAACCGCCTCAACCTGGCGGCCTCTATCGGGTTCAGCTTCCCCGGTTTCGCCCAGCACGTGGGACCGTTCTATGTCGCCCAGGCAGGCGTCGGCGTCACCGCGCCGGTCTTTGACCTGACGCTGTGGCGCCGCTACCGCTCCAGCCAGCTCGGCGTGGATTCCGTCCGCGCGCAGGAGGTGAGCGTGCGCGAAGAAAGCGTTCTGCTGGTGGTCTCGCAATACCTCGGCAGCCAGCGGGCCGCCGCCGACGTTCAGGCCGCTCAATCCCGCGTGGACCTGGCGCAGGCGCTCTACGACCAGGCCGCCGACCTGCAAAAGAACGGCGTCGGCACAGGCATCGACACCCTGCGCTCCAACGTGCAGCTTCAGAACGAAAAGCAAAGGCTGATCGTCGCCCGCACCCAACTCGAGACCTCCCTTTACGGCCTCGCGCGCCTGCTCAACATCGAGCCGAACCGGAAGATCGAACTGGCCGATCAAGTGAGTTTCTTCGACACCCCGGAGGTTTCTGCGGACCAGACCCTCGATCGCGCCTACGGCTCCCGTCCCGAGCTGCGCGAGGTCCTCACCCGCGAACAGCGCGCCGAGATCGACCTAAAAACCGCCGACGCGGCCCGCCTCCCCAAGGTCTCCTTCACTGGCCTTTGGTCCGAGCAGGGGCTCACCCCCGCCAGCGCCATTCCGGTCTACATATACCAGGGCAGCATCGACGTTCCGTTGTTCACGGGGGGACAGATTCAGGCCCAGCGTGCCAAGGCCGATCTGGCCATCCGCCAGCTTCGCCAGCAGGAGCAGGAGCTCCGTAACCGCATCGCCCTCGAAGTCAAAACCGCCTTCGCCCAACTCCAATCCGCGCGCACGGAAGTAAACGTCGCCAACCTGGGCGTCGACCTCGCCAAACAGGAAGTCGAACAGGCGCGCGACCGCTTCCAGGCCGGCGTGGCCAACAACATCGAAGTCATTACCGCGCAGGACGAGTTGGCCCGCGCCAGCGACAACCAGATCGCCGCCCTCTATCGTTATAACCAGTCCCGAGCCGACCTGGCGCACTCCGTGGGGCAGATGGAGGCCATGTACGCCAGGTAGGAGTCGAATCCCCCACGTCAACCCCTGGATCGTAGCCATGACGGTCATGCTGGCGACCTTCATGGAAGTGCTCGATACCACCGTCGTCAACGTGTCCCTGCCGCATATCGCCGGCAATCTTTCCGCGGGCATCGACGAAGCCACCTGGGTGCTGACTTCGTATCTGGTTTCCAACGCCATCATTCTGCCCATGGGCGGCTGGTTTTCCATGCTCTTCGGACGCAAACGGTTCTACATGATCTGCGTGGTGGTGTTCACCTTGAGTTCCTTCCTGTGCGGCTTGGCGCCTTCGCTCGGCCTGTTGATCGTGTTCCGCGTCCTGCAGGGTCTCGGCGGCGGCGCCCTGCAACCCATCTCCCAGGCCATCCTGGTCGAGACCTTCCCGCGCGAAAAGCAGGGCATGGCCATGGCGATTTTCGGCATGGGAGTGGTGGTGGCGCCGGTCATCGGCCCCACCCTGGGCGGTTGGATCACGGACAACTACAGTTGGCGCTGGATCTTTTTCATCAACATCCCCATCGGGATGGTGGCCCTGTTGCTCACCGCGGCCCTGGTCTTCGACCCGCCATACCTGGTGCGCCGGTCGTTCCGCGAGGGCCTCAAGATCGACTACATGGGCCTGGGGCTGCTGGCCACCGGGCTGGGATCGCTCGAGGTGGTGCTCGATGAAGGCCAGCGCGAGGACTGGTTCTCATCCCACTTCATCGTTACGTTTGCCGCAATAATGACCGTCTGTCTGATTGCGGTGGTGTTCTGGGAACTGCGGCAAGAGCATCCGGTGATCGACTTCCGCATACTCAAAGAGCGCAATTTCATGCTGGCCACGGTGTCGATGCTGCTGCTGGGGTTCGTCCTGTACGGCAGCACCGCCCTGCTGCCGCTGTTCTTGCAGATCCTGCTCGGATACACCGCTTTGCTCAGCGGGCTGGTGCTCTCACCGGCCGGCATCGTGGTCTGCATTTGCCTGCCGATGGTGGGTCTTCTGCTGCGCCGGTTCCAGGCGCGGTGGCTGGTGGTGTTCGGGGTCCTGATCTCTTCGATGGGGCTGTTCGTGATGGCCAGGTTCAACTTGTATATCGACTACCGCGCGGCCTTGTGGAGCCGCATCATACAGAGCTTCGGGTGGGCATTTCTGTTTGTGCCGATCAGCGTAGTGGCATTCGCGTTTATCCCCAAGGAGCGCACCAGCTACGCCACCGGATTGTTCAACCTGGCGCGCAACGTGGGCGGCAGCGCCGGCATCGCCACGGCTACCACCCTGCTGGCGCGGCGCGCCCAGTTTCACCAGCAGATCCTGGTTTCGCACCTGACGCCCTACGACTCCGCGTACCGCGAGGCCCTGGCCGGCGCCACTCAACTGCTGCACGCCCATGGCGCCACTCTCCCGGACGCCGCCGTGCAGGCCCAGGGTCTGCTCTACGGAAGCATGCTGAGGCAGTCCAACATGCTGGCGTTTGCCGATGCGTTTTGGGTGATGGCACTGCTGTTTCTGCTGATCGTCCCCATGATGTTCCTCATGAAAAAGATGAAACCGGCGCGCGCTCCCCTGGTGGTGGAGTGACATGCCGGCTCTGTTGGAAAATGGAAAGTATGGAAGGGTAAAGACCACATGCCAAACGTGCTAGAAGATCTGCCCAGGCCGGAGCTCGCGCCCGATTCGGTGCCCGCGCCGCGGAAGGGCTGGCGGGTAAAATTCGCCTTGTTTGTGGTGCTGCTGGCGATTGCCGCCGCGGCCCTCTGGGGCTACCTGCATTTTCGCTATCAGGTGTCTTCCGATGACGCCCAGGTGGACGGCCACATCACCGCGATTGCGCCCAAGATCGCCGGCAACGTGGTGGACGTGCTCGTGAACGACAACCAGCCGGTGAAGGCGGGCCAGGTCCTGGTGCGCATCGATCCCCGCGATTTCCAGGCCAGGGTGGACCAGGCGAAGGCCGCGCTGACGCAGGCCGAGAGCCAGTTGCGTTCCGCGCGGGTGGTGGTTCCCTGGACTAATGAAACCACCCAATCCGGCGAATCGAACGCCTCCGCGCAACTCGCCGATGCCCAGGCCGAACTCGAGCGCGCGCGCTTGGGTCACCAACAGGCTTCCGGGTCGGACTTCGCTTTCGCCGAGGCCAACGTGCGCACCAAACAGGCTGGCAACGACCGCGCGCAGGCCGACCTCGCCCGCATGAAACCCCTGGTCGAGAAGGCCGAGATCTCCCAGTTGCAGTTCGACGCCTACCTCGCCGCGGCGCGCGTTGCCGAAAGTGAATTGCAGGCGTCCCGGGAAAAGCTGGCTTCCGCCCAACAGGATGCCGCCATCCGCCAGGCCGCGCTCGACGCCGCTCAGTCGCGCGTCAGCCAGGCGCGCGCCCTGGTGGCCACTTCGGTTGCCAACCGCAAGCAGGTCGACATCCGCACCGCCGACGCCGGCACCGCCGCCGCCGCCGTCCAAGCGGCGCGCGCCAATCTCGAGGCTGCCGAGCTCCAGCTCGGCTACACCACCATCGTCGCGCCCATGGACGGCGTGGTCACGCACAAGAGCGTCGAGATCGGCCAGATCGTTCAGCCGGGTCAGGGACTCATGACCGTCATCCCGCTGCACGACATTTGGGTAACCGCCAATTTCAAGGAGACTCAGCTCGCCGACGTGCACCCCGGCCAGAGAGCCGAAATTCAGGTCGACATGTACGGCCGGAGCGTGAGCGGCCACGTGGATTCCATCGCCGGCGCCACCGGCTCGCGTCTCAGCCTGCTACCGCCCGAAAACGCCACCGGAAACTTCGTCAAGGTGGTGCAGCGAATCCCCGTGAAGATCCTGGTCGACAGCCCCGGAGACCTCATTCTGCGCCCCGGCATGAACGTGGACGCCACCATCTTCACCCGGTAACCCGGCACGCCCCCTCGGTATCCACACTCATCGCCTCGGGCCGGGCGTGCCCGGCCCCTACGCCGGCCCCTTGTAGGGGCGAGGGGGTCTCTCGCCCTCGCGCCCCATGCTCCCCCACCGCCGGGGAAGGGATTAACGCCGTCGCGGTGCTATAGAAAACCTTCTTTGCTGCCGATAAGCGCTTTGAGTGGTCACCCCTGGCTGTGCCACCAAGGAGCCGCCGTGCTATCTCGGGCTAATCCCGGTCATGTGTGGGCCTTTGTCTTGGCCGTGATGTTTGCGGTCCCGGTCTCGCTGGCCGCGGGCGATGACGCTGGGGACAAGCCGCCGGTGCTGTTCGAACAGCTCGCCGTGGTGGAAACCGCTTCTTTGCATTCCCAAACGCTTCAGGAGGCGCCGGCCAGCGTCACCATCATCACCGATGAGGACATCCGCCGCTACGGGTATCGCACCCTGGGCGAGGCCCTGGCCGGCGTCCGCGGATTCTATCTCAGCTACGACCGCGAGTACTACGACGTTGGCCTGCGGGGATTCTCCCTACCCGGCGATTACAATACCCGGTTCCTGGTGATGATTGACGGACATTGCATGACCGAGAACATCTACGGGTCGAACAATTTCTTTGGGCAGGATTTTGGGCTGGACCTGGATCTCGTGAAGCGTATTGAAATCGTCCGCGGGCCGTCTTCCGCGCTCTACGGAAGCAACGGGATCTTCGCCACCATTAACCTGATCACCAAGTCGCCCGTCGACCAGCCGGCGGGCCGCGTCACCACCGAACTGGGGAGCTTCGGGGAAAAGAAGGTGTCGGCTTCAACTTCTCAATACCTCGGCCACGGGGTGAACCTGCTCGTTTCGGCCTCGGTGTTTAACAACGCGGGGCAGTCGTTCTACTTCCCGGAATTTGACAGCCCTGAGACCAATCGCGGCGTGGCCAGCGGTGTCGGTGGGGAGAAAGGCTATCATACCTTCCTCAACTTGGTGTGGCGCCAGTGGAGCTTCACCGCCTACTTCAACTCGCGGGAGGAGAATCTACCCGCGGCGCCATACGGCACGCGGTTCGACGATAGAGGCACCGCCGACGTGGATCGCCGCAATTTTCTGGAGGCCGCTTATACCCGCGACGTCGGGGCGCGGGGACATCTCCGCTGGCGGCTTTACTACGACCAGTACCGTTTTGCGGGGCGCTACGATTACGGGACCGAAGCGGGCATCGAGGACAATCGCGACCTCAGCCTTGGGGACTGGGCCGGAACTCAGATCGCTTACCGCCTGGACACGCAGCGCGGGGGTGGATTGACGGTGGGGCTCGAGCTTAACGGCGACATCCGCGCGGTACAGCGGAACTACGACGTCTCGCCCGTGCGCATCCAGTTTCTAGACTTGAACAATCCAGCCAGATCGGCGGCTGTGTTCGGACAGTACGAGTTCAAAATTGCGCCGCGTTGGACGGCATATCTCGGCGTCCGTCTCGATAAAACGTGGGGATACCGTCCGGTCGCCTCGCCGCGCGCCGCGCTGATCTACCAGCAATCTCCAGGCACGGTTTTCAAGATGCTCTACGGCGGCGCCTTTCGCAACCCCAACGCTTTCGAACGCTATTATGACGACCACGGCAATTCGCAGATGGCCAATCTGTCCCTGCGGCCCGAGAGAACCGAGACCTTCGAAGCGGACGTCGAGCGCAAACTGACTGGACGGCTGAATGCCACCGCGAGTGCATACCACTACACACTGCGCGACCTGATTCAGGCGGTTCCGGACGGGGCGATTGTGCAGTACCGCAATGTAAACCGCGCACAGGCCAACGGAATCGAGTTTGAATTGAACGGTCATCCGTGGCGGTCGGTCGAGACTGTGGCGAGTCTCAGCCTGCAGCGTGCCGAGGACGCGGCGACCGGCGCCAGGCTCGTGAATTCACCGCAGAGAATCGTTCAATTCCGCGCCTCGACACCCCTGCTGCGAAACAGACTGGATCTGAGCGGCGCCGTGCGTTATCTGGATACCCGATTCTGCCGCGATGGCACGCTGGTGCCGGGCTATTATGTTGCCGACCTCACCGTGTCGTCGGTTCATCTGCACCGGGATTTCGATTTGCAGGTGGGCGTCCGCAACCTGTTCGACCGCCGCTATTGGGATCCCGCCGGTTATTCGGACGCCATGCAATCCATAACTGAGGACGGCCGGAGCATATTCCTCAGGCTCATTTGGCATTCGGGACAATGACGCCATGCCGGAGCTAGCGATGTGGGGCAGGCTGGTAGCCTGCGGCGGGTTGTCAACCCGCTGCTTGTTCTGTGCGGTCCTTCTGGCGGCAGCTACGGGCTTGCACCCCGCTGCCTTGGCGGCGCAGACCACCATTGCGGTCGTGACCACGTCCGATGTAGAAGCCTATGCCGAGGCTCTAGACGGATTGAAATCGGGCCTGGCTGGCGTATCCGCCGAGATTCGCGTTTTTCAATTAGAGAAGAAAGGCGGCAAGCCGAGCGTGCCGGCCACCTTCGTGGCGCCTCAGCACGGCGTTGTCGTCGCCATGGGCTCCGAAGCCTCGCTGGCCTTGTCCCAAATCCCCATCGACGCTCCCGTGCTGGCAACCATGATTCTGCGCTCGGACGCCGATTCGGGCACGGCTCGACGGAACAAGACGCTGGCAACCATCGCTCTCGACGTGCCCGTGGATGCACTGGCCGCCCGGCTGAAGGAGGTTTTTCCCGGGAAGACCCGGCTGGGGATCATTCTCAGTCCGGATTGGCCGGGGTTGTCCAGCGCTGGAGTACAGGCCCAGGTGAAACAGCACGGTCTTGCAGCCCGTGTCGCAGTGTGCAGCCGGGCCGAAGACGTGCTGGCGGCGTTTCTATCCCTCAAGGGGCAGGTAGACTTTGTGTGGTGCTTGCCGGACAGTTCTCTATACAACAGCGTTACCGTGCAGGCTCTGCTTCTGGCATCTCTGAACAATCGCATCCCCATCATCGGCTTTTCTGCGAGTTTCGTGCGCGCCGGAGCGCTGATGGGCGTCTACCCGGACTTTCGGGAAATCGGAATACAGACTGCGGAGGCAGTCCGGAATTATCTGGCGGGGCGGCCGTTTCCCACTCTCGAGACGCCAAGAGTGTTTCGAGTAGCTGTGAATCAACGCGTGGAGCGACTGCTGGGACTGCAGCCGTCATTATCCCAGGGGGTTGCACTGTTCCGATGAAACCCATGAGCGGAATCACGCTTTTGAAAAAAAGCTTGTTGGGGCAGGCGTTAGTGGCCAATAGCGTCCTGGTCCTGGCCACGCTGACCGCCCTGACCGTGCTGTTCATTGTCGGGCTGCAGTCCTCTCTCCAGAAGCAACTTGAGTTGAGAGCGGAAAGCGTGGCCGAGTTTGTTGGAACCCAGAGCCAGCTTGCGCTCCTGGTCGGTGACCAGGCCGGGCTGCTGCAATTCGCCCGGAACGCGCTATCCAACGGAGACGTGGTGTACGTGAAAGTGACGGACCACTCGGGAACGGTCACCCAGGCGAGCCGTCCGGGCTTCAGTCTGTCCGAAGTTCCGGACCTGAGCCCGAGCTCGCCGGAAGGAAACCGTATCCGCACGCTCCACATGCGGAACATCCCATATGCCATTATCGAGGGGGTTCGGACCGTCGCGGCCAACAACCGTGTCTTCGAATGGCAAGCCCAGGGGCAAGCCATCCAGATACTGGGCACGGTGCAGGTTGGTATTTCCACCGAAGAGCAGCGCGCAGTGCTGGCGCGGATCATGCGCTATGCCGTGGGAGGCGCCTTGGGCGCGGTCACGCTGGTGATTCTGCTGCACTTCCTGTACCTGCGCCGCTTGCTGCTTCCCCTCAAGGCGCTCATCGGCTTCACCAAACGGGTGGGAAACGGCGACCTGAGTCAAGCCGCTCCAGTCGAGCGGGATGATGAGGTGGGCGAACTCGCCACCGCCTTTAACCACATGGTGACGAAGCTTCGGGAGTCGTACGACGGGTTGACCGTTCTCCTCGAAAAGGCGCAAGAAGCCAGCCGGCTGAAGAGCGAGTTCCTGGCCAACATGAGCCACGAAATCCGCACCCCCATGAACGGCATCATTGGCTTCACCAACCTGGCGCTGGAAACTACGGAGCTAAATGAGGAGCAGCGAGACTATTTGGAGATGGTTAAGAGTTCGGCGGCTTCGATGATGCAGTTGATCGACGACATCCTGGACTTCTCCAAAATCGAGGCTGGCCGGCTGGATGTGTGCCCTACGCCATTTTCGCTGCGCGAGTGCGTCGAGAGCGCAACCAAGACGCTGGTGGCCGCGGCTCAGGCGAAGGGCTTGAATCTGTCCTGGGAAGTCGGTCCGGAGAGCCCGGATGCGGTTGTCGGCGATGCCTTCCGACTCCGTCAAGTGCTACTGAACCTGGTCGGGAATGCCGTCAAATTCACTCCCGCCGGTTCAGTTCGGGTGAAAGTCGTGACCCAGTCCTCGCCCGATCGAACGCTGACGGCCCGCTTCTCCGTCCGCGATACAGGTATTGGCATACCGGTCGAGAAGCAGAAGTTCATCTTTGATCCTTTCCGGCAGGCGGACGGATCGACCACACGCAAGTATGGGGGCACAGGTTTGGGTTTGACGATTTCGGCGCGCCTCGTCGAGATCATGGGAGGCCGCCTTCAAGTGGAGAGCGAAGAGGGACGCGGCAGCACATTCCACTTCACGTGCCCATTCACCATGTCGGATCCCGCCGAACGCGGGGACCAGGTGTCGCCCGCTTGCAGTTCTGTCGAAACTGCTGCGCTGTCCATCCTCGTGGCGGAAGACAATATCGTGAACCAGGCGCTGGTCAAGGCCCTGCTGAGAGCGCGTGGCCATGGCGTCACCCTCGCCAACAACGGTCGCGAGGTGTTGTCGCTGCTCGACGGCCAGCCGTTCGATCTGATTCTCATGGACATCCAGATGCCCGAAATGGATGGCCTCCAAGCCACCGCCGAGGTCCGCCAGCGGGAGCGTCGGACGGGAGAGCATATCCCCATCGTAGCCATGACGGCGCATGCCATGGAAGGCGATCGGGAGCGCTGCCTGGAAGCGGGGATGGACGAGTATATCTCCAAACCAATCTCCGTCAAAGAACTGCTGGCTTTGATCGCCCACATCGGCGCGCGGAAGGTCGGGGTTGCGAAGGTGTGAAGGCAAGCCCAATGATCTCGCTACAAGTTGTGGACACGCGGCGCAGCTCGCTCACGCACTCGAGTTGGCGGCACAGCCTGCCCGCCCACCCCCGCCCTTATGTGCTACAGTTCAGGGTAATATGGCATCCCGAAGCGTCAACAAAGTTATCCTGCTTGGGCATCTCGGCAAGGACGCCGAGACCAAGTTCACTCCGGGCGGCGTGGCCCGCTCCACTTTCACCCTAGCGACCAACCGCCGCTGGAAGGACCAGCAATCCGGCGAGTGGAAGGAAGAAACCGACTGGCACAATATCCTTCTGTGGCGATCCGAAAACGTGGCGAACTATTTACTGAAGGGCAAGCAGGTCTATATCGAAGGCCGCCTGCAGAGCCGCAGCTACGAAGATAAGAAGGATGGACAGAAGAAGTACTTCACGGAAGTGGTCTGCGACGACCTGATTCTGCTGGGCGGCCGCGGCGACGCTGCCGGGGCGCCGGCTGGGCCCGCCGGCGAGTTCGCCCCGCCGGTTTCCATGCCGCGCTCCGCTCCCCGTCCTCCAGCCGCCGCCCCCGAACCTCCGGATGACCTCAATCAGGGCATCACGGATGACGACGTTCCGTTCTAGCCGGTTGCTTGCCGGTTAGCTCGATGGCGCGGTTCGCCTGCGCTGGGACCAGCCTTGGCGGTCGGCCCCGCCGGTGGCCTCCCTGCTGCGACCGCTGGAGAGTGGCTATTGCTGCGTTCAGGCTGTCCAGCTCCCCGCGGAGATTCGCCAGCACTTTCACGACATCCATCTACCGCCCCAGAATCGTGCTCTCTTGCGCCGATGCATACAAGGAAAAATCCTACCAGGGGCTACGGGAATAGTGGGGCGGCCATAAGCTTGACCCCTAGTACGGAACGGGAATGGGCCGACGCTTACACTGCTGGACGCCAGGCCGCGGAATCCCCTGCCAACTCCGCTGGGTCCGTGTAGGTCTGCAGAGAATCGAGCGACTCCAGCACACGCTCCAGCAGGTTGTCGGTCTGCGTGACCGTGGTCTTCAAAGCTTCTATGGAATGCGCCTGAGTGGTGAGGCGCTCGTCCAGAGACGTCATGGTCTTCGAGAGCAGTTGCTCCATGGCGGCGACGATTTGCGAAGTGGAAGGGATATCCGCCAGCTTGACGGCGTGCTCGTCCAAGCGCGTTTCCACCTGAGCGAACCGGGTAGCATCGGCCGATTCATGCGCCTCCAGGCGGCCCTCCAGATCGGTGATCGAGCGCTTCAAGTTCTGTTCCGCTGCCGGACTGATCCCGCCACGCTCCCGGCGGGAACTCGTCAATACCGCCGCCAGCACTCCGGCAGCGAAAATGGCCAAGCGGGGAACGTAGCTGACAACTCGCGACATTGGTGCTTCTTTTATAATACTTTTCCGGAACTCAATGCAAGTACTACATTTAGTAACCATCGTACTGGGTACGTACCGCCATTGAAAGCGAGCCGTGAAACTGGCATTCTGGCTAGGACACTTCCTCTGTCATAGGAGACGTCTGGTTGAGTGACGGCTCGGAATCCGGGTCCGCCAACCGGGGCGAGGTCGCTGATCCATGGTTGCTGGAATGCGACTCGCGTGGCCATGTGCTCTGGATGAGCGAAAGGTCGCGCCTGGCGCCCGGCGGTGCGGAAAACCTGATCGACACGATAAAAGCCGCGACACGCTCCCGGGTGGATGCCCGGATGCCTGCCGCCGTGTCGGCCGGGTTGCTCCACTTGGAGAGCAGCTTGCTGCGGCATTATCTCCGGCTGCAACTCGCGGAGCGCGATCTTTCCACCATCGCCCGGAACCGGCGGCGCGGAACCGGGCGCGGGGCCGTGCGCCAGATCGAACTCGAGCGCCAGCGCCTGGGCCGCGAACTGCACACCGGCCTGGGACAGTTGCTGGCCGCCATCCGCCTGCAACTCGAGATCCTCGCCGCGCTTCTACCCGGCCCGCCGCCGCTGGTGCAACAGGCGCTGAGCCGCATCTCCACTCTGGCCAACCAGGCTTTGGAGCAGGTGCGCTCCGTCTCCGTGCGGCTGCACCCGCCGGAGTGGCAGCGGCTGACGCTCGAAGCCGCGCTCCAACAACTGTGGGACATCAGCGGTATTCCCCAAAAATTTGAAGCGTCTCTCCGCATCCAACCGCTGCCGCGCGAGCCCGATCTGGATGTCAAGGTGTTGATCTACCGGGCCGCGCAGGAGGCGCTTGCCAACGTGGCGCGCCACGCCCGCGCCACCCGCGTCGATGCGGCCCTCGAGACGCGCGACGATTGTGCGGTCCTGACCATTCGGGATGACGGGGTGGGGTTTGACGTCGCCGGACTGCTTCGAGGCCCCGCCAGCGTGGCATCTGGCATTGGCCTGCGCTCCATCCGCGAACAAGCCGCCGCGCTCGGTGGAAAATTGGAGATCCAAAGCGGCCCGGCTGGCACTACACTGGTAGTCTCAGTGCCGTTTTCTTGAGGGACCCCGTCCCTCCAGGGAGAAGTATGCAGGAATCGCGAGAAACTACGGTCGTTCTGGTGGACGATCACGCCATCGTGCGCGAAGGAATCGCCGCCCTGTGCTCGGCCAGCGGAATGCGCATCCTGGGGCAGTGCTCGGAAGGCGCCGCGGCCGTGGAAATGATCGCCGCGCTCAAGCCCGATTTTGCCATCCTCGACCTGAATATGCCGGGCATCTCCGGCATCGAGGTGATTCGCCGGCTGCGCGCCTCCGGTTGCTCGGCCAAACTGCTGATCCTCTCCATCAGCCGGGAAGAGGCTACCGTCAAGGAGGCGTTGCGAGCCGGCGCGGATGCCTACCTGCTGAAAGACGGGCCCTCGCGCCACCTTCTGGATGCCATCGGCTTCGTGCGCGACGGCGGCGTCTACGTCTCTCCGCTGCTGCGCGGCGCCGGCCTTTTTACCGGGGCCGAAAGCGCCCCAGTGGAAGATCCCCTGGCCTCCCTCAGCCCTCGCGAGACGGAGGTCTTTTCCTACCTCGTGAATGGAATGCGCGCCAAGGACATCGCGGACCTGCTGGACATCAGTCCCAAAACCGTGGACACCTACCGTGCCAGCCTGATGCGCAAGCTGAGCGTCCACGACCTGGTCGGTCTCGTCAAGTTCGCAATCGAGCGAAACCTCACGAGCACTTCCGCGCAGCGCTGAACTCGATGCACGCGGCTGCGCAGGCTTTGTGGCACTGCGCGTAACCCTCTAATGACTGGATGAGATCTTCCACGGCGTCTCTGCGTTCGTAGAGACGTTCCAGCGCTCGTCTACGAATGGC
>Ga0187881_10001950_pt1 | contig 20445 bp, 18 predicted proteins | sample June2016WEW_19_1_2_FD_133017 | JGI IMG/M metagenome (GOLD analysis project Ga0187881, IMG submission 133017) | Peatland microbial communities from SPRUCE experiment site at the Marcell Experimental Forest, Minnesota, USA - June2016WEW_19_100 | ecosystem: Environmental > Terrestrial > Soil >...
CAATGTCGATCTCGCCGACATGAACTTTTTTGAGGGCCGGCGCGCCGTTGTCACCGGCCTGCACCAGGGCGGGCGACACGGCGCTGAGGCAGAGCAGCAGAACAGTTGCGATGAGAAGCGGTGTACGCATGCGTCCCTAGAAGAGAGAGTAGCCCCCCAGGATGGCAAAGCTGAAAACTCCGAGCGGAACAGGGTTGCCACTGGTGCCGGTGGATGAGTAGAACCGGAGGAGTCCCCTGCCCTGAACAAAGAAGCTGCTGAGATGAAAGGTGGCTGCCAGGCCCGTCTGCGCAGCGACTCCGTCGACCCTGTTCTCGTAGTCCTGAAAGCCAATAACCCCGATCAGCGTGGCAAGGTCCGCTGGGCCGATCCGGGGGAAGTGAAATGACAGGTCGGTGCCGAAGAAAAGCTCCGGACCGGCTGAGAGCCCTTTGCTGGTGTAAGAGGCAGTGGAGAAGGGCGCGCTGCCGATGAACAGGTCGATCCCGAATGTCTCCCATGAATCGACATGATAGACGCTCTCCACAAAGACCAGCGGAACCACGGGGGACAGCGGATTGTTGCCGGATTCATAGGCGGCTCCCCCGCCCAGATTGATTTCGGCGTCTGCCATGGCGGCCGCCAGAACAAGGACCACAAAGAATGCGGCAGACCTTGCTTTCATGGTTTTTTCTCCCCGGTCCTGAAAGACATGGAGAAATCAAGCGGCGTGTCAAGCAGGAGCAGACGCAGAAGCGGGATTTTGAACATCACAGCCCCGTCGCTCAACGTGCCTCCTGTTTGAGACTCGATCTGCCCTTCCGGCCGGATGGTAACAACGATGGAAGATTTTTTCACCAGCGCCGGCGCCTCGTCCCCAATGGAAAACCGTACCATCTCCAGGTAGTCGTTCTCAGTCGCCTTCTGGTCGACCTGCGGGCCCAGGCTCTTGAGAACCGGGTCTTCGAGCATGGGGAAAAAGACGGCGATCTGACGATAGTTCCCGCGGTCCAGATGAATCTTCAACGTCTCCAGGCCGCCCGACTGAAGAAGAGAAACGACGTTCGCGCTCTGAAGGCCGGCCCGGCCGGCAAACAGGTCCATCAGGGACGCGAACGCGATATCGACATCCAGCGAGCGCGGATCAGCGACCGAAACATTCCGGACCGTGATGCCCGGCTGGGCCTCGAAGCCTTTGCGGATGGCTGCGAGATCGAAAAGCGCATCTGCCCGTGGGGCACGCGGTTCCCCGGACACTTCTGCCAGCCCGATCACATAGTCCCTCAGGAGCTTTGATACTTCGAGGTGCAGCGTCATTGTGCCCGAGCCATCTTCGTTGAGGACAACGGAATGCGTGGCATTGCAGCCCCCCGTAAGCAGGAAGGCGGCTGCGGCGAGAATCAGCGCGATGGGGCGCATGGCGCGCGGCATGACGGAAACGCTACTGAATACACCCGGCCGCGTCAATTGCGCCGGAGGAGGGCGCCCGGCGGACGGGCACGCGCAGCCCCAGCCCTTGTTCGGTGCCGGGAAAACCCATAGTATCGCCTCGATGCCCACCATAAGAGTCGAGCCTCTTGGCCGGACTTTCACGACGGAGAAAGGCGCCGTCCTGCGCGACGTTCTTCGCGGCGCGGGAATCCTCCTGGACTATCCCTGCGGAGGCAAGGGCAGCTGCCGCCAGTGTCGCGTGGCGGTGGTCCCGCCCCCTTCCAGGGGGAAAGGGAAGCTGAGCCCTGAACAATCGGCTGGCGGCGTGCGCCTGGCATGCCAGCTCGCGATAGAGGAAGACTGCACCGTCACGCTCTCCCAGGAACAGCTGTCCGCCCAGGTCTGGAAGCAGGGAATGCGGGACGACGACATTCGCGGCGCAGTGGAGTGCTCTGTCAGGCGTATCCGGCTTTCGCTGCAGCAACCCAGCCTGGAGGACCAGAGGTCCGACTGGGAAAGGCTCGCGCAGGCGCTTGCGGGCCGGGGAATCGACGTCGCCCAGCCCGGTTCGCGTCTGCTGGAGCGTGCCTCGGAGGTCCTTCGCGCGCACCACTGGTCTGCCAGCGCTGTGTGCGAGGAGAAAGAGCTCCTGTGGGTTGACGATGCAGCAGGCCGGGCAACGGGGTTTGCAGTCGATCTGGGCACCACGACGGTGGACCTTGCGCTCCTGGACCTGGAGACCGGACGGCTCCTTGGCCGCAGCGCTTTTCTCAACAGGCAGGTCGCATTCGGCGCGGATGTCATCTCCCGCGCCCAGAGCTTCCACGATGAGCGGGGTCCGGTCCGCAATGCGGTCCTTGAAACGATCGACGAAGGCGCCCGGCAGATCCTTGCGGAAGCAGGGGAGAGCCCGGCGAGCGTGCTGAAGACGGTCGTTGTCGGCAACCCGATCATGATGCACATCCTTCACGGAATCGATCCCCTGCAGCTCACGCGCCTTCCGTACGTCGCGGTGACTTCCCTGGCTCTGCGCCGCGATCCGCGGGAGCTGGGGCTGGCTTTCCAGCAGCGCGGCTACGTCGAGACTCTTCCGCTGGTCTCGGCGTACGTCGGCGCAGACACCGTGGGGATGATGGTTGCCCTTGGCCTGGACAGGGAAAAGGTCACGTCGCTTTCCGTCGACATCGGGACAAACGGGGAAATGGTCCTTGCTCGCGGCGGGAGCCTGCTGGCAACATCCACCGCGGCCGGACCGGCTTTCGAAGGGGCGCAGATCTCCTGCGGCATGAGGGCCCTGCCCGGAGCGGTTGTTGCCCTCTCCATCGGGCTCGGAGGGTCGGTCCAGCTCCAGACCGTGGGCGGAGCCGAGCCGAAGGGAATCTGCGGAACCGGCCTTGTGTCAGCGGTTGCGCAGCTCCTGGAGCGGGAGGTCATAGACTCGACCGGCAGACTGTTCGACCAGGCCGAGATATCCATCCCCGCACTCCGGCAAAGGGTGTTTTCCCTGGACGGAGAGAGGGCTTTCGCATTGTCGGAGGACGGGCGTGTGCGTATCACCCAGAAGGACATTCGCACTCTGCAGCTCGCAAAGGGCGCTGTGCGCACCGGCATCGACACGCTGCTTTCCATGACCGGCATCGAAGCGGACGGGCTGGATGTGCTCCGCCTGGCGGGCAACTTCGGCGCCGGCCTCGACGCCCGCGCGGCCATGCGGATCGGCCTCATTCCACCGATGGACCTGGCGAAGGTGGAGGTGGTTGGCAACGCCGCCCTGCGGGGGGCGGTCATGGCTCTTCTTTCGCGGGAGCACGCCAACCGATGCGACAGCGCGGCCCGGTCCGCGCGCTTTATTGAGCTGGGCGGGAAACCTGAGTTTCAGGCCCGTTTCATGGAAGCTATGCTTTTTTGAAAGACTCCCCTGGGCTGACAGACAAACCAGTGACCGGAAATCTTTCGCGCCTTCTCCGCCAGGGTCTGGTCGATGAAGGCGGCAAACTCCTCCACGCCTGCCGCCGATGACTGGAATCCGTTTACGACGATCTCTGAGCCGCCGTCGCCAAAGCTCGCCATCAGAGAAGAGGCAAACCCGCGAAACCCTTCCCGCATGGCGGCCTGGACGGCCGTGTCGGACCCTGCTGAGGGGAAACTGACCAGGGCAAGAAGCCCGCGCTTTCTCTGCGGGAAATAGGAGAGGATCTCCCTGGCCAGGAACACGGGCCCCTTGGCCTCATCGAACGAACGCTCGATCTCGGCGCTTGCAGCCTCGGGGAGCGCATTTGCAGACGGGCACGGCGCCTCGAGGATGAACACTTCGTCAAGCGCATCAAAGGCGTTCAGCGATGAGAGGAGGACATTCCTGGCGGAAAGGGGAGACCTGCGGATCCACGGGACAACGCGCACTGCGTCGTCCGTCCCCAGGGGGCGCTGCTCGGCGGCTTCACCGCCGGCGGGCGTGGTTGTCGCAACGGAGAAGCCCTTGGCGCGGAACAGGCGCACAAGAGCTGCACCGAGCGGAGTGTCTCCCTCCGTAACGAGAACTGCCTTCCCCATCGGGGCCCATGATACCCCGGGCTGGCGGGCAGGTCAATCGAAGGCGGGTGCGCGCAGGAGCCGCGGCAGGGCTCAGGCCCGGTCGGCCTGTCATTGCCGTGCCCCCCCTTCCCTGATAGATTCTCCCTATGAAGATCGCGTGCGGGCAGATCAACCCGACGATCGGGGATTTCCATGGCAACCTCGAGAAGGTGCTTTCTTTTTCCCGCCGGGCCAGAGAGGCGGGATGCTCGCTTGCCGTGTTCCCCGAGATGTGCCTTTGCGGCTACCCTCCCATGGACCTTCTGGAGCAGGACAGCTTCGTGGAGGAAAACCTGAAAACGCTTCGCCGGGTCCAGAGTGATGCTCCCACCGGCATCGGGATCGTCGTGGGGTATGTGGACCGCAACAGGGGCCGGCCGGGCAAAGGACTCCTCAACGTTGCATCCCTGATTTCGGACGGCAAGGTCATCCACACGCAGGCAAAGACCCTCCTCCCCACCTACGACGTGTTCGACGAGGCGCGCTGGTTCGAGCCCGCGGACCGAAGGTCCGTGGTCGGCTTCGGCGGCGAGCGCATCGGGATTGCCATCTGCGAGGACCTGTGGTGGGAAGGAGAGGTGGCGCCCGGCCTGCGTTATCCGGTGGATCCGATTGCCGAGCTCCTGGACGCCGGCGCGACCCTCCTTGTCGCCCCCACCGCTTCCCCGTTCCACGCGGGGAAGCCGCAAACGCGGCTTGGTCTCTTCTCACGGGTCGGCAAGGCCTCCGGGGTACCGGTTGTGTACGTGAACATCGTGGGCGGCAACGACAACCTCATCTTCGACGGCCAGTCAATGGTCACATCAGACGAGGGGAAGCTGGTGCACCTGGGCGCGGCGTTCGAAGAAGAGCTTGCATTCGTCGATACATCCGCAGCCTGCCCTGAAGTTCCCCTGCCAGAGGACACGTGGGCCCAGATCGAAGGCGCCCTTGTGCTCGGGATCAGGGACTACGTCCGCAAGTGCGGGTTCAAACGCGTGCACCTCGGGCTCTCCGGGGGCATCGATTCGGCGCTCGTCGCGGCCCTTGCCGTGGAAGCGCTGGGTCCGGACAAGGTCGCCGTGTTCGGCCTGCCTTCCCGCTATTCCTCGGAAGGCAGTGTGAACGATGCCAGGGAGCTGGCGCAAAACCTCGGGCTCACGCTGAAGGTGCTTTCCATAGAAGACATCTTCGGCGCATACCTTGGAACCCTTGCCCCGGTGTTCGAGGGCCGGGCCCCTGACATTGCGGAAGAGAACATCCAGGCCCGCATCCGCGGCACCCTGCTCATGGCATATTCCAACAAGTTCAACTCCCTGTTGCTCACCACCGGCAACAAGTCCGAGCTTGCTGTCGGATACTGCACTCTGTACGGAGACATGAGCGGAGGGCTTGCAGTGATCGGCGACCTTCTGAAGGGCCAGGTATACGCGCTGGCGCGATCCATGAATGCCCGCAAGCCAATCATCCCGGACGCCATCTTTACCAAGGCCCCTTCCGCGGAGCTGCGTCCTGATCAGAAGGACCAGGACAGCCTTCCCCCGTACGAGACCCTGGACGCCATCCTTGAGGAATACCTCGTGAAGAACAAGTCTGCCGAGGGAATAGCGGGGAATGGGTTTGATCCGGCTCTCGTGCGCTCGGTGCTCCGAATGGTGGACACGGCGGAGTACAAGCGCCGCCAGGCCCCGCCGGTCCTCAAGGTTTCCCCGAAGGCTTTCGGGACCGGACGCCGCGTCCCGATTGCCCGGAAGGTTTAGGAGCGGCTCGACGGGGGCCGTGCGCCGGAACGCGCTCGGCGAGAAGGCCGTACAACAGCTCATTTGCAAACCTGCGCGAGTCAACGGGGCCGATCCTTCCCGTCTCCGGCTCCCGGCCCATTTCGTCCCAGCGTGTGTGCTGGAAAAATGCGGTTCCTGCGGCAGCGCCGCGCCCGCCGGCCCGGCAGAGGCGCGAAAGGCTTTCCAGGAGGGATTTCTGCTCGCGGCCGCCGGCCAGCCCAGCCAGACCCTGCAGGAGATAGGCGGTTTCATTGCCGGCAAAGAGAAGCCGCTGGCGAGCGAAGGAATCCACCAGCGTGCCGTCAAGCAATGGCTTCTCCTGCCCCGGCGCATCATCCCCGTGAATGCGTATCCAGGGCAGAAGAAGTGAAGCAAACAGCCTGACGCTCTGCGCTGAATGCGAGCTTGCGGAAGCCTTGCCACCCGGCGGCTCCGCCGGCCTGTATCCCCGCCTGCGCAGCTCGATGAACATCCGCGCGACAAGAAGGGACGAAGCGGAATCAGGGTCTCGCCCGGCGCGGGACGACGGCGGTCGGAAAATGTCCCACGGCGCAGCGGCAAATCGCGCCGCTATGACGCCCAGGGCCTTCTTGTACCTGTCCCTGCCCAGATGATCCAAGATACGGGCAAGAGGAAAAAGGATGGTCCATCCGCCGATGTCTCCGACGTCCGGCTTTGAGCCGCGCACGGGCTGCGGGCCCCTGCGGTCAGGGTCGCTGAATGCAGGCGGCTGACCGGGCGCCCACAGGCTCCCCGGCACGGCGCACCGCCCCCTTTCGTCCACGAAAAGGTCCACGAACCTCTGTCCCGCAAGGAGGTACTTCTCGAAGGGAAGGCCTTCGTTCTCCAATTCTTCCGCGAGCATGAGAAGAAGGTCGGCTATCCGTGCGGAGTGGGGAATGGAAAGCGACGTCCGGGCCGGCTGGCCCTTCACGCCGCGCCATTCCCCTTGGTGGAAACTTTCATAGAAAAGACCCGAGGGGAGCTGTCCCTTGAGGGAGAAGTCCGCGAGCCGCAGCGCAGTCTCCCTGAGGCGTTCATCCTCCGGGAAGAGTCTTCGCAGGCAGATGGCCAGCGCAAGGCCCGCGGCGGAGGAGAGCCACAGGCTCCCCGGCACTTCGCGCAGCCCCGCCACGGGTCCGTCCTCCACCAGGTGGGTGGAGAGGATCTCCTGAGCAGCGCGTGAAAGCACGGCGAGCTGCGGGGCGGATTTTGCCTTGGACTTCCTGTCCAGCCCTGCCGGGAGCCTCGTCATGACCGCGGCCGGCGCTGTCTCCAGGATCTGATCCCGCGGCGCGAAGGCAAGAAACAGCTCATGGGTCCTCTCGAGGTGTCCCGAGCACTGGATGGCGGGGTCCCCGGGCGGCGCGATGTCTTCCGGCCTGGGCCCGGTCCGGGAAGCGGGCTCTTCCAACCCGGGGAACCTGACCTCGACGCGCAATCGAGCCGACTCCTCTTCCCTGTCCGTCCGGCTGATGCCGATGCTGGCGGCATCTTCACCGCTGCGCGCGGACCCGGAGAAAACTGCCGCAGCGTTGTCTCCCAGGCCGACGATCAGAGCGGCCGGGTAGCTCGTTCTTTCCCCGAGGAACGAAACGGGTGACGTTGGCAGACCGCGGGAGACGTGGACACCTGGGAAAAGGCAGACGGGTTCGTCGCGCGCATCGAACTCGACATCCAGAAAGATCTTCACTGAGCCGGGGGTCATGACGTTCCAGTTCCTGCTGATGACGATTCCCCCGGAGCCGGCCGTGATCCTGTCTCTCACCATGCCAAAGAGGAAGAAGGCCTTCACTTCCGCCGCGACCCTTGGCCCCGGGCCGGTGGTCTCCAGGACAACGCTCGCGGGCTCCCGGTCGTGTCCCTCCCAGGAAACGCGGTAGGGGAGGAAAAAGCTCATGCCGCTGTCCGTCACAACCTTGATGGTGCGTGAATCCGGCTGCGTGATCTTCATGTGCGGGAGTTCCCGCGCACACTATAGCCGGGGAGGATGCCTTGCGCAACGCGTCTCCCGTCCCTATCCTCGGGGAATGCGCCCCAAGACACTGTTCGAATGCACCGGATGCGGCCACCAGGAGCCCAAGTGGCTGGGACGATGCCCGTCATGCGGCAAGTGGAACGGCTTTTCAGAGGTCGCCCAGGCAGCAGCCCCGGCGCGCGGCTCCGCGGACCGTTCGAACGGAAAGGGGCTGGCAATCCCGCTCTCCTCCATCGAGACCCGGGAGGGCATGCGGCTTGACACCGGGATCGCGGAAATGAACAGAGTGCTGGGAGGCGGGCTGATGCGCGGGTCCTCCGTGCTCATGGGAGGAGAGCCGGGGATCGGCAAGTCAACGCTCATGCTCCAGCTTGCCTCCCGGCTTGACGTCCGAGGGCGAAGCCTGTACGTGTCAGGCGAGGAATCGCCGGGACAGCTTCGCATGCGAGCTGACAGGATACGGGTCTCGTCGGAGCGCATCGAGGTGGTCTCGGAGACCGAGCTGACGGCGATCATGCAGGTGCTGGAGCAGGTCAAGCCGGTCCTGATCATCGTGGATTCAATCCAGACCCTCTATACCCGCGAGGTCAACGCGCTGCCGGGAACGGTCAACCAGATCAAGGTCTGTACACAGGAGCTAGTGGACTGGGCGCGCTCCCGGGGCGCCGCCCTTATCCTGGTGGCGCACGTGACAAAGGAAGGCACAATCGCCGGACCGAAGCTGATCGAGCACCTCGTGGATACCGTCGTGTCCTTCGAGCAGGCCAGCGCGGAGATCAGGACCCTCCAGGCAGTCAAGAACAGGTTCGGTTCAGTTGACGAGATCGGCTTCTTCCGCATGACGGAGGCAGGCCTGGCGGAAGTGGATGACGCCTCCAGCCTTTTCCTCACCCGGCGCGAGGGTGGCAACCCTCCCGGGGTGGCCGTGGCGCCCGTGTTCGAGGGCTCCCGGGTCCTCCTGGTGGAAATCCAGAGCCTCACGGTCCCCGCCAAGAGCGGGATCAGCAGGATCTACTCGGACAGGATAGACGCCGGACGGGTGGCGCGCGTGGCTGCCGTTCTTGAAAAGCATCTCGGGCTGCACCTGGCGGAGCATGACCTCTACGTCAACGTCGCGGGCGGCATCCGCATCTCCGAAGTGGCCGTGGAGCTGCCCCTTGCCCTTGCCCTGTACTCCGCGCGCACGGGGGTGGCTCTCCCCGCGGTCACTGCCGTGACCGGAGAGGTCAGTCTCACCGGTGAGGTGAGGCCTGTGCCAGGGATGGAAAAACGGGCCCGAGCCTGCCACGACATGGGATTCGAAGCCCTCATTGGTCCGGGAGGAGCAGGCGCCGAAAGGCCCGAGACAGGCCGGTTCAGCCCGGTGGAAATGGTGCGCGACGCAGTCCGCCTGGCTTTCGCGTCCGGCTCAAAGGATTGACCAATCCTGCCCGCGCTCTAGGATGAGGGCACCTGGACTGCATTCCCGTCGCCGGCCAGCAGCTTCTCGAAATCCGCGGCAGGCACGGGCGGGCTGAAGAGGAAGCCCTGCATCAAGTCGCAGGGAAGGGAGCGCGTCAGACCGGCCTGGTCAGGGGAGGAAACCCCTTCCATCACCACCATCTTCTTCCTGATCTTGATGATCTCCACGAGAGAACGGATGAACTGGCGCTCTTCCTCCTGATGGTCGATGTGCTGGATGAAGGATTTGTCGATCTTCAACGCAGTAGCCGGAAGCTCCTTCAGGTAGCTGAGTGAGGAGTGGCCGGTCCCGAAATCATCTATGAAAACGTCCAGCCCTATGTTCTGCAGCTCGCGCATCCGGCCGATGGTGGCCTCAGGATCGACCATGCTCTCGGTCTCGGTGATCTCCAGGCGGATCCGATCCGGCGGGAGGTCACCCGCGCGCTTCATTGCCCTTTCAAGGTTTTCCACCAGGTGCGCGCCGCGAAACTCGCTGGCCGAAAGGTTGATTGACACGAACATGTCACGCAGGCCCATCCAATGCCTGGCCTGCTCGCAGGCGTTGAAGACAACCCACCTGCCGATCTTGTCGATCTGGCCTGAACGCGTCGCGAAGGGGATGAAGTCCATGGGCATTATGACCCCGCGCGTGGGATGGCGCCAGCGGACCAGAGCTTCCGCCCCCACGATGTGTCCGGCCCGGGTGACCATTGGCTGGTACTCCAGGAAGAACTCATTGCCGCGGAACGCGTTTGAAAGCTCGCCCTGGAGCCGCAGCTGGCGATTGGCGGTTTCGTGGAGCTTCTCGTCGAAGATCAGATACGGCTCCCCACGCCGACGCGCTTCCATCATGGCTGTCAGCGCGTTGCGGGTGACCGTCTCCCCTTCTTCAGCGTCATCGGGGTACAGGGAGATCCCCATGCTGCAGGAAATCGTGATGTCCATGTCATGGAACCGGTAGGGGGTGCTCACCTCGGTGTAGATAGCATGTGCCAGCGAAGCCAGGGCCGCCTTGTCGGGAATGTCGGTCAGGACAGCGGCAAACTCGTTGCCGTCGAATCGAAAAGCGTAGTCGTTCGGCTGCAAGGCCTTGCGGAACCGGATCCCCGTGTTCTCGAGGAGCAGGTCCGATATTTCGTAGCCATGGAGCTGCGTCACGGCATCCATGTCATGCAATCCCATGACCAGAACAGCCCGGGGGTCCATGCTTTGCGACAGCTTTGCCTTCTCGATTTCTTTTTCCAGTATCACCCCGAGGGAACGCCGGTTGAATAGACCAGTTACGGGGTCCCGGTATTCATAATTCGTGAGCTTCGACTCTATTTCCCCGATGTGGGTGATGTCGTGGGAGAATACCAGGACATGAGTGATTTCTCCCCCCTCCCTGTAGGGAAAATAGGTGACGTGCATGTACTTCATGAAGGGACCGAACTTGAAATTATCGATGTTGTTCACTTCCTCGCCGGCAAAACAGCGGTCAAGGAAGCCCTTGATGGGCGCGCGGAACCTTTCTTCCCCCCAGACCTGGGCAACAGAGCGGCCGACTATCTGTTCGCGCGCCTTCTGCACCTCCCGGCAGTATGCGTCGTTCGCCAGGATATATCGGTAGCTGCGATCGATGAGTGTTATGAAGTCGTTGGACAAATTGACAATGGTTTCAAAAATGCTAACCTTGTCTATATCCGACATGCTTCTAGGCCTATGTTCCTAATATAACCGGCTGAGGAAGCAGTTTCCAATAAAAAGAATATCCAGACCCCCGTGCGCGCGGGGCGAAACGTCGCCCGAATCATTGTATCTTAGTCCCATGATCAACAGAACTCTCGGGTCAACGGGACTGACAGTATCAGTGGTAGGGCTTGGGACTTGGCAGCTTGGCGGCGAATGGGGGAAGCAGTTCACGCCGAAGGAAGTCTCCGAGATCTTCGACGCTGCGCGCCGCAACGGCATTACCCTGATCGACACGGCCGAGTGCTATGGAGACCATCTGTCGGAGAAGCTCGTAGGGCAGGCGATCAAGGCCGACCGCGGGCGGTGGACCGTTGCCACCAAGTTTGGCCATCGCTACACCACGCCGTTCGAACGGGCCCAGCTCTGGAGCGCCGCCGACGTGCAGGCGCAGCTGGAGGGCTCTCTGTCTGCTCTGGGCATCGAAACGATCGACCTCTACCAGTTTCACTCCGGAACCATCACGGCGTTCGAGAATGATGAGCTGTGGTCGATGCTCGACAGGCAGAAGAAGGCCGGCAAGCTCCGTCACGTCGGTATTTCCGTGGCCAGCTCGATCTCTCACGAGGATCAGGTCCACCAGGCCCGGCGTGCGCGGGAGGTGGGGGCGGAAACCCTCCAGGTAGTGTACAACAGGCTGCAGCGGTGGCCCGAGGAGGAGATTTTCCCCATATGCCGGCAGTACGATCTCGGGGTGCTGGCCCGGGTCCCACTGGCAAGCGGCTTTCTCAGCGGGAAATACCCAGAGGGCACCCGTTTCGAGTCCGATGACTTTCGATCCCGCAAGACCGCTCAGGAGCTGGACGCGATGGCGGCTGATGCCAGAAAGATTCTGGCTGAAGAAGTCCCCCAGGGGGTCGCCATGGCGGCATGGGCCCTGTCATGGTGTCTCAGGAACCCGGCGGTGACGGCAGTCATCCCGGGGTGCAAGAATGCCGAGCAAGTGGCGCAGAACGCGAAGGCGGTTGAGCTCTTGCGCGTGGAGGGAAGGTAGAAAAAAGAGCCCGCTTTCGCCGCGGGCTCTCATGGAAATCCACAGAAAAGACGCTTAGAAGATGATGTATTTCACCCCAATCATCCCCGTCAGAGACCACAAGCTGTCTGCGTAGGTGCTGCCGTTGGCAAACGTGTAGTTCGTCTGGCTGAATGCGAGGGGGGGAAAACCGGTTGTGTTCGTGAGTCCCATGTTGAAAATGATCGAAGGGGAGAGGAAAAGATTCCCGCCCAACCCGATGTCCACTCCGCCTGAGAAATGAAGACCAAGCAATGTCCCCGGTGTATTGCTGGAGTCAAGCTTGGACGATGTCGGACCGCCGGTCGGAACGCTGTAGGTGATGTTGGTCGCCTGCCCTCCCATAAAGTTCCCCAAGAAACCGCCTGCCCGCAGGCTCACGTCGAGGCTGGGAGAAAGCTTTATCCTCGACGTTATCACAAACGGAACGACGAGATAGACATAGTTGTTGTCAGAATCGACTACCAGTGGTCCGGGATACGTCACCGTGCCATGGACAGTAAAGTTTGAATACTCCAGCCCGGTTGACACCCCCAGGTCGACGGGCCCTACGCTGTACAGGAACAGATCCGCCTCGATTCCGCCCTGCAGAGCGGCGCGGGGAGACCCCGTCTCGCTGGGGTTGTTGGTCGATCCGAGCCCCAAGCCTCCACCCGCGTTGGCTTCGACATCCAGGCCAAAGGCGCTCACCGACAATGGGAGTGCAATTGCAACCAGCGCGGCCAAGGCAAGAGTGAACCAGAAATTCCGCATTTTCCACCTCCACCCAGTAATGCTTAGATCGCCGTTGCATAGGCCATCTATGCAACGGCAGCCTATACTATCGTGGAGGAATGGATCGGTGTCAACCTCTGCCCTCAAGCGCCCCGGGCCAGGTGGTAGTAAGCCGCGTTCCACCGCAGTTCTTTCTTGAAGTCCGAAATAGTCGTGTCCTTCCCGATCAGGACGAACTCCATGCCTGCCATATCGGCAAAGTCCTCCAGATGCCGGGCGGTCACTGAGTGGCTGAAGCCCGTGTGGTGGGCCCCCCCTGCCAGGATCCAGGCTGCGGCCGCCACTTTCAGGTCCGGCCTCGGGACCCAGAGGGCCCTGGCCACGGGAAGCTTGGGAAGAGGCTGGACCGGGGCAACCACGTCCACCTCGTTGACGATCATACGGAACCTGTCCCCCATGTCCACGATGGTGGCGTTCACCGCCGGACCGGTCTTTGCCGTGAAAACAAGTCGAGCCGGGTCTTCTTTACCGCCGATGGACAGCGGATGCATCTCAAGCGACGGCTTCCCGTCTGAGATCGATTCGCACACCTCGAGCATGTGAGCGCCCAGGACCTTCATGCCGCTGGGATCGAAATGGTAGGTATAGTCCTCCATGAAGGAAGTCCCGCCGGGCAGTCCCGTTGCCATCACCTTCATGGATCGTACAAGCGCCGCGGTCTTCCAGTCCCCTTCCCCCCCGAACCCGTATCCGTCCGCCATCAGCCTCTGCACCGCGATGCCGGGCAGCTGCGGAAGGCCGTGCAGGTCCTGGAAGTTCGTAGTGAAAGCGTGAAAACCCCCGTCTTCCAGGAATCCCCGCATTCCCAGCTCTATGCGCGCGGATTCCCGCAGTTCCTGGCGCTTGCTGCCCCCCTGCTTCAGGTCCTTCTCAACCGCATAGCGCTGCTCGTACTCGGAAAGGAGCTTGTCGATCTGCGCATCAGAGACCGCCCCCACCCGCTCCACCAGGTCTCCGACGCCGAAGCCGTCGACCGAATACCCCAGGCGCATCTGCGCCTCCACCTTGTCGCCTTCGGTCACCGCCACATCGCGCATGTTGTCGCCGAAGCGCGCCACCTTGAGACTCTGCGCGTCGTGCCAGGCTGCCGCTGCTCTCATCCAGACGGCCAGCTCTGCAAGGGTCTCGCTGTCACGCCAGTGTCCGACAACGACCTTGCGGGAAATGCGCATCCTGCTGACCATGAACCCGAACTCCCGGTCCCCGTGGGCCGACTGGTTTGTGTTCATGAAGTTCATGTCGATGCTTGACCAGGGTATGTCCCGGTTGAACTGGGTGTGGAGGTGCACGAACGGCTTTTGCAGGGCAGCCAGCCCGGCGATCCACATCTTTGCCGGGGAGAAGGTGTGCATCCAGGTGATGATCCCGACGCAGCTCGGAGAGGAGTTCGCCTCCCGGACCAGGCGAAGGATCGAGTCCGAATCCGTGGAGACAGGCTTGAACACGACGGTCAGCGGTATGGCCGGTGAGCCCGACAGGGACCGCGCAATCTCCTGGGAATGCTGCGCAACGGTGTCCAGGACTTCCTTGCCGTACAGGACCTGGCTTCCTGTGACAAACCATGCTTCGAGCTTCTTGAGATCGATCATCGAACGCCTCCCTCGTGTGAATTGACTTCAGTATAGTGGCCGCGGCCTTTCCGCGCAATCGAGGCGCCACCCGTCACCTTACTCGGTGAACTCCTTTCGCAGCGCGGCAAAAGACGCCTCAAGCTGCCCGCGGAGAAGCCCGTCCGTGTAGTCCCGTCCGAGCTTCGGGCCGGGGAGCTCCAGGTACCCGGTGACGTCATCAGTCGGGAAACGCGCGGCATTCCTTTCAAGAAGCGCTTTGAGCCGCCTGAGGTCCACGATGCCGCGCGCCCTTTCCTCAGGACCGAAGCCGAAAGTGGAGTTGAAGATGGCGTCCGTGTTCTTGAAATGAAACTCCCACATCCAGGGGATCTCGATCTCGAACATCTCCCAGTTGCCGTGCAGAACGCGCATCTTCTCATCGGCAACACCATGAGAGATGTCTGCGCAGAGATACACCGGCACGGTCTTTTGCGGGTCCGCAGCGTGCTCGGAGTCGAAAACCGCGGTCATCTCCCGAAGCTGGCCGGGAGTGGACGGATACTCCCAGAGGGAGGACATGGGCTCGATCGTGATGGCTCGAAGGCCTTCTCGCCGGGCAAGCCGCATCAGGTCCTTCGTGTGCCTGAAGAAGATCTCCCGGCTCCGCTCACCCAGCTCGGGCTGATCGCGCAGGAGGCTCCCTGCGTTGGAGCCTGCGCTGTCGGCCCCCACAAGCGCCGCGACACGGACCATCCGCTCCCACCCCCATCGGGCGGTTGCCTCCAGGGAGGCGTCCCCGCTGGCATATCCTCCCAGCTCGCGATGGGATGTAAACACGCTCGCGATCCTGATCCCTTTTTTTTCCGCGCCTTCCCGCAGCTTCCTGAAATAGCCCTCGTCCGCCGTGAAAGTGGTAAAGGAGCTTCCCATCTGAAGACGGCTGACGTGAAAATCCGCCATGATCCCGAAAAGCCAGTCGAAGCTGTAGCGGCCCTCGATGGGATCGCTCTTGACGCCGAGGCGGAACGTCATGGAATGAACACCACCTTGTTGAAAGGTTCTGTCCGCGCTGCCAGCCGGCGGAAGACCTCCGCCCCCTCGGCAAGCCTCGGCATGTGGCTGATGAGGCGCGCAACCTCGATGCCATGGCCAAGGGAGGAGAGGACAGTTGTCCACTCGTTCCTGCCTTCGGGAACCACGCGGGAGTTCCACGTTCCCCTGACGGTGAGCTCGCGCCGCAGGATGGATGAGAAGTCCTTCTCCCCGATCTGGAAGCTCCCCCGGATGTTGCCCAGGAACACCACCTCGCCGAAGCGCGCAGCCGCCATGACTGCCTGAAGGAAGGTCTGGGGCAATCCGACCGCCTCGACCACCCTGTCAATTCCGTAACCCCCGGTCATGGACGCCATCTGGGCCACGGCATCTCCTTCCCGAGAGTCAACGGGGGTGAAGCCCATGGCAGACGCAAGCGACAGCTTCTGCTGGTCGATATCGACCAGGAACACGCGGGAACAGCCCCGCAGACGCATCCATTGGGCGGCCATGTTACCTATCGGGCCCCCCCCGTACACGGCTCCCGTGTCGCCTGGCCTGATTGAGAGCTTGCCGACGCCATGCAGCGCAACGGCGCAGGGCTCGGTCAGGGCCGCTTCCCGCATCTCCACCTCGTCGGGAACGGTTAGGAGGTTGGCGTCAGGCGTCCACACCATGTCGGCGAACGCACCGTCCCTCCGCGAGCCCAGGTAGTCATAGTCCATGCACTGCGCGTAGTCGCCTGTCTGGCAGGGTACGCAGCGCCGGCAGGGAATCAACGGGAACACGACCACACGGGAGCCGCGCGGAAACCTCCCCTGTTGCGCAGGCTCCTCCACCGTCCCCGAGAACTCGTGGCCCATGATCAACGGGTAGCGGTAGGAAGCCCCCTCAAAGCCCCGGTGAATGTCGGAATTGCAGATGCCGGAAAACTGGACTTTGACCAGGGCCCAACCGGGCCCGGGCCTGCCTGGGTCAGGAACTTCCTTGTACTCCAGCGTCTTGTCGCGCACGAGCACGAGTGCTTTCATCGGCGTCACGTTATACAACAAGTCGGTGACGATCAAGTGTCTTGTGATCGATTCTGAGTCATATTGAACTGAGTTGCTTGAAAGTAGCTCGATTCTGAGTACAATAGTTCTCACCGGAAGGAGCTCTGATGAAGGCCGCCGTTCTTGAGCAGCTGGAAAAAGTTGTCGTCAAGGATGTCCATGAACCCGCCTGCGGAGAAAATGAGGCAATTCTCAAGGTAAACGCCTGCGCGGTCTGCGGCTCCGACATCCGCATCTTCCACTACGGCAACGAAAGGGTAAAGCCGCCCACGGTCATAGGCCACGAAATCGCCGGAGAAATCGTTCGGGTGGGCAAGGGTGTTGCTAATCTCAAGGAAGGGGATCGGATAGCGCTGGGCGCCGATGTTCCCTGCGGGACGTGCTACTGGTGCACGAACGGGATGGGCACCAACTGCCGTATCAACTATGCAATCGGCTACCAGTTTCCGGGCGGTTTCCAGCAGCTCATGGTGCTGAACGAGACCACTCTCAAATACGGACCAGTGACGCCAATTCCGCCAGGGCTCAGCTTTGCAGAGGCGGCCATCGCGGAGCCCCTGGCCTGCGCCGTGAACGGCCTGGAGCTGGCGCAGTTCGGACTGGGAAAGAGCATCTGCATCATCGGCCTCGGGCCCATCGGGTGCATGATGCTGGAGCTGTCGAAGGTTTTTGGCGCCTCCCGGGTGTTCGCAGCGCAGCGGTCCAGGGCGCGAATGGAAATGGCGCGCCAGTTCCTGCCGTCTGCCCGCTTCATTGCAACAGAGGAGGAGGACCTGGTGGGTGTCGTGATGCGGGAGACCGATGGGGAGGGCGTGGATCTTGCCATCACGACGGCCGGCACCGTCCAGGCCCACGAGGATGCCATCCGCATGGTGCGTCACCGCGGATTCGTGAACCTCTTCGGCGGGCTGAAGAACCAGCCCAGGCTGGCCCTTGATTCCAACCTCATCCACTACAAGGAATGCTTCGTCATGGGCAGCCACGGCGCGCTCCCCCGACACCACCGCACTGCGGTGGGCCTGATAGCGGCAGGGTCGGTGCAGGCCGCAAAGTACATTTCCCGGATCTTTCCCCTTGCCCAGACGCCGGAGGCTTTTGCCTTTCATGAATCGCGGGCGGGTTTGAAGGTCGTGGTTGCGCCGAACGGAGAAGAGGCGGCCTGGTCATGAAAAGGGTGAAGATTGCCCCCTCCCTGATGTGCGCGGACTTCATCTCCCTGGGCCCGGAGCTGGACATCATGAAGGAAATGGATGTCGACTATCTTCACATCGACATCATGGACGGCCGGTATGTGCCCAACTTCACACTGGGCCCGGACTTCTGCCGGAGGCTCGTGTCCTACTCCCCCATTCCCCTGGACATCCACCTCATGATCGAAGACCCCGATGCCCATCTGCGGAAGTTTGCGGCATTCCCTGGGGCCGTCGTCTCCTTTCATCCCGAGACCTCTCGTCATCCCTTGCGGACAATCGACCTGATCAGGAGCCTGGGGGCCAGGGCCGGCATTGCGGTGGACCCGGCCATGCCGGCTTCCTGGCTGTCCGAGATGCTCCCCTCCGTGAGCCTTGTCTGCGTCATGACAGTCAACCCGGGGTATGCCGGGCAGACGCTCATCCCCGAAATGCTCGACAAGGTCCGACGGATCGCGGACATGACGGCGGCCGCCGGCCAACCCGTCGAGATCGAAGTGGACGGGAACGTGAGCTGGGAGAACATCCCGCAATTGGTGGAGGCGGGCGGCGATGTGCTGGTGACCGGGACCTCCTCTCTTTATGACGGCAAGGCCGGCCTTGCGCAGAACATCGAGCGCCTCCGCTCGCTCATCGGCCGGCCTGCAACCGACGCCGGAAGGCACGGGTGATCAGGTGCTTTCCGCAGAGCGTCACCAGGTGATCCTTCGCCTCCTGCGCCGCGGCCGGTTCGCCGCTGTTTCCGAGATCTCGGAGGCAGCTCGATCTTCTGCCGCAACGGTCCGACGGGACCTGGCGCGCCTGGAGGAGGCTGGGCTCATTCGACGGGTGAGGGGGGGCGCGGAGCTGATCGGTGAGGCAGGGGGCAGGACAACGCAGGGCGCAGACGAGCTAACCCTGGAGTACCGAAAAGGCATTCTCCTCGAAAAGAAGAGGCTCATCGCAAAAGCGGCGGCTGCGACGTGCGAGGACGGCGAGACAATCATGATTGACGGCGGCTCCACCACTTTCCAGATGGCTGAGTTCCTCATGGACAGGGAGATCAGGATCATCACGAACTCATTCGCCATCGCCGGCGCCCTGGTGCCCCGCTCGCGATGCACGCTGATACTCAACGGCGGTGTGGTCCGCATGGACTCCCAGCTGGTCCTGGATCCCTTTGGCGGGGACATCTTTGCAAACTACAGCGCTTCAAAGCTCTTCATGGGCGCCTACGGGCTCGATGAGACCGGCGCTACAAACAACGATGCGCTCCTGATCAAGACCGAGCGGTCGATGATCGACCGTGCTCGCCATCTCATTGTGCTTGCGGACTCCACCAAGTTCGCCAGGCGGGGGAGCCTGTTCCTCTGCGGGTTTGAGAGAATCCACGCGATCATCACGGACAGCGGTATCTCGGATGATCACCGCGCCATGATCGCCTCCCGCGGAGTGCGCCTAATCATCGCATGATCGGAGATGAGTCCAGGAACCGCGTGCCCGCCGCTCGTCCCGCGGCGAATGCCCTTCCCAGGGCGCCGTCCTCCGCGAAAAGGTAGTCGACTCCCATGGTTTTCAGGTCGATCTCGGGCTGGATAAAGGAAATCCGGGCAGCTTTCCATTCAGGGGGCAGGACCTCGCGCTGGTACAGATCACGATAGAATGGGCCTGTTTCCGGCGATATTGCAACGACGCGGTCGTATCCAAGCTCGGCCATTTCGATGGCAGGGCACGAGCACGTGTAGGAGGCATCCACGTAGGGTAATCCGTCGATCCACCCCGCCGCCTTCCACGCGTGCATCATTCGCGTGGTGGCGTAGAGCGCATCGGCAAGGTTCTCCGCGGTCAAGGGCCTGGTCGGGGGCCGGGGTTGAGTATCGAAAAGGTGGGTCACAAGATTGGCGTCAGCCCAGGTGCCGTCCTTCTTTCTGGCAAGGGCCAGCTGATCCAGACCTGCTCGCCTGGCCTGCAACCCCTGGCATTTCTCGGCGGCGTCGGCGCTCTTCACGTGGCTGGCAGCAAGGATGAACCGCCTGGCGTCGGGCAAAAAAAGACTCTCCCGGAGAATCGGGACAAACTGCGCAATGACCCAGGCGATCGAATCACTCACGTCCTTGCGCTCCTTGAAAGCGTCCGCGGTCCTCTGCCAGTACGCAGGCCCTGCCAGGGCATCCAACCGTCCCGCCGCCGCGAACGCGGCCGGGATTGTCGATGAGGAAGACGCAGCGAACGCATCGACAGCAAGTCCCTGCCGGATGAGGGCGTCGATGACGCCGTGCACAAAAACCCCTTTCGCAGACCCCGAGGCGCAAGCGATTGCTGTCTTCACGGTATCTTCTCCACGATGACGGACGCTGCTCTCCTGTTCAGGACGGACAGCAGTCCGAAGGACCCCAGGGAAAAAATCACGGCCAATGCGGCGCCTGCGGGCTGCGCCGCGCGGGGGAAGCCCAGCGGGGAGGCCATCAGAGCCCCGATCCCGTACCCGCCGAAGAGAAATGCAAGGGGCACGAGGAAAAGAAGGATCGCCGCTGCCAGGGGAGGCATCCCCCTGGTCTCGATCCGAACCCTGTCCCCCGGCGACACTCCGAGCCGATCCACGGCGCGGGCAATCATGTGGTCCCCGGTCTCGGAGAGAGCACAGAGGGTGCAACCCTGGCATGCCTCTGAGCGTTCGATCCGCACCCGCGCCATGCCGCCGGCGCAGTCTATGACGATGCCTCTTTCTTCCATGCTGACGGTCTTCAGCGTGATGTCTGGTGGACAAGTGAATCCAGCATTGTGTCTCCGTCGAACACGAAGAAGCCGCTGAACCCTCTGCCCTGCAGGAGCAGGGGAAGCCAGAGCGAATCGTCCGCCCACATGCGCTGATACGGGATCCGGTCCACCGGGGTCCATAGGGGAGCGGCCTCCCTGGTCTCGCACAACTGGCCCTCGAAGCCGGTCGCCGTGAAGACGCTCCCATG
>Ga0187881_10001952_pt1 | contig 20418 bp, 23 predicted proteins | sample June2016WEW_19_1_2_FD_133017 | JGI IMG/M metagenome (GOLD analysis project Ga0187881, IMG submission 133017) | Peatland microbial communities from SPRUCE experiment site at the Marcell Experimental Forest, Minnesota, USA - June2016WEW_19_100 | ecosystem: Environmental > Terrestrial > Soil >...
CAGTCATATGAACAGGTCTTGAAAGGCACGAGATCGACCCCCAGCGAGCGCCCCAGCCGCCGTGACGGAACCGGCCCGAAAACGTACCTGTGCTCACGCATCGGCATAGGCAACCCTGCCGGCGGCGCGCCGCGGATCCGCCGCTTCCTGGATGTCGTTCCACAGCCGCTGGAATAGAAGCCGGTACCCCGGCACCGCCTCCACCGCCGCGCGGCCGCGGGAGTACGCCTCTGCCACACGCCTGTCCTCTGGCACCTCGAGCAGGACGCGGATACTCTCCCGCCGGCAGTAGTCTGCCACGCGCCCATCGCCTGAATCCGCGCGATTGACAATGACGGCGAAAGGGATGCCGATCTGCCGCACCGTTTCGACGGCGAGCATGAGATCGTTCAGGCCGAACGGGGTGGGCTCGGTCACGAGGACGATGAAATCGCTTCCCCTGATCGCCGCAATGACGGGGCACGAGGTGCCGGGCGGGCAATCGATGATTACCGGCCCGCCATCGACGATGTGGCGCTTCACGGCGCGGATCAGCGGCGGGGACATGGGAAGGCCCACGTTCAAGCATCCCATAACAAGCCTGACGGTGCCCCTTCCGCCCGTTTCGACGAAACCGATCTCGTGCTCGACCTCGGATATGGCCCCGGTCGGGCAGACCTTGGCGCAGCCGCCGCAGCCATGACAGAGCTCCGGGAAGACAATTGGCCGGGTCTTCAGCGACACAATGGCGTGGTACTGGCAAAAATGACCGCACTCCCCGCAGGCGGTGCACTTCGCCTCGTTCACGACCGGAACGGGGATGCCGATCGCCTCGCGCCCCTGAATGTTCGGATTCAGGAAGATGTGGCAGTTCGGTTCCTCGACGTCGCAGTCAAGCAGGCACACCGGTTCCTCAACGGCAAGCGCAAGGTTCACGGCAACTGTCGTCTTTCCCGTCCCCCCCTTGCCGGATGCGATGGCCACTGTCACCAGTGGCCGTCCACGTCGGCGCCTGCAGCCTGCGCGAGCCTGCCCGCCTCAAAAGAGGCGATTGCTTCCGCCACCGTTCCGCTGGCAGCGCTGTAGACTCGGATCCCTGCCGCCGAGAGGGCACGAAAAGCCTTGGGTCCGCAGTGACCCGTGAGCAGGCATTCCGCTCCCAGTCGGGAGATAGTCTCGGCAGCCTGGATGCCCGCGCCCTGGGCCGCGTTCAGGCTTTGGCTGTTGTCAACGACCTGAAGGTCTTTCGTGACCGAGTCATACACGATGAACTTTGCGGCCCGGCCGAACCGCTGGTCCACCGGAGCGTCCAGCGTTTCCCCGTCGGCTGTGACGACGATCTTCATTGATCCTTGCCCTCCTTCTCGAGCTCCACGATGCGCTCCTGTGTTCTCTTGAGGGCGCCTTCCATGTACGTCACCTCGTTACGGAGAGCAGAGAGCTCCTGCTGGGGGTCCATTTCAGGAGGCGCAAAGCGCGCATCTGGGGCGTAGGCGCCGGGCCCCCCTCTTCCCGCCCGCTGCCACCCGGTCAACCCGGTCGCGTAGAACCCGTTTCGAAAGCCTCTTCCGCGCCCGCGGCCAAACCAGCCCCAGCCTCCAAAAGGCCATCCGCCTCGTCCCAGGGCCGGGTTCATGTATCCCGGCACCGGATACCCGGCGCAGAATCCAGCGACCCCGCCGCTCATCGGTCCCGTTCCGAGAGGACCTGTTCGATCACCACCTGGCATCTCACACCTCCTGCTACAAGGGCTCTGCTCTCCGCGCGGACATCATATCCAGCGCGGATTGCCTCTTCTCCGGCTGCATCTCCACGCCTTGCGCGCACCGGGCGGGGAGCCTGCCATTAGAAATTTCCTGTCGTCGAGCGTGCCTTTCGCGAATGCCTGGATAACGTCCTCGACTTGCCCGCTGACGAACGGGATGACCCGCATTCCCCGCATCTCCAGATTGTGTGCAAGCCAGCGGGAAATGGCGCCGCAGATCACGACGCCGACCCCCTGCTCTTCCAACCTGAGTGCGGTTGCCTGCGGAGAGGCACTCTCCAGACAGACTTCCTTCCTTGCCGTTTGCTTCCGTCCCTCCACATCAACAAGGAGGAGGTTGCTAGCGAAATCGAGCGTAGTGCTCACACATCCGCGCCATACGGCAATGGCAACTCGGCGCATTCGCATTAGAATATGCAAGAGGCCTGCCAAGTCTGAGCAGGTTCGTGGACAGTCTTATTTGATTACAGGAGATAGAATTGAATGAAGCGTGTTTCTTTCGACTTTAGAGAAAGATGCATCTATGCAACTCATGGCTACGCGGAAGGTTGCACAATTGCTACCTCAGGCTTCATTATTTGATTCTACCGCCCGCCTGCCTCTGTTTCTTTGAATCTATTCCGAGCTTCTTCATTTTGCGAAAAAGGGTGGTCTTGTGGATTCCAAGGTCCCGCGCGGTCTTCAAGCGATTCCACCCGTTGCGATCAAGCGCTTTCACGAGAAAAGTCGCTTCGATCTGCCGGAGGCTTCCGGATGGCTGCTGCACCGCAGCCGCAAGAGGGCTCGATCCGCACAAAGACTCGGGAAGGTGCTGTTTGTCTATTTCACCGCTTCGGCAAAGAATGAACGCCCGCTCGATGATGTTTTCAAGCTCCCTCACGTTGCCAGGATACCGGTATGACATGAGACACGTCATGGCATCGTCGGTCACGCCAGTAATGTCCCTCCCCTGAAGGCGGTTCAACCGGGAGATGAAATGCTCCACGAGCAGCGGAATGTCCTCCATTCGTTCGCGCAAAGGCGGAAGGGTCAGGCAGACGACATTGATGCGATAGAAGAGGTCCTCGCGAAACGCCCCCTCATTCACGCGATCAAGCAGGTGCCTGTTCGTGGCCGCGATGATCCGCACGTCCGCCGTTACCGCTTCGGTGGAGCCGAGTGGCTCATAGGTCCGCTCCTGCAGGAAGCGGAGCAGCCTCACCTGCAGAGCGGCCGAAATGTCGCCGATCTCGTCGAGGAACAGCGTCCCCGCCTCAGCCCGGGCGAACCTTCCCGGTGTATCCTTCCGTGCGTCCGTGAATGCGCCCGCCTTGTAGCCGAAGAGCTCTGATTCCAGGAGCGTGTCGGGGAGGGCTGCGCAATTGACCGCGACGAAAGGTTTTTTCCGCCGCCGGCTGAGGGTGTGCAAGGCACGCGCGAAAAGCTCCTTGCCCGTGCCGCTTTCCCCTTCGAGAAGAACGGTGCTCCCCGATTCCGCGACATTGGGAAGGATGTCGAAAAGCTTCTTCATGCGATGGCTGCGGCTGATGATGTCTTCGAAGCTGTATTCCCGCTCGATCTCCTTCCTCAGCTTCTCGATCATCGTCAGGTCGCGGAACGTCTCGACGCCGCCGATGATATTCCCTCCCTTGTTTCGAAGAATAGCGGTGGTAATGCTGACCAGCTTCCTGTTTCCCCTGGCGTCGAGAATGACGACCGTCTTGCCGAGAACAGGCTTGCCCGTCCGCATTGTCTGGTGCAGAGCGCAGCGTCCCTCGCAGATGCTTGCCCTCAGGATATCCCTGCAATACCTCCCGATCGCCTGCTCACGCGGGATGCCTGTGATCTTTTCCGCGGCCTGATTAAAGGAACTTACATGAAAATCGAGATCGACGGTGAAAACCCCTTCCGTGATCGAATCAAGGATAATAGTTTGGATCTCGTCTGACATACCTACCGCTTTCCCAGAACGCAAGAGCTGCAACAGAATACCATCGAGCGTGATTTCCTGCCATCGGGCGACACAGAGGACTTTCAGAGACGATCTGCGTGTGCTAGGTGCGAAGCAGACAAGGGCACAGGAGGTTATAACTTGATCACTTCCTTGTCAGGGCATCTATCCGTCTCAAACTGAATCGTCGCGTGAGAAATTCCGTATTTGTCCTTTAGCAGTCGTTCTATCGCGCCATAGATCTCTCCTGTTTCGGAAAGCATCATGTCGCACAGATCGACATGGCCTTCCAGATACACCGTTTTTTCATCGGATCGCCAGGTGTGCACATGATGGATGTTCACTACTCCAGAGATGGACTCAACGTCTTTCTTCAACGCTGCATAATCTATGTCCGCCGAGGACTGCATGAGTATGTCCACGGCCTCTCTGACGATGACCCACGTTTCTCTGATGATGTAGAGTGAGACAAGCATGGCAATGAGGGGGTCAATCCAGAGGGCGCCCCAGAGGCGTACTGCAATCCCCCCCACGAGTACACCGACCGAAGAGACCGTATCACTCAGCATGTGCAGGTAGCTTGAGCGGACGTTCATGTTCTCTTTTGCCTTGCGTTTCAACAGGACAGAGGAGAGCAGATTCGCAACGAGTCCGATAGCCGCAATAAAGGTCATGAGCGACCCGTTGATGTGGGCGGGGTTTCTGAAGCGCCCAAACGCCGCGGCAAAAATAAAGACAGAAAGAACAAGGAGAAAGGCCGCGTTCACGAACGCGGCAAGGACCTCCGCTCGCTGGTAGCCATAAGTCTTGCGTACAGAACGCTTCTTTCCAGCAATGCGTAGTGCCGCCCAACTTATCAGGATGGCCGCGGTATCACTGAAGTTGTGAAGCGAGTCGGAAAGCAGCGAGAGGCTGCCGGAAAGAATCCCACCAGCGAGCTCCACCGCGGATATGAGCACGTTGAGAATCGCAACGATCGCCATTCGACCGCCTTCCACCTGGCGGTCCACCCCTTGTCTGTCGGATCTGTTCTTGCGATAACCATGAACGCGCATCTTTGTCTCGATTTCTCGGTCAAGCATTCAAAGGCGGCACAGCACAGCAGGCGCCTGCAACGATCCTCGGGCAGGACGGCGCGCGCTGAATTCCTTCGCTCGTCACGCTGTCAAACGCCGTTCAATGCGAAATTTCATATAAGCAATCATTCATATCATAAAAAGCGGATGACGTGGGGTCAAGATCGCAGACATCCTGGCTACTATTGCCACCCTCAGAACCATGATTCTTCTGCAGGGAGTAGCACTTGTAGCCACCAGGAAAGGGAAGCCCTTGATCAGACAGACCTCTTGGGTCTCACCCAAGCCCCTGTCCCTCTGCCATATCTTTCCGCTGGTAATGTAGCAATCATGCTGGCGAGCTTGTTCAGCGGAAGGAATAACTCATATGTGGCGCCTGTTTCTGTCCCGGAGCTTTCCAACTACAGGAAGCGGACGAACAGCATCAGTTTCCGAACCGAAGCGCGCATCACTATGCAATGAGTGTCGGCATTTCCGGCAAAGGCCGAAGAGGGTGATCGAATGATCGTCGATCTCGAAGTTCTCACGCTTTCTGATGTCGTTGATCACGTCAGACTCAAGGCAGAAGTCCAGCTCGACGATGCGGTGGCACTTCGTGCACGCCAGATGGGAGTGGTGGACTTGGTTCTCGCACAGACGGAAGGAATGCTTGCCGTCCGCGAACTCGATGCGGTCAAGCACATTCATCTGCACCAACTTCTCTACGGAGCGGTACACGGTAGCGCGCCCAATACGCCGATTGGCACGTCGCAGCTGCTGCAGGAGTTCCTCGACGGAGAATGAGGCGCCGGACTTTCCCAGGCGGATAAGGTTCCTGGCGATGGCTCGCCGGGGCTCTGTCTGCCTTTCCCCGAGCCCGTGAAACGCCTCGTTGATCCTTTGCTCGATGTCCATTGGCCGTTTCCGTTCCATAGCTGGGATGATAACCGGCTTGGGTGGGCGTGCATAGCCTCTCCACGCCCCGGAGCGACGCGCTATCGGGGAGCCTTCTTCGGAAGCGTCTTCAGCATCGCCTTCTTCGGCCTGACGCAGGAGGGCATTCGCAAAGCGGTTCTGCCCTTCCTGCCTGAATCAGAGTGTACGCGGCTGGTTCAACCAGAACCCGAGCTAATCACCACGCTCCTGAATGCAGGCGCGGACGCGAAGGCGAAAAGCAGTGTAGGTAAGACGGCTTTCAATTTCGCGCAGTACAATCTGAAGCTGATAGGCACCGATGCCTATAGGAAACTCCAGGAGGGGTCATAGTAAGCAAGAGGTGCCACTCCGGGGGTTTGTATAATCACACGGCAGGCTGGGCGTTCTTCTGCGGCCCGCCACGTGAGTCGTTTAACAACGCTTCACAAATGCGCGAATGATTGTTGACACCGCCCCTTGCTCTGGCAATGTGGGCGAGCTCAAGTCGGTAGTTCCCGTGCACATCCTGGTGGAGAAGACGCCCACCGGGTTGCGCGTCCCGAGCTCTCGCATCTTCTTCAAGGAGTTCAGGGCCGATTACCAGGACGTGAGGTCTGATCTTCCTGAGAAGAACATGAAGCGCCTCGCCCACATGGCCTCGAAGCCGAAGAAGTTCCCCACTTTGGCGTCCTCGTTGGTTGCATCGCGATGCTCTCGGGAAACTGTACTGGATCAATCCGGTGGTGGCAATGGGGATCAGTTTGTACATAGTCAATGTAGGCGAATCCCTTTACATCCGTTTCTTTTTGTAGTAACGTTTCTATTTGTAGAAACGTTACTATGGGAAGCATCAGATCGAAGACTATGAACGAGGTCGCCAAGGTTCTCTGCAGCATCAGGGACGTGGAGCTCATGCATCAGTTCCTGGAAAGCATCCTGACTCCTCGCGAACTGGAGGAGATAGGGGGGCGTTAGGAAATTGTCAAGCTCTTGGAACGGGGAGTCAGCCAACGCCAGGTCGCCAAGAAACTGAGGATGAGCCTGTGCAAAATCACCCGGGGTTCCCGGGAACTCAGGAAAAAGGACTCGGCTTTTAAAAAGATCCTGGACGAATACCCAGGCTGGCACAGGATTCTTGAAGGAGGACAGCATGAGAGTGAAAGTCCCGCTGATGGAGAATGAGATTCCTCGAAAATGGTACAACCTTGCCGCGGACCTGCCGTCGCCAATGAACCCACCGCTTGGACCGGATGGCAAACCGGTGAGCCCGGACATGCTCGCTCCCGTGTTCCCGATGAACCTCATCGAGCAGGAAGTGAGCAGGGAGCGCTGGATCGACATCCCCGAAGAGGTTCTCGATCTTCTGTACCGCTGGAGACCGACGCCTCTGCACAGGGCTTTGTACCTCGAGGAGGCGCTCGGCACCCCTGCCCGCATCTACTACAAGAACGAGAGCATCTCTCCGCCCGGCAGCCACAAGCCAAATACCGCAGTCGCCCAAGCCTGGTACAACAAGCAGTTTGGGATCACGCGCATGGTCACAGAGACGGGAGCGGGCCAGTGGGGGAGCGCGCTCGCCTTCGCCTGCGCGCTGCTTGGCCTCGAGTGCAAGGTGTTCATGGTCAGAGTCAGTTTCGACCAGAAGCCCTACCGCAAGCTCATGATGCAGACCTGGGGAGCGGAATGTGTCGCCTCTCCGAGCACGCTGACGCAGGCGGGGAAGAGCATCCTCGCGGAGCATCCTGATTCGCCGGGTAGCCTTGGCATAGCGATCAGCGAGGCTATCGAGACGGCCGTCTCAGACAAGTCGGGTAAAACTCGCTATTCTCTCGGCAGCGTGCTAAACCACGTGCTCCTCCACCAGACCATCATCGGTCTGGAGGCGAAAGAGCAACTGAAGAAGGTGGGCGAGAAAAAGATCGACGTGGTGATCGGCTGCGCCGGCGGGGGGAGCAACTTTGCGGGCCTCGCGTTCCCGTTCGTCAATGACAAGATCCATGGCGCCAAGATCGACATCATCCCGGTGGAGCCCTTCTCATGTCCCACGATGACCAAGGCACCCTTCGTTTACGACCATGGTGACACTGCGCGCATGACTCCCCTTTTGCCTATGTACTCCCTGGGCCACGATTTCATACCGCCGCCGATCCATGCCGGAGGCTTGCGGTATCACGGCATGGCCCCCCTCGTCTCCCAGGCCATCGTCGAAGGCCTCGTCGCTCCCCAGGCGATGCACCAGCTCGAATGTTTCAGCGCCGCGGTTCAGTTCGCAAAGACCGAAGGGATCATCCCCGCTCCCGAAACCAGCCACGCCATTGCCGCGGTCATCAAGGAGGCGAAGAAGGCGAAAGAGGAGGGCAAGGAGAAGGTGATCCTCTTCAATTTCAGCGGGCATGGGTTGATGGACCTGCTGGGTTACGACCTGTACTTTTCGAAACAGCTCGAGGACTACGAGCTGCCGCAGCACGAGATCGACAAGGCCCTGGAGAGCATCAAGGATTATCCGAAACCGAAGGTCGTACGGACCGGCCGCTGGTAAAACAAGACCTACACCGAGCTGCGGGCCCGCTTCCATCGGGACCGCGGCTTTTCAGCAGGGGGAGGAGGGAGAGCATGCTGGAGCAATACGACACAAAGGAAGGCTACTGTGGCATGCTGGGGCACTTCGTGCGCTTTTCCTATTGTCGCGCGGGAACAGGGCCGTTTCCATGCGTGCGGATCGCGGACTGCTGGTACGAACGCATACCCATCGACGACTTTCTCTGTCGTCACTATACCCAGGATGAGCTTCGCAGCATTTTCGCACCCGGGCCGGGGAAGATCGAGTCCATCCTCGCGATCGTACAGCGGCTGAACAACACGTCGACAAGTTCGCGAGCCTGACAAACATCTTCATGAATGAAACAACGAATATCGATTACATGATGCCTGGCTAGTCCAGCCTTTGCTTTGTATTTGGCTCAAGGATGGCTCGTCCCTGACGAAGGTGGGGAACATGGCAATAATCCTTCTGTTGTTCGCAGTCTCAGTATCATTGCTGTCATGAGGTCGCTCGTCTTTACGACCGACACAACGGGCGGGCTCTGTAAGGCTTCCGCCATGCCGCGCGCGAAGCTTGAGGTCCTCGGCATCCCCGAGGACTATGCCGACGCCGAAGCTTTGGTTATCATCGATGCTGTGTATGGGGCTGGAGTCTTAGAGGCTCGGGCTCGCGGTGGAACTGCGGGAGGCCAGATCCGCATCACCTGGGCGGCGCTTGTTGAGAAAGGGATCGTTGCAGGCGTGCTGGTCGAAGAGGAGACGTGAGAATTATGACCGCTATCAGATGAAGACCTCAGGGAAGTCGGGTTGAGCGAAAGGAGGTGATCGAGATGATCAATGAGATTGGCGAGACGGCTGGAGAAATCTGGTCGGTTTTGGTTGAGGAAAACAAGGCGATGACTGTCAGCCAGCTCAAGAAGAAGACCAAGCTGTCGGAAGATCTCCTTTACATGGGAATAGGCTGGTTGGCGAGAGAAGACAAACTTCAGTTCTCCGGCACATCTGAGGACATGAAAGTTTCCTTCAAATAGCCAATTCCCCTGCGGTTGCTTCAGACCTAGTACGTGGTCGTTAGTCTCGCATTACGACTTAAATGTGCTCTAAATGACATCGACTAATCTCGAGCAGTACGATCATTGGTATTACACACCCCGCGGCCAATGGATAGGGGAACGGGAATATCATCTGGTGCGACACTACCTTAGGCCAAGCTCTACTGACACTGTCCTGGATGCTGGCTGCGGGACCGGTTACTTCACTCGATGCTTCGCTCGTGACCAAGCAGCCCTTGTTGTCGGTATAGATTCCAACCCCGAGGCTATCCGCTACGCTCGCCTCCACGCCGCAAAACAAGTGACATACCTCCTGGCAAAGGGCGAGGCTCTCCCGTTTTCAACACATTCATTTGACCTTGCTGTTTCTATTACCGCCCTCTGTTTTGCCGATGATCAACTTCAATTCCTCAAGGAGATTGCTCGAGTTACGCGCCGGCGAATCGCCGTTGGCCTTCTCAATCGCCACAGCCTTTTATGGGTCAAGAAGGGACGGGATGGCGGAAGAGGAGCTTATCGCGGAGCACGATGGCATACCTTCCGAGAAGTGCTCGAGTTGTTCTCTGCTGCGGGTTTGATCAATCCTTCTGTTCGCACAGCCATCAACTTTCCCTCGGGCAGTAGAACTGCGAGGTTATTGGAAAGACTACTCCCGGACTCTTTACACTGGGGAGGTTTCCTTCTCGTGGTGTGCGATGTTGGGGGCTTCGCTTGAACACCGAGAGAAGAAGAGGGCACCTCCCTCGCCGTTGGCACTCAGCAGATCGAGGACAATACCATAAAGCCCGACTTGGCCATGACTTTGAGTGATATAAGGGTCGCCACTCCTTTCAGTGCAGCCGCTCAGTGTGATCGACGATGCGGCCAGCCAAGTAAGCCTCAACCGCATCTTCAATCGAAGATATATCAGTGAGGATCGGTCGAATGCCAGCCCGCTCCAGGCTTTGGTAGGCGCCTGCTCCCATCCCGCGCGCCAAGAGCACTTGGCAATCGGCAATAGAGGCCGCCATACGCACATGGCGATCTTGCGAGGCCGGATCAAGTCCGTGCCCGCGTGAACCACTGCCATGTTCTTCATGCCCCTCGCCTGCAAAATGTGCATGGCCTAGCTTTTCACGCTGTTCGTGCGAGATAATTTTGCCATCTTCGACAGTTACGACGGTATAGAACGGCGCGCGGCCAAAGTGTTGGCTGATACTAACACCGTCTTCAGAGACAGCGGCAATCTTCATGTTGCACTCCTTTAGATCTTTGTTCCTCCACCAAGAAACCCGGGTGTCCCCCGACTAAGCCGTCGACACCCGGCAATCTTCAAGAGAAATAGCGACCCCGTGTTCTAAAAGCGCCTGTCGGTGTGGGAATCCTCAGGTTGTTCCCTCCCTCTCATTCCCTTGCACAGCCGATGTGCGTGCACCCTGGCCTGCACGAGGTCCGCCTCCCCAATTGCTGTATCCCCTCCCTCTCCCATGGGGACGCCGATCTTCAGAGGAACGATGAAAGTTCGCGCTCCTGCACGAGGGGCACGCCTGCGGCCTTCCAGTCCCATGGGGCACGCTCCATGCGTGACCGCAGTCTGAACACAAGAAACGTCTTTGACCCTGTACCATTATGGTACCTCCTTCGATCCTTAGCATTTTGCCCTTGACAATACAATCCGCCAGCTTGGCATGCGCTGAGTTAATAATGTTTCCAAAGGTCTGGCGCGACACGCCCATGCGGGCTGCCGCTTCCTCCTGGTAGAGTCCCTCCAAGTCCGCCAACCTGACCGCCTCCAACTCGTCCAGCGTGAGGACAATCTCGGACAGCATCTTCCCGGGAACCCCCGCCGGCTTGAACAGTGTCACATCTGGCATGAAGGCGATGCGGCGACAACGCTGTGGCCGTGGCATCTACGCTTTCCGATTTATTGGCATATGCCAATAATACAAAGAGAGTACAGATTTGTCAAGCCTTCGCATAGACTGTTTCGCAACGTGCAGACCGATCGGATAGTGCCCGAAGAACCTTGCCTTCGCGCCAAAAAGATTTCCCTAAACAGCTGGGATTGGGCGGAAGTTGCTATTGCAACCCTAGTATCAATCAGTAATTCCCCAACGACCGCGGGGGAAGCGTAGAACTGGGGAAAGCCTGCAAAACTACCATCATCTGCCGTGCAGCACGACACCTTTTTTCCTTATCAAAGTCTGGTGCCTTCGTGGCACACTAACTTACGGTTATCGGGGAAAAAGGGCGGAAAAGAACCCTACACACATGACCCGAGCTGTGTCTAAGGCAGACTGGACATCTGGAGAATTTCTACCGGAATGCATTTTTTCAGGGCATGCGACGACCGCTGTGTAACTCGAAGCAGAACGGATTGCTGAAAGGGAGGATGGGAGGATACTCTCCGGCATGGTCCATTTCACTCTCAATGGAACTGCGGTCACTGCCACAGGCGGTCGGTCGCTTCTATCCTGGCTGCGCGAAGAGACGTGCCTCACCGGGGCAAAGAACGGCTGCGGTGAGGGCGCCTGCGGTGCCTGCTCCGTGATCGTCAACGGAGCGCTCTTGACATCATGCACGATGCCCCTTGAGAGGGTGGAAGGAAAGTCGGTCCTCACGATCGAGGGGATCCCGGAGAACGAGAAGGACGCCTACGTGCGCGGTTTCTCGGAGGCTGGAGCAGTCCAGTGCGGTTTTTGCACGCCGGGCATGGTCCTGGCCGCAAAGGTCCTCCTTGACAGGAAGCCCGACCCCACACCGCGGGAGGTCAGGACCGGCCTTCGGCGCAACCTCTGCCGCTGCACGGGGTACGCCAAGATCGTCGACGGGGTCCTCCGTGCGGCCCGGTACAGGCGCGGAGCCGGTCCGCTACAGTCATCTCTCGAGCCTGCGGCCAAAGCTCTGAGCGCAGGCGCCCTCGGTTCCCGGATGCCGCGCGTCGACGCCGTGGTGAAAGCTCGCGGGGAAGCCAGATACGTTGACGACTACGTGGAGTCGGGCATGCTTTTTGGCGCCGCCCTCAGGTCGCCTCATCCCCGCGCGAGGCTCCTCTCCCTGGATGTCTCCGCTGCCCGTGGTCTTGCCGGAGTTGCGGTTGTGGCGACCTGGAATGACATTCCCGGCTGCCGTTTCACGGGCCATGTTCTGCCGGACTGGCCCACCCTCATCGCCGTGGGTGAGGAGACGCGCTACGTCGGGGATGCAATCGCTCTTGTCGCTGCAGAGTCTCCCACCCTGGCCAGGGAAGCCCTCGCCCTCATCCAGGCGGAGTACGAGGTCCTCGAGCCGATCCGAACACCCGAGGCTGCTCTGGCTCCAGGAGCCCCTCTCATCCACCCCGGGGGGAACGTGCTCTCCCGGCTTCTGCTGAAACGAGGCGACGCGGAGAATGCCCTGGCGCGCGCGGCCCATGTCGTGAGGGCGACTTTCACGACGCCTTTCACCGACCATGCATTCATGGAGCCCGAGAGCGCCCTCGGGTATCCGCCTGATGCCGACGGGGTGGTCCTGGTCCGAACAGGGGAACAGAACGTCTATGATGGGCAGAGGTACATCGCTGACACCCTCGGGCTGCCTCGCACAAAGGTGCGGGTGATCTCCGCGTACGTCGGCGGGGGATTCGGGGGGAAGGAGGACCAGACGGTCCAGCATCTTGCCGCTCTCCTCGCATGGCTTTCGAAGAGACCGGTCAAGTGCACGCTGAGCAGGGCTGAAAGTATGCGTGTGCACGTCAAGCGCCATCCAATGTCCATCGACCTGCGGCTGGGTTGCGACAGAGATGGCAGGCTCGCGGGCTGCGCGGCACGGATCGTCGCCGACACGGGAGCCTACGCTTCCCTCGGAGGGCCCGTTCTCCACCGGGCAGTGACCCATGCGGGCGGCCCATACAAATATGAAAACATCGAGGTCGAAGGCCTGGCGGTCTATACGAACAATCCTCCCGCAGGAGCGTTTCGCGGGTTCGGGGTGCCCCAGGTCAACTTCGCCCTCGAAAGCGCCCTCGATCTGCTGGCGGTGAAAGCCAGCATCTCTCCCTGGGAGATCCGGTTTCGAAACGCGGTGCGGCCCGGCGACAGGCTGCCCAACGGGCAGGTTGCCGGACCTGACACCGCGCTCGAGGAATGCCTGCTTGCCGTGAAGGAGCCCTTCCAGGCCGCGCAGCGCCGGGTCGGTCTCGCCTGCGGCTTCAAGAACACGGGACTCGGGTTGGGGCATCCGGACGTCGGCCGCTGCATCCTGAAGATCGCCCCAGACCACGTGGAGCTGCTTTCGGCAGCAGCCTGCATTGGCCAGGGGGTCGCAACCGTGTTGACCCAGATTGCTTGTGAGATGCTGCGCCTCGATCCTGCGCAGGTAGTGGTGCGTGCGCCCGACACCGCAACAACGCCGGACTCGGGGACGACAACGGCTTCTCGACAGACGCTCATTACCGGAGAGGCATGCCGCCGGGCGTGCGCGGCGGCCCTGGAGGAGGCGCGCGCTCCAGGGGACGGCTCGTTTTCTCTGGCCGGCCTGGCAGGCAGGGAGTTTCTCGGCGATTTCGAGGCGGTCACGGAGCCTTTTGAAACCGGGAGCACCGAGCCCGTCCGACACGTTGCCTACAGCTACGCGTGTCAGCTCGTGATCCTTGGCGAGGACCGGCGGGTCCGTCGGGTCATTGCCGCCCACGATTCGGGGCTCGTCGTCAATCCGCTGGCCTTCGAGGGCCAGGTGGAGGGCGGGGTGGTCATGGGGCTCGGGTTCGCGCTGACCGAGACCTTCCCTCTTGAGGATTGCGTTCCCACGGCGCGCTTCGGCCAGCTCGGGCTCTGGAGGGCGCCGGAAGTTCCGACAATCGAGACGATCACGGTGCGCAAGGCCGGAGCGGGAAGCGCCCTCGACGGCGGCGTGTCGGGCGCGGGATATGGAGCCAAGGGGATCGGCGAGATCTCCACTATTCCCACGGCCGCGGCCGTGGCGGGGGCATACTTTGCCCTTGACGGCCGGCTCAGGACCAGCCTGCCCCTTGATAATACGCCCTATCGCAGGAGGAACCAGTAGAGCTGAAAGACAGCCTCAATTGCATTCACACGGCGGTACCTTGAAAAGATTTTCCTCCCCCCGATGGTCGCCCGCCGGAGTCAACCAGAATCGCAAGGTGATCACCACACTCTTCAAAGCCGGCACAGACATCAACACCCCTAACAAGGACGGCCGGACCCCGCTGATGTTGGCCGCCGAGACTAACAAGAATCCTGAGGTGATCACCACGCTCCTGAGGGCTGGCGCGGACATAGAGAATACGGACAAGAACGGCTATACCCCGCTGCTGTACGCAGCCAGCAAGAATAACCCCGAGGTAATCACCATGCTCCTGAAAGCAGGTTTTCCTTGCCCGTCTCCATCGAAGTTGTCGAAACGAAGGAACGCAGCATCTACAGTACGGCACTTTCTGTGAGAATCTCACCTTTGAAGGCGTGCACGAGGATGCAGTCTGCATCGGCGATGTGTTTCGTGCGGGACAGGCCGTGGTCCAGGTTTTCCTGCCTCGCGATCCTTGCCGTACCCTTGATCGGCTCACAGACATTCTCGAACTTTGGATTCGTGCGCGGGATTCAGGCAAGCTTGGGTTCCATATGCGAACCTTGGAAGAGGGTCTTGTGAGCACGGGGGACGCCTTCGAACTTGTACGTGGTTACCCCGACCATATCACGGTTGCAGAGGTGCTTAATCTATACCACGGGCGCTCTCAGGACCGCGAACTTGCGCGGCGTAGAGGGGCCGATCCCTTCGGCTTCGTGTGCGTGGTTCCAAAAGGCTCCGAAGCAGAATCAAAACCGCCCGTCGAAGCGCTAAGGGCAACGGCCGCTGCGCTGTAGCTCGTAGGACTCTGAAGTCTCTGTCATGTCCGCAGATTCGGCCGCGAGAGCTCCGACCTGTTTCGTGCGGTTCGCCGGATTCAGGATCTGATCGGTTTCCCGAAAGCGGCTCCCACTCGACATCCGCAAGATCCGAGGGCAGCATCACGTGCTCCTCTCCACGACATTCGCGACGTGCCCTGCCGTCCCCGCCTGAAGCGCTAAGCGGAGTGAACAATCCCAGACCCTGTGGAAGGAAACGGGAGCCATCCAGAAGGCGGGCCGCGGCGACCCTGATGCGCCTTCGCATTGCTCATCCCCGCCGCTGCGGGAGCGCTAGCGTGGGGTACGCCGCCGTTCTCGCTGGCACCGTCAGACATCGCGGCCGCCGCCTCGGATGTGAAAGGCTCCGGAAGCGACGACGCGGTCATCCTCTACGAGGCGTGGAGTATCGCCGGCGATACTTTGTCCGTCTCTTGGGCTCAGTGGCTCCGCAGGACAAGATAAGGACTGTTTACGATTCAGCGTAATTCCTATTGGCATATATAATTAGGGTGTAAACACGCGGATTTATGTAAACAAATTCTCTCCAATTCCTTACGCCTTAATGACTTGGTTGTAAACATGTCGTCGTTAGTGCATTTCAATATCAAGGTTGAGCCCTGAATGAGAATGGGCGTCAAAAAAAGTATCGCCGGCGATACTCGATGTATAGAGTGGGACAGGAGGAGAAACGAAACAGGATTATCTTCTTGACGCGGGCGCTGTTAGAGATGTTATGGCTCCACCGACGAAGCGAGTGTCCACTTTCGCTCAGAGGAGCTCCGTCAGGGCTAGTATGGAGTGATCTGCAGCTTGTATGCAGACGGGCTAAGCTGTGCCTTGAAATAGCGCACTCCGGACCCGCCCGCATGACACTTCCCAAGTGCGGAAATCACTTCCGCCTCAAGCTTTTGCGGGGTTCTCACGCCGAAAATCACTTCAGAGATTTGCCCCGCCGCTAGAACGACCGGATTCCGTTTCAAGATTCGCTCGAATAGCATGATGATCCGATACTCACTTTCATATTCCCAGAGTTTGCTCTTTGTAAGCATGAACGGTTGCAGGTCATCACTTGTTCCCGTGAAGAGATTGTAGGGCGACGGCATCTGAAAATCATACACCACCGGGCTCGCGGGTAGCAGCCCGGTATTCGCGGCTACGTGGATGGGGCTGACACAGTCCGGCTCCACGGCTAGGCATAGTGAATTCTCGTGGAAGTGAACCTTGATACCCACGCAGACGCCCGTGTGGTCCTTGGCGTAGTGCGACCACATGAGGGTGTTGTCGTTCAGTGTGGATAGACAGTAGACCCTCAGCATTGCCGAGACTCCGGAAGCGTCTGAGGGGACAAAGGATTCTAGTGATAGCGCACCCGAGGCAACCTTCGCCACCACGGCGTCCCTTTGGCTCTGTGGCACTCCTTGCCGCGCGAGATAGCGGTCCAACTCGTCTGCCGTCGCGGTGGCGGAGAGTCTGACACGGCAATCGAAGGGATCGTTGAATGCGGCCGGCGCTGAGAAGTACATCTCACCTTCGCACATGAGGTGCATTGTGTTTGCATTCAGGGCTCCTGGCGTTGGGTCAGCCAGTTCTCGGTATTTGTAGATGACAGAAAGGTTCTCGTCTCCAGCACGTACCGACATGCATCTCTCCTTTCCGACCCAGCCCCTATCCGCGTGCCCTACCGGAGCCATAACATAGAGTTGAGTTGCGCCGCCGAATCACCAGCGCGAAGCGAACCACGGGGACGACATCCCTCCGATCCAGGAGACCACCTAAGGCGACAACTCCAACGATTTGTTAGAGGTCATCATATAGGTTTTGAATCCATCCTCATTCGAACTCCTCTTGAAAGGTAGCTCGGAATTTCTCTTAGGCCAAATTTTACCTCGAGTGTTTTTGCTGCTGCTCTTATTTGAGTTGACACCATATATTTCTTTTGCCGAGCATCCCACCTCGTAAGGATTCCTACAAGTTTCGGCTCTGTTCTTCTTAGCAGACCTTCTTTATGCATCCAGAATAGGCCTCCACCGCTCATACCGTTTGGGTTTGGGAAGGTCCTTTCCATTGCATCCCGTGACATTACCTTGTTCTTGTCGAAGTCTATCACAATGTTTTCGGCCACTGTTGCCTTCAAATCCACATATGTCTGCTTGTCTGATTCGTTTGAAACGTACTTTTTCAAAATTGACTTGGCAGATCCTGCAAAGCTATCGGTCTTTGTTCCCGGATAGCCTACAGCGATAAGTTTCATATTGCTAGGCGCGAGGCGGTAGTTAATGAATTGATTAATCGAAAGGGGTTGAAAACGTGATAGCGGACTCGCCAATTCGCACACTGCAATATCTATTGAATCATTCTTATCCGCAACGAAATCCGTTGTTGGAATGGTGATGAAATCATCTTCCCTTGGAAGAAGCAGTGCTGAAGGAGTATCTATAAAAACATGGGCTGCAGTAAGTAGGAAATACCTTCCTTCCACAGATATGTAGACAGAAGATCCGAATAGCGTAACGCTATCGCCGCGTTTCTGATAGCAGAGTGGAACCACGCATGATTCGATTCCTTTGGTATTGGTATCAATCATATCGTAAGAAAACTCATGTGCACTAAGCAATTCGCTCACGCAACTTACCTCCTTCACCGACGCAGCCGGAAGGTTGTTATCACTTCCGTTCGTTCTTGACGAGCTCTAACATAGAGTTCAGTTGCCCCGCCGCATCAACCCGGCACTGACCGTGATTGCCTGGTTGCATTCATCCGTACAGACGACGTCATAGGGGACAACTGCAACGATTTGTTGGCACACAATCTAGGCAAAGAAATCATTCAGTTCGTGGTCTGGGTCTTCAGCAAAGTCTTCGTCTGTAAACATCGATAAATCAATTGCATAGTCCTGTTCGTCAATGACAATGTGTGCGGGGTGAAATGCTGGGCCCGCAAGATCGGTTGTTCCATTAGGTTCTTTCTTGAAGCCGACTGCCAGAATTGGTGGGAGCCCCTTAGGGTTATACTCATGAATAAGGTGCTTCATATCCTGTGGAGGCATACCTTTTGGAATCGTCCCAAGAAAGTGCAGCAGGTGTTGATCATAGGTGACAGGCGTTCTTGATCTGCAGTATTCAAGGATTTCGGTAATTGCCTTTTCGTTTAACTTGACATGTTTGGGTTCAGGTACATTCCTCTCTACAAACCGATTGTGATTTCTTACACGATGTCCGCCGATGAGCTCTGGCAATTGCAGGTAGGGTTCCAGCTGCAAGTCCCTTAGTTCGATTGCGTTAATTTCGTTTAAGATACTCAGATAGAGTCGCAACAACGTGTACTTCCCCATTTCCCTAATTGAAATGCGGTCGATTTCGTCCGTTGGCAGAGCATATCTATTGAATTCGCCACGAAGCTTACGCTTAGGACCCACGATGCCTTTATCAAGAACGGCAATGAAGTCTGGCCTCAAATTGACGTCAGCCATCGCACCGTCAAGTTCTGCCGCCTGTTCCGAAATAGCCTCGAGGCTACGTCCGGAGGCGTAAGCAATAACCCCTGTCACCGGTATAGGTGCTCCTAGTCCAACCTGCATTCCAGGCGATTCTGATTTCACGAATGATTGGAGTGGCACGATTCTCTTGAACTCAGCGATGTTTTCATAACCGTCCTTAAGTTCCTTGCTGTCCAGACTCGATTTGATACTGAGGGCGGCATAGACACTTTCAACAGGAAAAACTCCATGAGACGTTGAGGTTATCAAGGCCGGACAATGAGACGAATCGTAGACAACGATATCGAGCTGTGGACTCGTTTGATTGTTTGACGTGATTACCTCTCCTCGACCGACCTCATACTTGCTCGGCAAGTACTTACCAAGAAAGGTAGCGAAGGCATCCTCTCGGAGTGTCCCCTTCCCTCCAGGATGAACAACGCCCGAGGTCTTTCTAAACTCCGCAAGGAGCTGCTCGTTGATCTCTTTGAACACCAGGCGAATGTCCACTCTACCCTCCGTTTTGTGTGGCTAACAAACACATTCTGCGGCGTGCGCAAAACACCCATACCAGGGTGATTTGCTCTCTCGCCGCACAACAAGCCCCCGAAATGGCGTTAGAATACTACCCCCAATGCCATTCGAGCATACTTTATGCCGCTTCTTCCTGCTGTCAAGGATCTCGGACAACATGCCTTGACGACGCCGCGTTCAGTCTGACTCGGGGCCAAATACTACGAGAAGTGTCACTTGTCTCTTTCCCAGGTTCCTTCATGATTACTTCTGCAGCCTCAGCAGTCTATTTCTTTCTCCCCGCCGAGGTCATGATCCGTGCATCAGGCCGGATACTGTAAGGGAACAAGCTGAACGCCCTTGGATCCCTTGGCATAGGCTGAGGCCCTATCCTTGCTGAAGGATTCCTGGAAAAATGAGATGATTTCTGAGAAACACTCCCCTTTTCTGACTCTTTTCGGACATACTTCCAAATACCTGTTGCGGCAATTCTATATCGATTGTAGACTTGAGTAAGTTGGGGTAAGGGGGTTGGGAATCGAAAACGGACTTAAAATCCCCGCATTATCTATCTAGTAAAGTATCGCCGGCGATACTCCACCAGGGACCCAATCCTTAGCACGTATTGGATCTTGATGGTTGGCCTTTGTTGTTCGACGGTCCTATACACTTTGTTCGACTTGACTGAGAACCTTTAATCCTTAAGATTATTTCCTTACAAGGCTCACGATGGGGAAAAATCACTGCCTTCATCAAAAATCGCTCCCGCTCGTTGTTTTCTGTGTGGCCGAACAATCCCCCCATGACCGAGAATAGAAAGATGAGTGATCCAAGATTGCTTGATCTAGCGAAGCGCTACGTTTGGTGGCTTTCACCGGAGGAGGCCCTGGAGTACCCTCAGCGGGTCATCGCCCGAATCATGGACATGGGAACTTTTGAAGATATTCATGAGCTGGTTGCCATCGTTGGGGAGGGCTCCATGCGGCAGACGCTCCAAAACGCTGAGGCAGGGCAATTTCGGCCTCGATCTTGGTCGTACTGGCACTATCTTCTCAACGGACTGGCAGATGATACTTTACCACCAATGCCGGTACGTACGGTGTCATGAAATCATTCAAACACCATCTAGAAGCGCTGCCGGAAGCCCAGAAGGCAATCTGGGCAAAATTGGGCTGGACGAAAACCAACGGGTTCGTCCTGTATGGCGGAACTGCTATCGCTCTGCGCTGTGCTCACCGCGCATCAATCGATTTCGATTTCTTCACAGACAAGCAATTGAATCAAAAGACCATCCACGAGGAATTACGACGGTCAGGAATCGCCTATCAA
>Ga0187881_10001961_pt1 | contig 20374 bp, 20 predicted proteins | sample June2016WEW_19_1_2_FD_133017 | JGI IMG/M metagenome (GOLD analysis project Ga0187881, IMG submission 133017) | Peatland microbial communities from SPRUCE experiment site at the Marcell Experimental Forest, Minnesota, USA - June2016WEW_19_100 | ecosystem: Environmental > Terrestrial > Soil >...
CCCGCAAATCCTTCAAACTGTCTGCACTGCAAGACCTGCCAGAGGAAATGTCCCTTCGACAATATCCGCTGGACCGTCCCCGAAGGCACAGGCGGCCCGCGGTACAAGCGGATGTGAGTTTATACAGCGTACAGCGTTTAGCGTACAGCGGTCAGGATTCAACGGACAGGGGAGTTTCAGCTTAAAACTCAAATGATTGTTCCTCTTCTCGGTATGTCAAATGTGATTTAATAAATCATAAAAAAAGAGCTGTGAGTTTCTCTCACAGCTCTTTGTATTCATTAAAAATGGGTTTATTTCTACTTTCTACTTTTTCTCAGCATCAGACCGCCGAGGCCGAGCAACAACATTGTAGCGGGCTCAGGCACTGCTTCATAGAAGTAAGTGACAGTACCCGTTAGTTCTGCAGATGTAACCTGACTTGCCAAGGTATTCCCGCCTGTGTAGGTAATCCATGTCTGAGTAAAAGTGCCGGCAGGCAGCATAATCGTGCCAAGCCCGGTGAATTCCGCAAGCACCGCAGCAGTTGTATATTGGTCAGAAGATGAGCCGCTCTTGGTCAGGTTACCTGACATCACCGATTGCCCCACACCGAGATCGCTGAAGGCGAAGGTGGGGCTGAACAAGTCCATTTCCGGAACATTGAGATTTCCGCCCGAATCCTGGACTGTCATCTGAAGCTCCGTCTTGGCATTGCCAGAGGACGGCAAAGTTGAATCAACATTAGTAACGGTCAGAACCGTAGTCATCGAACCCGCGAGGTCAATTTGCACCATAGTAAGGTTACCTAATGCAGAATTGAATTGCTGGAATTGCAATGAGCTTGACCAATCAGTCAACGTTGAAGCAATTGGCGTTGTTGTCGTGAAAGGCCCTGATACCACAGCGGCAAATGACATACTTGGCAGGACACATAAGAGAAACAAACATAAAACAAATTTCTTTTTCATCACACTCTCCTTCCCAACCGTACATTAATGTTTTATGTAGCCCAAAGCTACACACGGTATCGCTCCCTTTTTAATGATATAATTGCTCCTTTTGTAATACACTCCATTAAGCTTTACTTATACCATATTCTTTCCAGTAATGTCAAGCCAAAATTTGAAAATTTTCCAGATTTTTTCGGACCTATGCTTCAAAACCGCTTTTTTAGCCCAAAAACGCAGCAATATTCACACGGTTTCGTCCTCATTTCAACGGGGATTTCCTATTAAAAAATGAGCGCACTTGGGGCACTTGCCACGCTTGCCTGCGCCATCGTCGCGGGCCAGAATCTGCTGTCCGCAGTAGATGCACTTGAACCTTATCATGGTTTAACCTCAGGTGTCTGTTCGTCATCTTGGCCTGCCAGGACAGGAAAGACGCTTTGCAGTCCCCTGTCGAAGCTGGTTGTGTAAATGATGCAAATCGAGTAGGTGATGGCCCAGTGCAGTTTGAAGGTGTTATTGCAAATGTAGAAAATTATAAGGATGGCAGCCAGGCCTATGATGACCTGCGTTATTGTGGCGTCGCGGTCGCTGATTTGGCTTTCGTCGAAGAGGTCAACGTATTGCATTATAATCAGCAGGATGCTGTTGATTATGTTCCAGACGGGGAAGAGGAGCAGCCAGCCGGGGCAATCTTTGAGCATATAAAAGCCGGCGATTAAACCGGTGGCCGCGTTTACGGTTATGGCAAAGAGCAGCATAATTCCTTTTTCGATATCTGTTTTTTGCCGCGGAGTGAAGACGTGATAGAGGCACAGGGACATTCCGAGCATAAACAGGCCGACGTAGAGATACCGCCGCAATATATCGAGGCGCATCAAAAAGGCGATTATATCGTCCTGCAGTTTGGTGCTGGTGAAGTAGAGGATGATGAATACCGCCGACATCAGGAACAGCGACAATTCGTCGTAGTTCGGGATTAAAAAGCCATATTTCTCTTCGTACAGGTCCGTCAAATCCTCCAGAGTGTCCGGCGGCGGGAACTCTTCTGTTATTGCAGAAAGGATTTTGCCGGTTTCAGAAATATGCTCTTTGGGGGGCGTATCGGGCGCAAGCGCAAGTGGCGCTAAATTGCTTTCGGGTTCGAAGGTCTTAGGGACATAAACAATATGCTTACACGTGGGGCACTGGCCTTTCTTGCCCCGGCCATCATCTTTCGCCACTATCCGCTGCCCGCAATATGCGCATTTGAAGTGTATCACAACTAACCATTGCCTCCCGCAAATTATCACCGCAGAAGCCATAATTAGCGGATAGCGGGTAGCGTTTAGTTTTTTACTATCCGCTATACGCTGTACGCTATTTTCTTTTTCTCAGCGGTCTCCGTGTGCTCCGCGGTTAATCAAAACTCCACGAATACGATATCTTCCGGTATCGCGACGACGTCCCTGCGTTTGGGGCCGAGTAGCTTACGAATTTCGGTAGAGTGTTTGCCCGCCAGCGTCTCAAGCTCTGTACTGCTGAAATTCGTTACGGCCTTTGCCTTGTCGTTTAGCCAGATACAATCACCCGCTTCAAACGTTCCCTGTATTGATTTTATGCCGCTTGGCAATAAGCTCTTTTTGTTCTTTACTGCCCGAATTGCGCCGTCGTCGATATTTATAACGCCCGCAGGGGTGCTGTTAAGAATCCATCTTTCGCGGTTGCTTAGTTTGCGTTTGGGTAAAAACAGCGTCCCGATTGTCTCGCCCGCGATGATTCGCTCGATAACATTTTCGGTTTTGCCGTTGGCTAATATTATTTTGCAGCCCGCGTTGGAGGCGACTTTGGCGGCCTCGATTTTGGTCTTCATACCGCCCGTGCTGAATTTGCTGCCCTTAGTTCCTGCGCTTTTGATTATTTCGTCGGTGATTTCAAAGACCGTATCTATTGGCTTGGCATCCACGTATTTTTTGGGGTCTTTATCGTAAAGAGCGTCGATATCGGTCAGTATTACAAGCAAGTCGGCGTCGATTTTGCTTGCGACAAGTGCGCTTAGGCGGTCGTTATCGCCAAACGCCGTCCCGATTTCAGCTGTTGAGATACTGTCGTTTTCATTTAAAACGGGCACAACGCCAAGTTTCAAAAGCGTCTCAATCGAGTTTTGCAGATTCAGATAGGTCTTGCGATTATTCAGCACTTCAGCGGTAAGCAGCACCTGTGCGACTGTAACGCCGAATTGCTCGAATGCCTTTCGATATTCCGCCATTAACATTGGTTGGCCTATGGCAGCACAGGCCTGACGTATTCGGACATCGCCTGGCTTGTTTGAGAGCTTCAATTGTCCCGCACCCATCCCGATTGCGCCGGAGGTAACAATCACCACCTGTTTACCCATTTTAAGCAGTGAATTTACCTGTCCGGCCATTAAGCCCACATACCCGGCGTCGATACTGTCATCTTTAGACAGGATATTGGTGCCAATTTTGATTACTACCCGTTTTGCCTTTTCGAAATTCCTCATTTTTAGCCACAGAGAACCAATTTTTATTTAGCCACAGAGGTCACAGAGACCACAGAGAATTGTAACCACAGATTACGCAGATTACACGGTTTTTTTTGACACCGATTTAAACTGATTTTGCTCGGCTTGGTGTTCTCGACGAATCCTGCTTTTTAAGCGAACTTAGTCGCAGGATTCGTTATTGACCACCGCCCCTAAGGGGCATTTTTAAGCCGAGCAAAATACACGGATTTTTGCCACAAAATTCTTGTATTCTCTCATTGTTCGATAATATAATGATTTCTTAAGGTCGGAAGATATGATTTTTGCCTTATAAAGGGAAATAAATATGGTGTCCCCAGATTTCCAGATTTCTCCCGTGTGAACGCTTACAAATTAAGGAAAGTGAAAGGAAGATATATGTACCTTCAAAGACAAAGTTATGAAAGCAAGCGTTCTGCATGGCATTTTACATTTGGATGTTGGATCATCTCGGGAATTTTATTAGTCATTCTCATGGTCATAGGATTCCCTGACAACCTTTGGGATCCCTTTGGATTTGGCAATTTATTTCGTGGATTTCTCACTTCGTCTTTATTTATATCTCTCGGTTTGTCATTTGTTGGTGGTCCTTGTACATCTCTTGAAGATTTTGATGTTCGTACACATACAGGTCAAGGTACCATTACCAATCCTCTATCTAATGCTGTAGGAGGAGTAGCAGGTCTGCTTGGCCTCGGTGGTATTGTTCTTATTATCCGATACTTGTGGATTATTTTCTCAGAATGGCATACTTTAATCTATATGTGGAAAAATGGAATCTGAAATTTGGAAAATCCATACTTGTTAATAGGTTGGATTTATTGTTCTTTTCAACACGAAGTCCTCGAAGGCTCACGAAGATTTTTATAAAATAACAAATCATAAGTAATAAATTAGAAATGAATTATCTTTTTGTCCTCTGTGCTCTCTGTGGCTACTACGTTAATTTTTTATGCGTGAATTTTTTTTTAGGTCCTGGTGAGCCTGTCGAACCACCTTCGGCGTAGTCGGCGACGATTTGGCCTGAGCCGAGCAGTTTCCATTTGTAAATCAGGAGGCCTTCGAGGCCGACGGGGCCGCGGGCGTGAATCTTCGTTGTGCTGACGCCGACCTCCGCGCCTAAGCCATATCGGTAGCCATCGGCGAAACGTGTGCTGCAATTCCAGAATACACCTGCTGAATCCACTAAATCGAGGAACCTTTCGGCGGTTGCTTTATCCTGCGTAACAATCGCATCGGTATGATGCGAGCCATAGTGGTTTATGTGTTCGATTGCCTCATCGACGCCATAGACGACCTTTATCGACAGGATGTAATCGAGATATTCGGTTGACCAGTCCTTCTCAGTTGCTGGTTTGACTTTGATGATTGAACGGGTTTTTTTGCAGCCGCGAAGCTCGACATTTTTCGCGTCGAAGGCGGCTTTTACCTTTGGCAAAAACTCTTTGGCGATTTTGCTATCGACGAGAAGCGTCTCCGTAGCATTGCAGACGGCTACATACTGGCACTTTGAATCGACAGCGATTTTCACCGCCATATCGAGAGCCGCTGCCCCATCTACATAAACGTGGCAAATACCTTCCGCGTGGCCAAGCACAGGTATATTTGTATGGTTCATTATGTAACGGACAAATTCATTCGAGCCGCGTGGAATGACGAGGTCGATATCCTCATCCATCTTGAGCATTTCAGCGACATCCTGCCGGGTTTCAAGCAACTGTATCCACCCATCCGGTATTACTTCTGAACGCTGTCCGCTGCTCGCTGAACGCTGACAGGTCGCTTCGGCGATTATCTTTGCCAGGATTTTATTTGTATTGGCTGCTTCGGAACCGCCTTTGAGAAGGACTGCGTTGCCGCTTTTGAGGCACAGCGTTGAAATCTGCACAAGGGCATCGGGTCTTGATTCGAAGACTACGCCAATGACGCCTATGGGACAACTGACTTTGTAGAGGTTCAGTCCTTCGTCGAGTTCGGTTGCGGTGAGCGTCTGGCCTACGGGGTCATCGAGTTTGATTAAACTTTCGATACCAGCGCAGACATCCGCGATTTTGCCCTCGTCGAATTTGAGGCGTTTGAGCAGGGGGCTTGCGAGTTTATTTTTTTCGGCGACGCGCAGGTCTTTTTGGTTGGCGGCGATTATCTCCGCGCTTTTATTTTTCAATGCCTCAGCTATTTGCGCGAGCGCAGCATTTTTAATATCGGTCTTTGCTGCCCCGAGTAGTATTGACGCCGATTTCGCTTTTTTGGCTTTTTCCGCTATACTCATTTTTTTCCTCACCACTAAGACACGAAGGCACTAAGAAGAAATTAAATAAACGAAAAAAACTTTGTGTCTTAGGGTCTTCGTGGTAAAATTGTAATTGAAAAATAATAAATAATCAATGATTACGCGGGTGTAGCTTAGTGGTAAAGCTCCAGCCTTCCAAGCTGGTCATGTGGGTTCGATTCCCATCACCCGCTTTTTCCGGAGGACTGAAGGCGGAGAACGGATGACTGGTAGGGGGACAAGTCACATTGGGCTATGGCGATAATCTGAGAAAAACAGGAATTCGCAAAAAAATTTCAAGTCCGCCAAAGCGGCCATAGCTGCATCTAACTGTTTGTCTTTGTTTGAGTTATAACTTCGGGGACAACGTCCCATAATAAAATTTAAAGAATTTTTATTAAAAGGTGGAATTTACTATTGACGAAGTGGGAGTAAATGGCAATAATTCCCTATAAGTGGTTAGTAAGTGGCGATAAGTGTTAAGTAAGTGGAGACAAGTGAATGCTTTTATTAACAGGGGAATACGAGCATACAATCGATGAGAAGGGCAGGGTGCTGGTCCCCAACAAGCTCCGCAATCAAATCGATACCAAAGAATACGGCAGCGATTTTTATCTTGTCGTTGGGGCAAACGGCATATTGTCTTTATATCCTGAGAAATGCTTTCAGCTTATGACGCTTGCTATGGCACAGAAAAACACCGCCCCGGACGAAATCATAGCATTCGAGCGAATGAATTTCGCTTTGGCAGGGAAGGTCGAATTAGACAGCCAGGGACGGCTTTTATTAAATGAAAAACTGCGCAAAAGGGCAGGTTTAAAAGATAACGTAACGCTGGTAAGTGTGCGGGACCACATCGAGCTTTGGAACACGCAGGACTGGGAACAGTATCTTTCGGACAATATGGCGCAGTACCAGAAACGCGTGGCCGAGGCGAGACAGGAGGTTTTGCAGAAGCAGAGTCAGGATTTAGAGGGATGAAAGGAGTCATAATGTTAGAATTGTATCCGGACCATTGCGAAGTCGTCAAAGAAGGATTGAAGGGCACCAGGGCAATAGACGAGCAGACGTTTGCCTCATTAGAGGTGCTGAATGACCGGCTGGAAAGGGTAAAAAAGCTCGGCGGCAGGTTCGTTAATGTAGCGTTCTCGCCGGCGGCGGAGCATCTGAGGAAGCAATCCGGCAAATTAGCGGTGGGTCATAGTTAAAACGGCGTTTAAAAGTGGATGGTTCGGCGGCGCAACATATACCGGTTCTTGCTGAAGTACTTGTTGAGCAGATAAAGCTGCCGCAGGATGCGGTGATGGTCGATGCGACCATAGGACAGGGAGGTCATAGCTTACTGTTTGGCAAGGGATTGGGCCCCAAGGGAGCTATAATCGGCCTGGACGTTGATATAAATGCTATCCGAAGGGCCCAGTCTGTTTTAGAAGGATTGCTTTGCAGGGTGATTCTGGTAAATTCCAATTTTTCCGAAATAGCGGAAGTTGTGCGCGGGCAGGGGATGGAAAAGGTTGATTTCATACTGGCGGATTTAGGGTTTTGCTCTGCCCAGTTAGAGGATGACCGGATGGGTTTAAGTTTCCAAAAAAATATGCCGCTGGATATGCGTTTGGATAAAAGATTAAAGACCACTGCTGCCGATATAATCAACAGAGCAGATGAGAAGACGCTCGCGGATTTGATTTACAAATTCGGCGAAGAAAGAGCATCGAGGCGGATAGCAAGATTTATCGTCGAGCGTCGTCATCGTGAGCCGATTACGACGACGGGCCAGCTTGCCGCGATTATATCGAGCGCGATGGGAAAAGGCGGACAGTGGTCACGGATTCATCCGGCTACCAGGACTTTTCAGGCGCTGAGAATCGCGGTGAACAATGAGCTTGAAAATCTTGAGACGCTGCTCGGTTCGGCGCCGGCCCTGCTGGCACAAAACGGTTTCATAGCGGTCATCAGTTTTCACAGTTTGGAAGACCGGATAGTGAAAATGGATTTTAAGAGCAACGAGAAGAATGGTGTTTATAAAGTTATTACGAAAAAACCGATATCGGCATCGCGTGATGAGATATCGAAAAACCACAGGGCAAGGAGCGCAAAGTTAAGGATAGCGCAGAAAGTTTAAAGGAATCGTTGAAGGGAGTCATAAAATGACATCGGACGCAAAAATTGGGTTGTTGCTGGGACTCGTATTCATATTTGTTATCGCATTCATAATTAACGGCCTGCCGGGCCTTCACCAGAAGGATGACAGCAACAAGCTTACGACCAATATGGTCGGACTGGAGAGCAATCCGTCCGGCATCGGCGCCAATGAACGAAGGGTCCAGAGGGCTCTGGACCAGCCCGCAGCTCCAGCCGGTGAAACTGCGCAGCCGGTAGCAGGAACCCAGGCGCAACAGCCGATGACAAACGCTGCTCAGCCAGCGCCGACAGGAGCAGTGGCGAGTCAGCCGGTCGCGGACAACGCGATAGTCGGGCCGACGCAGGCAGCGCCAACGACTGCTATTGGGCCGACTGCTTCCGCTCCGGCACAGGATGTACCGGCAGCTAATACACAGCCGACAGCAGCGCCTGAGGCCGCACAGCCGGCCCCGGCGAAGGTCTATGTAGTTCAATCCGGCGACAGTATCAGCGGAATAGCCAAAAAAGTTTACGGCGTCAAGGAAGGCGTAAAACAGAAAAATATCGATGCCATATTCGCAGCCAACCGAAAGACGCTTAGCAAAATTAGCGACCTTCAAATCGGCCAGAAATTAGTAATACCGTCGCTACCGGGTTCAACTGCCGCATCGTCATCACCTGCTGAAGTCCTTACGGACAAGAATTTCACAAAGGTAGAATCGGTAGGCCAGCAGCATTCGACGGCTAAGGCGGACAAGCCGGCGGCAACGGCAAAGCCGGGAAGCGTTTACGTCGTAAAAGAGGGCGACAGCTTGTGGAAAATCGCTGCGAGTCAACTCGGCGACGGCAATCGCTATAAAGAGATAGTCAAGGCGAACAGCAACATATTGTCCAGTGAGGACGATATAGCGGTTGGAATGCAGTTAAAAATGCCGGCCAAGTAGTTGAACCGGCCGGTTTCTTTTTGGTTACTACACGGCTTATGAGGTTGGGGTTTCGCCTGGTTTTTGTTGCGTTATACTGCACTTCGGTGATGCTGTTCGCGGCATCGCTTCGCAACGCCAATGACAGGATATTCTACAAAATCTGCGCTGCGCGCGTGTCACAGAGTCGTCTCAAACAGCAGCTGGCGGGCAAACAGTTGCGGCTGGAAAATCTGATTAACCCAACAAGCGTTTCCCAGCAGGTTTCCCAACAGGGTAATCAGCCGATTAAGCAGCAGATTAAGCCGATTAAACCGATTAAGCAAATTAAGAAGTAAACGGTATTTTCCGATTACGGGGATTTTTTCGGGCAATGAGTAACGAGCATCGAGTATCGAGCGGTCGTATCACCGCCTGGCTGTTTGCGGCGTTAATCATTGCTTTTGCCGTCCTGGCGACGCGATGTCTTTATCTCCAGTTTTTCAGAAACGGGTACTATACCGACTTATCATCGAGGCAGCAGCAGACCATTGCGACCATATCGCCCCAGCGTGGCGCGATTCTGGATTGTCGCGGAAGGGTGCTGGCCGCCAGCGAGGAAATCCAGACGGTTTTCGTTGAGCCGAGAGTTCTGGATGACCCCAAGGAAACCGCAAGCGAGCTGGGGGACGTTCTGGGTATCGGCGCTCATAACATTTGCAGGATTATTACCGAAAGCGAAAATCCCGGCTTTACCAAGATTAAAGTCGGCATTGACCCCAACGAAGCAATTGAGGTGCGTAAAATTCACGGCGTGGGAATCCAGTCCGACTGGGAGCGTCATTACCCGATGGGGCCGCTTGCGACCCATATTGTGGGATTCACAAGCGCGGATAACCGGGGCCTTGAGGGGGTGGAGCTTGCGTATAACAAGGACCTGGCGGGTTCGGCGGGGCGCAATATTTTTATCTCGGACGCTTTCCGCAGGCCCATTCGCCTCAGGGAGCACGACGCAGACGTTACCGACGGGGTTGGAATTATCCTGACCATCGACGCGACCATACAGCAGTTTACCCGCGAGGCGCTTCTGGAGCAGTATAAAAGTTACCGCGCCGAATCGGCGATGGCGATAGTGGCTGAGCCGAAGACGGGCGCGATTCTGGCGATGGTTTCACTGCCCGATTATGACCCCGCCAATTTCAATACGGCGGACCCGAACTCGCTTCGCAACCGCACGATAACCGACCAGTTCGAGCCGGGAAGTTTGATTAAGCCGGTGGTTATGGGGGGGGCTATTGAGGACGGAATCGTCAATTTGAAGGAAAAAATATTCTGCGAAAATGGAAACTACTGCGGGAAGGGATTTGGCTGCATAAGCGAATATAAAAACGGATTCGGCTACCTGACGCCGCGTGAGATTCTGGTCAACTCGAGCAATATAGGAATGGCGAAAGTCGGCCAGAAAATGGGCAAGGACGAAGTTTACCATGCACTGCGGAATTTCGGTTTCGGCAAAGAAACGGGGATAGATTTGCCCGGTGAAGTTTCCGGACTGCTCTGGCCTCCGGCGAAATGGACCGGCTACAGCGTTACGCGAATACCATTTGGTCAGGAGATAACCGTTACGGCGATACAACTCGCCAGGGCATTTTGCATACTTGCCAACGGCGGGCATCCTGTAAATATGCACGTGGTTAAAGCGGTTGTTGACAACGAGGGTAACATCGTGAAGATGACGCAGGCCCCGCCGCCGCTGGCATATTGTATTGACCCTGACGTTGCAAAATGGCTTGTTACAGATGCTATGGTGGGCGTGGTCAACGAGGGGACGGGCAAAAAAGCGAAGCTGAAAAAATGGCAGGTGTTCGGCAAGTCGGGCACCGCCAATATCGCTAAAACCGGCGAAAGGGGCTACGCCGAGCACCAATATATCGCATCATTTATCGCGGGCGCGCCGGTCGAAGACCCGCAGGTTATCGTTCTTGTATCGGTTCGCAGGCCTGATATGTCATTGGGCAAGGGCTACACGGGCGGAGCAATTTCCGCTCCCGTCGCGGGCAAGATAATCGAAAAAACGCTTACATATCTTGAGAATCGCCAGGGTTTTCAGAAGAGTTACCTGGCGGCAAAGTGATATCGACTTGAGCATATTCCGTTGGTGTCTGATTGATGCCAAATTCCACAAGCTCAGGTGTTTGTGCCGCAAGCTGCCTGTAAACAAGTGCATGGGCAACAATAGTAGTGGGATACGTCGCGAATACGCCTACAATCAGGCAAAGCAGGCCTGCAATATTAAATATCATGCAGAGGGCGCCAAAGCCGAACAAATCCCATTTTACGCCCATTGTTGTCCTGCTGCTTGCCTTGAGGGCCTGAATCGGGCCAAGGCCTTTATCTACGACAAAATAGGGCCAGAGGCCGAATTTGACGGCCCATATAATCCCCGGCACAATCAGTAAAATAAAGCCGGGTATGAGTATCAGGATGTAAAGTATTCCGGTCGCCAAATATCGCCAGAAACAATCCCAGGGGGCGTTGAACAGTGTTGATATCGCTGGTTTTTGCTCGTCGCAAAAACTCAGGGCAATCTTTGTTATTCCTATTCCAAGTACAATGCCGATTACCCAGCCTGCGATGGTCATAAATAGCTTAAGTGCCCAGGGGAATGATTCTGTGAAAATAGTACGCCGTAACACGATCTCGATTATTGTTATAGCGTAGGTTGTCACAAACCACACGATTCCCAATCCGACGAAGAACCCAAAACAGGTTTTCATCACGTCCCAGCCGTAACTCAATACGTCACTGAATCTGAAATATTTGCCGGTCATCGCTTGTCTCCGTTTTGATTTATTTTAATGATGGATTTCAGGAGGTTCCGCGGTCCATCGCAGATTGTTAATGCTTTCGGTTAGAACAAAGGCGGTATGACCGTCGCAGAATGAAATGTTGCATCCCTCCCCCTGGTGGTTTTCGGTTGTTAATAATTCAGGCCCTCCCGACTGGTTCCACCCCGGTTTAGATTCGAACAGCAGAACCATATCGGGCGGTGCATTGGCGCCCAGTTTCTCGATATTCTTGTTCATAGCGTAACTTGAAGGTCCCTTTTTGTCGCCCTTGCAGATAAACTGCTTTTGGCTGACGTTTTCATACTTGATAAGTGAATCGCACCATTGGTCGGCGGGAGGGTACATATTCTTGTTGTCGCCGGCATATAGAAGCATCGCCTTGCTGAGTCCCGCCATATTTGCCCCGCATACCATTCGGTAAGCAATCATTCTCGTTCTTGCAAGGGCGGGCATCATAATTCCCATAAGCAACGCTACTATCGGTAACGCTATGACCGGCAGGGCCATTCCTGCGATTGCAATACCCCTGCCTTTTAGTTTGCCATGGCTTTTCTCAATTTTGAAGAGGCCGATGATGCCGAGGATTATTGCAAGCGGCGCCGTGATAAAAAAAGTGCAAAAGCTCAAAATTCCCAGCACCAGCGATGTAACGGCAAGTGCACTTGTTTTGGCGTCAGGCGCCGGCGCCGTAGGCCCAACACTTGTCAGCACCCAACTGCAACTGCGACAAAGTTTGGCGTCTTCCTGGTTTTCCACTCCGCATTTGGGGCAAAACATTTGTTCTCTCCTTTCAATTTTAAGTTTGATAATCCACAAACCTCCATTATACGCTTCGACCACTTGGCAGACAATTCTTGATTTTTTGTGTATAGATGCGGCTTGTTGTCACCGTCCGAGATATCCGGCTTCGACGCAGAACAGCAGAATGTCCCTTCCCAGCGGCGCGGCGTCAGATGAACCTGCCTGGCCTCCCTCTACGAGGACAGAGACGGCGATTGTTCTTCCTCTCGCGTCTTTTGCGAAGCCGGCGAACCAGGCGTGCTCGGGCTGTGTTGTAGAGCCGGTCTTGCCGTATAGCCGTATTCCCCGCGAAGAAAAATTTCCTAACACGGGCGCAAATTCCCTGTTGGCGGTTCCGCCCGATTCTTCCACAACAGCGTGCATTCCCTCATAGACGGTTGCCAGTGTCACAGCCGAGATATTCAGGTTGACCGGATCAGGTTTTGGCGAACAGGGGTCGGCAATTAGTCGCGGGGGGAGATAAATGCCGCCTCTGGCTAAGCAGGCCATCGCGTTTGCCACCTGCAAAGGTGTTACCCTGAGGTTGCCCTGTCCAATTCCGAACCATCGTCTTTCGTCCGGCTCAAGCGAGGGCAATTGCTCGAAACTGGTTATAGTATCTTTTGCTGGAGTATTTGATATCTGTCCCTGTACTTGCCTGAAGTGTCGTGCTGGGTAGTTTGGCTCAGGTGATTCGTCGCTTGATTCCGGTGGGGTAGTAACCGAATCGGGCAGGGCGAGTCGGCCATAGCCAAACCTGAAAAGCCAGCTTTGCAGGACGACGGGGTCGATTCGGTCGGCCAGGTGTGAAAAATAAACATTGCAGCTTCCCTTTATGGCGTTGCGGGCGGTGTTTGGCCACATACTATCATGTCCCCAGTGGTTTCTGAGATATATCAGGCAGCTTGGCCAGCCCTGTGGGGCCTTATGCGAGGGGCAGCTTATTATTTCGCCTGCGGTAATCTTTCCGGATTCCATTCCAGCTACCAGAATCAGCGGCTTTATCGCTGAGCCGGGCGGGTAATGCATATTTATTGCCCTGTTGCGCAACGGCTCACAAGGGTCGCTGACGAGTTTGCCGTAAGTTTGCCGAGCCAGGTTCAAATCGTAATTAGGCAGTGACGCGAGGGCGAGAATATCGCCTGAGCCGACGTCGATAACAACCGCTGCGATTGGGGACTTGCACTTGGGATTTCGTGAGCAGTCGGTTATGAGCTGCTCTATTTTTTTCTGCAGCTCGATATCGATTGTCAGGCGGATATCCTGGCCGAACTGCGCTTCTGTTTGGCGCACCAGGTTGCGGTCTATGTCATATACAATCTCGCCTCTTTTGCCTCGCAAAATCGGCTCGCAGACGTATTCGATACCGTCTTCCCGCCCGCAAAGCTCATCATCAAGGTAGTTGGCCAACCTGTCGTCGGCGAAAATGTCTTTGTCTTTCTGACCGGGCGGGCCTACCCAGCCGATTGTCTGCGACGCGGTTTGGCCAAAGGGATATATACGCTGCCCTTTTGCTATGACTTCCACGCCGGGGACTTTGAGAAATTCCACTCTTGCGGCGAACACGGCGTCTTCCGATTTCAGCTCGACGATAGGCTGGGCTTTTTTAAGTTCGGCGATATCGTCCACTTTGTTTATCAGCAGGAAGCGGTCGCAGGGGTCGGAGAATTTCTTTTCGAAATCGGCAAGCGCTTCGGCGAGCGGGACATTATTAAGATTGCGGCTGTATTTTTTCAGTATGTCGGAACTTGGGCCGTTCCTGGCCCAGGCAAAAAACGTCCGCAGGTTCCATATTTTGTCGTTTATTTTTTGAAGCCGAATAACCACGTCCTGACGCGGCATACCGAATTGCGTGCATTTGTCGATTAACAGCTCGATGTCTTCCTGCCGGTCGGCGAATTCCTGCTGCAGGCCCGATGTGTTGGCGTCCGGCTCTTTCGATCTGGCGCGAAGCGATAACGCCTGGAGCACGCGTTCATCGAGATACCGGCTTAAATCATAGTTTACCGCAAGCCAGAATTTCGGCTCATCTTCGGCGAGGATTTGACCTTTCCTGTCGAGTATCTTTCCCCGCATTGTTCTAACCTGCTGGAACGAACCGCTTTGAATCCGCAGCTGCGCGACCTGCTCCCTGTAAAACGATGTTGAGAGCAATTGTATATCTATCAGGCGAAGCACGCAGATGCCGAGCAAAATTGTGCCTGCGATTACCAGGATTGCCATTCGTTTTTTATACATAGATGATGTTTAAAACATGTCGAGAGATTCAAGGCGGAACTATTTTCGCCCGCGACGCTTATTTTTTATAGGCATCAGCCAGTCCAAAAACAAGAATAAAACGGGCCCCAGCACCGCCGAATAAATCGATGTTCCGATTAAAGCGATGAAGCCGCCGGGTCTCGATGCCTGCCCTGCGACGCGTGCAAGCAGCCATGCCAGGATTGCCGTGCCAAGCCCGATGATAAATATGGTAATTGCCTGGTGAGGCACTTTTTTGATGGATATCAGCCGGTGCAGATACGACAGGCCCGTCCCGAACAGCCCGAAACTGATTATCAGGGGACCAATAGAGAACCCGGTTGCGGCGATGTCGGCCGCGAAGCCGAGCACAAACGAGCTGATAATCGCCTCTTTTTCCTTACAGCGGACGGCGAAAAAGACCATCGCAATCAAAAGCAGGTCGGGCGTCACGCGGAGGTCGGTTACCGCGATTGTGTTAATCCAGCTTTTTTGCAGAAGTGTGGCAATCAGGACCAATACCGCAAAACGCGGCCAGTGCATCTTATTTTCTCCATGGTGATATAAAGAAAACCAGTTGGCAGAGCAGGGGGGCGCATATTTATTTCCCGCCGGATGTTTTGGCGTTTTCGGCCCGACTCAGATTGCCTGAGCTCTGCGGGTTCATTATTATTACCGCCACGTTGTTGAGCTTTGTAATATCGCAGCTTGGTTTTACGGTGATATCCCACAAGGCGGGGTTTTTGCTGTCTCTTTTACACTGCTGTATCTCGCCGACGACCATGGCGGAATCCAGAAGCCCTGGTTTTTTACGCAGCATCACCGGCTCGCCGACCTTGATTTGGTATTTTACCGGCACCATTTTTATTTTCGCTGAGTTATTGCCGGTGCCCTGCATCAGCATATTTGTTTCGACGTCGGGTATGTTTACCTGGATGGTCGAGGAAGAGTCGCTGAACAGCCGGACTTTGGCGGTGCGGGCCGACAAATCTGATATGGTCCCGATGACGCTGTTATCGCCTATGACGAACATATCTTTGCAAACTCCGTCATCTTTTCCGCGGTTGATAATCAGCTCGCTTCGCAGTCCTGATACGGATGCGATGATAATATCCGCGGGCACTAATTTGGCGCCCTCGAGGTCGCGTAATCTCGTGCGCAAGCCCGATAATTGCTGAATCGTCTGGTTTTTCTGACGTACTTCCTCTTCAAGGTTTGCGATGTAGTTTTGATACTGCGATTCTTTTCGGCTGAAATCATCTTTGAGCGGAAGCTCGGTTTTGACGGAAAGGGGCATCTGCCTTCCCGCGCTCAAAGGCCAGCGGAAAAGACGCGCAAAGGCGAACTGGAATTTGCTTGTGATTCCAAGCGGAGAAAACAAGAGGATTAACCCGCCCAGCATAAACCAGGCGAACAACATCCTGCTGGAGATTCTGATTCGCTTCCCTGCCATAACTAAATTTATAAATTCTGGTTATTACAGCATCCTGTGCCGTTACCAGCCGGAGTCGGAATGCTCCATTGTGTCCTTCCACAACTCCAGATTTTCCAGGTAAACGCTCGTGCCCCGCGCCACCGCCGTCAGTGGGTCTTCGACGCGAATTACCTTTAAGCCCGTGGCGTTTGCCAAAACCGTGTCCATTCCCCGCAGGAGCGACCCGCCGCCGCAGATGTGAATTCCATTTTCGATGAGGTCTGCGGCTAATTCGGGGTCTGCCTTTTCGAGTGTCCTTGTTACCGCGTCGATAATGGCAGCTACCGGTTCCTTAAGGGCTTCGCGAATTTCTTCGCTTGTGATAACTATTTTTCTCGGAAGCCCTGAAATGGTGTCTCTTCCTGAGACCTCCATAGTCAGCTCTTCTTCGAGGGGCACCGCTGAGCCGATTTGTATTTTTACCTTTTCCGCTCTCGGTTCGCCGACGAGCAGGTTGTATGTCCGTTTGAGGTGATTGATGACCGCCTCATCCATATCGTCGCCGCCTACGCGGATTGATTCACAGGTGGCGATGTCCGCCAGGCTCATAATCGCGACTTCAGTTGTGCCGCCGCCGGTATCGACAATCATCGAGGCCGTCGGGTCTGTAATAGGAAGCCCCGCTCCGATGCCCGCCGCCATTGGTTCATCGACAAGATATACTTTTCGTGCGCCTGCGCGTTCAGCGCTGTCGATGACTGCTCTTCGTTCGACGGCCGTAATTCCGCTTGGCACGGCTATAACCACGCGAGGCCTTATAAGATTGCCCCTGCCGTGAACCTTTCGGATAAAATAGTTCAGCATCGCCTCGGTGATTTCGAAGTCGCTGATTACGCCGTCTTTGAGGGGTCGAATTGCGCTGATTGAGCCGGGGGTTTTGCCTAACATTTCGCGTGCGACGAGTCCGACTGCTTCGCCGTTGTTGAGGACCTGGTTGGTTCCTTTGCGGACCGCGACGACCGATGGCTCATTGAGGACTATTCCCTTGCCGCGGACACAAACCAGCGTATTACAGGTACCGAGGTCGATACCCATATCCATGCTGAACCTGCCCAATATAGCGTCTATAAATTTCATCGAGTCCGTTCTCAATATATAAAAATGCCCGGTTTACCCGGGCACATTGTATCGCATCCTGCTTGCCGGCTCAACAAGGAAATTTTATGGAATTGTAAATAGCGTGTTGTAGTCGAAATAGCACTTTACGGCGACAAATGCAGCCGTAGCCAGCACTGCGCCGAACGCCACCGCCAGTATGATTGTGTAAAGATTGCTCGTTGCCTCTGGTTTTGTACTGCGTATTGGTGCTTCAGGACTCATATCCAATCCTCAATAAACTTATCTCAAACCTTACAGGTTGGTCGAGGCGTTGTCGCCTACTTTTGGCGACTGCTGAACCAACTCAAGAACGCCGACGGCCTTTTCGGTATCCACGTTAACAATGAGAACGTCACAAATGAACTCGTCACCGCGTGTAACGTGGAACTTCATTCCCTCTTTTACGCCGTCCGCCGAGCCGATCGATATTGTGGCCAGCGAATTCTTTGTATCAACCTCAGAAATTTGTGATTTGAGGTTTATCGTTTCGTTTGTGGGCTGTGCGGGCAGGGCATTGCCTTTTTCCTGTGTTACTGGTGCGCCTGCCGCTGCGACCTTGCCGCCGGTCTGGATAATCTTGTCCAAACGGTTCTGCAAGTCCGCTTTCTCTTCAATAAGCCGGCGTTTCTCGGCCTCAGCCGCATCTATTAACGCGTTTTTTTCAACAACTGCTGCGCTGGTCTGGTCCAGCTCTTTGCTGAGTTTTATCTGCTCTGCCTTTAACTGTTTGACATCTTCCTGGGCGGTGCTGAGCAACTGCGTCTGCTTGTCGGTGGTTGCCTGGAAATCTTTTGTGATGCTTGCCCAACTGTTGACTCTTTCGAGAAGCTCGGCTTTTTCTCTTTCGATGCCGGTAATCTTCGTCTGGAGGTCGTCTTCCTTGGTCTTCAGCGAGGCAACCTGACTGCTAAGCGATTTCTCAAGGTCGTCCTTTTGCTGAATCTTTTCCTTGAGCTGATTGTTCAAACTTTCCTTTTCCTGTTCGAGCGCAGCGCGGTCGGAACTAAGCTTGGCACACTTTTCTTTGTAGTTATTTGCGTTGGCGATGTATGTTACCACTATGCCGCACAGAAAGATTGCCGATACAGTCAATAGAACTATGAGTATCTTAGTAAGATTGCTCAAGATTAGCTCCTTTCACCAGTTTTACTAAATTCCAATATCGAGAGATTATACTTTGCTCCCCAACACCTTACAACATACTATATTCTACGTTTTTTAGCATTTTACGTCAAGTCAATTTTGTTAAAATGGGGTATTTTGCCTGAGAATTAAGAGCCATATTTTACCGTCCTATATTATTCTTTCTGGCACATTGAAAAACCGCCTTAGCAGCGGCCAGACGAACATTTTCATCACTGTCTTTGAGCAATCCCGGCAGGAATTTTTTGAGGGTGGGGGTCCTGATTTGGCCTATTGCCATGGCCGCCAGCGTCTGAATTCGGGCCTTTGCTTCCTGGTCCATCGTGGCTGAAACATCGTGCGTCAGCGCATTTGCCACTATCCTTTCGCCCGATGTGTCGCCCAGATAGCCAAGTTGTTCCGCTGCCACAAGACGAACCTCAGGCAGGTCATCTTTTAGCATTGTCAAAAGTGAATCTTTTGCCCGTGATGTTCCCAGCGCTCCCATTGCCCGGATGCCGAAGACACGGTCGTCGGCGTATGCGCTTATGAGCATTGCCCAGAGTTTCTGATATATTTTCTCGTCTCCTAACCTGGCTATTGCCTCAATGGCGTTCAGCCGAACCTTCTCATCTGATGTCTCATCCTGAATCACCTGGTATAGTAATGGCAGGGCGTTTTTATCTCCTATTTTGCCAAGCAGAAAAGCGGCATTCGCCCGCACCTGCTGGTCGCTATCTGTCAAAGCCGTGCGAATTTGTTGCGTGTATGATTTTGAGCCGCCCAACATTACAAAGGCGTAGCTGCCGGCCAGGCGAACATTTTCGTCGTTGTCTTTGAGCAGTTGCGCGACGTCGTTTTTGGCGGCCGAGTATTTAGCGTCCCCGATTGCCACCGCCGAGACGAACCTGATGAGGACAAGCTCGTCCTTTGTCATCTGCTGGACGCCTGCCATAAACGGCGGATTATTCGTTGCGGCCGCCATCTCGATTGAGTTGACCCTGACCTGCGGATTGCTGCTGGAAAGTCCCTCAAGGATAATTTTTGTCGCCTCGGCTGTGAGGTCGTTGTTTGCGGAATTGTCGGTGCTGACGCCGGCGGTTTGCTGTTTTTCAGAATTGGCCTCGCAGCCGACAAAAGCAACTAGGGCAAGTATGACAGATATGAAAATAATACTATTTTTTGTCGGGCGTTTTTTTGCCATTCAGGTTACTCCATTTTTCGCGTTTGGTTCGTCGTTTGAGGCCGAGCCGCTCGATAATTATCTCTATTATGATTAAAACCAGGCACAACTGACAAGTAAAATCCAGCCACGGGCCGTGTTTGCTGAAAAACGTGGTCCTCGCGTCAATTGGCACTATATCAGCGAACCAGCCCTTTATACCCTGGCGGTCGAACGCTTTTTGCGGAAGATTTCCGGCCGCGTAGCTGTCTTTAATCTGGCCAAGGGTGTCAATCATACAGCTTATGCCGGTGTTGACGCTTCGCAGCACCGCTAACCGGTTCTCCACCGCCCGAAACGCGCAAATCGCCACGTGCTGTGAAAGCTCGGTGGCGGGCAGGACTTTGCCGTTTTCGAATCGCACAAACCATCCGTCGTTGCTTATGTTCACGAGCCAGTCGATTTGCTTTTGGCCTTTCTCATCCAGCGCAAATCTTCTCGCCATAACCGGCACTGCGTCCTCGTAGCAAATCATTACGCTGAATCTGTATTTGCGGTTTGTCCCAGGCGTCTGCATATCGAACGCCGTGTATTCTGTCCCGGGGTCAATCGTATAATCGAAATCGTAAGGCGACATTGTCAAGAACAGCTTGTGAATAAGCGGGATATTGGAAAATGGCAGCATCTCGCCGAAGGGCACAAGACATATTTTCGAGTACTTTTGAGGCGACTGGCTGCCGTCGGGCTTATATAAAAAAGCGGAGTTAAATTTCTGCGCAAGCCGGATGTTATTCACGTCGTATCGCGGTGTGGCGTCGTATGCTCCGGCCAGAATGTACGCTCCCTTTTTCGCGTGTTCGCGGATGGTTTCGTCGAAGATTTTATACGAATGGTCATCAACCAGGA
>Ga0187881_10001968_pt1 | contig 20336 bp, 22 predicted proteins | sample June2016WEW_19_1_2_FD_133017 | JGI IMG/M metagenome (GOLD analysis project Ga0187881, IMG submission 133017) | Peatland microbial communities from SPRUCE experiment site at the Marcell Experimental Forest, Minnesota, USA - June2016WEW_19_100 | ecosystem: Environmental > Terrestrial > Soil >...
CGTAGAAACTTCGTAATCGGTGTCGGCGCAGGGGTGGTAGTGGCTGCCATCGCTGGAGCCGGCGCTGAATCATTGCTCACGAAGAGCACCTCGTCGACCACCACAAGCACGGTCACGAGCACGGTTGCAGGCCCCACCACTACGGTGACAGGCCCCACCACTACGAAGACGAGCACGGCCACGGTGACAGGCCCCGCAAGCACGGTCACGAGCACGGTTGCAGGCCCCACCACGACGGTGACAGGCCCCACCACGACGGTGACCAGCACCTCGACGGTCCTGCCGCCGTCCTCTTCGATCATCACCCTGAACGTGAACGGGGTGAATCGGACCACGAACGTGGACAACCGGTGGTCTTTGGCTGACACGCTTCGGTACAAGTTCAACCTGATCGGCACCAAGGTCGGCTGCGACAGGGGAGAAGACGGCGCGTGCGCCGTCCTCGTGGACGGGATCCCCATGCTCAGCTGTATGATGCTTGCTGTCGAGTATCAGGGGCATAGTATTACCACCATAGAGGGCATCGGTACTCCTGGGAATCTGAGCAATGTCCAGACTTCACTCATTAACAACGATGGCGTGCAGTGCGGAGGGTGTATGCCGGGAATCGTGGTCGTGGCGACGGCCTTTCATAAGGCTAACCCCTCGGCCACCGACGCTCAGTGGAGGGCGGCATTGGCAGGGAACCTCTGCAGGTGTGGCAACTGGGCCAATATCTTGCAGGGTCTCGAGGCGGTGAAATCATAGATGTCATTACAAGGACCACCCTACAGGCTGGTTGGGCAATGGGCCGGCGTACGTCTCGAGGCGCCAGCGAGGATAAGCGGTCAGTTCAAGCTCGGGGCAGATTGGAACCTTCCGAACCAAGCCTATCTAAAAGTCAAACTCAGCACCATCCCGTCCGGGACCATCGCATCGATGGATGCGAGCGCGGCCCGGGCGATGCCAGGAGTGCTGGCGGTGGTTACGCCGAGCGACGTTCAGAACAACGCTGCCTGGAGCAAGATAAAGGTAGGCACATACCCCCTTTTGCCCTACGACAGGATAAGACACGCGGGAGAGGTGATCGCCGCGGTCGTGGCCGAGGACCCGTATGTGGCGGAGGAGGCATGCCAGGCCATCAATGTAACGTATAATCCCTCGCCGTTCGTGCTCGCTCCAGAGGACGCGATAGCGAGCTCGGCTCCACTGGTCAATCCTCCAGCGTCTAACGAATCGGCAACGGTGACCTACAAGTTCGGGGACGCCGCCACAGCGATGACCCAGCCTGGCATCACGCAGCTCTCTAGCAGATACGAAAGCGCCTTAATTCAGCACAACAACATCATGCCGCATGCTTTCACCATATCTGTGGATACCACCGGCAGGGTCGAGATGTATACGGCTACTCAGGCTTCGAAGACTCACGCCAGCGACTTGGCGACTGCACTCGGCGTCTCCGCCAGCAGGGTAAGGGTGTACAGCCTCTCCTCCGACGGTGGCTTCGGCGACAAAGGCGATGCCGGCGGGGGATATACTGCGTTCCCGCCTGAAATACTTGCCGCAATCCTCAGCCAGCAGCTAGGGAGGCCAGTACATCACAGGTGGACTCACGAGGAGAACCTCCTGGTAAGCCTTCACCGTTCCAAGGTCGTCTTCTACATCACCACAGGTTATAATAGCAGTGGAACCGTCATGGCCCTTACGGCGCAGGGTTACGGCACCGGCAGTCCCTACACGTCCAGCAGTAGTAATGCGTCGGGCGCTCTCAATAATTTCATCTGGACCTACAAGTTCCCGAACTTCACGCTAAACGGCAACGACGGCCATGCCAACACGTATAGACAAGGTCCCATGAGGAACCCTGCTTCACCACACCCGGCATGGGCTTTGAGCTCCCACCTCGACATGGTCGCCGCCGCCCTGGGCATAAACCCGGTGACCATGATGCAGGCCAACAACATGTATACACAGGGAGACAAAGACCAGCTGACGGGCTACAGGATAATCTCCATCGGCCAACCGGATTGTCTGAACCGAGTGCTCACTCTCTCGGGCTTCATGAGCAAGTGGAAGGCGTTCAACAAGAGCACACCTCTGACAGGTGTCGTGCACGGCATCGGCATAGCCAATCACGCCACCGGCAACGGCGGCACCGCCGCAGCGGAGACCGGTGCCATCATGATGGCAGCCGACGGCAGCTTCAACATCCTCATCGATAACAACAGCGTAGGAGGTGGCGGAAGGGAACGAAATATCATAATAGCCGCGGAGGCACTGGGACTGCCATTAGGGATGGTTACCATGGACAACGGCGATACAGACTGCGGCATCGACACCGGGAACACCGTAGGCAGTGGAGCGACCAAACACGTCGGGGATGTCATAGGGCTGGCCTGCCTTGACGCCAAGAGCCAAATGCTAGCCAGGGCTGCGACCCTGTTGAACACCACAACTGACAAACTGACCTACGCCCTAGATGGAACCATGCAAATCTACGTGACAGCTACACCAACCCAGTCCGTGACCTTCGCCCAGCTCGGCGGATATCCCAGGATCGTGGGTCGTGGAACGATGACCCTTCCACCTAGCACCACGGGGAGGGTCTACAATTCAGCCGTCTCTGAGGTGGACGTCGACACGGATACCGGCCTCGTGACTGTGACCGACGTATACCAGGTAGAGGACATCGGGCAGAAGATCTTCAATTCGGGGTGCGATACCCAGATGAAGAGCGGCATCTTGATGGCCCTCGGGATGGCGTTACAAGAGGAACAATGGCCTGATGTTCCGACAGGTATGCAGCTGATGACAAGCCATCTGGACATCAAGAATCCGCTGGTCACCCAGATGCCCAACATGGTCGTAGACTTCATCCAGAATCCAGAGCTGCCGCCAGACTCCTACAACTTCGGCGCGAAGGGGATGGGAGAGCCACCCATCAACCCGTCAGTACCGGCCACCGCGAACGCCATCTACAACGCCGTGGGGGCGCGCATCTACAACCTGCCTATGACGTGTGATAAGATCCTCAAGGCGTTGGGGAAGGCATAAGGTGAATAGAGAATGAAACAGATACTTCACTACAGCCCGACGAGCCTAGCTGACGCCTCAGCCTACCTCACCAAGAACGCCGGTTCGAAGGCCATCGCCGGGGGCACCGAGCTGTACTACTCGCTAAAGCAGAACAATCTCCCCAGCGAACCCACGATATTGGTGGACCTGAAATCCATACCCAACCTGGACTACATCACGGAGTCGGGAGGGGTCCTGAAGATAGGCCCTCTCACAAAATTGGCGGAGATCGCCAACAGCACCACCGTGCAGACCAACTACCGAGCGCTGGCGCAGGCTGCAGGCGCGGTGGCATCACCAGTGATACGCAACATGGGGACCATCGCAGGGAACATTACCCAGGACGTCTGGTGCTGGTACTACAGGGGCACCGACAACTTATACAACTGCCTCAGGAAGGGAGGGGTGATTTGTTACGCCACGGCGGGAGACAACCGATGGTACCACTCGATCTTTGGAGGACCCAAGGGATGCAACGCGATCCATCCATCAGACACGGCCACGGCGCTCTCCGCGCTCAACGCGTCGGTGGTGACGACTAAGCAGACCCTGACCATGGACAACTTCTTCTACAACCTGGCTCCGGGCAACACCCTCGCACAGGGCGAGCTCATCACGGAGATAGACGTCCCCACCCCCGCGGCGGGGTCGAAGTCTGCCTTCGTGAAGCTGGCCAACAGAAACTCGATCGACTTCGCCTTGGCCAACGCGGCCGTGTGGTACACCCCCGCCAGCGGAGCTGTGACGAGCTGCAAGATCTACCTGGGCGGCGTCTTCCAAGTGCCCTATCACGCCACGGCAGCGGAGACCGCCCTCAAGGGGCAGACCATCAGCGCCACCACCGCCGCCACGGTGGGAACGGCCGCCGTGTCGGCAGCGACGCCCATGACGGGCAACTCGTTCAAGAAGCAGCTAGCATCTATAGCGGTCCAGAGAGCTCTGTTAGCTTAGGCCCACAGAAAGGGGAATGCGCAAGCGTTCCCCTTCCTTCCTTTTTATTCTATCTGTTCTCCGAGAGCAAACTCGGAACGGTTTCCCCCGCATCTGAGGGGCGGCCTTCCGCGACCTGCGCAACTAGAATTAAAGCAGACCTGCCTTCGTCAGAAGGTATTCGAAGAGAGGCACTTGCACCGTCGTTGCACGAACGGGGCTTAACTCCTCAGCCGTGGGGAACGTGAGCCTAACTAGGAAAACCGGGTTGCTCTCGGGGACGACGATGTTGAACGTCGCATTTCCCGAAACCGGAACCCAACTGCGAAAATCCAAGACGACCAGTTGACTCGCAAGCAACTCCCCGTTGCCGTTATCGAAGACCGTTATGTTCACCGTTCCCCCTTCATCGTTGGACAAAGTGTTCGAAATGGTGAAGCTTATCTGGACGGTGCTTTCGAAGTCAGTATCGCAACCCGCCTGGGTCGCCATTGATGTCATCAAGACCTCGTTCGCAGTAGAATTCACTTGTGAGCTCGCGAGCGGGTAACTGGGCGGCGACGGGTCACCTTCTGAAGGAGTCTGCATCTGAGATTCTCCGTTCATAGAGGTCACCGTGACATGTCCCAGCGCGTAGGAGGGCAAGGCGGGCGGGTGGGCCGGGGTCAGTTCGTAGGAAACTGTAATCTTCGACAGCAAGACCAGAAGGATTACAATGGCAAGGAAGGCTTCGAGCTTGGCAAACCTCCTCGCCGAGCTCAGTCTTCTCCTTTTCTCCAAATTCCCCTTATAACATAGAGGGTCAGGCGCTATTAAGTTTTATCGTCAGCGCTCGATACTCTGTTTTCCTGAATTTGTATAACCCCTAGTAAGACGGACTGGAGCAAGATGGGTATGGAACAAGAGGAAGAGATACCTCGGTTTACATTAAGCCGGGCCCAGACGAGGTCTCATGGATTCTCCATGAGAAAGAGAGGAAAGAGCTAACGACCCGGCTCTTGGAACGACCGTTACCCCGCCTGGAACCCTGGCGGGACCAGGATCGCTTATTCCGCTTCGAGCACAATCTTCACCGCGCTCTCCATCTGGGACTTGGACAACTGGACCAGCTCCTCCATACGGCCAGTTCGGGGGGGCGTGAGCCCACCGCAGCCTACCTAGAGCGCGGACGGGGCCAATATAGCCTTCAGCTGCGACCTTTAGCGGCCTAATCACATCTGGACGACGCCCCCGGTGGGTGAAGCCGTCGCCCAGATATCCGCCAACTACGAGGGAGGCGCCCTGAGGGAAGGAATTGGGGCCCTGGCCCCCTGCAAAGCTTAAATTCGCGCCTTGGCCACATTTGCCTTATGCAATCCTGCCCAGAGTGCGGCACGGCTCTCTCCAAGGACGACAAGCTGTGTCCGAACTGCGGTGCCGGGGTCGCAGCGGCGGAGGAGAAGCCTGAACTCGTGGAGGGACTCTGCATCTACCACATCATCATGAGCGAACGGGGCTTCACCTTCGGCATCAGGAACACTGGGACGGCCCCACTCACTGTGGCCAGGGTGCTCGTCCACGAACAGCCCATGGAGATAGTAAACGTCTCCTCGGAGAAGGGGACCGTCAAGGACGGCCTGCTGACGCTTCAGCCCGGGGACGTCGGCGAGGTAACGTTCCGGCCGTCTTACGTCGGCGTCAGCGGGGTATTCTATCCCGCGGCCGTCATCACGGAATCCGGGAAGCGGTACGAAACAAGCGTCGCGTCCCCGTGACGCGGAGCCAAGGACCTACAGGGCAGATACACGTCAGGTCAGTAGAACTGGCAGCAAGTCGATTAGCAAGTTGGACGAGCGGCTCGGTTGTCAAACAAGGGGCACGGTGAATGGTAGTGGACTGCGCGGAGTCATCGGCAACCATTTCAATCCGTTCGGGTCCGCCTGCGGAACCAAGTTTGGTACTTATCCTGCCGGCTGCGCCTAGAGTTCTGTATCAACATACGGAAGTGTTCGGGTCTAGGCTGGCTCGAACCCGTGGCCGGATCAAATGTCTGGCTTGATTTTCCATCGTCAGCTACGGATAAGTCCCTTCGGACCCATGCTTCCATAACGCCCTGCAAACCTAAAATCGTCTGATCGAAAGACGGCTACCATCCTGATAGCCCATCCCTTCCCGAGCCAAGGACGGCACCGTAGAACCCCTAGCAATGGCATGCGGTTTTCGTCTCATCTGATTTGAGCTGAGATATCAAAGCTTATAGGCCCACTTTGAGCCCCGATAGCTACCGACCTCAGCGCAGCTAAGCTGTGGCGATTGCGAGGACGGGCGCCCTATCTCCTGAAGCCAGCCATCACCTCTTCGAACGGGTTCGCCATCCAGGCCGCCAGCGAAATGCCGAGGATACCTCCCCCCACAATAACAGAAGCAACGCAAGGGACCTATCCACTTCCAGAATTGTGCATGCATTTCCTTGGCCGGCCAGAGGCGGGCCATATAACTGAAGTCGAGACATCCCACATCACGGCATCCGGAAATCTGCACGCGATCCCATTTGTTTTTCGTCGAAAACGACTAGGCACCCTGATCTCGGATGGAATCCATCGTGGAGTCCTATTCCGCAAGTGTCGAAAGGGATTCGGGGGTTGTCTCAACCTGCACCTGACGCCATGGAAGAGGAACAGGCGCTATTGAGTGCATAGTCCCCTCATTCTTGCTCAAGATTTATTTCGTGGAGAGTTTCAAGCCCATTCCGCCTGACAGGATATGAACATTGCCGAACAGTTGAGCAGGTATGTTCACTCCATTCGTTTCAACGATCTGTCGCCCGAAGTCGTGCTGGAGGCCAAGAAAAGGCTAACTGATGGAATCGGCTGCGCCATCGGGGCCTTCGATGCCGAGCCCGTGAGAATCGCGAGAAAGGTCGCAAAAGGAATCAAGTCATCTAGGCCCTCCACTCTTCTGGGCACGGCCACGGGGAGCGCTCCCGACTTCGCCACGTTCGTCAACGGACTGATGGTCCGCTACTTCGACTTTAATGACACCTATCTGGGACAAGAGCCAGCGCATCCTAGCGACAACATATCGGCCTGCCTATCCGTGGCCGAGTCGGAAGGAGCAAGCGGCGAGGAGTTCATCCTCTCTCTGGTCCTCGCATATGAGATCCAGTGCAGGCTCTGTGATCTCGCCGACCTCAGGCACAGAGGTTGGGACCATGTCAACTACGGCCTCGCCTCCACAGCGTTGGCGTCAGGCAAACTCCTCGGCTTGGACGTTGGTAAGCTAACGCAGGCCGTTAACATAGCCCTGAACTCCCACATCGCCATGAGGCAGGTCCGCGTTGGGGAGCTCTCGATGTGGAAGGGTGCTTCCTTCGCAGAGGCCGCCAGGAACGGGGTCTTCTCTGCGTACCTTGCAAAGGAAGGGATGACAGGACCTTCGCCCATTTTCGAAGGAGAAATGGGTTTCTTCAAGCAGGTGTCTGGGCCCTTCGCGGTTAACACCTCCGTCTTTGGCGGGAAAGAAGGAGGCTTCAAGATCGCTGGTACCTTCATCAAGTACTTCCCTGCCGAATATCATTCTCAATCAGCCATCTGGGCCGCCCTCAAAGCGAGAGAAGATATTGGGAGTTTCGCTGATATCGAATCGGTCCTCATAGAGACCCATGAGGCTGGCTTCACCATCCTGGGGAATGACCCGGCAAAGTGGAGCCCTGCCAACAAGGAGACAGCCGACCACAGCCTTCCCTTCATCGTTTCTATGGCCCTGAAGGAGGGAAAGATTGATAACGCCACCTATTCCGAGTCCAATACAGCAGACAAATCGCTCCTCGAATTCATGAAATGCGTCGCGGTGAAGGAGGATAAGAGGTTCACCTCGATATATCCAGGAACGGCTGCGAACAGGGTCACTATTGCTCTCAAGTCAGGTCGCAGCGTTTCAGAAGAGGTCGTATACCCTAAGGGCCACCCGAAGAACCCCATGACCGTCGAGGAGGTGGAGGAGAAATTCCGACGCCTCACTTCGAACAATCTCGGCGACACGCGCGCGAAAGAGGCCCTCAGGTCGTTGTGGAATATCGACACGGCGAAAAACGTCTCCGAAGTCCTTCCGGTCCTCAGGTTGGAGTAAAGAATCTCATGGGCGGTAGTGTAGCTTTCTGCCCTTCCAGATGTCGGAGTCCCCCCAAAGCCCCAGCCTCCAAGCGTTGAACTCCACAATCTGAGAGTGGTCGATGAAGAGGTTGACGTCCTTCCCGAAGGTCTTCAGATACCACTTGAATACGGGTGGGTCGGAGGCTTCGAACATCCAGACCTTGTAACCGAACTCTTCAACGAGCTTCTTCACGACGTCTTTCCTCCATTTTTTGGGAGGGAGGTCCTCCGTAATCCCTTCCGATTCGAGCATCAGAATACGGGCACCAGCCTTCAAATGAGCCTCAGTCTCCTCCACGACATCTCTCAGGCTGCGCATTTTCATCCTTCCTTCGTAGCCTGCGATGTGGGTCCCCGCTCCAGCCCCGATCATCATGGAGACCTCTGGCTTTGCTTTCATGCCAAGCCTCTGCACCTGCCTGACGATCTCCACCTTGTCGCCCAATGGGATGGGCGCAAGCCCACTCGAGACTTCCACTACGTCGAATTCGAGCTCCTTGCACTCCTCAAGATAGCGGTCGACAGCCTTCGAGCCCTGCACGATGACCCTTTCCACGAAGCCCCCGGTCGAAACGTAAACTCCATACTCATGGCAGAGCCGTATCATCTTCCTGACGGTGGAGTTCGGGAGCAGCCTCATGGAGCCTCCAGCGAACTTGAATCCGTCGACGTATTCTCCCCAGTCCTCCAACACGGCTTTGAGATAGTCGTACGTGACCGTGGTGTAGTAGGGACCTCTGAATTCTACGATACCCGTTTTCCTCGGCTTCGGAGGAAGCTCACCGATCCTGACGAACTCGAAAGCTTTGCCCCCTCTGACCTTCGAATGAGACAAGGGATAATCTAGATCGTCAATACAGGATTCGATATTTACGAATACCGCCACATGTTGGCATTAGGAGACAGGCCTCCAACCATATGTCGGATGTCTTAGAACGCTGAATGGAACGCTGATCGCGTTCACCTGGTCGGAATCGATGGTACGCTCGAAACGTCAGCCAAGGGGACACCTCGGCCGGAAATCGGTTCGTAGGTGCGACGACACTGGGATGATACCCAAGTCCTCCGCTAAAAATCGTTATGGATCCGGCAGCCTACCTGTAGCTCTTCTGCTCCCGTCTGCGCGCGCCGGGCCCACCAAACTTCTTGGGTTCGGCTTGGCGGGCGTCGCCCGAAAGGAGGTGTTCGTCGTATTCCAAGATACGCTTCTTCAGGTCGGAGGACTTGAAGTAGCCGACTAAGGCCCTAGAGATTGCCATGGCCGAGGCATAGGCCTGACCCACGTATCCTCCGCCCTTCACCGAAACATCGATGTTGACCTTGTAGCGGGAGTCGCCAGCCAGTCTCAGCGGCGCCATAATGGTTTCGCGAGACAGCTCATTGCTGAGCGATTCTAGGAGGAATCCGTTTACACGGACCCTGCCGACTCCGGGGACGATGCTGGCCGTGGCTCGGGCGGCCTTGCGGGAGCCGGTGAACAGTTTCATCTTCTTAGATGCTGCAGACATGACTACAATCCCTTCCATCCCAGTTCTTTGGCCAGCTCGCCGAGGGTCATGTAAAAGGCTGTGGGCTTCGTGGCCATGGCCTTCGGAATCTCCATGGGTTTGATCCCCTTAAGCTCCTCCGGGTAGCCGTGGTAGGCTCTTAGGCGATGGAATGCTTCCTTCCCTTTCGGCTCCCTCCAGGGAAGCATGCCTCTTACGGTCCTCCCGAAGATGTTGTCGGGCCGGCGGAAGTGAATGGGGCCGTGCTCGGGGTTGACGACGCTGCCCACCTCCAAGAACTGCTTGTAACGAGTGATGGCCGACCTCCGGTTTCCGGAGATCAGGATGGACTCTACGTTGACGACGTAAACCTGCTTCCCTTCGATGGTGAGCTTCGCCGCAATCGAAGCGACGCGGCCCATGATGGCATTCTTCCCATCGATGACGACGGGCTGGCTAGACACTGTCCTAGCCGCCAACCAAGAACACCCCTTTGCCCTCTCCGAACTTGACTACGAAGTCTTTCATAAGAAGGGCCTCGCCACCGGCGGAGGTTATCTTCTGGATGGCCGAGGCCGTGAAGGCCACGGCGCCTACGTACAGCTTCTTGCTTACGTCGCCTTCGCCCAGGACCTTGCCGGGGACCAGGAGGACGTTCCCTTTGGAGGAGACGGCGTCTAACTTGCCGACGTTGACCTCGACAAGTTGGTTATTCTTCTTCGAAAGCATCTTGGCGGCCCGCTTGTAGACGGGCTTCCCGGACGCCTTGGCCGCCGATTTGACGGCTGCGAGGGCGGATTCTGTATCCATCATTTTCTATCACTCACTGATTTTACGGCTGAGCTCGCCGAGCTGGCGCTGGAGTATCTCCAGGGCCTTGTACAGGACCACCGCGGCGGGCATGGCGCCGGCCGTCTCGACTTCGAGGAAAAACGAACCCTCCTTCTCCTTGACGTCGATGAGCTCGGGGAACTCCTTGACGCATTGCATGCAGAGGATGCACTTCGTCTCGTCTGTTACATGGAGGTTGCCCGACTTCAACTTCAGAATCGATACAGGACATAACGCCTCGATCCCGGCGGCCTCCTGGCCGACCCGGACCTTCTTGACTATCACCAGGGGATAAGGCTTGAGGACGGAGATGTTTGACGCCTGCCACTTGGCGTGCTCCCAGCCTCGTCCCAAGCGAGCGTAGGCCTCAATCTTGAGCTTCTGGCCGGGGGCCAGCTTGACGATGGGTACCGTTGCGCTAGACGGCTTCACGTCGGGATCTTCGGGGCTGACGAGCTCGCCCGAGAAGACGGTGCGGGCCTCATCGCCGGCCACGGCGTCCAAGACCAGCATAACGCGGCACTTAGTGCAGCCCGAGGGGCTCCCGCAGTCGCAGTCCTCGGGGAGAGGGTACTTGTCGGCAGGGGTAATCAGAGGTATGAGCCCCAGCCTATGGGAGACCACTTCGTCGTAGACAGCAGAGGTGTTGTCGAGGATTATTACGTCGTCGATGGCGAGGACGGGGACCTCGCACAGGGCCAGGCGGCGGACGGCGTTGACGAATGATCTGTCGTAGCCTTCGAACAACAGCCGGACATGCTTCGGATCCTTCTCGATTAGTTTGATGGACTGGGGCAAACGCCTACACCGGCCTTACGCCCTTCTTCCTCTTCTTCCGCCGGCCTTCCTCGTTGTGTCGTGCGGAATAGGTGTGACGTCTTCGATGCGGCCGATCCTGAAGCCGGCGCGAGCTATGGCCCTGATGGCGGCCTGGGCCCCCGGGCCGGGCGTACGGGGACCGGTGCCTCCGACCGCCCTGACTTTGATGTGGACGGCGGTGATTCCCTTGGACTTCGCTAGCGTCGCTACGGCGCTTGCGGATTTCATGGCGGCATATGGACTGGACTCAAGACGGTCGGCCTTTACGTGCTGGCCGCCGCTGCTAAAACCGATAGTCTCTGCCCCCGAAAGGTCCGTCATATGAACTATGGTGTTGTTGAAGCTGCTGAATATGTGAACGAGACCCCATCTGTCTTCCTTTTGTGCTTGAGCCGGTGCCGGTGCCGGTGCCGGCGTTTCTTCTGCAGTCAACTCTAGGCTGCGCCCCCACCAGATATGAGCATGGCGTCCTCTTCAGCCCTTCCTACGAGGTAGTTGGGCTTGGTGACCAATTTCCCGCTGATCAAGACGTGCCTGTGAGAGACCAGCTGCCTGGCCTGATGGGGTGACTTTGCCATCCCCTTTCGCCAGACGAGGGTCTGGAGCCTCCTTTCAAGGAGATCCTCCACTTTCAACGAGAGGAGGTCGTCGATCGAAGCGTTGGGGCTAACGAGACCCAGCCGGACAAGACGCTCGATCAGAAAGATGCTCTGCTTCTGCCTCACCTCAGGGGGTGCCGCAAGGAGCTCCCTCGCCTGCTTCCTGATGCGAGAAAGCTCCGTCTCTATCTTCCAGAGCTCCTTCTTGTTTCGCAGGCCATATGTGCCCACGAGGAAGAGCTCACGCGAAAGCTCGTCGGCGCTCCACGGGTTGCGTGGGGTGGTATAGCCCCGGCGCGGCTTCCTTGGATCTCCCATCTACTTCTACTCCTTCTTCTGCGCCTGGGCGGCAGCATGCGCGGCCGCCTGGACGGCTGCCTTGCGCACTCCTACGGTGGCACCCTTCCTGCCTGTCGTCCGCGTCCTCTGGCCTCTGACCTTTAGACCCAGCGAATGGCGGACGCCCTTCCAGCTTCCTGCGACCTTCCCGCGGTCGATGTCGCCCTTTACCGAGAAGTTCAGGTCGCTTTCAAGGAGGTGATGGTCCTCTCCCGTCTCCACGTCCTTGCGCCTGTTGAACATCCACACGGGGACTCCGGCCGTGCGCGGGTCGCGGACGGCCTTCTCAAGTTCGGCGATCTGCGTGTCCGACAGCTGGCCGAGACGAGCCTTGGACTCGATCTTCAGCTGGTTGGCGATGGCGTTGGCGAGGTCGAAGTTGACCCCTTTGATCTCCTTCAGGGCCACGGCAACTCTCTTGTAACCGTTAAGGTCCCTGCCGGCCAAACGAACGATGGGCCGGAACTCTCCTGGCAAATTGCTCTAACTCCGGTATTGCGTTAAGCCACTCAAATTGATACCTTATATAGCTTTTTCCTGGTTGGCTGGCCAAAGCCCCGGGCGAAGCGTCGGTAGTCAATAACAGGCTGGCGTCGGAGCCATCATTCGGACGACCCATGGGATGAAGCAGCCGGATGCCCCGCCGACGGTCATTTCCTCCTGCGACGCGCAGATTCATGAAATCCTGTGACGTCGACGATTCAATCGTATCGTGCCAGGACTTCCACTCTGTCTATCTTTCCGTCGCCGTCCTGGTCGTATCCCTTCACGACGCAGGCGTAGTCCTCCTGCTGGGAGTAGCCGCCTAGGACCTCCGCCGACTGGCGCGTGAGGGCGATGACTGCGGATTTCGTGCCTTCGTGCCTTATGCCGGCCAGGACTACTACGCCGCGGCCGCTATGGAAGGGGGAAGGGAGCTTGGCCACGACGGCATCCGTCTCGCCGTTGAACCGCCTGCCTGCGTCGTCAATCAGGCCGGCCCAGTAGTTGGATTCGTCGAAACGTACCGGCAGGAGCCTGTTGAGCTCAGCGGTAAGGACATTCGTCGCCGGTCCCCCGAACAGGACCAAGTTGGCGTCATACGCCTTCTCGACCTTCACATCTGTGTCGAGCCTCACCAAGAAGTCACCTGAGATGGAGGATATCCCTCCGAGAGCGAAGCCAAGCTCGGCCGAGTAGTGGCCATCCTTGGCCGCGGCTCTAAAGGGGCCGTGTGGCTCGGGCGAGCCTACGACCAAGAAGCCGTTGAAAATGTGGTCGGCGAGGAACTCGCGGAAAAAAGAAGCCAGTGAGGAGGGCCTAGTGCTGCTCCTGGCCCAAGTGCTGGAGCTGCGATAGAGTATGGCCAATCCGTCGGAGGACACCGATAGCTTCTTTGCGACAGCGCCCCGAACAGGGCTGCTCTTGACGACTTGAAGTAACCCGGCGCTTATCAGGCGGCGCACATGGTAGTATACCGTCTGCTCGCTCAGGCCAAGCGCCCTGGCCATCTCTCTGGCGTAGAGCTGTCTCTCGGTGCTGAGCTTGATAATCTTCATGGAGATGGGGGAGGAAAGTGAGGAGATCGCCCGCGCATCGTTGAACAGCTTCACCTTTGATGAGTATGTCTGCCCGTCCTTCTCGTAAATCAGCTCGCCGTCCAAAATAGCATCACTAGAATCAATAATATTATGAGGCAGCTAATAATCGTTTCTGGATTACGCAGGCTTGCCGACCACAGAATTCTATGACTGAGTCAATACTATTGTTTTAACGTACATATATGGTGTTTTTATAATCGGCTTAAGGCGGATGTTGCAGATTAGACAATGTGCGGAATCATAGGCTTCGTCGGATGCGAGGAAGCCTCACCAATACTGCTTGAAGGGTTGAAGAGGCTTGAATACAGGGGTTACGATTCGGCTGGGATCGCAACGGTCGACGGTGGCTCTCTGAGGGTCGTGAAGGCCGTGGGGGCCGTGGACAAGCTGGCCGCGGCCATGGTCGACGTAAGGCTGGGCGGCTTCGTAGGACTGGCCCACACCAGGTGGGCGACGCATGGCGGCGTGACCCAAGCGAACGCTCACCCGCATCTCAGCTGCGACGGCAGCGTGGCGGTCATCCACAACGGCATCATCGAAAACTTTGCCGAGCTGAAGGCTGAGCTAGAGGGTAGGGGACACGTATTCAAGAGTCAAACGGACACGGAGGTCGCAGCGCACCTCCTTGAAGAATACCTCAAGGACGAGATGGACCTATCCACTGCCGGAGTGGAACTGTCCGCCGCGCTCAAGGGACAGTTCGCCATCGTGGCTGTTTCCACGAAGTTTCCATACTCGCTTCTTGCCATAAGGAGGAAGGCCCCGCTAATGATAGGGATCGGTAGGGGGGAGAACATCGTGGCCAGTGACGCCTTGGCCTTCATCGACAGGACGAATAGGGCAATCTTCATGGACGACGACACCATCGCCGTCGTGGGTAATGGCCCCGAAATCAAGCTGTTCAGCGCCGTAGGGCAGCCCATCAAGCCGATGGTGGTCGAAGTCGCCCAGGAACTTTCGATGCCCAACAAGGAGAACTACGAGCACTTCACGATAAAGGAGATTCATGAGCAGCCGGAGACCGTTATGCGTGTCCTCGACCAAGACGCAGGAACGCTGACCTTCTTCCGCAGGGAGCTGCAGAACGCTAAGAGGGTCTTTTTGATCGCCTCGGGGAGCAGCTTCCACGCGGGGATGCTGGGGAGGCTCTTCCTCGCGGAGAACATGGGGGTCTACAGCGACGTCGTCGTCGCCAGCGAGTACAAGTCAGTCGAGGGATGGTTCCGGGAAGGAACCGTGGTCATAGCCATCTCCCAGAGCGGCGAAACGGCCGACGTCCTCACCGCGGCCGGATCCGCAAGGGCGCGAGGGGCCACGGTCATCTCGTTGGTGAACCGCTCTCCCTCCACCCTCGAGCGTTATAGCGACGTGACGTTGAAGCTCAACGCGGGGACGGAGGTGGGGGTGGCGGCCACCAAGAGCCTGACGGCGCAGGTGGCATTGCTCTATATGGTTAGCAGGAGGGAGGCCGAAGAAAAGGACGTCGCGGAGCTTTGCAGTGCGATGAAAACGGCCCTGAAGACGGAGCCCTTGGTGGTGAAGGTGGCCGAAGCCATCAAGGACAGCCGCGACGTCTATTTCCTTGGCAGGGGGCTGGGCTACCCCGTCGCCCTGGAGGGGGCGTTGAAGCTGAAGGAGCTGGCCTACATCCATGCTGAAGGGCTGGCGGCGGGAGAGCTGAAGCACGGACCTCTTGCCCTGGTAGAGAAGGGAACGCCACTCGTGCTCGTGAACCCGAAGGATGAAACGCACGACGAGACTCTCTCAAACGGGGCCGAAGTCAAGGCGAGGGGAGGGACCATAGTGGGCGTCTCGACGGAGAGCCACAGGCTCTACGACTGGTTCATCAAGGTGCCGGAGGTGTCGCGCCAGCTTCTTCCGATAGTGGAGATGGTCCCCTTGCAGTTGCTCGCGTATCATACCGCCCGACTCCGGAACGTCAACGTCGATATGCCCAGGAACCTCGCGAAGTCGGTCACAGTGAAGTAAGAGGCAGGCGCATCTTCTTCTACCGTAAGGACGGCCCTGACACGTCATGAGGGCAAGTTCGAAGGACGAGGGTTCGACAAAGCCACGGAGGACCGTCGATGCGAGAGGGGCATGCTGCCCTCTCTCTCCCATGGAGCTCACCAAAGCCGTCAGTCAGCAAGAGATGGGAGGTGAAGAGGCGATTCTGTCGTCGGACCCAAACAGCGACAGGGACATCTCCAACTGGGTGGCGAAACAGGGCCATCGATTGGCGGCCAAGATCCCCCACGATGGCTTCTTGGAGCTCATCGTCCGGAAGATGGAAGAATAAATGGAAGAAGAGTAAGGCGAGCAGCTTTCCTTATATGCTGACCTCCATTGCAAGGTCGGAAGTGGCGATCGTCATCCCGACCAGAAGACTACCCCTTGACGAGCGACGGGTAGAAGTACTTCTTCTTCCTACTTGCCTTGGCTGCGTCCCACGAAGATAGGATGGGCACGGCACCGTTGGCGACTTCGATGGCATCGGCAATGCCTGCCCCCGGGACGAATTCGTTCAGCTCCCTGTTGGCGAGGACCGCGCAGACGGCACCGGCACGAACCCCATAGAGGCTGGCCAACGTGAAGATGGTGGAGGATTCCATTTCAAAGTTCACGATTCCGGCTGCCTTCACATCTTCAACGATATGTGAGGAAGCATGCGTAGTGTAGCCGTTGAAGCCCGGTCGCCCTTGGCCAAGGTAGAAGGAGTCCGTGCTGGCCGTGATCCCCACATGATACCTCTTGCCGAGGGCCTCGGCCGATTCTATCAGCGCCTGCATGACTTCGTAGTTGGCTATGGCAGGGTAGCCAGGCCAAACGTACTGCCCGCTGGTTCCGTCCAGCCTCACGGAGCCTGAGCTGATGACGACGTCGCCGACCCTTACATCGCTGCGCAAGGCCCCCGTGGAACCTACACGTATGAGGGTGTCGGCCCCCACCCTCAACAGCTCCTCGACCGCTATGGCGGCGGAAGGCCCTCCGATGCCTGTGGAAGTGCATGAGACGGAGACCCCTTTGATGTCACCCGTATAGGTCACGTACTCCCTGTGGCGAGCGACCTCTCGGAACCTGCTCCAGCGAGCGGAGATGAGGGGGACTCGTTGGGGGTCCCCCGGGAGTAGGACGTAGCGGGCCACGTCGCCCGGCTTGCACTGGATGTGATACTGGATTCCGCCAGAATCTTCAAGCCTGTCTGCCGGAACCGTCTTAGGCAATGGCGAGATACCCTTGAGAGAGGGCTTCGTGTCAAACTTAAAAGCTTCTCTAGTTCTACGATTGACACAATAGTCTTTAATATCGGACGGAGGGATTCCTGATCAAGCGACATGGTAGTTCCGGTTCCACTCTCGATCTTGGACGACCTGACCCACTTGATGTCCGGAAACATAGGAAGCCTGCCTTCTCTCCTGGTGATGGCCATCCCGCTGATAATCGGACTCGTGTTGGGCTACATAGTCAAGAGGATGCTAAAGATTGGATTGATACTCGTGGCGGTGGCCCTCGTCGCATCCTACTTCGGTTTCATCAGCCTGAGCAGTATGACGAGCCAAGTCCAGACGCTCGTGACGAAGTATGGACCGGTGGCGCAGTCTTATGCTTCGCTGTTCTTCGGCATCATCCCGCTGAGCATAGGCCTCGTCATTGGGTTCCTGTTGGGCTTCATCTTCACCTAGGCGAGTCATTCGCTCCGGACGTTTATTTGTGACCCATTTCTGCGTAGCTGGCTGCGCCAGCCACATCTCGAAGAAGACGAGCTTCCACCGACGCGTCTGGTCTATGAAGAATGGCCATGGTAATAGGTGTAAGTAAGTAAGCCTTATTATCATATTAGAAGATGCTAATATGTACGAGAAGAGAAATGACTCAAATCTCAGCCGACAAGACGGAAGACAAGACACAGCAGGAGTCGAGGCTGCTCATCATCTTGTCGAAAGGTACGCTAGATATGGTGTATCCGGCCTTCATGATTGCCACGACGGGCGCGACCATGGGCAAGGAGGTCCACATGTTCTTCACTTTCTGGGGGATGAACGCGATCAACAAGAAGACGGTCGGCTCGCTCAAGGTGGCATCCGTGGGCAACCCGGGCTTGCCGATGCCCAACATCCTGGGGATGATTCCGGGGATGACAGCCATGGCGACGGGCATGATGAAAGGAAAGATTGAGAAAGCAAAGATGCCCCCAATCCCTGAAATGATCAAGATGGCCAAGGACCTGGGCATCAAGCTGCACGCCTGCTCAACCACGCTTGGAGTGATGAGCATCAGCAAGGACATGCTCATCCCTGAAGTCGACGACATCGTCGGGGCCGCGACGATGCTGGAGCTGGGCGAAGGCGGACAGATAATCTTCATCTAGGCGATTAGGATGTCGAGCACAGGGCAAAGGAAGGTCCTCGATTCACGAGGCAGCTTCTGCCCAGGACCGATAACTGACCTATTCAAGGCCTATAGGAACTCGCAGCTGGGGGACGTCATAGAGCTCCTAGCCACTGACCCGGCAGCTAAGAGTGACGTCTCGGCTTGGGCGAGGAAGAGCGGGAACGAAGTCGTGGAGATCGTGGACGAGAAGGACTACATCCGCCTGGTCGTGAAGATCACAAAGAAAGGAAAGTAAGGCTCACTCATGCAGCGAGTAGTCATCGTCGGCTCCGGGACCAGCGGGACCCTGACGGCCAACCTCCTGGCCTCGGCTCTCAGGGGTAGGATTCGCGACGGAAGCGCGTCTGTGGAGCTAATGGGCGCTGGCCTTCGGCATCCGTTCCAGCCTGCCAACCTAGACATAGCCTTCAAAGGGGCCTCTCCGGAAGGCTTCAACAGGCCGGAGGAAGACCTCCTCGTCAATGGTGTGACGTTCATTCACGACCCGGCATCGAGGATTAACTTGGAGAAGAAGAGCGTGACGACCAAGGGAGGCAGGAAGCTCGGCTATGACTATATCGTAATGGCGACGGGGGCCGTCGCCGACCCTGACATGCTGCCAGGATTGAAGGATGGTTCTCTGAACTTCCACACCGGCCCCGAGGATTCCAGGCGAATATGGGACACGCTGCAGGCCTTCAAAGGTGGGAAAGTGGTCGTGGCCATAGCAGGGACTCCGCACAAGTGCCCTCCGTCGCCCAACGAAGCGGCGTTCATGCTGGACGAGTTCTTCCGAAAGAAGGGGATTCGCGACAGGACGGAGATCAAGTTCCTCACGCCGTATCCGAGGGCCTACCCGGCCGAGAAGCTCTCCAAAGTGGTGGCCCCTTTGTTCGAGAAGAAGGGTATCGAGGTGATACCGTTCTTCAACGTAGACTCACTGGACCCCTCTCAACGCAAGATCTACTCCCTAGAAGGCGAGTCCTTCGACTACGACTTACTCATCGCCGTGCCGCCCCATAGGGGGGCGGACGTCATCGTCGACAGCGGCATAGGTGACGGCGACGGCTGGATACCTACCGAAAGGGACACGATGACGGTCAAGGGGCATGCCGGCGCCTACGCCTACGCCATAGGGGACGCCACCGACATACCGGTGTCCAAGTCAGGCGTGGTGGCGCACCTGCAGTCCATCGTGGTTGCCAAGAACATAATCTATGCAGTGAACGGATCGTCGGACCTGATCGGGTACAACGGGAGGATTAACTGCCCGATGGAGGTGGGCCACCGTCGGGCCATCTTCGTCTCCGCGACCTACACGTCGCCTCCCGAGGACCAGTCACCTTCGATGATCAAATATGTCATGAAGAAGTCCTTTGGGAAGCTGTACTGGCGCGCGCTCAACGGCAGCCTTGAGCCTCTATTCGACATCTTCTTTGGCCAGACCAGGTTCCCCATCGAACCAAGGAAACAGCCAAATGTGGCAATGGCCTTGGAGAAGGCGTCGTGAGAAGGGTGGGAACGATGGTGAAGGATAGTATGAAGAACGCGGAGGAGGAGCTCTACAGGCTTCAGGCTGAGTTCTGCAAGGGGATGGCACACCCGAAAAGGATACTGATCCTCAACACACTGAAAGAGGGTGAGAAGACCGTGAACGAGCTGGCCGAGATGACGGGTATCCCTCAGGCTAATCTGTCACAGCACTTGAGTCTCCTCCGACAGCTGGGCCTGCTGGAGACGCGTAGGAACGGGGTGAATATCTACTACAGCATTGCCGACAAAAGGATCGTTGAGGCCTGCGCGCTCGTCCGGGAGGCCATAGGCGAGAGGCTGCGTAAGGACAGGCGGATGCTTGAAGCCTCTAGCTTGGGCATACAACGGCCGGAGTGAGGGAGCTCCCTACTCTGCTAAATGTTCCTGATAGTGCTCTGCAGGCATCAGCGAACCGAAGGTCCACTTCACCGCTTCGCTCAACGACGGGTGTATATGCATCGCATCGTTTATCAGGAAAAAAGCCGCCGAAGGGCCTGCCGAGGGATAGCTTCACATGAACAGTCGCCAGAGCTGGCAGGAGGACGCGGAACGAGACCTGCAGGTGGTCGTCGAGAAAGTGGCGCCGGGAGAGGGATTTGAACGCCATTTTACTAGTAAGAGGACTTTGAGTATGAGAAAAAAAGATGAACCTCAAAGCTTCGC
>Ga0187881_10001980_pt1 | contig 20277 bp, 21 predicted proteins | sample June2016WEW_19_1_2_FD_133017 | JGI IMG/M metagenome (GOLD analysis project Ga0187881, IMG submission 133017) | Peatland microbial communities from SPRUCE experiment site at the Marcell Experimental Forest, Minnesota, USA - June2016WEW_19_100 | ecosystem: Environmental > Terrestrial > Soil >...
ATGGTTGCTGTCGGTGACCACCAGCGCCCGGCATTTGCGCCCGCTGCGGCTGTCGATCAAGCGTCCGGCCCCCTGGGCCTCATCCCGCAGCCGTTTCATGCTGGCGCTCTTTGGGTTCAGGATGGCCACCACCCGCGGCCAGGGGACTACTGAGCCAAAGCCTATCTTCATATCGCCGCCGCGACCACTTCCTCAACGACCTTCTCGACTTTGGCCTCAGTTTCGGGAGAGATCGGTGGAGTCGTGGTACCGTAAATCTGCTCATAGGCGTATTCCGCCCCCTTGAGGATGGCGAAAGCCGCCAGGGAGCAGCCGATGAGAAACAAGGCTTTGTATAGGTTGCCCATGCAGATCCTCCTTTTTAGGTTATGAATCCCTCAAGGCCGTTGGCCTCAATGCTTCTTCTTAATTGTTGGGATTCTCTCATCTTTTGTTTGGTTTCTTCCGAAGCCTTTCTGCCTCTTTGTATTTCGCTGATATGGGCTCTCTGAGCCTCGGTGAGCTTCCGCCCCTTGTGAGCCGCGCTGATCTTTCTCTTGGCTTCGTCTGTATGGTTAAATCTTTTTGCTCTTAATTTGGCCCTTGTTTCCTCAGAACAAAATCTGCCCGTGCTATTTTTTCTTATTAACTCTATTTGTTCTTTAGATAGTTTTTTACCTTTATGGCCGACACTTATTTTCCTTTTGGTTTCTTCTGAATGTTTTCTACATTGGCCTTTGTGGGATTCACTCAATTTTGCCAGTGTTTCTCTAGAAACGATCATCCCCGCTGGCCCATCACCGCCATCAGTTAAATTTGAGAGCACCCCGGTCTTATTGTTAATCCTGCCGTAACTCTGGATAAAAGCCTTTTCTTTTCCAAATGCTTCCTCCTCTGTTAAATTGCTCAAAACAATATCGACCTCGTAATCGAGTCCCATTCTGAATAATTTATGGATAATGTTTATTTTTATTGATTTGGTCCTATCATTATAAGTAATGCGCTTTGCTTCATTCCTGTGGTCTTTAATTCTCCCATTGCTGCCCTTCCCCACATAAAAAGGGCATCCCCGACCGGGGGCAAGTGGATCCTCCCGGTCGGGTCGCCTTAAGAAGTAAACGTAGAATTTTGGTGTCGCCATTTACCCTGCCGCCTCGGCTCCTTCTTCCTCCTGCCCCTGGGGGGTGGCCTCTTGGCTGGGCAGATCTTCCTCTGATTCCTCCATCGGGAGGTCGCGCTGCATCTCCGAGTAATTCATGGCCCGGGTTTTCACCACCTCCCCCGTGTCCGCCCTCCGAATAACCGCCAGCTTGGCCTCCCGGTCCAGGAACATAAAGCATTCCACATTTCGCATTTCATAACCGGAATGGAGGCGCCGGGCGCAATCTGAAATATCGGCGTCGAGCTTAGTCGTATCGCTCTTGAATTGGGCCCTGATATGGGTAAGCTCTTCCTCCAGAGATGCCCGTTTCAGATAGTTCCCGGAGAGGCTGGCGCTGATCTCCAGGCGCTCCGGAATGGTGAAAAGGTATTTGAGGTATTCGGTCACCCGGGGGGCACCGGATAGCCCTGCTGCTTTCAGAAGCAATTCCGAATCCATGGGCTCGTCCGGGTTCGCAGCCCGGGCCATGATAGCCGTATCCATTTCATTCTGGGCCTGCTTCCATTTTTCGGGGGTCATGTCGCACTTCTCGACATGCTTCTCGAAATTCGCTTTGGCCGGCCCCGGCCGTCCGTCATAAGCTGCCGGAAACCCCTGGTGACACTTCGGACAGGTCAACTTTTCGTCCATTTTCAGGCTCCCTTGTATTTTTTATTTTTGCCATCTTCTATCCTTACCTTTCATCTCCAAGATCATCCCCATCCCAGCGATCCGGGAGGCGAACCGTTCTCCATAATCCCCATACTGCCCGGCGATCTGGTCAAGCGAGAGATTAGAGGTTATGAGGGTCGGCGCCAGGTGGCCGGCCCGGTAATCGATGATCGAGTAAAGTGACTCCTGAACCAGGGGCGTATCCCGCTCGGTCCCCAGGTCATCGAGAACCAAAAAGCGGTATCTCTGAAAATAATCAACTATCTCCTGCGGATACGGGCTGCTCCGGGTCTGAAAACTGCTCCGAAGCTGGGTAATGAGATCCACGGCTCTGACAAACCTGCTTCCGGCAACCAGATATTCGCTATGCAGACAATTTTTCAGTTCCTCGGCCAGGTAGGCAACCGCCAGGTAAGTCTTGCCGCAGCCGACCTTTCCCCAAATAAATGAGGGACGGATCTTGGGAGGCTTTTCGATACTGGAAAGCCGGGCTTTGGCATGAACCGGGAATACGCCTTTTTTAAGAAGTAGGGCCTCAAGTCGTTGCTCCTGGCGCTGATTATCGAGGCTATGGTTATGGGCTCCTGATTCCAACTGCTACACCTCCAGCACCTGAGTAATGGCGGCATATTTACCGGGGGCTGAATTGGCTGCGATTTTATGAGTAGCGCGGTCAAGTTTCCCTCTGAGCTTTTCGCAATTTAAAACTGCCCATTCAAAATCCAGCCCTGTCCATTTACCATCTTTCCCAGAATAATAATCAGACAAATCAATATCTTGAAAAAGTTTGCGCCACCATTCTGGGTCATTAAAGCCATTTATGCTGGGCCGGAGCTTTTTAGCTCTTTTCTCGCTCATTGAAGTGATGCGAGGTAAATAGGGAGGGGCGACTTGATTCCAAATCTCGGACAATTCTTTTGGAGATATTTGGGGAGAGGCCGTCGGCTCGGCCGACAATATCTTTCTAGTTTCCTTTCCTTTCGTTTCGTTTCGTTTCGTTTCTAGGGCTACTGGTAGCCTACTCTGGTAGTGTTCCGGTAGACTACTGGTATATGACGCCAACTTTTCTAAATCTATTCTATAGCTTGCATATTTCTTTTTTGAGGCATATTCCTTGATTTCGCAGGTGATCCAAGGGGGCAATGGTAGGCTCGGCGGAGCCGGATTGTTCAAGGGTTGGTGTTTTAAGAGGTTCTTAATCCAGTGGTATTGCGATTCATTCTCAAGATTATGTAAACTACCAATCCAGTAAGGTATTATTTTCCCTAAAGTTATCAGCTTGGCAATCGTGGAACGCACTTCCTCGGTTTCCATTTTCAAAACGCCCATTTTCAGGGCAATACTCCCATATTTTGGTTCATAGCCCCCCCAATCCTCAGCAAGCGACCAGAGGCGCACATAGAGCCAAAGACCTTTTATACCGATTTGCTCAAAAAGTTCTTCATCAAATAAGAGTTCATCGGTGTCAATCACGCGCTTTCGGCCCATGACTACCTCGGGAGGATCTGTTCAGCTAATTTTGAATTAAGAAAATCTAAGGTGGCCTTGGCGCACTTAAAGGGATCTTCCCAGATCTCCGAACCGCTAAATCGGAAAACCGGATAGCCGCAAGATTGTAAGGTCCGGTCACGCTCTTTATCTTTCTGTGCCTGTTCTTTGGTTTTTTCATGAAAGTCATGGCCGTCACATTCCACAACGATTTTGGGACGGAATGAATTGTCTTTGCACCGAAATTGGGCCTGGGCATCCTGTAGTTCAATATAAAAATCAACCCGGTAATCACCGATTTGATATTGTGGCCAAATTTCAATGCAATGATGAGGATCACCATCTTCCAAAACATCTTGGCCAGGATAATTAATTATGAAGCCTCCGGCATTTTGGTATCCATAAAAAGCTATTGCAGCACAAAATAATTCCTCGATCGGGGATGCAAATTGCCGAAAAACATAAGCCCAGCCAGCTATTTGATTAATCAAAAATTGCTGATGGAGACACCGAAGAATTGAAGCTCTATGTTCTGGCTCTTTCGCGATCAATTCTTCTATGCCAGGCGACCCGGTTGTCTCATCCATGGCCATCAAATAGCTTCTTAAGAAATTATCTTTATTCATTTTTAATTCCATCTACTTTTCCTCCAGCGCCCCAGCCACATCCCGCAGCACCTCGGCCGCGGAGCCGTTCCGCCGCACGCATACAAAGCCACAGGCCTCGGCCAGCCGGCGAACTCCGTCAAAATCGCGGGTGCGCTTCAACACCTTGATGAATTGCACCAGGTTGGGGGATTGGGGTGCATCATCCTCGCCCCACTTGTGCACCAGGCTCTCAGTCTTATCCAGTTCAACCGCCACCTTCTTGCATGAGAGGCTCAGCTTTGATAGCCGAACTACCAGCGCCGCTGCCGCCTGGGGATCCTCAAAAAAATCGTTCATTTTTTGTCCACCTGGCATCTAAGTTTTGTCCAGTAGTTTCTTACCCTTGACAATTTCCTCAGGTTTTGTCCGATCTTACCCCAAAAAAATATAACCCCTTGAAAGAAAGGGGTTATTTTCGGACAGCTTTTTATCTGTCTCAGGGTTATGGTTATATGCCTGCCGGAGCTGGGTTTCCAGAGGTAGTGGCGGGAATTTCTCAATTTCAGACATGATCGATCAACCCATAGCTAATTTTTGGTTAAACTTCCACTTTTGGCCTGGGATGATCGGGGCTATGGTGCCAGCATGAAGATCTCGGTCACAATCCCTCCGTGCTTCCGGTGCCTAATCACCTGCCCATCCTGTAAACATTTATCGGAAGCCGACAGGGAGAAAAGGGGCGAAGCCGCCCTTGGAATTTTAAATAGGTGGTTCCCCGACCTGGCCCCTGGCCCCAAGGGTCCTGGGCGGGGTAATTGAGCGTGGCGCCCCATCCCGAAGGGTTATCTTCCCATCCGACACCTGTTCCATTAGAAGCATCATTTTTAGGGAGGGGAAGCGCCGGCCGGTAGCCATTTGATAGACATAAAATCGATGACAGCCCAGGAGTTTGGCCATCTCCCGATATCGGTTCATTGGCTCAAGGTCCGGCCATTGATGCTCTAAAAACTCTGGTAGGTTCATATTTTGGCATATAGCATATAGCTTTAGGCATTGTCAAATTATTTCTGAGGGTAGCTTCACTTTTTTTCAATCGATTGGTAGTGACTCATTTTGGATATAGGAGAGCCACAATATCCTCAATCTCCCAAAGGCGATCTGTGACCTTCGCCTCCATCGCCGGGGTCACTCTGAGGCTCTTATGAATCCGGCAAAAATTATAATACATATAGTGAAGAGCTACATGGTGGGCGTGGTTTTCAACCTTCTTTGAGAAGCCGTTTGTCAGTCTGGTAAACCTTCTCATGCCCATTCTCATGGTAAGGTTTTGCCGCTCTGCATAGCTGGTAGAGATATATTTGCGCTGGGGATTGCCGGTCATGGACTCCTTTTTACTGCCGGAAAACTCGGCGGGGCTATACCGTTTTTGCTGCTTGGCCTCCATACTCTCCCCATATATTTTAACTAGCATGGCGTAATCAATATCTATCCCGAAGGCATTATCCACGGCGTCTATGTATACCTTCAATCCATCGCTGGTTAGCTGGACCCTGTTGGCAAGGCGGGAAGCCAGGTCTTCCATAAAAAACTGGGCAGTTTCGGCATCCCGGTTGCCTACCAGCCAAGAGGGGACCAGCTTGGTATCGGCATCTATCGCAACCCAGGTCCAGATATCACCGTAACCAAATTGCCCCTTTTTCTTATCCGGGACATTCTTGGCCTTGGCGTAGCAGAATGACCAGATTTCATCGCATTGAATTTTCTTACAAGTCAGATTACGGAATACCCTGTTTTGATACTCAGCACAGGCTTTTCCGATCTCCGGCACAAACTTGAGAACAGTATTAAAGGCAACATCGCATATTCTCGCCGTGGCGCGAAGAGAATTACCTTCCACCAGAACCGAAAGCATTTGAGCCTGTTTTTCTCTACTCAATCTGTTCATAATTATATTATATGCATGAGCGGCTCAAGCTGTCAAGAAAAAAATGATTGACAATCGAAAAAACTTTCGATAATTTGAAAACAGAGGTGGGCCGGGGCGGATTCGAACCGCCAACAAGGAGCTTAGTAGGCACTTCCTCTGTCCATTGAGGTACCGGCCCATAGCCATCAATTTTTGAACCCCGTCCTTATGCCGAGTAGGGACGGGGTTTTTTAATTATCTATTTTAATCAGATAATGTAACCCTCCATAATCATGATAAAACGCGCAGGTGTCTCCTGGGCGGTGGATTTTTATTAATATGATATTTTTCGCAAAATTCAGATTCATGCAAACAAACAGCCTCAGCGAGTTCAGATATTGAATACCCAAGTTTCTCAATGTGTAGGTTTAAGATTGTCTTTAAGGTGGTAGGCTCTTCATGAGGAAAGTCTAACTCTGGCGGCTCATGAAGTCTAATCTTTGCAATGTTGATCTGCTTCCATAAATATTCACTCTGAATTTTTGATATTACCCCGGTGTTTTTAGCTCTAATTAAAAGTGCTTGCATCGATACACGCCAGATTGGTTTAAGATAGGCCAGCTTAGGTAATGTTATTTTATTGCCAATCATTTCAAATTGTTCCCTAATATCGTGATAGGGCATCAATAAAGCAGAGGCAAAACGGTCAGCTTGTTCTTCCATTTCAGGATGAGGTAATTTATGCATTACTATATGTGCAAGTTCATGTGCTAAAGTAAATCTCATTCTATCTGCGGGCCTATCTTTATTAAGAAAGATACAAATTGGCATATCTTGAAATGCTGCAATAGTCACTCCATCGACAGCAATATTGTCAAAGTCACACCAAAAAACAACACACCCGGCACGCTCAAGGCACTCTGTGAGATTTTCGATTGGGCCGCGTGGTAATAGCCAACATCTTCTTACTAAATCGGCTATTTTATCAATATCCCCACCATAATCATCTATATCTAAATATGGCAATGGTAATTCAGGTGGGATTAATTCTATAGATTGAAGCAGTTTTTTCAAATTCCATAATCGTATGTTTAATTCAGCAACAATATAATCAAGTTGATGTATTCCAACATTACATTTCTTCCTTGCATGAACGCTCACCGGAAGACCATAAACTCTCCCCGATTGATAAAAAAAACCTTGTGGAAATCTTAGTTTTTTACATAGTTGATTTACAACATCTTCGGTTGGCTCTCGTAAGCCATTTTCAATTCTTGAAAGTACCCCTTGGTTAATTCCTGTGCTATCAGCTAGTTCCAATTGGCTTAATCTCCGTGCTTGCCGGGCAATGAGTAGCATATTGCAGTTAAATCGCAATGCCATTATTACTCTCCTTGTTTCTTTCTTTCCTTTGGCAAATCGGCGGACATACGCACGCGGGCGCGATCTCCCGAAGTAACCTGGGTAGATGGAGTAACAGGAGATTTAATGACTTTCGCTTTTGGCATGATGCTATACGACCAAACCAACAACTTGCCGTATCTAGCGACAACCCTCACATCTTCAATCTTAACGCCGAGCTTATCCAGAATATAAACTATCTCAATACGATCAGGGTCATATTCAGGAAGTAGAAATATTTCCCTCTTATCGTGATCGTGAAATGCATCGGATAATTTAGTCTGAACATTACTGCTAATTCCCCTTCTATCAGACTTTTTCATTCTAAATAATAGCCGATGGTCTATCCCCTCGATAATTATGGAAACTGTTCCATAATGGTCAATAAAATCGAATTTGGGGTTTTGGCCAAATGCCTTTCTGAGATAATGGATCATATAGCCCCAAATGCAATTGCTTTTTAACCGGGAATTATTGCTAATCCTGTTTAGCTGGTTTTTTTGTTGAGCCCGCAATGCTTGGCGGGGAATATCGGCTAGAATAGCTTCGAAGGGTTTGATGGTAGATTTGCATTTTTCCTCATTAGGGATGGACATGGACTTACCTCCTTGGAGTTATATCCATCCTTTCATAAAAATTACCAAAAATCAAGGAAAATTATGCCAGAAATTATGCCAAATTGTCTTTTTTCTCCCCGCCCTAGCTTTTGCGGCTTTCCCTTATATTTTAATTGACAGGGTGGCAGGTCCGTGGCATGAAAATGGTGAGGATACGCGGCCGGAATGTTAGAAGGATTGTCCCAGCTAGGCTATGAACTGGCCTATCAATCCCATGCCGAAGCAATTCTTTCCGGCGATTTCCCCGATGCCGTGGGCGAGCTTGAGGCAGCCTTAGTAAATTTCAGCATCCCAATAACTGAGATCGTTGGTTCTGGTGGAGGCGAGACTGAGGGGACTCAGCGACTTAGGAGAACTCTGTTTGGCTTAGGCTGGCCGAAGACTCAATTTGATATCAGGAAGATTATTAATGGCGTTGAGGCAGAAAGCATCACCCATGAAATTGATCATGTCAAAGATTTCATGGTGAATGATCAGCCGCGCAAAATCGCCCTAGAAATAGAGTGGAACAATAAAGACCCTTTTTTTGACCGGGATCTGGAGAATTTCAAACGCTTACACGCGGAAGGAGCCATATCGGTTGGTATCATCATCACACGCGGCAGTTCGCTCCAAGATAGTTTATTGACTCTTGTTCGCCAGTTTGCCGCAGCACAAAACATTAACTCTTTTAATGACTTGGTTCAATTCGGTGTAGATCCTACGCGACGGCAAAGGGAAATGGTAAATGCGGGGGTTCGGAGAGGAAGAACATTTCAAGAATCATGGTCACAGGTTTTCGTGGGCGACAAGTTCGGAGCTGCGACTACACATTGGCGAAAACTTATGGATCGTGTGGCCCGGAGAGTGGGAAATCCATGCCCGTTGCTACTAATTGGGCTTCCCTCGGGAATTATTACCTTCTAACTAACCCTGCCTGCGAGTGGTTGGCATATGTCTCCCAGGTAGGGACATAGCCCTTATCTGCCTGATTACCCCAGCAGTCCCAGCCCGCCCTCACTCCCCGTGAGAATAGTTCAAGAAAGGGGCCTGGTGAGCATGATTCTATTAATTGATACTGTTCATCGGGTTTGCGGCTGTGTTCACGCTTGCGTGAGCAAATATAATTGACCTGGGTTCTTCCTGGCGATAGGGTGCGTGCGTTCTTGCCCCTAACGCCGAACAGAATCATTTCGGTGACATTCCTAAAGTAGAATCCAACTCCCCTGCCATCGGAGCCGCCATCCTTTCTGATTTTATGCCATATGATATTGGATTTATAGGTAAATCCCCATGTTTTCATTACTTCCAGCCCTTCTGGAAGCAAGGCATTGGGTATCCAGAGATAGAGGTGCGCCGTCTCCGTTATGATTTCTGAAACAGGCAGGGCTATGATCTGCTCAAAAGTGAGCGTTTCGTAACGAGACAACCTCCGATGTTCAGGAGCAATTTTTCCGGTGCGATTGTGGAATTGCCAAGGAGGGTCAGCCAAAATCGTGGAATACTTTTTGTTACCAGCGAAGCGGCGCAGATCCTTCATTTGGACCACCTTGCCCTTGCAGCTTTCCTGGCAGCTTCTTTCCGTTCTTCGGCGGATAATTTTTTAGCCCGGGCGGGGCCGCCCTTCAACCCGCCTTTACGCCCAATCTCAGCCAAATATTTTGATATAACCGATCTCTCTGGCTTAGGTTCTTCCTCGGTAGGTTCCTGCGTTGACAGACGGACGATTTCATAGGCTAGCTGGTTAGGGTCTTTCGGGAGTTTCTTGCTTGAACGCTTCATGCATTAAGTATGGCAGAAATTGGGAGGCAGGTCAAGGCGGAAAAAATTCAAAATGCGTCACTACCAATCGATTCGCTTGGTAGCTTTTTAGCCAGAAACCTTGCAAAATAAAATGTTACGCGGCGTGCATTTTAGCTTGACAATTTTACAAAGGAGTCGGCAAGATGGTTTACCATTCGGAAAATTTTATAAGCAGGATCATTAGCCGAAATGTCGTCCGGTTAAGGGAAGAGCGTGGCTGGAGCCAGGTGGACCTCGCTGAGAAATACGGCTGCACTTTCCAGTATATTTCTCAGATGGAGACAGGGCATAGGGGATTCGGTAAAACAACCTTAAAAAAATTACTGGCGGTGTTCGGGGTTACCGAAGGGGAGCTGGTGGAAATGCCGAAAGGGTTTGTAAGTGATGAGATGGAAGTTCTCTGGAAAAAGTTTTGCATGATCGAGACAGGGGAAAACCGAAAACTGCTGGAGGAGGTAATTTCAATAGTAAATGATGCTCCTCCGGAGGGGGTCAAGAGCCTGGCCGGGTTCGTGGAACTATTAAAGAAAAACATCAAAAAGGAGTAAGGAGGGGACTAGCCAATGCGACTCCTCAAACTCCTAGTTGTCTCTTGCCTCCTTCTGGTGCTCATGGGGGCCGGTGCGCAAGCCGAGCCCCAGGTCTTTTTTAACCCGCCCCTTCCCGGCGACCACCTGCTGGCCGATTACATGGTAAGCAAAATTGATTCGGCGAGCCATGAGCTTTTGGTCCAGCAATATCAATTCCCCCGGCCGGAAGTCCTGGCCGCCATTCTCCGGGCTCATAATCGAGGGGTGCAAATTACGGTAATCTTCGATGCAACTGCCTTCCGGGACCCCGGGACGGCCCAGATTAAGGGCGCCGGAATTGAGGTTTGGGAAGACCCCAGACACATAGCCCACAACAAGGTCATCATCGGGGATAACTATTGGGTTTTGGGGGGCAGCTTCAACCCCACAGTCCACGCGATCAAAAGCAATGATGAGAACATGACCATTGAGGATAGGCCGGAAATAGTCCAGCGATATATCGCTAACTTTCAAGCGCGCCTGGCCGCCTCCAAAGGCAAGGTGCAGAGAGGTCCGGAGTAATGCGGTATCTCTATTGCGGGAACTGTGAAAGAAAGTCAGGCTATAAAAGGTCATATGGCTGGGGCACCTTCTTCATGGTCCTTCTGACCTGCGGCTTCTGGTTTTTTATTATGCCCTTTTATCCGCCTCGCTGTATGACCTGCGGCAATGATCACTATATTCCCGATAGAATTTTGCCCCCAGGCCCCGACGACCCGGCCACATATGCGAATCTTTTTAAGCAATTCCGCCGCAAATAAATGGAAAGCCTCTTGCTTGATTTTTTCCTTTGCAGTTTTATAGCTTTGTGCTATATAGCATTTTCATGGCTCAGTGGTATGATGGACCTGGACCGGAACCCCTGTTGACCAGGGAAGAACTTGCCCAGGTTCTTAAAATCCATCCCCGATCAGTTAAGCGGCACTACCTTAAGCCCTGCGGCAAAATTATCCCTGGAGCCCGGGGGGAACGATATTGCTGGCAGGAAGTGAATGAGTATATTGCCGCCCAAGGGGCCTCGCAAGAGCTGGTACATCGATTTCCAGCAGGCCAACCGAAGGTATTGCAAGGGGGGCTTTCGGACCAGGCGGGAAGCCCAGGCGGCCGAAGCCGAATGGAAAAAACAGCTAAAAGGCAAAATACTCTCCCCAACCGACATGGGCTTCGAGGCCCTGGCAGATGAATATCTTGATTATTGCGAGCGCCGATTTGTTAGCAAAACCTATAAAGGCAAGGTTTTCGTCTATTCCCAATTCCTGAAATATGTTGGCAACTTTCCCCTGCGCCTAATTGATGCCCGTATCATCGAGGGATACCTGGCCGGCCTTCCCAGCAACAGCAACTATAACCGCCATCGTAAATTCCTCTGTGCTTTCTTCCAATGGGCTTTTAAGCGAGGGCTCGTGGAGAAGAACCCTTGCATCCATATTGAAATGATGCCCACCCGTCCCTGCCGCAAGATAATTCCATCTCAGGAGGAAATGATTAAGATCATGCTGGCCAGCGGTGAATTGCGCCCCTTTTTCCTGGCGCTTTATTCCTTGGCTGGCCGGCTTGGGGAAATTAATAGGCTGCGGTGGGAAGATGTGAATTTTGAGAAAAGGGAAGCAATCCTATGGACCCGGAAGGGAAATGGTCAATGGCGCCCCCAGCGCAAGCCGATGAATGACGATTTGTGCCAGGAATTAAAGAGGCTCTACGCCAAAAGCTCGGGGGGCTATGTTTTCCCGAACCCCAAGACCGGAAAGCCCTACCAAAACCGGCGCAAGCAAATAAGGAATGTCTGCGCCGCCGCGGGGGTGCCTTATTATGGCTTTCATGCAATCCGGCATCATGTGGCATCCCTTCTGGCGGATGAGCATAAGGCCAGCCTGCCCACTATCCAGAGAATGTTAGGACATACCCAGGTAAGCACTACGGCCCGCTATATCCAATCAGTTACTGATGATTTGAGAGCCGCCGCCGAGAAGCTCAAAATAGGAAATCTCGCGAATGACTCCCGTGAGATCAAAAGACCGGATAAGTTCGGGCTGCCTAACTTCCTGAAATAGCTTGGTAGTCCCAACGGGAATCGAACCCGTGTCTCCGCCGTGAGAGGGCGGTGTCCTCCTGGGAAAAGGATTTTAGAGCGCACAGTTGACAAGGGCCACTAGTCAGAAAGGGACAGAAGCTGACAGGCCAGGGATGGAAATCACGCGAATACTCCCGTGAATTAAGATTGACAAATAGCGCGGGCTATGCTTGAATAAAAACGAGCCGAAGCAGTGTATGAGCACCGCTCCGGCTCTAACCACAGCTCAAGCCTATGAAGGAGGCTCTCGCAATGGCTGATTATCAGTTTATTCCAGACCAAGAACAATGGAAAGAAATGGGAATTATATACTTAACTCCCTAATCTCAACTTCGGTCACATAAAGCCGTTATAGCCCAGATGGACATTCCGGCGCGCTTGGAAAGACACAGGCAGAATGACTTGAGCTGCTCTGCCGAGCTAATGTCATCGGCCAGCATTCTGCCAACCTTTCCAACCTCCTTGGCAAGCCCGGCAACATCGATTTGGGCAGTAGCAAACCCGGAATCGCTGATAGCAAGATTTAGGGCAACGGCGGTCATCGGACTCGGCCCTTGGATAATACCCTTGGACAACTCCCGACTGATCTCCAAGAGGACTTCCCCTAATCTCTTCACTATGCCCAGGTCACAGCCCTTGCCTCGGATCAAGTTATCCAACTCGATTGCCGCATCACAGGATAGGGAACTTAACGAATTGTCAATATCCATCGCTCTATCCTGTCTTTAGGGAGTCAAGTATATAATTCCCAAAGAAATTCCTGGATTCTCCGGTTATGAAGCTTCTGACCATGGTAGGGTGCGATCTTATTGGAAGTATGCCGGAAGGCCCCGGGGCCGCTCTATCGCAATGGTCCCTCAAAGGATTCTCAAAGCCCGTCCGGACAAATATGGATATCCAACGGTTGGCCTTCAAAGAAAATTCCATAAGGTTCATAGGCTAATGCTTATCACATTTATCGGGCCAGCACCTGCGGGTTGTGAGGGCTGCCATAAAGATGGTATCCGGAATCATAATATCCTCACCAATCTCAAATGGGGCACAAAAAAAGATAATGGGCAAGATAAGGTTCTTCACGGCAACTCTCTTTGGGGGAGCCGGAACTTAAATTCAAAATTGAACAATAGCCAGGTAAGGTTCATACGACAAATGGCTCTGAATGGGCACCCCCAAAGGGAGATCGCAAAAGCATTTGGAGTGGGGAAATCCACGGTCGGTCATATCATCAGTAACCGCACGTGGAACCACCTCATTTAATAGAATTCAGGCCCAAGGCAGCCCAGGTCAAGGGGCCCACTTCCCCATCAGTAATTAACCCCCCATGATTCTTTTGAAATTCCCTTACCGCCGCCGCCGTAGCTGGGCCATAAATGCCGTCCGCCACGACCCCCAGGGCTTTTTGGATAATCATGATCTTAGGATCATCCATCAGAGGTGACATATAGCGATAGAGGAAAGCCGGGGCCTGGACGGCCGAAGGCGCCGGCAGAGGGCCGTAATTAATCCCGGGGACCAGGATTCCGGTTGTCCATCGGCGGCCGTGTAAAGTGGAAAAGATCACCCCGAGGTTAGTTGAAGCCGCCTCGATGGTGCCCCCGTTGCCATCGGAGAGCACGATATGATGGTTGCTTTCCCCATGAACGAAGCGAAGAACGGGGCAGCCCAGAATGGCCATCGCCTGCTCGACGGTGATCTTTTGGCCCAGGGCTTCTGCGTCCCGCTCCCAATAGATTGTTGCGCCATAGATATGAAGGGGATCCCCATGGTTATTATCAGTGCCGTAGATTACCCCGCCCCCCTGATAGACAGCGCAGGAAACCAGCTTGGAGCAATCGAAGGTGTGGGGGTTGACTGCCCCCACCGGCGTCATGGCCCCGAAAACATATCGGTCATTAGCCTCTGCATGAGGCCGGGCCCAGGCAACGATATCCTTGCCGGTTTTCATGAGGATCCTCCTTTCAAATGTGCCCGGCGCACTGCCGGCGTGGCATCGTTCCACCATGCCGGCAATCGCTTCTTCCGTGGTTTAGGAAATGGCCGGTCGCCCCATTGCCGATCTCATTCGATACCGGCCTCCCATTCCTTGAGGTTGTCGAGGCACTCGATCTCCCTGGTGGATGGAAAGCCAAGGCTATCCCGCAGTGACCTCAGATAACGACCGACATCATCCCCGCTGGTATGGCAAGGGCGATGCGGGAAGAACCCGGACAAGAAATAATCCAGGGACAAATTTTAAGCCTTGGGAGTAGCCGGAGCCGCGGGACCTTTGTAAAATAGCTTGGCAAGAGACGCCACCGCCGAAATCAGCCCCACTAGGGCGGTCAATGTCGTGTCCAAGCCGGCGCCTTGGGCAGCCGTGATAAATCCTGCCGTTGCCGCGACCCCGATAATTGCGGTCACGGTCGATTCCCAATGGCCCCAAATTCCAGATAGACCAAAATTGCTAAGCATCGCTGAATCCTCCTTGAAGTGGTTTATCTATGTCCCCGCTTCCCCCGCTCCGCTAAATCTTCCTGGCCGTCCTTGCCAGATACCGGCTTGATGAAGGGGAGACTACAGCTTTTCGCTTTTCTCGTCTCCTGGGCCGTTTGATGAAGCCAGAAATCGAAACCCGCGGCCTTCAGGCCTTAAAGCCGATGCCCACCGGCTGCAAGGCAAGCTGCCAGGTGCATTGGAGTAAGGGTAGCTGGGGGTAGCCCTGAGTTTTAATAAGCTGCCGGAGCATATTTATCTGCCTGCTCCGGCTGATACCAGGGTAAAAAGATTTCAGCCACGCCCCAGTGAAAACTCCGCCATAGGGGCCACCATCGGCCGCCGTCTCGTCGGACCTGCAGGCCGCCCACCAGATTGAATTGATAGGCTGGTCACCAAGAAGCCCTCTCGCCATGGGCCCAGGCGTCATGCTGGAATGAGCCATGAACCTTACACGGTCCGGTCGCATCTCCTTCTCTCCACCTTGGGAATGGCAGGCGTCGGCGCCGGCCTCAAAAAGAGATCCGGGCATGAGATTAGAAATAAGGTTGTGGATTTGAACATGGGAAACCACGGTTGCCGGGTCCCAGTCATTCCCCAGCTCAGCGGTATCGTGGGCGCAAAGCAGCGGGCCGCCGTCGGCCGCCAGGGCCCCATGGGAAGATTGCCAGAAAAAGCGATAATCCCCCGGTTGCATCCCGGCAATAAGGGCCGTCAGCCCCTGCAGGATAGCCGTAGCGACCGCCGCATCATCGGTCAAGAGGGTGATGTCTTCGGGAGCAAAGCCCGGGAGGTCCTTCAAAAAGGCCACCATGTTCAGGGCGTCAAGAACGCAATCCTTGAGATTATTAGAGGGGTAGTTAAGCAAATAATTATTGATGCCAACGACTAGGGCTTTCTTGTTGGCCATCGGGTCCCCTCCTCAATACTTGATTATAAAATTCAGCACCAGGGCAGGGGGCGTGACGTTGTGCGCCCCGCCGCTGCCGGAGGTTGTGCCCACGTTAGTAAGAGGTAAAGCCGCGCTGGCAGTTACCAGGAGAGCATTTGTTGTGCTGTCATTAACACCCGGAGGACCAGTTAAACCAGTCCCCGTCCGAAGATTCACATTTTCACTCGGGACCTCTGCCGTGGTCAGGGTATGCGATTGCTGGCCACCGCTGGCCCCCAGGGTGGCGCTGCCAGTGATGCCTCCTGTATTACCCGAGCCTAGACGATTGGCCGCCGAGCCTCCCATCGCATCAGCGCCGAAGGCCGCCCGGCCCCTCAAGTCCGGGATGCCGAAGCTCCCGGCCCCGGAGCCATAGGTGGTGCCGATGGCGGCGTAAAGGGCGGCGTAGGTCGAGGTGCTGACCTGCTGGCCGTAGCACAGGAGCCAGCCACTCGGGGCAGTCGAGCCGGCAAAGGGCACGATGGCCCCAGGCGGAATGGCCGAGGTCGGCAGGTTGGTTAACTGGCTGCCGTCCACCGCGGGGAGTTTGGCGCTGGAATCGAGCTGCAAAAGATCATTAGCAGAAGTCCCAACGCCATAAGACCCCGATCCCCAGCCTCCCGAGCCAAGGCTAGTCGGAACGCCGACCGGTGGGTAGGTAATGCCCGCAGGCAGGGCATGAAGGGCCAGATCGCCGCCAAGATATGAGCCGGATCCCCCTGTAGGTAGCGCCGTCTGCAGCCCAAGGTTGGCGCTCCCCAGCGCACCTATCGTTATCCATCCACTATTGGCCGCATTTCTTTGTTTGAGAAGATTATTGGTGGTGTCGGCCCACAACATATAAGCCTCGGTGGTGCCGGGCGCCGAAGGTCCGGAGTTGACGGTGTTCAGCGTGTCGATGGCGTTGTTGAAGCCGGCTCGCACCGCAGCCCCGGTGCCATCTGGGACGATCAGCGAGTTTTGTGAGGCAAAAGTCATTAGCGCCCCGTAGAGAACGAAGATGGAAATCAGAAGAAGCCAGCAAAATCTTTTCATGGTCAAACCCTCCTCAGTATCCATTTGCAACATAACTGATGTTGCGGGTCACACCGACCCCGCTATTCTGTACCTCTATGGTCCCCCCGCTGGCCCCGATGGCCACCGGGAAGGTAACTACATCCCCGGCCTGGGCGTTCAATATCAAGACCGTGATGGCCGGAGTGACCTGGAAAGCCGGGGTGAAGGTGACGGCCAGCCCGGTTGCCGGGCAAGAGACGCTGGCTACCTGAATGATCCGGTCCGGCATCTCCACCGACCAAGCGAAGTCGGTAACCACCGGGCTTAGGGTCGCGTTCCCCTGTGTGGCCTGAAAGAGCGCCAGGCGGAAGTTGACCTTGCGGAATACATAGCTCCCGGGGATAAAGCTCTGCCAGGGGCCCCAAGTGCTGCCATCCTGGGAGAACTGCACCTGGATCTGGGCGGTCTGGGCCAGCACCCCCCCGCCCTGGTCAAAGTCGGGGAGTGCGTCCACGTCCGGCACCTGGTCGAATTGCCCCCCCGCGCCCGCACCGTATTGATCCACGTCCGGGATGGCGTCTACGTCGGGGGCAGCGTCGAAAGAAGGCCCGGGGACCATGTTGTTAAAGGCCACTGAGCCACCGAGCACCGCGGCCTGGGCCGCGCCCAGATCAGGAATCTCGCCGGCCGGGATGGTGTAATAGCCGGAAGGCTGGCCGACCGCTAAAATCAATCCCACCGAGGAGACCACCTGGACGCCCGTGAGCGTCCCGGGCCAGGATTCCGTAGCCTCATCCCGGGTTACCAGGCTATTAAACGCCAGCGCCCCGCTAACCACGATCTCAGCCGGGACCGCCGAATAGGCCAGGGTGACGCCGCCGCTGGCGTAGTGGGCTGAGACCCAATAGGTGCCGGGCTGAGTTACCAGGAATTCCGGGTCGCTGACATATCCGAGGATTTGAGCGCTGGCCCAGGAAGCACCCAGGCGGATCTCGTAATTGATGCTGGAGTAGCGCGGGTCCTGGGCCGGGGTGATGGCGCTCCATTTAAGATATTGCTGGTTATTCTGGTAGAGTGCCACCAGGCCGCTAATGTCCGGAAGCGCCGAGGTGAGGGCGCTTCCCTGAATCTGGTAAGGGTAAGCCTCCACATCCAGCAGGCTCTGGCCACCGGCCCCCACGGTGTTGTAAGAAAGGAATTTAAGATAGATGGTCTGGCCGATCTGTCCGATGCCGAAAGGGAATTTGAAGATCGAATTATCCAACCGGGCGAACCGCTCCCCGGAAGTGTGGGCCGAGCCGCCGACTCCGCCGTAGCCGTAACAGTTGCGGCGCAAATAGCTGAGATCGTATTTAGAAGTGCTGACGAGCTGGGCGTCCCGGTAGGCGATGAGTTCGCCTCCCAGATAGCATAAAGTCGCCAGGGCGTCGGCCGCCGCCTGGGAGGCGGAAAGAAGCACGCCTCGGGACTCGCTCAGATCCACCGCCAGGGTGTCGGTGAGGTCGGGATCGGGGGAAGCGGGGAGCGGGTTAATAAGGGAGCCGGTGCGGGCCGGGTTGATAGTGCCGACTTTTCGATAAGTGGAACCATCCAGCGAGACATAGGCCTGGCAGCCGCCCCAATTGGGGCCACCGCTTACTGCGACCCAGAGCTCCAGACCATCGCTCAAACCCAAGGGGGGCTCGAAGATGATGGGCGCGTTACAGTTGCCCGGGGAGGCGTTGTAATTGACATATTGAGGTCTCCGGGCCGGGAATCGATAACGGGCTGCCTGGGCCGTGCCGATGGGCCACTCCAGAGCCTCGACCGAGGAGACCAGCTTATCATCCTCTGATACAGAGGTAACGCGCAGCGGCATGTGATCCAGCCCGAGACGCGGGCTAGTGAGGGTGATCCAATCGCCGGGCTCTAAAATGTTAGCAATGAGGCCGAGCTTGAACTGATAGGTGTTGCGGGCATAAAGGCAATATTGGAGGATATTGGTGGCCACCAACAGCGCCACATCGGGGTCGACGATCTGGTGCGCCTCAATCACGTCCAGCGGCCGTAGACCGTAGGCATCCTGGGCCGCCTGGTTATTGGCAGGGACGATGGATGTATTATAGTCTGTGAAGCGATCCATAAATTCCAGGCGCACCTGGTTATAGGCATCGGCCTGGGGGTTGCGGGTGATCTGGATTGGATCTTTGTCCTTGTCCTCGGCCAGCAGGTCGTCCTCATTTAGGTCCACCACCGGCCTCAGATCGGGGGTGAAGGTGACCCCGGTTTTGATGCCGGTGATGACCTGGTCACCCATCGGGAGGAATTTAAGAACGTCCTCGGACCAAAGCACCTGGGAGTTGACCAGTTTCAGGATGTCGGCGACCTGCTCCCGGGCCTCTTTCTGTTCGCTGAACAATGGACTCATCAGGAAATCATTGGCCAGGCAGTAGTCGGAAAACTGGCTCATATCCCCGATCTTGGCTGGGTCGAAGCCAGCCCCATAGTAAGGGTTGCAGAGCAGGTCGGGAAGGAAATCAGCCGGGTTGGAATCGAGCAAAATATTATAGGAGTAATCGATCAGGATAGTGGCGCCTGAATCCCAGCCCGAGAAGGTGTAAAAGCCGCCAACTACATTGTATTTACCGGCCGCGTCGGGGGTGCCGGAAACCGGCGTCAGGGGGCCTGCGCCCTCGTAAGCGACGCCGTTATCTTTCGTCCATTGGCTGCCGCTGGGAGATACGGTGGCGCCAGCAGGGGTGTTCACCTCATATTTAATGATCAGATCGCCATAGTTGACGCTTCGGTCCAGGGGCGAGAACCAATAGGTGCCCCCCAGGGTGCTCCCGGCATATTCAATATCGCTGCCCTGAAAGGATGCCGGAGTGCTCACGGTATAGCAGCCCTGCGGGACCACAGGCGGGTAAATGGGGTTGGGCTGCGAATAGGGGATCGGTGTCAGGGGCACACCGGCCAGGGTGACCCCGGCGTCTCCGGCCCAAAGATCATCGTTGACGACGGTGATGGGGTTGTCGTCGGGCAAGGTGTATTCCTCGGTGCAGGTGCCGAGGCATTGGGCCGCGACCTGGTAGGTGGCCGGGGCGTAGGTAAAGGAGAAGACTACGGTGCCCGAGTCGGTAGGACAGAAGGTGAAAGTGGCGCCGGGGATTAATGTAGGATCGCCATAAACCCAATAATGTCCGGCAGGCGGCGAGCCATAATACTGCCAGGGATCCTGAATTAATGGAGTTCCGGGCTCCAGCTCAAATCCGCTGGGGATCAGGGTAAGGACCAGGGGAGTGAGAACTATGTTGCCTTCGGGCAAAGGCATCCCATAGCCGAGGGTCTGGTTAAGCACGGGGTCAGTGTCGCCGGGCGGCAAGTTCATGGAGGTACTGGAGGTCTGGGGCGGCGGCAGGCTGATGGATTCGCCGGCCACGGACTTGGGCTGAATATAAGGGAGCGGCCCATAGCCCTCATAGCTAAAATTGGGCGTGGAGTTGTTGCTGCCCAGATCAACAGGATACTGCGTCCCCATGTAGGCCGTGCCAAAATAGCTGAGGGCCTGGAGCGGGATCATCCCAGCGGCGCCGGCACCGGGCGGCTGGGGACGGCCACCCGGTGCCAAATCATAGGCACTGAACTGGTAGCCCCTGCCTTTATCTTGCCAGAGGCGCCCGATGGCG
>Ga0187881_10001990_pt1 | contig 20214 bp, 17 predicted proteins | sample June2016WEW_19_1_2_FD_133017 | JGI IMG/M metagenome (GOLD analysis project Ga0187881, IMG submission 133017) | Peatland microbial communities from SPRUCE experiment site at the Marcell Experimental Forest, Minnesota, USA - June2016WEW_19_100 | ecosystem: Environmental > Terrestrial > Soil >...
GAAACGTGCCGCCGGAGGAATACGCGACATTGAAAGGAGCCGCCGAAGCCGCAAAAACACGGTTCGAGCAGGCTAACAACAATGACTCACAAAATATTTTTCTAACCTAAAAAATGGACCAAATCAGGGGGCAGGCTCAGGGCTTGAAAATCTCACTCTTGAGGTGGTACATTGAGCGGGGGCGGGTCAACGGGACGAGACATTAGCGGCGGGGCCAGACGAAGGCCTGAGGTGTGCCTCGGCTAGAGTTGTCCGGCCTGTCCACTCTTGGCACAGGGAGGAAGTCTGCCTGCCAATCTGACTTCATAATAATTGCACCGTGCTATAGGCTAATCTAAGAACAGCAAAATAGGAGGAGAAAATGAAAAAGTATCTTTGCGCCGTTCCATTGGTCCTTTTGCTCTGTTTCTCTTTCGCTTGCCAAGACAAGGCGGATACGGCGGAGCTCGAGAAGTTCAAGGCTCAAGCGGCAGTCGAGCGGCAGAATGAGGCCCTTGTTACGAGAGCATTTGACGAACGGAACAAGAAAAACGCTGATGTTTATCAAGAATTGTATGCCCCTGATTACGCTTGGCATTTCCCGTCGAACAATCCAAAAGCCATGACTCGGGAAGAACAGTCAGGATTCGTCAAACTGCTTTGGGCCGCATCCCCCGACTTCCGTTGGGATATCGAAGAAATGGTCGCTCATGGGGACAGAGTCATAGCCAGGTTCGTCGCAAGAGGCACACACACGGGTGAATACCAAGGCGTCCGCCCGACGGGTAACAGGTTTGAGGCTAGCGGAATTTGGATGGCCCGCATCAAGAACGGAAAAATCGTTGACGCCAGGGAAGATCTTGACTTGCTGGGAATGATGCAACAGCTCGGCATGGAGCTCAAGCCGATAGAGGCAAAGAAGAAATAAGGTCTGGCGTATTATCTAGAATCCTGCATTTTTGGCGGTATTGCCCATGCCGTGTCCGCATGGCTGAAGCCGGAGCCCGACCGCCACGTTTGACTTCCCGCCCATCCCTCTGTTAATCTGAGACCAAGCTAGAGAAGGGGAGCTCGCTTGGCCATCAAGTGCCCGACCTGTCATTCCGACAATCCTGATACCCTGAAATTCTGCGGGGAGTGCGGCACCCAGCTCCCTCCGCCCCAGAACCATCCTCCGGTCATGACAGAAACGCTTCAAACACCCATCCACGAGCTCACCACAAGCTCGACCTTCGCCGGCCCAAGGCCCTAATCAAGGACTATAAAATACGCAGAGTGGAGCCCTTTTTATCTCTTTTCATAAGGCGGCTGTTTGGGATTGACCGGAGGATTCTTTTCTAAGGCTTTCATCACTTCTTGGATTGCCCGTTCAAGCTGCGGGTCGATGCCCTTGGCCAGCTGGGCGGGATCGTCGATGACTTCAATATCGGGATCGACGCCGTGACCTTCTTTGAACCACTTCCCGTCGGGATCGTACATCCTAAAGGTCGGAACCGTGACCATGCCGCCGTCGATGAGACCCGGCGAACCGCTCAACCCGATCAACCCGCCCCACGTTCGGGTTCCTACAAGCGGGCCCAGTTTCGCTTTCCGGAAATAGTCCGGAAAGGCATCGCCTCCCGAACCGCTCCAGCCGTTGATCAGCATGACTTTGGGGCCGAAGTTGGCGAAGGGAGGCCATTGCCAGTTCAAGCCATCCCGCACGGCCCAGAAGGCTAGCGGCTTGCGGTCGAGCAATTCAATGAAGCGATCGGGAATCTGCCCGCCGTCGTTGAAGCGCTCGTCGATGATCAGGCCAGCTTTTTTGTATTGGGCGGCGAATTGCCGGAAGAGTTCGTTTTGGCCATCGATACCGGTGCTGGGAACATAGATATATCCTATCTGGCCTTTTGTTGCTTCCTCAACGCGTTTTCTGTTGGATTCGATCCAGGCCAGGTTTCGCAGGCGGGTTTCGTCGGCCAGCGTCGTAACGATAATCTTCCAGGCGCCATCAAGACTAGGCTTGCTGTTGATCGTCAATTCCACGGTCTTGTCGGCGAGACCTTCGAACGCCGACCACGGATCCTCGGTGATATTTAGGGGGATGCCGTTTACGGCGAGAATGTAGTCCCCATTCTTGACCTTCAAGGCGGACATTTGTAGGGACGAGCGAACCTCCGAATCCCAGGGAGCGCCGGTGATGATCTTGGCGATTCTATAGGTGCCGTCGGCGATCTCCCAATCGATGCCAAGGTAGCCGACGTTTCTGGTCGGCGCCTCGTTGGTGTCGCCGCCGCCGCGGTAGGTGTGCGAGGCGCTCAACTCGGCGATGAGCTCCCCGATCACAAAATTGACGTCCGATCGAGTCACGCAACTCTCAATCAATTTCCCATAGCGGGCGCGCAAGCCCTTCCAATCCACGCCGTGCATGTTGGGGTCGTAGAAGAAATCGCGCTCCAATCTCCAGACTTCGTTGAAGATCTGCGTCCACTCGGCCCGGGGCTCGATCGTCATTTCGAGCTGAGCCGTCGGCATCAACTTCTCCATCTTTTGACCCGGCGCGATGTCGACGACAGCGAAATTCCCGCCCTTGCCGACGAGGATCTTCTTGCCGTCGGCGCTCACCATGAAGACGTCCGAGTCGTCGATGATCGTTTTTTCTTCCCGGCTTTCGAGGTCATAATAAACCACGGCCCTGTTTTTATTAGCCGCTCCCGTGTTGGGCATCCTATGAAATATGAGTTTTCCGGAGACGGCGGCGATGTCCCCATAGTTGCCGGGAGACGGCGGCAGGATGACCAGCCTGTTTTCAAAATTCTCCAGGCTGATTTTGACTTCTTTGGGTTTTTCTTTATCCTTGACCTCCTCTTTGCTCGGCTCTTTTTCTGCCTTTTTCTCGTTCTGTTTCGCCGCGGGCTCCTCTTTCTTGAGCTCGTCCTTTTTGACGGCGGCAACGTCATTCTTGGGCGCGAGAGGAGACACCACATCCTCGGTCAGGGGGACGGCGGCGATATTCGTCGAATTGGCATAGATGAAGGTATTGTCGGCATCGCCGTAAAGAGGATTGAATGTCCGATTAGTATAGAAATAAAGATATTTCCCGTCGGGGTCGAATGTCGGATTGTTATCTCCATAATATCCTGAGGTGACCTGGTGGGCTTGGTTCTCTTTCACGTCGTATAGAAATATGGCCGGCCGCCGCGTCTCCAGGTCTCGCGAATAGGCCATCCACCGGCTATCGGACGACCAACTCACCCGGAATGACTGGAGGTTGCCTTGATAGAAGTAATGCGCCCTATCGACCTTCACGGTCGTATTTTTGTCCAAGTCATAGATGAAGATCTCCATCGCCTTGTCGATAAAGGCGATCATCTTGCTGTTCGGGGACCAGAACGGCTGATATCTATAACCCGGTCCATAGGAGGTCAGCGTCTTTTCTTGGCCGGGTTTTTCCATGTCCCTGATCGTCAATTCATACTCGCCCGATCGATCGCTCCAATAGGCCACATACTTGCCATCGGGCGACCAGGCGGGATATCGCTCGGCGACACCGGGGCTCTTGGTCAGGTTATAGATAGGTCCGTCGACGGCCGGAACGGAAAATATTTCGCCGCGGGCTTCGACGACGGCACGCTTGCCGTCAGGAGAGAGCCAGCCGCCCTGGATCAAGCTCGACACCTTGGCCACTTTCGGCATCAAGGTGATCTCATCCGTCACCAATTTCACCTGGACCGCACGATATTTCTCATCGGCCAGGCTCAACAGGTACAGCAGCCCGCCGTTTTCGAAAACAATATCCGCGGGCCCGATGGAAGGAAAGTGGATGTCGAAATCTGTGAACTTCGTGATCTGCCTGTTCTCTTTCGTATCGAGATCATAAGACCAGATGTTGGCCCTCATTTCCGGCCCGCGGTCGGACAGATAATAGATTTTATTCCCGGACCACATGGGGAATTCATCGTTGGTATCGCTGCGGGAGATATTCTCGGCGGTTATTTTATCGAGATCGAAGATCCAGATGTTGGCATGCCAGCCACCGCGATACCGTTTCCATGTTCGGAAAGCCTGGCTGATCGGCGTATAAGCGATCTTTTTCCCATCGGGAGAAAGGGAAGCCATTTCGCCGTAGGGAACGGGCAGCTTCTCGGGCAATCCCCCGGTCTTGCCGACTTTATAGAATTGATTGAATCTCTGCTTTCCGCTATTCATGGAAGAAACGAACAGGAGGTTTTTTCCATCGGGATACCAATCGATCAATCGGTCGATCATCCCATGGTGGGTCACTCTCTTCGGGATGCCACCCAGCGAAGGCATGACATAAACGTCGAAGTTGCCATGATAGATTCCATTGAACGCAATCTCGGAACCGTCGGGAGAAAATTTAGCAAAGAGTTCCTCTCCTTCCGGAGAACTGAGTTTCAGCGCCGTGCCGCCCTCCTTTGGCACAATCCACAGGTCTCCGCCGTAGGAAAACACGATGTGCGTCTTGGATACATCCGGATTCTGCATCATTCGCGCATCGACCTGGGCCTGAAGGGAAACAAGAAGAGACAGGATCATAGCAACCAGAGAACAAATGTTTTTCATGATTCACCACCCCCGCGATCTTATACCCGACCCAAAACCGCTGTCAAGGGAATGAACCGGATTTCGGGCCCATTTTTAGAGTAGAATAGGTAACATGATGATGTAATGCACCTCCCCCTTGGAACCTTTCCTTTGAGGAGGTGCACAAATAAATTACGTCGGTATTGGCCATCGTAACCTGCCCCCCCCCCACCTTAGATTGTTGCAGGAATTAGGCGGATTCATGACCCTCGCATATGCTTTTTTTATAACGCGGATTAACGAGGGGGTAACGTCCGATATAACTCCTTATTTGGGGGATATGGGTCTATCTTTGTTCTTGGGCTATGTAGAAGAGTGCATATCAAGAGAAAAGAAACATCAGTACGTCTAGTCCATGATGGTTAAGCTTTATTGTCTGATATCCTGTTCCCGTTTCTGTACTCTGGGTGGTCATATTGCCTGAGGGGTTAGGAGGAGAACCTTAACCCGGTGAAGGTTCGGCCGCTCTTTATTTTGCCGGACCCAGATACTTGTCCAGGAAATCGAGCTCGTCCTTTATGACTTCATTCTTCAACCATACGGAGTGGCTCGTTTCATAGAACTTGAGAAACTTATCTTTCTCTGGAGTGCCGAACATTTGGAAGAGGGGTTTTATTGACGTCTCCACAGGATACGTAAGATCATACTTCCCATTCAGCATCAGGATGGGGATCTTAATCCGAGGCGCGAAATTGACCTGGCTAAACTCCGGATGCATACCGCGGGTGTACCCTCCACTCAATAGTACGGCGGCCTTGATGCGGCCTTCGATTGCCGGAATGATACCGCCTCCGGAGGCGCCCATGCTCAAGCCGTGATAGCATAACTTTCGGGTATCGATGTCGGAACGGGTTTCCAGATAATCAATCGTCCTCCTGAAGTCCTTGACGCGGAAAATTCTCTGCTCGAGCCACGTTATCCTTTGCCGTTTCTCCGGAGAAAGCCGCCGTTCAAAGTAGCCGTACATGATTGGAAAAACGAACGCTCGGCCGCTTTTTGTCATGCAGTCGACAAAGTCTCGCGACGGGTAATCAATGAAGCGGGAGAGTTCATAGGCCGAAGCTCCAGGAACATGAATAGCTGCCTGGAAAGGCGGAGTGCCAGTCCTTGGGAAGAATAGATAGACCGTGACCCGTTCATCGCCGTAGGCGGCGTCGAAGGACACCTTCTCCATCCGCGTATATTTGGTCAGGTCCTCCCGGCTCTCGACCTTGGAGTTCAAAGGCGACTTGTTGTAGTCGTAGAGTTTTTTGTAGATCGCGAAAACCTCATCCGAACAAGGCTTCAAGTTGCCGAGCTGCGGAGGGGGGAGGGGGGAGACGGACTTGGCCGCCTCCTTCGAGGAGTCATCCTCGGTGATGAGCTTCATGCATCGGAAACCGAAATTCGCTTCCCTGGAAAACGGATCGTAACGGTCGCCGTCCGCCACTACGTAGTTGTCTTCATTCCAGCCGCCGCCGAGGATTAGTCTCTGGCCTTCCCGGACCTCGTTGAAACACCACTCCTTGACATTCCCCGCCATGTCATAAATTCCCCTCGGGCTTATTCCCTGATACGTCCCGACGGCCGCCGGCCCCTTCCCGGCGAAGTTGCTCCGGGCCAAAACGAAACCCATATAATCGGCATTTCCCATGTCATTATCCAAGGGGTCGACAATAGCCAAGTTCCAATGGTAGATCGTGGGCAAGCTTTTTCCGGCGAAGGCGGCGTAGGCCGCCGCCTCGAACCAGCTGACACCGCTCACGGGAAAATCGTCCTGGCCCTCCGGATAGTCGCCGAGTTCCCAAATCGCGGGTCCGCGTCGCCCGGTCTTGTCTACGAATATTTTCATGGCGGCATCCCATGATAATCTGCGTCCGTCCTTGATGAACGCCTGTGTCCAATATTCAGGCTTTTTGTAACCCCCGGCTTCAATGAACTCCTTGTATTTTTTATTGGTCAGTTCGTACTTATCGAGAAGATAGTCGGAAATTTCGAGCTCCGGCAGGGCTCCTGTGTCAACTTCCTCGAGCGTGGGTCTGAACCGGCCGCCTTGAATGCGGACCATTTCCCGAGGGAGAGTTCCAGTTTTATCCAGCTTGACCATCACCTCTCCGGGGAACGTCAGGTTTGAGATAGTCTTCGCGGATTGGACAAGTACCGTGCCTTCGACAGGCTCGTAACCCGACAGGCTGGCCTTCCAACGCTGGAATCCCCCCGGGGCATTGACTTTATTCAGCGGCGACCGGCCGATCTTTTGCCATACGGCGTTCGCGTCCATATAATCCTTGATAAAAACATCAGCTCCGGGTGGGTCCGTTTTGAAGGAGAGGGGCCCGGCGACCTGAGCCGCAAGTTCCTGATGGCGGGGGTCACCGGCGATATATTTTCCGGCTTCCTGCGCCAGCCTGTAGGCCGCCGAATAGTCGGACGTGCTGATATACTTTTCGATCCGTGGCAGCGCCACTTCACGGGCCCATCTGACTTGGGCATTGCGGTGGATGAGGGAGTATGTGAGAAAGCCAAGGCTAACCAATACAGCCACGGCAGGCCCAAAATAGGCCGGACGCTTCATCCGGAGGCCCAATGACCTCAAGTTGAAGAAGCCCGCTTCCTCAGCCCGACACTTATCCAGATACCTCCTCAGGTCCCTGCCCATCTCGGCGGCAGTCGCATATCGGTCTTCCCGTTTCTTTCTCAGCGCCCGCTCGATGATTTTCTGTATGTCAATCGGAATCTCGGGCTTCAGCTGTCTGACCGGCTGCGGCTCAACAGACATGATCGAATGAAGGATGATGGATTCGCGATCCCCCCGGAACGGGAGCTGTCCCGTCAACATCTCGTAGAGCACAACGCCGAAGGACCATAGGTCCGTGCGATGATCCAGATCTTCTCCTCGCGCCTGCTCCGGCGACATGTAGGCGATCGTCCCTATCGTCCGGGCTTCCTTGGTCAGCTGGACCTCTCCCGAAACTTTCGCAAGTCCGAAGTCCATGATCTTGGCCTGGCCGCCCTCCGTGATCATAATGTTGCCGCTCTTGATGTCCCGGTGGACAATCCCTTTTTGATGGGCCGCCGCCAGGCCTTCGGCGATTTGCACAGCCAAATCGACCGCCTGCCGAGGTCCCAAAGCCCCTTTGGCGATCTTTTCTCTCAAATTGAGGCCTTGGATATAGGCCATGGCGATATAGGGCATCGCCTCGGCCTCCTCGGCTTCATAAACCGTGCATATGTTGGGGTGATCCAGGACGGCCGCGGCTTGCGCCTCTCGCAAGAACCGATCCTCGGCTTCGGGATATGAAGCCAATTCCTGAGGCAAAAACTTGAGGGCCACCGTCCGTTTGAGCTTGATATCCTCGGCCTTGTAGACTATCCCCATCCCACCCCGGCCGATCTCTTCGTCGATTTTATATTTGCCTGCGAAAACGCTCCCTTTAGCAAGGATCTTCGTGGGCGTCCCAACGGTCAATGTCTGCGTGAAAAGCACTTCCCCGGATAGCCTCGAACCACACTTTGGGCAATAATTTGTGTCAGGAGGACTCTCAAAAAGACACTTCGGACATTTCATAGTTGAGCTCCCAATCCCTCCGCTGGGCTAAGCATACCAGCAGCCATTGAGAATAGTCAACAAACCAAGATTCCTGAGATAGACCGGCCGTTCCAAAGAGGTTTGTAGCGTCTTGCGGATGGATTAGCTGCCGAAGCATCGGCAAACCAATCCCCCGTGTCACAGCCATGTCACAAAAAATGCGTAAACGCGCTTAATTCTGACTAAAGGTGCTTAAAGGAAAATAAAGCATTTTCCCCTGGAAATCGGGTTTTCCCCATATGTCCAGGAGGGTAAAGCGTTGGACTCCGGATCCACAGTCCTGTTATCACCTGACCCCTGGGGAATAAGATAACCGCCGACGAATAAAAGAGTTATGCGGTCTCAGAGGGAGCCTTCTAAAAGGGCGGCCTTTCCGTATTCCTTTCCAGATTTCCGCCTATATTTTCGGTTTTATATCGTCGCTTCCCCTTATTGCGGCTTATTCTGGATCTTTGGGGAAGCGAGACTCATCTACTTCCCCGGGCTCTTGACTCCCTTACCCTCATAGGCGGTCCACCAGGTGCCATCCTTATCGTCTTCCTACTTCACGGAAACGGACTTTCCGTCAGGGCCGAAGGTCCAGGTAAACCGCCATTGCTTTGTTCGACCATCCGGATAATACGTCGTCCCGTTTTCGACGCAGGTTCTCTCGTTAATAAAGGTCAGCGAAGAGATTTCCCACCGTCCACTGTCACCATAGACGTGTGAGATACATGCCTTTTTTGGGGGGTCGTATCCCATCAGCTCTAAGAACTCTTCAACGGTGCCTTTGAACTTCTCCCGGTGGTGGACTTCCAGAAAAAAGCCTCCGAGGATTCGTTGACCCGTGTAGCTCCATTCGCTCTTATAGACAGGCCCTGATGGCGTGTCTCTTGCTTCTCCAAGAAGAAGCCAGCTCCCGGTCCAGGCATCCAACACTCTGTATTCGGGACTTGGCTGAGCTGATTTGGTTTGTGCACGGGCAGTGACTCCCGAGACCAAGACGAGCAATGATATTGCAGTCACGATTCGTTTCATGTCCCCTCCAACTATGCAAGGATTAGCCAAAATATAGCATGGCGCTAAGCTTCGGCATGTCTGATAAACTTGGCTTTATCGAACATGGCTCAATATTCATGCCGCTGGCAGAAAAGGCCGAAGAAAGCAAGTGGTACGTCGTTAAACCTTCCCTCGCTCATCTAAACATAAAGATTCTCTTAGATGCCACCGTAGAACAACCCAAACGCTCGGGACAATATCAATGCCATTAGCAATGCACCCAATCCCGCAACCATGACATGCTCCGTCTGGCGTAACTTGAAGGTTCCGACACGGCACACGAGTAAGTAGCCCATAATGAGGTTGAAGGCGCCCCACAGCACGTTCACCGTTGCAGAAGACAGCCCTTGGCCCGGCGGGGAAGCAAATGGGCTTTGAAATGGATGCCCCATAACCCCGTTTACAAAATGTGGGATAGCATTGGCGAGAAAGGCACCGCCAAAAAAGTAAGAAAGGTAATGATGCCAGCGCATTTATTTTATTCCTCCTTTTTACGTTCAATTTTGACCGGCCTAAATACTTGTACCACATGTTAAGTTAAAGTTCAGAAATTTTGTTCATTACTGATTGAAATGTTGTGTGAATTGGTAAAATAAGAAAAACTACATTATAGGAAGAAGTGATTTATAGGAATTTGCTTTTCACGCACGGCATGAAAGCGCTGGCCTCAGGCTCGAAATCTCCCCGCCCCATCACGAAATGAGGATATCCCGGCCTTAGCCAAGAGTCAAGGGCCTGACCTGCTCCCCAATCAGAGTATCGCCTCTGGAGTGAGGCGTTCAAGCCTCGAATGGCCCCCCGCGATAGGGGAGTCCGCCCGGAGGCATTTGAATCCCCAACACCGGATGCACAGTCCGATGCTCGCCTCATCCTCGTTCCTCTTGATTCACCATCCAAGAAGATAGCAGTTTACTGGGCAGTCTATACGGATAGATCTGGTCAGAATGAGCATACGTGGGGCAGAGTTGTAGGGCAACACAATAAAGACCATACTAATTGGTCTCAAAAAATTGAGCAGAGATTTTACAAACTTCTGCTCAAAATAACTCAGTCTAGCCTAAACGTGATCAAACCATCAAGATCGGTAAATGCAAGAAAAGCAAGCCGGATGCGGTCCAACAGGGGAGAAGTCGTCGGTGCGGAATTCCGCCGGGATCGTTTTCGAAGTCCGGAAGGCCCACCGGGACCTTGACCCTCCCATTGTCGTTTATGTCGACGGCAGCGGAGGAACCGAGGGAGTTTAGAATACTACAATCCGAATTTCTTCTTTAATTCCTTTTCTATTTCGGCCGCCGCCTTTCTGTCGAGGTCCTTGCCATCTGCCGGAGTTTTCGCTCGGCCTCCGGAGTGACGCGTCTTCCCGGTTATGATATAGCTAGAGGGCTGAACGGACGCACCGTGAGCGCGGCAATTGTTCCGGACGTTATTATCATCCGACACCACGATGATGTCGGATGTCCTCCCTTGATAATCCCTGACGAATCGAATGATCTCGTCGTCGCCACCATGGGAGGTCCGGGAGAAGATGCATCGGATCCCGGATAGGCGCTGATCGCGGCCTCCCGCGAATTGAAGGTCGCCGTCAAAAACGATCACGCAGTCCAACGCTGGGTGATCTTGGCCCCACCTGGAAATCTGAAGAGCGAGTTTGATTCTCGCACTTTCCAATCCTCCGTCAAGGCTTGGCTTTAATTCCGGGATACGGTTGATGACATTATAACCGTCGATGAGAATGATATGTCGAGGGGACATGGAAGTTAGCTTCTGCCGCCGGAACGTGCCGTACGAATTAAAGTATACCACGGCAGGGTTGAAAATCCCGTTCCAGGGATGGTACATTAAGCGGGGTCAGGTCACTCACAGTCCACTAATGGAAGGGAGAGTTTCCATGAAGATTTCGAGTTCGCATCGTTTTGCGGTCTGCGTGTCTTTTCTATTGCTTGGCTCTGTGGCTCTTGCAGGTCCACCGGCGGTCAATTATCACTTGATTAAGAAAGTTCCTCTCAGCGCAGCACCGGGTGGGAAGGAGTATTTTGACTATATTACGATTGACCCTGCAATGCGCCGTCTCTACCTCTCGCACGGTACAGAGATTAAGGTGGTCGATGCCGATAATTATGCCGTGGTAGGCACCATCTCTGGCTTAGAACGCTGCCACGGGATCGCCTTAGTCAAGGATCTTGGCAAGGGATTTATCACTGACGGTGACCCTGGCAAGGTGGTCATTTTCGATATCGCGACTTTAAGAGTTACTGGTGCGGTCAAAGCCGAACCCGATGCAGACTGTATTGTTTACGATCCGGCGTCGAAGCTCATATTTTCGTTCAACGGAGACTCTAAAGATACGACGGTTATCGATCCCGCCAAGGGAACCGTGGTGAAGACCATCCCCCTGGGCGGCGGTCCAGAGTACGCCGTTGCCGATGGCAAGGGAGTGGTTTACAGCAACAACGAAGAAACAAACGAGGTGGTAACGATCGATTCTGAAGCACTCACGATCAAAGCACGGTGGCCCGTCGCGCCGGCTGGAGCACTTACAGCGATGGCAATGGACAGGGCGCACCGGCGGCTGTTCTCTGCAGGCCGCAACCCCAAGTTCCTCGTGGTCATGAATGCCGACAACGGCAAAGTCATCCAATCATTCCCGATCAGCGGCGGTGTTGATGCCATTGTCTTTGAGCCGGAGGCCGGGCTCATTTTTGCTTCGACGCGTGATGGCATGATCCACATCTTCCACGAAGACTCGCCCGACAAGTACAGTGAGTCCCAGACGGTTAAGACCGAGTTCGGGGCCAAAACGATGGCGCTCGATCCCAAGACCCACAATCTCTTCCTAACCACATCGGATTTCGGTTCGCCTCCGGACGCTACCCCGGAGCGCCCCCACCCGAATCCGGCCGCGATTCCGGGAACGTTCCGCCTGCTAGTTTACGGACGCTGAGAGGTCAGCGGAACGTTGAATTGCGAGGGGTTATCAAAATAGTTCCGGACGGGGGTGGATGAAACGTCGTTCGAGCGTCGCGGGGTGCTTGGCGAGGGACACCGGTGACGTCTACGGCCATTTTTGATCCTAGAAGCCTGCGGAGGGTCACATCTAAGTGTACTTCGTGCCCAGTGCTTGGGAAAGCGCAGAAAACGCGCTGGAGGACGCGAGTTACTATTGTATCCAACGAATCTTATCTGATTCCGGCTCCTCGAAGTTTGATATAAATGTAACAGCCAATGCCGAAGAGGGCCCAGTCGATGTAGGATACGAGAGATGCGGCTGAACGACGCCATACAACGGGTAAGAAGAACAAGCAGACCATCGTCGTCACGATGAAGACACGGCCTTCAATGGACTCCGCTTCAATAAAGGCCCATATGCCAAATATTGATCCTGTACCAACACCGATGGCTCCGAACTGACGTCGGCCGCGGCAGGATTTGACTCGGCGTTCGATGCGATTTATCCTTAAGCCCGTCAAAGAGGGAAAAGGCCATGATCTGCCGGAGATGCCATACTGACAATCCTGACTCCGCCCATTACTGCGCGAAGTGCGGGACTCACCTGGCAAGGAAACCGGCCGCGTCCAGGAGGACGCCTCCCTGGTACATTATCCTCGGCTGCGCCCTGGGACTCCTTGCCGCCGGTTTTTTTATCTCGAGGGCCGTCTTTAAAAAGCATCGGACGGAAGGAAAGAGGAGCGCCCAGCCCCCATCCGAGACGTCCCCCCAGGTATCCATTCCGGAACGTAAGGACGCTGGCCCGGCCGCCGGATACGTTGCCATGGAAGCGGCTGACGGCCGCGAGAGTTCGCGATGGACTGCCGCGGTGCTTGACGGTGCCTGGGTCGCCCTGCCGGCGGCGGCCTTGCTGAGCGGCGGAAAACCGACATTCTTCGGCGGGAAGGCGGAACCCGTTCCCCTAGAGTGGGCCGTCTGGGCGGATAGGGAGCCGGTGGTTCTCTGCCGACTGGACACCGAAATAAGCGCGACGACCCCCCGGCTTTCCTCCTGGCGGCCGAATGTTCCGCTCCTATGGCGGTCCCTTGAGCAGGACCGTTCCTCGCTTGTCCTGGGCCAAGTTTCCCTCGGCAGGAACGGCTCCTTCCTTTATTTCCCTCTGCCTGAAGAAATCCGCAGGGCGGGCCTTTTCATGCAGGAGGACAGCGTTGTCGGCTGGGCGTTCGGCTCGGCGGCGGAAAGAGGGTACCTATGGGGCGGCGCAAGGGAGATCGACCTGGCCCCGAGAATCAGGGTGAGCGAGCTCTTCGGATCGGTTCTGTCCAACGGCCGCGAAGCTCGGTTCGCCCGGGTCCTAGCCATGGAAGACGCGGCTCCGGCCGTCGCGAAGCTGAAAGGTTTCGTCGAGGCGTTTCGTGCGAATCCCGTGTTTGACGCTGATGACATGCCGCCGCCGCTCCGGCCGCAGTCGGTCGTCGGCCAGATGCACGCCTTGGCGTCAGAGCTTATCCAGGGCGGGTCGGCGGCCGATGTCGTCCGTGTTCTCGATGACGCGGTCCTGATGGAGACCGAATCCTCGGCGCTCATCAAGGACGCTGTCCTCGCCCGGGCGAAAATGCGGGATTACGAGAGCGCCATTCAGGAGCTCGGCCGTCTGGAGAAAAAGCTATCCGACACGAGAAGCATCCATCCAGCCGAGCTCACGTCGTTTGAGGCCCAGCTTTACAAAGATTGGTTGAAAGAAATCATTGACCGTCACGGCTCGGGAGGCCTCGAAGCTTTTGAAAAGGCCAAGCTGGCCTGCCCTGATGATATCGAAATCCACCTGATGGGGGTTGAGATCGCGATCATGGAGAAAAACTGGGCTCGGGCCACGGAGTTCCTCCACATGCGCGAATTCCCGGCCATCCTGGCCGACCGGGTTAAGATGCTCGAGAACCTCATCCAGGAGGGCCAGAAGGACGAGGGGGTTGCCGTCATTCGCTTCGATCCGGGAACCGACCACATCCCCGTCCAGGCCTACATCAACGGAAAGTTTTTCCAGAAGTTCATCATCGACACGGGGGCGACGACGAGTTCAATCCCCTCGAGCGCCATCGACGCCCTAGGCCTCAAGATCGACGATTCCACGAAGGTCGTCGTCGTCGAGGGGATCGCCGGCCGAGGCCTGACCCACGAGATTATGCTGGATTCAGTCGAACTGGCGGGACTGCGCATCTATAATGTCAAGGCCTTCATCGCCGACCTAACCAGCTACGAGGATACCGGCCTTCTCGGGCAGAACTTCCTCAACAATTTCCAGCTAGACATCGACTACAAGAAAGGAATCCTGAGGATCAGGAAAAGGTAACTCCCGGCGGGCGCTCTTACTTCATCCCGCCGATCGCGCGGTCGACCGACCACAGCCCGCCCTCTCCGCGCGCCTCTGCTTGCCGTCCTCGGGCTGGGCCTTCTTGAGACCCCGTTGAACCCGACTCTTAAAATGGAATAACTTAGTTCCTGGGTCGTCTTTCCATATGAAAAGAGAATTTCAGGTGCTGTCAGAGAATGAGGCGCGACTCTTCGAGGAATTGATGACTTTCCGGGAAGATATCTTCAGGATTTGCCTCGGCTTCTCCCGAAATCCCGCGGACGCCGAAGACCTTGCTCAGGATGTTTATCTTAAGGCTTACGGGAATATCAAGACAGTTCATAGTCCATATGCAATCAAGGAGTGGCTTTTTCGAATCGCGCGAAACACCTGCCTTGACCATAAGAAAAGGACGCGTGTCGCTCAGCTTTTTGACCGGCTTTCGAACCGGTCGGCGGTGGTTGAGAATAATACGCCGGAGGCGAGAGCCGAGGTGAGTGAACGATTGGCAATCCTGAAAAATGCCGTCGAGCAGCTGCCGATAAAACAGCGGGAGGTCTTTATCCTCTGGGAATACGGTCGCCTCTCCTACGACGAACTGGCCCGGACAGTGGGCATCAAGACCGGTACGGTTATGTCCCGGCTAAACCGAGCCCGCAAGGCGGTCGCGAATTTCATGAACGAGGCCGGCCATGGAAAATGATTTAAAAGAGACTTGGGAAGACGAATTCCAGACGCTCATCCGGGAAGACCAGGACAGAGCCCTGGCCACCTTCCGGACCGAGAATTTCGAGGCCAGGGTCAGGGCGCGGATCGCGGACACCGCAGAGGAACCCCGGAGGCGCCCGTTTGCCCTGCCAAGCATTCCCGCCCGTGGCGTCGCCATGGCGCTCGTGATTGTCGCCGCCGTCGCGGCTGTCGCTATCGTATTCTGGCCAAGACGGCCGTCTCCATTGCTGACAGCCGGCGATGTCCGGGCGTTGTGGACGGCGCTTGATGGGTCGCCCGGCGTGAAGATTCTTTCCGCGCCCGGGACTTCGGAGGCGGCAAGGCCAGGGCGCCACTCGGAGCTTCCGAGTTCATTCGAACGAACCCTCAGCCTGCTCCGGGCTCAGAGACAGGCCCGAGGAAACGAGGCCGCTCCCGGTCTGGCCGAGAAACCCGTCCCGCACTTGAGCTTTCGTGACAAGGTCAGGATTCTTTATCGTGATAAGGTGATAGAGCGCGCACTTCTTTTGGCTATAGAGAAATCTAAGGAGGTCTAATTTGAAAAAGAAATGCTTTGTGGGGTTGATGCTGATCCTTCTGGCCGCGAGCCTGACGCCAGCGGAGAGCCCTTCTCCGGCGGAACGGAAGGGAGGATACGTCATTTTGGACACATATATCGCCGTGTTCCGAGAAATGGCCGCGAAAGGGTCCAATGGTATCCTGGAATCGAATCTCAACAACATCATGACTCAGGTGGTCAAGGCCAAAACCCAAGGCGAAATCGACGATATCTTCTACAGTCGGTTTGCTAGACTGATGGCTGTAACTAAGCTCGTGATCGTTCCCGATGCGGGACATATCCTGAAGCCCATCATTGAAAGAGAAACCCGGCGATTTGTTGAAGACATCTTGGGTGAAGAGGCGGCTGCGGCGCCAGAACTCGGCATAGGAACCCTAGCCGAATCTATAACTCAAGAACTCCTGAACCTACAAATCTATCTGGACACGAAAGACCAACGGAAGAAGATGATGGAGGAATTTTACAAGAAGTTCGACGACACGGCGAAAAAATAAGCTCCGTAGGGGGGGACTCGGAACTCAAATCCCCCCGTACACGACCCTCATCTCTGAAAAATGGCCCAGACATAACGTGAGTTTTCTGGCGAACCTTGCCTTGCGGGTCCGTTTTCGCTGAAGGGGGTCTGGGGGCGTTTTATTGGGACGTATTCCAGTCCGCGGCGACTCGGGCGTCGGGTTTTTCCCCGGCTATGAATTATGGGACTTCGCGGGACAGAGATATATAGAGGAATAAGAAATGCCGAGGAACTCCTATATTTATTTTAATAAAGCGAAATTGGCTTCTTTTTTCTTCCATCCGCCATTGACAAGCACCCATGTATGAACTTCTTCGTTTCGATAAGCACCCGGCTTTACTATCCCCAGCGTTTCCTCTTCCCTTGGGACCTTCTTTTCATCGATTCCAGCTTCATCGTATCGAGCAATAAGCTGCTCATTAATTCCTGGCTTGAGATGATAAACAATGACTTCCACCCTTATTTTATCGGCTTCCGGCTGAATCTTTTTGATTTCGATTATGCCGGAATAATAAACGGGCTCAGAACGTGGCTTAGTCCAGATCACCATTTTTGGGTCTTCCTTCACAATCTCTGTCTCGATTTTCTTCATCAAGCCAAAGATCTTTGCCAGTCGACGGTCTCGTTTGAATTTCTCGGGAAGCTCTTTCTCAGCAAGATATTTTGTTAGTTCAACCCTCTCCGCATAAGAACTAAACGCGATCACATAGTTGAGGTCGTCATAGAATTCAGAGATTTTCGAATACGGTTTCTTGGAACTTTCTTGTGGCTTTTGAACATGGGCCAAGATTAAAGAAGGATTGAATATTAGAGAACAAAGAAGAGTACACAGAAGCTTTTTCATTCTTGCCAGTCCCTCCCTCTTTCGTCTTCAATGCCAAATAACTTAGGTAGCAATGAAAACGTTTCAATTTAATCTAGGGACATGTGACCTGCCCCTCTCTTAAATCGAACTGGGAATGTAAAGAAAAGCCCCGCCTTTCAGCGGGGCTTGGGGTCCAGCAGGACCTAATGAGCTAGTCCTCCTTCCGCTCCGGCCTGGGATGGATGAAGCGCTTGTCGAAGGTCGCGGGGTGCTTGGCGGGGACGCGCTCGGCGTACTTGCTCTTGGGCCGCCGGCCGGCCTTCCAAAGGACGATGTAGACGAGGTCGCAGAACAGGCCCTTGTCAACCAAAATGCGAATTCGTTCGTATAAGAATATGGAAAGCAGGGAGGCAATCTGCATGAAACGAATTTGCTTCGTCGTGGCGATCCTGCTGGCTATCGTCTCCGCAGCCGTATTCATGATGGTCATCGGCCGCGTCCCGGCTAGCCTCCGAGCACAGCAGCCGGGAACCGCCCTCGGCGGCGTGTCACGTGACGAGCGATGGGCAAAGGTCAGTGAACTGATTTTGTCCGGACTGGGACAGAGGAATATTCCGTCCGTTTCTATCTCCGCCGCCCGCAAGGGCCGCGTGATCTGGGAGCAATCGTTCGGATGGGCAGATCGTGAGAAGCACATTAAGGCCTCCCCGAACACGGTCTACTCGCTGGCTTCGACGACGAAACCGATGATTGCAACGGGGCTCTTCGTCCTCGTGCGCGAGGGAAGAGTCGACCTCGACGCCCCGGTTGAGCGGTATATCGGCCCGGGTCAATTGACTGTCTACGAGGGACGAGCAAAGGACGTCACGGTCAAGCGGCTCCTCCATCACACGGCAGGATTGCCGCAGCATTTCAACTACTTCTACGCGGATGAACCCGACCGGCCGCGGCCGTTGGAGGAGACCGTCCGGCGCTTCGCCATCATCGTCCGGCCGCCCGGAGAGGAGTTCCGCTATGCGAATCTGGGGCTTGCCTTGATTGGGCATGTCATCGCCCGGGTCTCGGGGAGGCCTCTAGCCGAATTCATGAGGGAGGAGGTCTTCGAGCCTCTCGGCTTGAACGGCACGGTGTTCGATCCGGACCCAACCCACCTGGAGAACCTCGCGGTCGAGTACGACAATCGTGGGGGAATCGTTCCCTTCCATTGGTGCGATACGCCGGGAGCAGGACACGGTTATGCGAGCGTTCGCGATCTCATCCGCTTCGGGATGTTTCATCTCAAAGATCACTTGACGGACCAAAGGGCAATCCTCGACGACGGCACGATCGACCGGATGCAGACGGAGAAGGACGGCGCCGTGCATCCCGGCGGCAGGAGCGAGTCCTACGGATTGGGATGGTTCCTCGGGGAAACGACAAATGGTCGGCGGGCAATCTGGCACGAAGGAGGCTGGACAGGGGGCAGTGCCATGCTAAAGTTTCTGCCTTCCGAAGACATCGCGGTCGCCGTGTTGATGAACGTGTACGACACCGAGTTCGTCAACCGAGTGACCGAAGAAACGCTACGCGCCATGCTCCCGGACTATGGGAACCCGGAAAGCCGGACGGCCGATCGCGTCGCGGCGTCGGCGCCGCCTTCGTTCGACCTGCCGGCGGGAACATACTCAGGCGAGATCCGGACGTTCGAGCGAGCCATTCCTATCGTCCTGGACAAGACGGACAGCGGAGAACTACAGGTCCGTCTTGGTGACCCGGCATCGCCCGCGAGACCTGTGCACAGCCTGCCCGCCATCGTCCCCCGCGCACCGGGGCAGTTCCTGGGAGCGTTCGCAGGTCCCCTCGGCGACCAGGACGCCGCAAGGCTTCCTCATCGGATAGTTCTTGCCCTGAGAATTGTCCGCGATGAGCTCGTCGGGACCGCGTCTGCCATGACGCTGGGCGGACTGGGCATCGGGCCAGCTGACGATCAGCGGATGCACTTTATCCTTCCGTACCGTGTGTCTCTGAAGCGAACTGGCCTGCCCCCCTTAAGCCGAACTGAGAATATACATAAAAAAACCCCGCCTGACCAGCGGGGCTCGGGGTCTGGCGGTCCCGGCCGGCCCAGCCCTCCTTTCGCTCAGGTCTAGGGCGTATGAAGCGGCGGTCGAGGTTCACGGGGTGCTTGGCCGCGACGCGCTCGGCGTACTTGCTCTTGGGCAGGCTACGGTTCGGTCCAGACCATACAAACTAGGTTTGAACCCTTGCCAAGCGGCGTCAGCTAAATTATCATGGGAGACGGAATCCGTAGCTTAAGAAATCAGCACGCGAGTCCGAAACCGCCTGACGACGAACACCAGGAGTCACAGAAATGATCTTAAAAGAGCGGTCAAAATGATTCTAGCGAAGCCCGAAATTCTCAAACAGATCAAGAACGGTAGAATAAGAATAGAGCCCTATGACGAGAATGCCATTGGCCCTGCCTCAATTGATTTAACATTAGATAACAGCTTGCGGATTTTCAATACGAACCAGCACATCACGCAAGGAGATATAGACTACAGAACGCTGACTAAGCTTGTTGATATTATCGACGGCTACCTATTGAAGCCAGGCGAGCTGGTGCTGGGGATCACAAGAGAGAGGATTACTCTCCCTGAGGACTTGTGCGGGTGGCTGAACTCGCGCTCGAGATTCGCCCGAATTGGACTTATGAGTCATATCGCAGCTCCTTTTATAGCTCCGGGGATTTCAAACAAGCAGATTCTTGAAATATACAATGCCGGACGAAACAAAATAAGATTAACAACGGGAATGAAAATCTGCCACATTGTTCTTCAGGAATGCAAGGGCACAGCAAAATACACTGGGGCTTGGAAAGACCAAGAGCTGTAGGGCCCAGAGGGTACCTACTAATTCTATGTCCCTGCAAAATGGATCTCATCCCTGAAAAACGGTCCACCCATAATGTGAGTTCTCTGGCAAAATCTCAAGAAGGACGTTGGAGTCGGGACGGTTTAGTCCTCCTTCCGCTCCAGCCTGGGGTGGACGAAGCGGCGGTCGAGGGTCACAGGGTGCTTCGCGGCGACGCCATCTGGTGAGGTTAGGGTTTCCTGCCGGACGTGTTGGTTTCAACCCATGCGGCGAAGGCGTGCATATA
>Ga0187881_10001996_pt1 | contig 20156 bp, 18 predicted proteins | sample June2016WEW_19_1_2_FD_133017 | JGI IMG/M metagenome (GOLD analysis project Ga0187881, IMG submission 133017) | Peatland microbial communities from SPRUCE experiment site at the Marcell Experimental Forest, Minnesota, USA - June2016WEW_19_100 | ecosystem: Environmental > Terrestrial > Soil >...
AATGAACTCGATGAGGCGGGAAACAGAGAAGCTCAAGAAGAAGATTAAACAGGCCCCGAGAATCCGGAAGTTTCGAGGCAGGAGAGTGGTTCACTCCGTCGATTGGGAGTGGGCTGATTGGACAAAGCTGCCGGGCGAATTCATTCCGCTCATGATAAACCCTGGCAGCACACCCCCCGACTGGTACCAAGATTACCGCGCCCTAATGCAAGAACTACAGGACCCACTCTATGGGAGCGAGATATGCTGGATGAATTGCGCAATCCACCAAGCCCAATTCGCCAAGAAAGAAATTGACCGCTCCACCAAATACTGGGAGGAGGAAATAGGAAACCTCTCCAAAGAACTCAGGTCAAGCGTCGAGAGGAATGAAGCCTTCCAAGAAGTTGAATGGCGGGTGTATAATGAGCTGGGGGAAGCAAACAACCGAACATGTAAGATTGTAAACTACTTCAAATGCCCCTACGGAGAAGAACGCCGCAAACTAATCGAAAACGGCAGCCTAGCCTACGAGATCTGGGAACACATCAAATGGTACGAGCACCACTGGAACAACAACCATACCATCACCCCCGCCGAATCGGAAATGAAATGGTACCACTACGGTGAACCTGGAATAATTGACGTAAGAAGCCTGGATGATATTGTTAAGGCCATGGAAGACGGCAGGTTCGACAAGGTGGTAGAAGAACACGAACGATACATGAAGGAAACCAGACGCGAAATCTATGCCATCTAAACAAAACCTACCTCAACTTACAAATGCGGCGGGATGCCTCGACAAGACGGGAGTGGGTGAAGGACCCTACGAAGAGATCAAAGAAAGAAAGAACCAGTTGTGACCAGTAATCAGGAGGAACGCAACAGGCAATTGCAACCTGAAGAGCGATTAGTGGAATCACCATAGTTGGCTCGCTAGGAAGTGCCGAGGGTATGTACCAGAGATACGTGGGACTATCGGGCTCATGTGTTCAAAATGTTTCGGTTAGTGCGGAGTTGTACCTTGGTTATTCGCTTTCGACGGGTTGGTTGCGGCCAAGTGCCACCTTGACTTCATTTCGCGAAAGCCGCAGGAATTGTTAGCGAATCAACAGCTTGACTTGTTCCGGAAGCTTCATTGCACGTTTTGAGGATTCGCATAGGCTTTGGTGCACTGTGGACGATTGCTGGATAAGAGTTATAGGTCTTGCACTGTAATGGGGACCCTCTAACTCAGTTGATGGAACAATTGCATGGATGGGTTAACGAAAAATTTTTTAGGATTTTCTTCGCGACCGATGTGCATGGGTCGGATAAGACATTCCTAAAGTTTCTGAAAGCAGCGACTTTCTACAAGTGCGATGTCCTAATTCTCGGCGGCGACTTGACCGGGAAAACGATTATTCCAATTCTGAAAAATGATGATGGAAGATACGAGATGGATTTACTCGGAGGAAGATTCTCAGCAAAGGACGAATCTGAACTCGCGGAGTTGGAGGGACGAGTAATGCTTCTGGGATTCTACCCATATCGCACAACGAAAGGGGAATGGGCGGAGCAAAGCGCCGAATCTTCCAAATACGATGCGCTTTACGATGAACTTGCTGTGGGACGTATGAAGAAATGGACCGACCTAGCAGCGGAGCGACTAGCGGGTACAAACGTACCCATTTTCGTAACAGGTGGAAATGATGACCCATATCCCGTCCTAGAATTCCTACGCAGCCAGAATTCAATAATTAGCTCAGAGGACAAGGTCATAAAATTCGGTGAAATATTCACGATGGTTAGCCTAGGCTACAGTAACCACACACCTTGGAAGACTCCACGGGAGTGCAGCGAGGAAGACTTGGCTCGTAAAATCGACCAGGTTGCTTCAGAAGTGCCTGACCAAACTAGAACAATCTTCAACTTCCATGTTCCCCCGTTCAAATCATCAATCGACACGGCGCCGCAAGTTGATGCATCCGTCAACCCACCGAAGTACGTTCTGCGAAATGGGATGCCGATCATGATCAGTGTGGGCAGCACCGCCATCCGGGCGGCGATAGAAAAATATCAGCCCCTTTTAGGACTTCATGGACATATTCACGAATCACGAGGCGCCATTAAGATAGGCCGAACCATTTGTATCAACCCAGGGAGCGAGTATTCCGAAGGAATTCTAAAGGGTGTAATGGTTAACCTAGACGACAATGGGGTCAAGAGCTACCAATTCACGTCTGGCTAGAGTCGTCATCGAACGATTAACTGCAAACCTGCGTCAACAGGTTTCTCACGTTTTGGAATGTCAGTGGCACGGGATTGATGTTAGGCAGGTCGTAGGCATACTGTTGAGTGTTCACAATGAAATTCGCTACTTCGTCCAGTTTGTCATTGCCGAGGCTTGCGCGTCCGAAGGATGAAGGTAGGCCAATGTCCTTGACAAGTTGATTGACTGCACCTATCGCAATTTGGGCGGCTTGGTCCGAAGAGGCATTTTGGGCCGGCGTTGTCAGCGCTTCGGCAATAGCCATCATTTTCTGCTTACACGCGGGCAGGTTGAAGCTCATACCGTGCGGAGTTGTGATGGCCACTGCCATGCCATGGGGCACGCCCAACATTGGACCAAGAATTTCTGCGATGCAGTGAGATATGTTACATGCGGCTGGCGTGTTCACTGCAAGGCCACCGTACATGGCGGCTAATGACATATGATAGCGTGCGTGAATATCTGATCCGACTTCAACAGCTCGTCGCAGGTGTCTGCCTACGAGTCTTATGGCTGTTAGGGAAAGCGTATCTGACATTGATGTCGCTTTCTTGGAGAGCATTGCCTCTATTGAGGTGCCTAGGGCGTCCATTCCGCTCCCTGCTGTGACTTTGCTTGGGCAGCTTAACGTAAGACGTGGATCGATTATCGCTACATCTGCCAGAGCGGCGTGTCCTTGAAGAAATCTCTTTACTCGATCTCTTCCGATGGCGACCGCAAAGGTGCTGACTTCACTTCCCGTCCCTGCCGTTGTTGGCATGAGGATCTTGGGTAACGGGTTCCTCTGAAGGCGAGGTTCAAAGGTTAAGTATGATTCTGTAGGTCCCCCGTTGGGGTAAATCACAGCAGCAAACTTCGCTCGGTCCAATGCGCTTCCACCACCGATTCCAACAACGCATGTAAAATCGTGACCACTCATCGCACTTATCATGGCGTCGACAGCTTCAACATTGGGTTCGCTGTCGACTTTGTCGTATGTCTCCGTGCTAATTCCGTTGGAGTTTAGCGATCGAATAATCGTCTTAAACTCGCTAGAGCCCGCGAGGAACCTGTCGCATACCACGAAAGCCTTCGCTTCGCCGCCAGTAAGCTTTCTGATTTCTATTGGTAACTGGTTCGCTGCATCTAGTCCAAAGATCACTCTGCTGGGCTGATCTAAGCTAGCGGCCCCCAAGCCACTGTTCACGTGCTCGTCGATCGAATCCAAATGACTTCACCGAGGGTGAGATTGATCAGGGCACTAATCAGTCTGCCTAGGAAGTATGAGAACCGTCAAAACTCGGCAGGTAAGACTTATGACGAAACACACATTAGTACACAGATTGAGCCTTTTGGGCATGAAACCTACGAGGATGTTACTTGCCCTCAGGAAAGCCAGCGATCTCGAATCTGCCTCATTGTTCTTGAAGGAGCAACCCACGCGTCCATATCTGGTTATTGCATTTCTCAATTTCCAAATTCCAGGCACGAATTTTGATGCAGAATTCAAAAGCACACCGGTTAGTCGCGAGACTTGTTCGAGGTCGCTGAATGGTTTCGATTTTGAAATCGCCCCCTTGCACTACAGAGGGGATAGATTGCCGGCCTCAGTTTTCGCAGAAGAGTGCACCGTTCGTAAATGTGACTCGGTCATTGTAGTGTCCGACGGGAAGAAGCAACTCCATGCATCAGATCTAGCCTCAACGTTGGCTGTTGAAAGCAGGGTCCCGGTCATCGTGATAAAGCCATGAATCATGATTTGTTCGATGTCAGAGATTCTGTCTGTTTGGTTACTGGAGCATCAAGTGGGATAGGAGTCGCAATTGCAGCAGGTCTAGCAGAAGGCGGCGCAAAGGTAGTGCTCGCCGCTCGAAGACTGGATAGATTACAGAAATTCGAGCGGTCACTTTCTGCAAGAGGGTACAGCGCGAAGGCTATAAAATGCGATGTAACGGATGAGCGCGACGTTTCCGCTGCTGTGGCGGAAACCGTTGATTCCTACAAATCCCTTGATGTGCTCGTGAACAACGCGGGAATCACACACGTTTCTCCAACTCATCAGCTCAGCCTAGAAGATTGGCGCAGGGTACTTGACGTTAACCTTACGGGGGTATTCTTGTGCGCAAAGCATGCCTCAAAACGGATGATCGAACAAAAGAAGGGCAAGATAATCAATATCTCTTCGGTTTACGGAGTCATGGCCGATACCTCCCCAGAACTGCCATACTATGCTTCGAAAGCAGGCGTCATTGGCTTAAGCCGTCAACTCGCCCTAGAACTTGCGCCTTACAATATTCAAGTCAACGCTATAGCCCCCGGATTCTTCTCAAGCGAGATGACCAAACCGATTTTCGAAGACGCTGACGCGTTATCGTACACCCTTTCAAGAATCCCAATGAATCGAGTTGGCCTGCCCGAAGAGCTGTCGGGAGTTGCACGCTTCCTTGCCTCTAGAGCATCGGACTACGTGACCGGGCAACTGATTGTTGTTGACGGAGGCTGGTCGTTATGGTGAAGTCGCATAGAAGCAACGTAAGCATTGAATGTTCTGCGTACGAATGGCAGATATACCAGCTGAATAATCGTTCTCATGCTTTCGCAACAATCTCCAACGGTCGGAAATTTTCTTGACTAAAACCAAAAACGCGTTAGGCATCGATGTTAGAGTAGCCAACCCGAATCAGGCAGAAGTTGTGAGAAGGACAACTGAAACAGAAATCAGATGCCGAGTGCATTCTGGAAAAAGGCAGAAATGGAACTTGGACACGGGTCTGAACTTTCTGAATCACATGATTGAAGAGTTAGCCTTCTTCTCCGAACTTAATCTTGACGCTGTTGTTAAGTCCCCGCGTTTTCTACTTGCTCACACGGTTGTCGAAGACACGGGCTTGACGCTTGGCAAAGCATTCTATGAGCTTGCTACCGCAAGAGGTAATGGAACCGGAATTAGAGGTTTCGGCTCTGCGCAGTGCGTACTGGACGAGGCGTTGTGTGAAGCCCGAGTAAGCTTCGAAGGGAGAGTAGGCGTGTACATTAGCAGGCATGCGCGAAGATTCGGATGGGTGGAAGATGTTCAGGAGGAATTTCTCGAATCATTCTTTCAAGGTTTTGCGCAGAGTATGAGATTGACAATTCACCTTGATCTTCTCAGAGCTGATGATCCACACCATCTGTGGGAGGCGTGCTTCAGATCCTTCGGTTCAGCTATGAGAGAACTTCTCAAGCCCGACGAGTGGAGAAAGAGCGGCATTTCAGGAGTAAAGGGCACATTAGATTAGCAGGCGCCGGTTTCCAGATCACTTCTGCTTTTTCCGTAGCTCATGCAATATCTTTGCTTCCATTGCCTTTTTGTGTGATGGAAATCCTTCGTACTCTGCGAGAGTAAGCACCATTTCAGAAAACCCTCGCCAAGATTTGCCTCTCAGTTCTTCGACCGTGGGCTTGCGTAGAAATGCGTCGACAGACAACCCCGAATACAGCCTCGCGTTTCCACCCGTTGGGAGAGTTGAATTCGGCCCTATTCCAAAGTTACCAGCGGAAATTGGCGTGTTAAGACATATCGTGCCGAAGTTGGTGAGTAGTTTTGCGTATTTTTTCAAGATTCCTCGAGCTTTTACACTGTCGAACCCGAGGTGCTCTGGTGAAAACTCATTGATGAATTGGATTGCTTCACCTAAATTGTCGCAGGCTATTATGGCCGAATACTTCTTGGCGTTCTCTCTCACGAAAAGTGACCTCGGTTCGGGAATCTGCTCGAGCGCCTTATCGATTTCAGATGCCACTTGAAGGCCAAATTCAAATGATGTCGTAACAAGTACCCCTGTCGAATCCGGGCCATGCTCGGCTTCATTGAGTACGTCCCACGCGACCTGGGTTGCTGGCACTGTTCCGTCGGAAAAAACCAATACCTCACTGGGACCCGCTGGCAGGTCAATACGGACATTCTCGGACACTAACCTCTTCGCAGCGTATGTCCAAGGCCCGCCTGGGCCCGCTATCACGTCAACCGGCTTGATTGTCTGGGTTCCATATGCAAATGCCGCAATGGCGTGTGCGCCGCCCATTATGTAGAATTCGTTCGCCCCTGAGAGGTGCGCGGCTACTAGTGTTGCGGGGTCCATCTTGAATTCTCCTTCGGCAGGCGGTGAGGCAATAGCTATCCTCCTCACACCAGCAACCTTCGCAGGAACTGTGACCATGCCTGCAACTGACGGGTAGCGCGCTTTTCCGGATGGTACGTAGAGGCCAGCAGACGCAAGTGGGACAACTAGCTGGCCCGCGTAAACTCCATTCTCAATCTTTCGCATGAAACTGGTCGGCATCTGCATCTTGTGAAATGCCGTTACATTTCTTATGAAGTGTTTTAGTGTTCTAAGTAGCTTGTCGTCCAGCTCTCTGTATGCTCGGGATAACTCCGATTTCTGGACTCTCAAATCTGTTGGTTTCACAGTCCTTCCAGTTTGCTTGGTCAAGAATTCAGCAATTGCCTCGTCGCCCCTTTGCTTAACATCGGACAGGATTGCCCTAACGTCAGGTTCTATCTTGCTGATATCGAGACGCGACCTTTTCATTATCCTGTCCTTAACATCGGGTGGAATGTCTCGTAGTTTGTAAACCGGGAATGTTGTCACATGATTACCTCGTAGAGTTTCCAGGTTTGGACTTGTTCCAAAGGAGGGGAGAGCGTGTACATATAAGAGATTTGACAACGCGTCTTGATGGTTACAGTTCAGGACGGATCAGCAGCGGCAAGCAACACTAAAGCTACCTGTTGACTTTCGCCAAGTCTTAAATACGAACTAGGGATATCGGATACCGACATTTCGTATGTCAACATCTAGTTTTCTACGATCAAAGTCCGGCTTAGTTCGGGTTATGAATGCGCACGACGCGTTGCTCTTCAACCTTGTGACGATTCAGTTCTTCGGGGGCGTAATCTTCACATTACAGTTGGCCCCGGTGTTCTTTCCAAATGCCAACATACCTGTCGCTTTCCTGCTTACGGTAGTATTCACTGCTCCACTCTATATCGTGTATTCTGTCCTTTCGACAAGCTACCCTCGCAGCGGCGGCGACTACGTCTTCATCAGCAGACTAGTGTCTCCTATGTGGGGTTTTGTAGCCACCTTTGCAGCATGGGTGGCTTGGCAATGGTATTTCGCAGCCATAACACCAATCCAGATGATATGGGAAGGACTTGCGCCGTTTGTTTTGAAGGTTGCATATTATACAGGCTCGACGTCTGTATATGCGCTTAGTTCTTGGTTGCTGACTCCAAACGCTGAGGCCTTCGTCAGCATTCTCATACTCGTGTTCTCGCTTATCCTGACCGCATTTGGGATGGAATTCTATATCAAAATTCAACGCGCCCTTGTGATTTTTGCCTTCGCGGCGGTCGCAATCGCCCTCGGAGTGCTCTTGTTCACAACCCCGCAGTCCTACCAGGTTGCATTCAATAGCTTCGTTTCCACAACAACTGGAAACCGAACTGATTGGTATAATGCTGTCATAAACACGGCAGCCGCGCAGGGCTTCAAAGCTGGCGGTGGCACCACAGACTGGTATCAGACGTTCGGGACATTTGTCCTTACCATGATTCCCTTGGGATACGGTTTCTGGAGTATCATCGTAATGGGCGAGATTAAGGACGCTAAAGTCTTGAAACTCGCCATATACTCCATTTATGGTTCTATTGTGCTCGTAGGCGTGTTCTTCGCCGCCATCTACTTACTGCTTCAGAATGTGGGCTCACAATTCTATGGATCTTTCTTCTACCTCTATGGCCAAGGCTCCCCGCTAACCGCTCAAATGCCCTTCACTCCGAACTTCGTCACGCTGATTCTAATCGGATCAAATAACATCATAGTCGACTTCTTGCTATCCATCGGTGTCTTCCTGAACCTGCTCAACCTCATGGTCGTTCTGTACATTGTTGGCAGCAGAGTAATGCTCGCTCAAACCTTCGACAGATTGCTCCCTAGCAAGTTGGCTGAGCTGAAAACAAGATTCGTAACACCCTTGTACGGGCTACTGGTCTACCTGATAGGTTCAGTCATATTCTTGTTGCTGGCCGTATACTATCCATTCATATTCTTTTACACAACAGCCTCGACCGCGGCCGTTCTTCTCGCATATATTCTTGCAGCCATCGCTGCGATCATGCTTCCACGCAGAGCCCCTGATGTTTACAAACAATCGCCGATTTCAAGATACAGCCTCGCGGGTGTCCCACTGCTATCCATAATTGCAGTGCTCAGTATCGTATTCTCTGGGTGGCTAACTTACACTTACATCGCCATTCCGGCACTCGGATTGACAAACCCAATTCCGCTCGCAGTCGTGATCGGCATCTACGTGATCTTGGCAGTCTACTACTACATCAATAAGTTCTACAGAAAACAGGCCGGCATTGAAATCGAACTAGCCTTCAAGGAAATCCCGCCCGAATAGGCCAAAGTCCAGTCGGACTCAGTCAACTGCTCGAGCGGCAGCGCATTGACCAGAGCTGTCATTCACCAACTTCCATTGATGATTACGTACGCCCAATGCATAGACCAATGGTCGTTCGTGATGAAACCCCGCGAGGCATTTATCAAGAAGTGCAGTACTGGAAGGAATTAGCTGAAAATGTCTCAAACCAGATTACCAGACAACGAGCTCATCAAACAAGCTGTCGACCTTGTGTCCAGCGCTAGGTCTAAGGGTATCGAGTTGAGAACTCTCGGAGCAGTAGCTGTGTACCTCCACTGCCTGGCTCATGACCCAGCTCTCGCGAACCTCTACTCAAAGCTCTCACGACTTGGCGAAGGAAAGCCGCTCTTTACAGACCTAGACTTGATAGCCTATAGCTCACAGAGATCAAATCTAATGAAATTCCTGGAAAAGGACATGCGCTTAATACCCAACCTTCGCTTCAACTCAGTGTTCGCCCTCAAACGGATGATCTACTACCATGGAGATGAGTATAGCATAGATGTGTTCTTCGACAAGCTGGAATACAGTCACGACGTTCCTTTTGGTAATAAGCCACAAAATGGCAGACTGAATCTTGACTTCCCCACCATAACTCTTGCAGATATAGTTCTGGAGAAACTCCAGATCCACGATATCAATCAGAAAGACATCATCGATCTCAACATGCTCTTTCTTTATCACGATATTGCAAACGGCATATCTGACACGGACTTGATTGATGGATCACGTATACTGCAATTTGTTGCAGATGACTGGGGCTTTTGGCATGACGCCACCACGAACCTGCGACACGCGATTGCTCTAAGCGTGAGATTGTCGGGTGAAGGAAAACTATCCGAAGGCCAGGCAAGAACGATTGAGTCCAGGATGCAGAGACTGCTCGACATGATGGAGAAAGCTCCGAAGACAGGAAGCTGGCAGAAAAGAGCGAAAATCGGGGCTTCCAAACCATGGTATCGAGACGTTGAAGAAGTGCGAAGATAACCCGGTCGAGCGACATGTTGTAAAATCGAGAAAGCTAAACGGAGAACCTGGATCAGGGGAGAGGTAAAGAGGCGAATACCTCACCGGAATAGATTTCGGAAAACACACCGACCACTCCGCAATCGTTGTCTTAGAGAAGATTCACGACAACCTTCGCCTCGTCTACCTGAAGGAACTGCCGCTGGAGACCTCCTACACCTCGGTAATAGGCAGCGTGAGGAGGTTGAATGAGGCGTACGCCTTTGCCGCGGGGTGCCTCGATAAGACGGGAGTAGGTGAAGGACCCTACGAAGAGATCAAACAGTTCATGCGAGGAATGGAAGGCGTCACCCTAACCGCACAAGTGAAGGAAGACATCATGGTCAAACTGAAACTTGCATTAGAGCAGGGCAGACTCATACTCCCAAGAGACAACCCACAACTCCTAGTCCAGATGACCGCGCAACAATGCGAAGCCACAAAGTCAGGGACGCTAAAGTTCAGCCACCCAACCGGAACCCACGACGACCAACTATGGAGCCTCGCATTAGCTACCTACGCATCACAACAACAGACCCGACCGAACTTTAAGCCAATTACCCGATCTTTCTGACTTCAGCCCAAGAGAACACGTTGTCACCGGCTATATGTGTATCCGACTCGTAGCCCCGACAAAACGGGACCGGGCTGTTACGGGCTTAACGAAACCGGCTCAGCTGGAGCGACTAAAAGAAGACCGTTCGTCTGGTAACGCGCCTTACCAAACTAAGCCAAATCGAACAGATGAATCAAAGGCAACTACGAGCCGACCTAGTTGAGGAAGGCTAACCGGAATATCACCCGGGTGATAAACCCAGCCAGATTGAACAGGTGAATAAATTACAGCTACACCAGCTTAGCACTCGACACGCTTGGAATAGCCTACAACACTGTGAGTCTACGAAAACAAAGAAACACTCTCCTCCAGGTACTTTCGACTCATAACAAGGTCGTTTGGTTAGGTTCAGTAGCTTACGTAATGCGAAGAAAGCTACTCCTAAACGGGAATCAGGCAACTAGCTTTTGCTGACGAAAGAAACAAAACCTACCTCAACTCATCTTCGTCGGTTCATCCATAGAGCGTGTTCTAGGATCGTGGCGGTGTTGGGGAGGCGATGTTCGCCCACTTGCACCGCCCCCCTACTACGGAGGGTTCCGTCGTTTTTACGGTGGGTTGGATTCGAACCCCCCGTAGCTGGCGTGCTTGACTGGATGAACACCGGACTTTTGTCTGTCGGCGGGGTTTTCTCGTCAGACAATGAGCTCATAACCTCTCCAAGTGTGAAGCTAACTCTAAACCATTTGGCTGATGCCGGACGGTCGGGGGATCGATGGGATTTGAACCCACAAATCGTGGGACTAATAGTTCAGTTCTCGACAGTTGGCGGGTCCGAAGGGACTCTCCATCATATGATGACGGGGCTACTTTCTAAACGCCTCAATTCTTGGCAATTACTCCGACCAAATCCAGCCCCACTTAGAACTGATCATGCTTGTTGGTTGGCTGCAATACGGAAAGTGCATTCGTTTTGCGGTGGGTCCATTCGAACCCCGCTTAAGCAGTTTACCACGTATTCTGAGGGAAGTAGCTTGGAATCAACTACGTACAAAAACGAGGCACGAGATCAGACAAGAATCAAAGACTCACCACGTTATTTGAATTCCGTGATTTCAGTCGCTGACAATCATTATCTTTGAATTACCGAGTTCGTTGGAAACCTGCGCGCCGTTTGGTTGTGATACGTCGTTTGAAATAAGATCGTAAGGTCACCTCGGTTGCCAGAGAATGTTGGTTGGCTCTTAGCCTGCTCACCGCGTGGAAACTGGCTAAAATGATTACGCCGGAACCAATCAGAATCACTGATAGGATTTTAGCGGTCAGAGCAATGGCCAGCCATACATTGTCCAAGCCACGAACGCGGCCATCACCATGTTCGCATAACTCTCTAGTGGGACCATTTTAGGACGGTTCTTCACCGCCGGGGACAGCCCGGAGACCGCCATGAGTATTATAGAGAAAAATAGTACATATGCGAAGAGAGTGGCTTCTGGACGAAAATTGTTGATTTCGACAATCATCTTATGTGAGTAACCTGAGGTAATCCCATCTCGTGACTATTGCTTTCGGCTGGCCGTTCTCAGACAACATCACAGCGTAGAAGTTCTCTAGAGCGTTTGCGACACAGGAAATAGATGCGTCAATAGGGTAGACTGCTGATGTTTCTATTACGTCCGCCTGCTTCAGGGGCATCTCCGCAAAGCGTCTATCCATCTGCCTTCGAACGCCGTCGTGTTTGGATGAATCGGTCGTTCAACAATTATCCGATCTGTAGCTAATAATAATTCTTCCCGTCAAACACGGCGACCTGACTGGAATCACCCTCCATCAATCTCGATGCAAAGTGGGCAACGGTGTCGGACAACTGAACGCCAGCAAGTTCCCTTGGTCTAGTAGAAAGGGACTTGATGGGTTCATCCGGTCTTTGTTTAGGATGTCATCAATCTCCTTTTTGTCTTCTATTCTGTTTTCCTCATTTAGAATTGTGCGTTACTCAGGTGCGTCACCATCGGCTTATGATGACTTTCCGGTCTGTGAAGAAGTCAATCGATTCCATTTGGCCGTGCAGTACTCCGAAGAATGACTCTCGCATTCCAGCGAAGGGGAAGTAGGCTATTGGCGCAGCTACACCTATGTTTATTCCAACGTTGCCCGCTTGAACTCTTCGCCTGAACTCTCTTGCATATTTGCCCTTGGTTGTGAAGATGCTCGCGGCATTACCGTAGTTCGTGCTCTTGTTGATTAGGTCTATCGCCTCATCTAGGTTTGATACGGGAACGATGCTTGCGAGTGGGCCGAAGACCTCTTCCTTCGCAATGGTCATTTTCGTATTGACGCCGTCGAAGATTATTGGGCCAAGGTAGTAGCCGTTCTCGTATCCTTTGACCTGGGTCCTTCTTCCGTCAAGAACTAAGCTTGCTCCTTCCGACAGGCCTTTGTCAACGTATTGAACGACCCTTTCCTTGGATTTCTTCGAGACCATGGGCCCGATCTCCATCGTCTCATCCAAGCCGTAGCCTATCTTCATTGAGCGCGCCCGTCCGCTCAATTTCTCAATTACTTCTCTGTGAATGTCACCCGGTACCATGAGGTTTGCTCCGGCGAGGCAGCGCTGGCCCGTGTTACCGAAGAAGGACCCTATGCAGGCTTCCATGGCTGCAGGCAAGTCGGCGTCAGACAAGACAATCATAGAGTTCTTTGCCCCAGCCTGCACGATCGCCCTCTTTCCATATTCGCCGGCAAGCTTGTACACATGACGACCAACCAGTGTTGACCCAACGAAGGTCACTCCCCTCACGAGTGGATGCGTGATCAGGGATTCGACTGTTTCCTTGCTTCCGTGAACCACGTTCAAGACTCCTGGTGGCAGTCGGACTTCTTTCTGGATTAGTTCAGCAAGCCAAGTGAAGGGTAAGGGTGTGACTTCACTTGGTTTCACGACCACTGTGCAACCCAGGACGATTGCGAAAGGAACATACCAAAAGGGAACCATGATTGGAAAGTTGAATGGGCATATTATGGCGAAAACGCCCAAGGGTTCCTTAACAGTTCCTTCGTCTATTCCTTGAGCGATTTGGTCTAAGTTCTCACCCTTCATCAAAGTGTATGCGGCGGCTATGGCGGCTTCCACGCAGTCAATGGTTCGCCTTACGTCGCCCCTGCTCTCCGTAACGATCTTACCATGGTTCTGTGTGTTGATCTTAGCGAGTTCCTCGTAATGCTGCTCAAGAAGGTACTTGATCTTGAACAGATATTGGACTCGATCGGAGAGCGGGACCTCTTTCCATTTTTCGAATGCGTTCTGCGAGGAAACGACGGCCCCATCAACCTCCTCCTTCAGCGCGAAAGGAACTTTAGAAATCTCAGCACCTGTGCCTGGATTCATGACGGGAAGGGACTCTTCAGAGTCCGACTTAACCCATTTGCCATCTATGAACAGCTTCAGACGCTCAGGCTTGTAGACAACTTCAGATAAAGTTCCCATCTCGAAGCCTCACTTCGTGACCTCTTAGAACGAGTTATTGATGATGACAGGCTCTATTCTCTTCACCGGACTTGTCATCACGTAGTTGTTGTGGGGGGGGCTTCGATTATTTCAGACCCGTCCATGTCGATCAGGGGATTGCACAACGGTCGAAAATATAGGCATTATCTTGGCATTTGTTCGTTGATTTTCATTCGAAAGTGAACTTCAGACGTTGGTGTCTTCACTTGGTAATTGGGTTGCGGAGAGGTAGGAGATCGTTGCCCGTGGATCGGTGGCAGGTACGAATAGAGATAAATGCTTAATGCGGTGTTAATTGTCTAAGCCTGCAAAATGAATAACAGAGCCAATGATTTGGACAAGACAGAAGTTTGCTGGGCATGCTGCAACGCGTTTTCTTCCTCCGAGCTTTTTCACCCGTGGTCTCGGTTTCTGCAGGTTTTCTCCGAGTGCATTGGCGATAGCGTTGTCCGCCTTGAAGTGGAGTAGTTCGCTCATCTTCTCGTCCGGAAGTCTGGCCAGGTCGCCGAACCCAGCAATCTGCACCGCAGTGTAACCCGACACCTGGAGGAACACCAGTCGACCAGTACGCAGCAGTGCGTGTATGTTTCCTGCCCGGTGTCGAAAACAAAGAACTGATTCATCGTCATCATGACGACACGAGAAAAATCGGCTAGGTTAGGCTAGGTTTTTATCGGCCTCGATTCCACCACTCGATTCATGCAACGGTTTAGAATCGGGCGGCGAACCAACGCGCAATGGTTCGATTGGATTAGCGAAGCGAGGAGTATCCTGAGGCCGTTCTTGCTGGGATTGCTGTTTCAGCTGCTTCAGGTGGCAGCGAAGAGACTGTACCGTTCTAGAGGCAGAGTCTACGCCACAATCTTCGGAGACCTTGTGCTAAGCCTACTCTTCGCCAGTTGCGCTTCCGTTTTCGCGGCCGAGGTTTTGTCCACTCTCCTCAGGCCTCTCTTTCAAGAGAGCACAATGTGGCTATTGGTGTCCATGGCGCTTGGCATCACAGCACTGTTTGCTGGTTGGCTCTCGGTGCTTCCCCTATGGAGCCGTGAATCCCGACGGCAGATCCTTCGTTACGCTCTCAAGGCTAGTGGCGTCGAGTAGTCGACCCCCATCGCCTTCACTGCAACAATACGGTCAAGGGACTGGATGTTGCTGTGGATGAAAGTGCGAGGAGTTCCAAAGGTGACGAGCATCTTGTCGTTCTCCGCGCGCCAGCTGCAGAAGTTAAAATCATAGAATAAGCAGAGGCTTAAGCCGAATCTTAGAGATGTCTCCAGAGATTCTGTCCTCTAGCTGTTTAGATTGGCTACACCCATTAGCAGGCTAGACCCATACTATAAGTAACGGAACGATCATTTCGTATGAAGGACGCATTATGAGAAAGTTAATTGATTATATATGCAGCCTTGAGAGACCGCTTCGGTTAGGTCCTTCACCAATCGTACAACCGATGTGGGGGGATTCAAATCCCACCCACTGGTGTTTCGGATGAACCCTTTGAAACCTCGTTGCTAGGTGTGAATTATAAGAGCGCAACCACGATACGATGAAATTGGCGCGATTCTATTGAGCGATATTGATATCCCTCAGTTGCCCCCGACGCTGAGGAAGTTCATCGAACGGAACCCGAAGATCTGGGAATCCCACGAAGCATTAGGACTAGCCTGCAGAAAAGCAGGGCCCTTATCTGACAAACACATTGAATTCATCAAGACGGCGATCACGGCGAGTCAGACGCTTGAAACCGCGTTCAAGACTCACGCCAGAAAAGCCGCTGAGGCTGCTGCTAGTCGTGATGAAATGGAGCATGTAGTGATCCAATTGCTGCCAATTATGGGCCTCGGCCGCACTATGATGGCGGCGAAATGGTTGGAAGAAGCAGCTGGACCGAGATGAAGCCATCTACGTGTTCTTGGGCTTATCAATTTTCAACCCTCTCTGATCACTGCAGGCGTTAACGTTTTGTCAAGAACTCAGCGGTGGGAACGGCGGTTCAAACAGGCTGCTCAGCATCATGGAAATAACTGTGTTGGGCTGGCTATCGGAGTCAGAGCGCTTGATGTTGTAGAGCGGGAACTCGACATCTCCGATAATACGGCAGCCCTTGAAGTAAAGCTGGGAACGAAGAAATGCCTTGGGGATGCTTTCGAGTCCCTCCTAGGCCTTGAGAAAAGGCAGGTCGAATATGTGAACCCCCGAAACGACGTTATACTTGTGAAACAGGGAACAGACGCGATTGAACTTCACCTTACTCCAAGGAAAATCATGGAAGTCGCAAACGTGTTTGAGAAGTCCGACGAGGACCTCTTCCCCGTCATCAGGAGACTGAAGGTTAACGCGGGAGTCCCTAGTACGGCTTGAGCCTCAATGAGGTTTGCATTTCAATTTGTTGATTATCTTTTTGAGATCTTCCCTTGTGTTGATGTTGGCAAAAGTGTTGAGGTCAGGATCTAGCCCTCGAAGCTCGTCGATGTCAACGTAACGCACGTTACCGATCTCCTTCACCAGGGAGCCGAGCGGCGACCTTCTCGAATGAGTCGTTCCGCTTCCCTCGCCGTGGTCTCAACCTTGTACACTCCATGTAGTGGTTCTAATCGGCCATCTTTCCACATGGGGACGGCTCCTTCAAACCCGCGAACAGAAGCAAGTAGCTGCTGAAGGACTTCTCGGATTGGCAGAGGTGAGTCGACGGGAAGAATCTGACAGTACTCATGGTGAGTATGGCGTGCGCGGGTCAGAATCCCTCCTAAGAGCCCTATCCATGCTATTTGATCGGTAATGACGTTCGTTTGGCCCAATCGTTCCCGTATTTGTCTTTGTTGCAACTCAGTTCCTGCTACTACAACAACCTCTCCGTACAAACCCTCTATTCGGCTCTCAAGAATGGTTCGGCCTAAGACAGTGAAAAGTGGCTTGTATGAACCGAATCATATTCCAAGACCACCAGCAAGGAATACGGCCGATACAGAATCGTTCTCCGCATTGGTTTTTCAGGCATTAAGTCTTCCGCTGAGTCAGATGATCAGCCTATGAGTCTCAGGAATTTCGCTGTGTCCTTAGGAAACTCGATCAATGGAATCTCATGGAATGATTTTCCTGCCTGCCCTTTTGCGAGCGTCCCTGAAATGTAGTCGGGTCTAGGATTCATGTTCTGGAGGAAGCTTTCTGCGTCGCGTTTGGAGGAGACGCAGAGTACTCGATTGACATTGCGCCGCTTTGAGAGTCGTCTATAGAGGCCTTCTATGAGAAGGTAATTCGTTTTTTCCTTCCTGAGCATACTGATTATGTTGTCCAGTTTCATGTGGGCCGTATTTTCTCTCCGTATCACAGTGAGTTCCTTCGGGGCGAGGGAGACAACGATAGAGGCTCCTGCAGCGGCGTGGAGCCAAGTATCCTTGCCGGGAGTGTCAATCGTAAAATTCCTGTCGTGGATGTGTTTTATGGTAGCAACCTTCCTTCCGCGCTTCTTGAGTGCCCCAGCGACAGCCGTGATTGCTGTGGTCTTTCCACTTCCACTGTAACCGAAGAATAGGATAATTTGCAAATCCTGCCAGCCCACGTCAGCGCGTAACTGCCATTGGTCTTCTCGTTATTGGTAACAGAAATATCACATATAGATTATTTGCACACGTTCTAAGAACGCTCCAGACTGCATTTTTCACTGGTCTCATTGGCAGAAATTGAGAAGCCTTTAACTAGTATCTTGGAGCTGCAATTGGGTGACCGTGGGTATCTATTCATGCCTATCCGCGGAGTCATGGTCTAGTGAAGCGAAATCTCTTGGCGTGTTGAAGTTGCTGAGTGTTTTCAAGCTAGGATCAATGAGCTTGATCTCGTTTTCCACGCTCACGAAATGTACGTCAGGAGTGTGTTCAACTAGCCCAATCATACTGAGGCTTTGTTCTCTTATGGCTTCAGAAATGCCGTGCCTCGCAGCGTCACGTTCGTAGACAGCGTGAAGTGGCTCAATCCTTCCGTCGTTCCATCGCGGCACTACGGACCCTGACTTGTCGTTCTGTCTGAAAAGAAACTCTACTACTTTGGGGTCAACGAATGGCATGTCGCAGGCTACCAGAAAGCATACCGTGGATCTACATTCCTGGAGTGCCGACGCGAATCCAGCTAACGGCCCTTGGAAGTGGACGTTGTCCTGAACTATGATTGCGTCATTGGGTAGCACACTCCGATAATCCTCAATTTTGCTGTTTTTTCCTATGCTAACGAGAAAGTCATCACCTAGTGGCCTAAGCCTGTCGAGAATGTGTGTGACAAACGGAGTGCCCTCAAGTCTGATGAGCGCTTTGTCATAGCCCAGACGGAAACTGCGACCTCCAGCGAGGATGATGATTGCGCGTGTGCTCATTGGTAGATCTCATTCCTCAATATCCGGTATAGAAATCTTGGCACTTCACTTCACGAATACACTAATTGACGAACCCGGTACACTCTTATCAAGCAATTTGACCGTGACTATATTGGAGAGTTCAAACCACTACTCGACAACGAGGCCCAAAAAATTTCGCGAGCGTGTTTAGACCGTCATGCTTGTTCATGGTGGGTTTCGAGAGACTGAGAGATTCACTCGGGTTGGGCGGGGCTCAGTGGTCTTGTTGTCTGCACGATCAGGCTTATCGAGTTCAGCCAATATAACTTGGACAAAAACGCATTCGAAATTAGAGGCGAAGCTTTAGATATTTGGCGAAGGTGTTTTCTCCGAGGATTATTGAGGGGCCCATTGTCGAGAGATACCCTTCTCTCGCTATACACAAGCATGGTCAGGCAGAGAACGCTCGAAGAGGAAGTCGTGGAGCTCTACAAAATGGGCCTGATTCCTGGACTGGCACATCCATACATCGGCCAGGAAGCGGTTGCAGCGGGGGTTTGCGCTGTCTTGGAAAAAGGAGATTTCATTGTTAGCAATCACAGAGGACACGGCCATAGTGTCGCAAAGGGGGTTCCCGAACAAGCGATACTAAGCGAGCTTATGGGCAAAAACGCCGGAATGTGTTTGGGAATCGGAGGCTCCATGCACTGTACTGATTTGGAGGCGGGCGTCATATTCTCGACTGCAATTGTTGGCGGAGGAATTCCTCTTTCGGTTGGCGTTGCCTTGGCACTGAAGATGGATAGCAAATCCAATTGCGTGGTGTGCTTCTTCGGCGACGGCGCCAGCAACACTGGCGCGTTTCATGAAGCCGTTAATCTAGCTGCGCTTTGGAAGTTGCCTGTGGTCTTCGTATGCGAAAACAATCAGTATGCAATTTCGGTCCCTGTTTCTAAATCAACGTCCGCTCGAGTAGCGGAAAGAGGACAAGCCTATGGGATTCCAGGTTTACTCGTAGATGGGATGAACGTGCTGGAAGTTTACGAGGCGACTCTACGTGCCGCGCACACGGCAAAGACAGGCGGTGGACCTACTCTCATGGAGTGCGTAACATATCGCTACAAGGGCCACGGAATGTATGAAACTGGGTTGGACTACAGAACGCAGGAAGAAGTAAATGAGTGGATGTCTCGGGATCCAATTCAAAGACTGGAAAAACAATTGCTTGCGGCTAAACAAGCTACCTCAGAGGAGCTAGAAGCAATTCGCTCAAACGTGAACTCCGATCTACAAGAGGCTGTCAAGCTGGCCAAAGAAGCTCCGTACCTGCCCAGCGGTCTGCTATCCAAGTTCGTTTGGGCCTGAGGATGCGTGATTACGACAGTGGCGTCATTGACTGAAACGAAAACGATGACGTATGTTGAAGCTATCCGCGAGGCCTTAGTCGAGGAGATGAGGCGAGATGCAAAAGTGTTTGTGATTGGAGAGGATGTTGCGAAGTACGGGGGGGTCTTCAAGGCGACAAAAGGCCTGCTCGACATGTTTGGGCCCGAGCGAGTTAGAGATACCCCCATTTCCGAGAACGCGATAATTGGGGCTGCAATGGGTGCAGCGCTTCTTGGTTACCACCCCGTCGCCGAGATCATGTATATGGACTTCTTGAACGAAAGCGCAGACCAGCTCATCAATCATCTCCCGAAAATGCACTTTATGACTGGAGGAAAGTTGGCGGCGTCTGTGGTTATTAGAACGCAGTACAGCTTGGGCAGGAGTACCGGAGCTCAGCATTCTCAATTTTCTCTGTCACTCTATATGAATACGCCCGGCATTATGGTCGCAACTCCTTCGACACCGGCGGATGCGAAGGGTCTACTTAAGACTGCCATTCGTGGCAGCAACCCAGTACTGTTCGTAGAGTCTAGTGTCCTATACGGTTCGAAAGGCGAGGTCCCTATGCAAGAATACCTTACCCCATTCGGAAAAGCCGAAGTCAAACATGAAGGCAATGACGTAACGGTTGTTGCCATCTCCAGGATGGTGAGAGAAGCGCTGGCGGCGGCCACAACCTTGGAGTCTGAAGGAA
>Ga0187881_10001997_pt1 | contig 20153 bp, 20 predicted proteins | sample June2016WEW_19_1_2_FD_133017 | JGI IMG/M metagenome (GOLD analysis project Ga0187881, IMG submission 133017) | Peatland microbial communities from SPRUCE experiment site at the Marcell Experimental Forest, Minnesota, USA - June2016WEW_19_100 | ecosystem: Environmental > Terrestrial > Soil >...
CCTATGGAAGGCCATCTACCGTCCTCCTCTTGGGTCCCGGGTCTTCGAGGAATCCAGTATACGGCCACCAACCACTTGATCATCAACGCCTTCCGGGAACTGCAGGGCGCATCATAACAACTCCTAGCCCTGGCGCACCTCCCGTTCGATCCGGCCATAGATCGCCCTTTCCAGTCCCAGCTCATACGCAAGGTCGAAGGTGGAGTAGCGTGAGCGCAAAAGCCGCGCGTTGCGGCACGGCAGAAGGCACAGCTCAGGGCTGATGCCCAGCTCGCGCGGAGAGAACGGGTAGTCGAGCGTCGAAAGAAGCTGTACTGCCCCGCCAAGCTCCTCCAGCACGGGAAAGGCAAGCTCGAGGATTGCCTCCCGGGAGGCATCGAACCGCGACAGCCTTTCCGAGAGGATCTTTCGGTTGAAGCTCCTCAACCCCATCTCGGTGCGGACTTTTTCCGCGTACGGTCGAAGTCCCGGTTCCAGGCTCGTCTCCCAGGGCGGCTCCGCGTCGAAGGATTTGAGCCTGCCGGCGGTCTGCGGCCGGGATTCTGCGATTGACCGGTAGAAGCTCCTGTACCCCTGGAGGATCATCCTGCTGGCCACGCCAACCAGGATCCCGTGAAGATCGAAGCGCTCGACAGGCACAGCGTCGGCAATTTCCCAGAAGTGCGCGACAGTGTGCTCCGCCGACGCGGCCGGGCGCGAGCCGCCCAGCGCCTGCATCGCGAAGCCGGAGGTGAGCACCGCATCGGTCATGGCGCGCGCGGCCTGCCGCGGGTTGTCCTTCAGGTGCCGGGCAGCGGACAGGGCCAGGCGGGCCGACTCCAGGGCCGCGCTTGAGATGACCTGACAGTAGTGCTCACCGGTCATGATCCGCGACAGGTTCCAGTCGAGATATGCAAAGAACTTCGCCAAGAGGTCTCCGAGCCCGGCAAGGATCATCACCTGGGGCGCCTTCTCGATCACAGCGAGATCGCAGATGATGGTCTGCGAAACCGCTGCCGGAACCGCGTTGTGAAAGCCTCCGACATGGATAGCAGCGGTGGAAGAGGAGAACGCGTCAACGGAAGCCGCGGTGGCTACGCACCAGTTCGCCACTCCGGTCTCCCAGGAGATCCTTTTCACCACGTCACTGATCACGCCGCTTCCCACTGAGACAAGGAGATCAGGGGATGCCGTCCTGACCTCCGCTGCCAGCTCCTCCACCAGCTCGGCGCTCGGGACAGGCCGGGGCTTGCCCGGCAGGATGCGGTTTCGGACCGAGGCCTTGAGGTAAGCCTTCCAGTCCGATCCGGCGGCACGCTCGGTGTTCTCATCGCTCAGCACCCAGACCGAGGCATTGGAACCGAGCTCACGGGCAAGGAGAGATGCCCCGACCTCAAGCGCCCCTTCTTCCACAATTACGTTCCGTACGGACACCGTGTGTGCGGCACCGCACGGGCAGGCGAAATGTCCCTGTGAATCGAAATGCGAGAGAAAGTCCCTGAATATGAATCTTTCCACGGGCCGGAATATAACCCAACCGTGGTTGATGGTACACCAACCGGCCGTGCGCTTTTTCATGGCGAACTTTTCCAGTATTCTTGACTGTGGGGATGGGAGGGGACTTGCACATGGCGACAGGAATCGGGAGCGCACAGGAAAGGCTTGCGGAAGCCGATATCCGCTCGATCGTGGAAAGGGGCATCCCTGTGCAGCTCATCGAGGGACGGCGTGTCCTTGTGCTCACCCCGGACCCGACGCGAACATGCCCCCTGCCCCTCATGGCGCGGGTCATGAGGGACATCGTCGGAAAGCGGGCATCGAGACTGGATTTCATGATTGCTCTGGGGACCCACACGATCCTCAGCGACGAGAGAATCGATGCTCTGTTCGGGGTCCCGGCCGGGCAGAGAGAGAAGGAGTTCCCCGGCATCCGGTTCTTCAACCATCGCTGGGACCTGCCAACAACCCTGCGAAAGATCGGCACGATCTCGGCTGAGAGGATCGACTCCCTTTCGGGCGGTCTTTTTCACGAGAGCGTGGACATCGTCATCAATTCCGCTGTCTTCGAGTACGACCTCGTCCTGATCCTTGGTCCTGTCTTTCCCCATGAAGTGGTGGGGTTCTCGGGCGGGAACAAGTATCTGTTTCCCGGGATCTCGGGAGGGGATTTCCTCCATTTCTTCCATTGGCTCGGCGCTGTTGTGACGTGTCCTGAGATCATCGGCTACAAGACCACTCCCGTCCGGGCTCTTGTGGACATGGCTGCATCCCTTGTTCCCGTTCCCCGCGCATGCCTGGCCATGGTGGTGCGCCCTGACGGAGCGCTTGCCGGCCTGTTTGCCGGGACTCCGGAGGAGGCGTGGTCTGCTGCGGCTGATCTTTCGGCCCAGATCCACATCGTGTACAAGGAAAAGCCTTTCCACACAGTCCTGGGCCGGGCCCCCGAGATGTACGATGAGCTGTGGACGGCCGGCAAGGTGATGTACAAGCTGGAGCCGGTTGTCGCGGCAGGCGGATGTCTCATCATCCACGCGCCGCATGTGCGGGAAATCTCGCGCACATGGGGCCGCTACCTCGAGCGCACCGGCTACCATGTCCGTGACTGGTTCCTGGGCCGCATGGATCAGTTTCGCGACATTCCCCGCGGCGTTCTGGCCCACTCCACGCATGTGCGAGGGATAGGCGCATGCGTGGACGGCGTGGAGAAGCCCCGCATCGATGTCGTGCTTGCAACGGGCATACCAGAGGAAACCTGCCGGAACGTCAACCTGGGCTATCTGGACCCGGCAGCGATTCGAGTGGAGGACTACCAGGGCAGGGAGGATGAAGGGGTGCTCTTCGTGGACCACGCGGGAGAGATTCTCCACAGGCTTGCAAGGGACAGGGCGGCTGCCGGCGCATGAGCTCAGGCGCGCTCGTGCTCGATTTCGACGGGGTCATTTGCGACTCCATCGACGAGTGCTTCGTCAGCTCCTGGACCGCGTATTTCAACCTCTACCTGAAGCGGCATCCGGCGTACATGCCGGTCAGCCTTCGGCGGGACTTTGCTCATCTTCGGCCGCTGGTCAGGGGCGGGGCGGACTTCATGCTCATCCAGGAGATTCTTGACAAAGGGGAAAGCGTAACCCGACAGTCCGAGTTCGATGCCGTTGCGCGCGCGGCCGGGGATCGGAAGATGAAGATCTTCCACGAGCTCTTCTACCAGGCGCGCTCGGAGATGCTGGAAACAGACAGGGAATCATGGCTGGCCTTGAACAGGATCTATCCTCACGTGGCCTCCGCTTTTTCGCTGTTCCAGCGCAGCGCTCCAGTCTTCATCCTTTCTACAAAGAAGCCTGAGTTCATCGCCGAGATCCTCTCATCCCGGGGCATCTCGATGCCGAGGGAGAGAATCCTCTACAGCGGGTCGGAGAGAAAGCTCAAGATTGTGGAAGATGTCGGCATGACGGGCGGGTTCACCCAGGCCACGTTTATTGACGACCAGATCGATCACCTTTTGTGCGAAGACGCAGCCCCACCTGATTCGTCCCGCAAGGGGCTCCCCCGCATCAGGCCTCTCCTGGCAACCTGGGGATACGTCAAGGACGAATGGCTCCGCGAGCCACTGCGCGTGCCGACTGTCACGCCCCGTGACTTCCTGGCCCTTGTCCGGCGGGAGTTCGCGTGAGCGCGGAGCGAGGGCGAAGAACCAAAGCTGTTCGGCATGAAAACGAAATACGGCACATCCGATGGCGGTTCCCTATGACATCGTGATGCAAAGCGGCTCTCCAGGGATATGGCACCCCTTCCGAAAGTCTCACCTTGCCCCGCTGCGCAGCAAGTTTTCAGCAGGGGCATGATATAATTGTCTTCTCACCACGGCCCTGCGCGACGGCCATAATGTAGAATGACAAGAGCCACGGAGGAAAGAAAGTGAGAAAGCGAATAGTCGTTATGGGTGGGCACAAGTCAAGGGCAATCGCGGGACTTGTGCTGTCCGTAAGCCTCCTCTCGTGCGTAGCCGCCGGTGCTCAGGAACAACGGGTGGCGTTGGTGATCGGAAACGGGCGGTACCAACACAATGCGACCCTTGTCAATCCTCCCAACGACGCCGCCGACATGGCAGCTGCACTTAAAAAAGATGGTTTCACCGTAACGCTTCTCACCGATGCGTCGCGCAAAGCCATGGAGCAAGCAGTGCGAGCTTTCGGCAACAGTCTGAAAAATCCCGATGCCATAGGAATGTTTTACTACAGCGGACACGGTGCCCAGGTCGAGGGAGAGAACTATCTCATACCGGCGGATGCAGACATACAAGACGCCGACGAATTGGCCTATAACGCGGTGGATGCTGAATCGATATTGGCCAAGATGCGTTCGGCCGGGAACAAGATCAATATAGTGGTTCTGGACGCGTGTCGAGACAATCCATTCCCGGGTTCATCTCGCTCCGCCGCGAAAGGCCTTGCGGTCGTCAAGGTCAAAGTGCCGGAATCGGTCATCGTGTATGCGACGGATCCGGGGTCTACGGCGTCAGACGGGACAGGACGGAACAGCCCGTTCACCAAAGCGTTTCTTGAGAATATGGACGCCCCTGGCCAAGACATAACAGAAGTGATGAAGCGCGTCACCAGTCGAGTTCAAACTGACACGGACGGCAAGCAGACACCCTGGGTCAGCACGAATTTGACCAAGGATTTCTCCTTTAAGTCCACATCGGGCCCAAATGCGGCAACGCCCACGATGACTGTCATGCGATTGTATGGCAGCCTAATGGTCACAGCGGCGACTGAAGGCACGCTGTATCTTGACGGCAAGGCTATGGGCGATGTCCCCGCAGGAGCGAGCGCGAAGCTCGATTCGGTGGAAGCGGGCAATCGGAGCCTGGAGCTCCGTTATGCTGACGGCCAAGTGGAGCAGCATACCGCGACGGTGCAAGCAGAAAGCGCGGCGAGTGTATCGTTTATTTACAGGAAGGCGCCACCGGTTCAGGGCGGGAGCGCGGTGCAGACGGACTTCTTCAAGCTGGCAAGAAATGGATCGCCACAGGAAGTACGGGCCGCTATCGACCAAGGTGCTGACGTAAATGCCCAAGACAAAGACGGAATGACCCCGCTGATATACGCAGCCCAGTACAACCTTAACCCCGAGGTGATCACGATGCTTCTCGCAGCTGGCGCGTTGGTCGATGCTCGGAACCCTGAGGGATGGACTTACACTGAGAGTTGGACGCCGCTGATGTGGGCCGCAATGAAAAACCAGAATGCTGAGGTGATCTCCACGCTCCTGAAGGCCGGCGCGGATTGCAATGCACAGAGTCAGCGCCGCGGCCGCATAACCCCTCTTATGCTTGCGGCTAGGTACAACCCAAACCCCGAAGTGATTGTAATACTTCTGAAAGCTGGCGCAAATGCAAAGGTGATAAGCGAAGATGCGCATAAAACGGCCTTTGACTACGCGCGGAACAATATAAAACTGATAGGTACCGATGCCTTGAAGCAACTCCAGGAAGCGTCAAAGTAGCGAGAAGGGTCTCACGAGGGGAAAAGGGACACGGTAGCCCCTCCGAAAGTCTCACGGCCCGCCGCCGAGCACGTTTCTAGCCCTCAGCAGGCATGCCCTCCTTTTTTTGCCCGGGTGGTATTAGGATTACGGGAAGGGAGGAAAAAAATGGAGAGGACAATCACTGAGATCATCACGAGTGGGGGCGGATCCTATTTCATAGTGAAGTGGGATGATGATGATGTATATGCGAGACAGCGACTTGAAACCGCGAGAGACAAGTTCATATTGGGAGTCGTCAATACAATCAGAATAGAGCCCCGGGCAGATGGCAGCTATGCCGTGAGTGGGCCAAATGAAAAGATACTTCAGCTCCGTGACGAGCTCTTGGAAAGTTGGGTCAACCAGAGATAAGGCGCCGCACCTTCCAAACGAGCACAAGAAGGCCGTGCCAGAGCCCAGGCGGAAACCCTACACGCGGTCGGGAGGAAAAGAAGAAAAAGGCTCACCCTGTCAAGCTATTTCATCGAGAGGATTGCAATCTCGAGGCTCTGGATGAAATCGGCGTCACGGCTGAGGAGCGCGGACGCCGGACTATCACTTTCCACTCCTGGCGGGCCTTTGCGAATACGTTCATGGTCGTGCGGGGGATCTCCGGGGAGAAGGTTCGGCAGCTCATCCGTCACGACAGCGAGGAAATGACCGGGCACTATTCTGATTTCCACCTTGAAATGCTATGTCTTACAGGGTTTTTTTAGATTGAAGGTGCGGGCGAAGAACCCTGCCCTTCCATTCGAATGGCCTCAGGGCGAATGCCCGCAAAGTGATGAAGACATAGAAGAAGGCAAAAAACACCAGGAACGGCAGGAACGTGATGAAGTAGCGCACCCTGTCCTTCCTCTGATAGAACCCGCCAATTGCGCCAAGAGTGCCAATGCTCACAAAAGAGGTCAGCGAGAGGACAGTGATCCGCCAGTCGAGAAACCCAAGGGGGAGAAGAACCAGGCTCGCCGTCAGGTAGATCAGGACGACGAAAACATAAAAGAAGCGCGTGACGGGATCCTCGGAGAAGAGTCCTCCTGCATTCCATCTGGTATGCTGGTTCACGTAGTCGATCCAGCGTGCCTTGCAGACGGTGCGGGCCGCGCTTCCGAAAGTGACGTGCGCCCGCGGTTTCCATCCTGCCTTGCGGCAGACCGCGTCGAGAAGCATGGCGTCTTCCGTGACGGAATAGCCCAGCGCCCGAAACCCTCCGGTTGCCTTCACCGCTTCCGCCCGCACAGCTATGTTGTTTCCAAAGCATCCCGTTGCCAGTCCGACGCCGGCAGAACCGAGGTTGTACTGGTTCAGGAGGGGCTGCTCGAATGCCTGGAAGCGCTGGAGGAAGCTTCCGTCAGGCTCCAGCTCGATGCGGCTCAGGACGACCCCGACTGAGGGGTCGCAAAAGCAGGCCAGCATCTCCTCCACCCAGCCGGGAGGAACGGTGCAATCCCCGTCCGTGAAGAGCAGCACGTCCCCCCTGCATGCCTGGAAGGCAAGATCCAGGGCGGCCTGCTTTCCGGTAAGCCCCTGGGGCTCACTGACGTTGTGAATGACGCGCGCCCGATTGCCGCTGGCTGCGGCGAACTCATCGAGGAGCCTTCCCGTTGCATCGGTCGAACGGTCATCCACGAAAAGAAAGGTCACATCGGGGCTGGTCTGCGCCTGAAGCGACTCCAGCAGGTCAGGGAGCGTTGTCTCCTCGTTGCGCAGGGCAACGACCACTTCTGCGCGCAGGCCGGGCGACGAGCTGTGCCGTTGTTTCTGCCTTAGGGGTATGCCCGTACGGCCTACTCGCCTTCCCGCATCCAGGATGATAGTGCGCACAAGGCCGGCGGCAAGAACAAGGTGAAACGCCAGGATGACCGCGCTGTAAGCCGCATAGACGATCAGGAACGTCAGCATCGCGGAAGTCAGGGTAGCGAAAAGCCCTTCTTTTCACAAGCGCGGCAGCGCTGTACTATGAGCGGGAAATGAATACGTTCGACAAGCTGCTGCAGGATGAGAAGGTGCTCCTCCTCGATGGCGCATGGGGAACCGAGTTCTTCCAGCGGGGGCTCATGCCGGGGTGCCCTACGGATGAATGGAACCTCACTCATCCGGAAATAGTCCAGGAGATCACCCGCGACTATCTCGACGCGGGCGCAAGAGTCATTCTCACCAACACCTTTGGAGCCAACCGGTTCCGGCTGGAGCCGCACGGGCTTTCGGACCGGGTCCGGGAGATCAACGCCAGGGCAGCAGCCCTTGCGCGAGGGGTCATGGCAGGAAACGCCCTTCTGGCAGGCGACATCGGCCCCACGGCCCGGTTTCTCGCCCTGGGTGAGGTGAACGCAGAGGAGCTGCACGAGGTCTTCTCGGAGCAGGCCCGCGCCCTTGCCGAGGGAGGGGTGGACCTGATCGTCGTGGAGTCCATGACGGACGTAGAAGAGATGGCCGTAGCCGTCGCCGCCGCTGTCCAGGAAACGAGGCTTCCAGTTGTCGCAAGCATGACCTACAACCGCACGCCCCACGGCTATCGAACGATGATGGGCAACCCCCCCGAAGTCTGCGTCGGGAAGGCAGAGCAGGCGGGTGCCGCTGTCATCGGGGCCAACTGTGGCTCCGGCATAGAGGATTACGTTCCGCTGGCTCCCATCCTGCGAGGGCTCACGTCGCTTCCCCTGTGGGTCAAGGCGAATGCAGGCATTCCGCAGATTGTCGGGGGCAAAGTTACCTATCCCCTGACCGCGGAGCAGTACGCGTCTTTCGTTCCTTCCATCCTCGAGGTCGGTGTCAGCCTGATTGGCGGGTGCTGCGGGACAAGCCCGTCCTTCATCCGCGAGATGCGGAAGGTGATCGCAGGCGTCCGGGGGTCATAGGGTGGGAATCCTGGTCCTGGTACTTGGCGGGCTGGGTCTTTTTCTGCGCGGTTCACTTGTGCTCTGGCTGACAGCCATCTTCCGGCCCCACGACGCCATGCGGAAAGTCACTGAGCAGCAGTTTTCCATAGGAAGGGGGCTTTCCTACCTTGCCGGCTTTGCCGGCCTGCGCACCGACTTTCAACGCTACCATGGTTCTCTCCCCAAGGCCTTCCTGCTGGTGTCGAATCACCAGAGTCTGGCCGACGTAGCTCTTCTTCCCCTGGTGCTTCCGGGACACCACATTCGATTCGTTGCAAAAAGCGAGCTGAAGTACGGTGTCCCGTATGTTTCCCTGGCCCTGAGGCTTGGAAGGCATGCCGTGATATCGCGCACCAGCAACTATCGCGCCGGCCGAAGGGCAATGGTCAGGCTGGCGGACCTCGCGGCTGTCGGTGTCTGCCCAGCGGTGTTCCCGGAAGGGAGGCGATCGCGCACCGGTGAGGTCCAGGAGTTCCAGAGCGGCGCGTTTCGCATCATCCTTGAGCGCGCCCCTCTTCCTGTCCTGTCCATGGCGGTGGACGGCGGCTACCGCATTGCCAGCCTGGGCCGGCTCCTGACGAACATACGCGGGACATGGTTCAGGATGCGGCCCTTGACGCTGTACCCTGCCCCTCGAGGCAAGAAAGAGATCCTGGACCTTCTGGCCAGGATCAAAAGCGAGATAAGCCAACAGGTCCGCCTGTGGAGGAGTTCCCCGACATAAAAAAACCCACCCTCCGTGGAGTGGGTTGTGCTTGGTGGCCGCCTGGCAGAGACCCAGGGCTGCCGCCAATCCTGGCCATGGTGCGCCTCTTCCGCACGTCCCTGTGCTCAGCGCACCTCCGCCATCCCTGGCTAGGCTTTGAAGTCGCTGGGCTTGCGCTCCTGTCGCTGGCACTTTTCGCACTGTGCGACGTTCCGCAGCTTTCCATTGTTGAAGACGAGCTTCATCTTCACCTCGCCGCCACAATTGCAGAAGAACTTCTGCGTGACGACCCCCACCCTCGCGTTCTTGCTGATTACCTCGGCCATGTCTTTATCCTCCTTTCCTCTGAAGTAGAATCGAGTCTCTGCTACTTTCCTGACAGGGGTAAGCGGAGAACCTGAAAAACTGCGTAAATTTACCAACAACCGTAAAAAAGTCAAGTGAGGCCGAAGTCTACGGCAGACTGAGAGGGTCCTGCCCTTGCCCTTCGGGCTTTTTTTCCGGATGATTTAACCATACCCGATGAAAAGATACCGGGGCTTCCTCTTCGACGCAGACAACACGCTCTTCGACTATGACAGGGCGGAGATTGAGGCCCTCACCGAGACCCTGGGCGGGGCGCTCCCGGGAGTACCGCTTGGGAACGCGCTGGCCTCCTACCATGAGATCAACGCGGGCTTCTGGCGGAAGTTCGAGCAGGGAAACATAGGCTTGGAAGAGCTGAAGGCTGGCCGGTTCCGCGCGCTCCTGGATTCGCTGGGGTGCGAGGGAGACCCCGAGGCCATTTCCCTGGACTACCTCAGGCAACTCTCTGTCCGCGCGTACTTCCTTCCGCATGCGCGCGAGGTCATAGAAGAACTTTCACGCGCCTTCCCGCTGGCGCTTGTGACGAACGGGATCGGGATGGTGCAGAGGGGACGCCTTGCCCGGTCAGGCATCGCTGACCGCTTTCAGACGCTCATCATATCGGAGGAGCTTGGCATTGCGAAACCCGATCCTCGATTCTTCCACGCGGCTGTCAAGGCGCTTTCGATTCCGGCAGGAGAGCTTTTGTGCATCGGGGACAATCCCGCCTCGGACATCGAGGGAGCGCGTGCGGCGGGGATCGACGCATGCTGGTACGCCCCCAAAGGCCAGCCGTGGCCGGGCCCCGCAGACCCGCCGTCCATTGTGATCAGCGATCTGCGGGAAATCCTGGACCTTGCCTCCGCGATATTCACATGATTTTCATTTTAGTATACAAACATCCGCGTGAAACGCCTGAAGAGACGGTAGAAAGGAGAATGCCTTGATACAGGTCGAGAGCGTCACCAAAAAGTACGGACAGCGAATCGCGGTTGATCACCTTGACTTCCTTGTCAACAAGGGCGAGATCCTTGGTTTCCTCGGGCCAAACGGCGCCGGAAAATCCACAACGATGAACATCATCACCGGCTACCTCTCCGCGACGGAAGGCTCAGTGAAGCTCGACGGGCACGACATCCTGGAGGAGCCGCAGGAGGTGAAGCGCCAGATCGGCTACATGCCCGAGCAGCCCCCGCTGTACATGGAAATGACGGTTGGCAGCTATCTCTCCTTCGTCGCTGACATCAAGGGTGTTGCCCGCTCACGCCGCAGGGAAAACATCGACAAGGCCATGGAACGCACCATGATCACCGACATCCGGGGCAGGCTCATCAAGAACCTTTCCAAAGGCTACAAGCAGAGAGTGGGCTTGTCGCAGGCGCTCATCGGCACGCCTCCCGTGCTCATCCTGGACGAGCCGACCATCGGCCTCGACCCGCAGCAGATCATCGAGACGCGCAATCTGATCCGCGAGCTGGGCAAGGAGCATACGATCATCCTGAGCTCCCACATCCTGCCTGAGGTTCAGGCGGTGTGCACGCGGGTCCTCATCATCAACAGGGGCAAGATCGTCGCCAGTGACACTCCGGAGAACCTTTCCCGCGGTCTGGTCGGGGACAACCGCTTGACGCTGCGCGTGGCTGCTCCCGAGCGGGATGTCCTTGCCGTGGTCCGCGGGGTTGCGGACGTTGTCACGGCAAGCGCGCTGGGAAGCCGTGAACCCGACACGGTGGACGTTGTGGTGGAAGCCGAAAAGGAGAAAGACATCCGGCGCGCCGTTTTCAACGCGCTGGCAAGGGCCGGCTACCCAATCCTGATGATGAAGACCATGGACCTCACGCTGGAGGACATCTTCCTCAACCTCATTACCGAAGAGAAGGAGGTATCCTGACATGCTGGCAGTATTCCGCCGCGAACTGGCCGCGTATTTCGCTTCGCCCATCGGGTTCACGTTCATCGGCTTCTTCATCCTCCTTGCGGGCGTGTTCTTTGCCATCTCGAACCTCCTGTCGGGAAACCCGAACTACACGGGCGTCCTGGGGTCAATCACCTTCATTTTCCTCTTCGTCGTGCCCATCCTCACAATGAGGCTGATCTCCGAGGAAACACGACAGAAAACGGACCAGCTGCTCATCACCAGCCCCTTGGGGATCACCGGCATCGTCATGGGCAAGTATCTGGCCGCCGTCGGCGTTTTCTTCGTCACGCTGCTCATCACCCTCGTGTATCCCATCATCATGAGCTTCTTCGCACTCGGCGGGCTTGGCTGGTGGGAGATCGTGGGCGGTTACATCGGATTCTTCCTGCTGGGCTCATCCTTCATCTCCGTCGGCCTGTTCTTCTCTTCTCTCACAGACAACCAGCTCATTGCGGCAGTGGAGACCTTCGCCGCCCTGCTCCTGATCTGGATCCTGGACTTCATAGCGCAGAGCGTCCCCAGCGACGCCGTTTCAGGATTCGTGTTCCTGGCGCTCCTGGCCATCGGCCTGGTGGCGCTCGTGTTCTTCAGCACGCGGAGCATGCCGGCCGCTGTCCTGACGCTCATCGTTGCGGCGGCGGTCCTTGTGCTCCTGTTCGTCCTGAAGAGGTCCTTCTATGACGGGCTGATTGCCCGGATCCTCGCCTGGTTCTCGCTTCTGAAGCGATACAACGACTTCAACATGGGCGTCCTGGGGCTGGCCCCGATCGTCTATTACATCTCGTTCTCCGGCGTCTTCGTTTTTCTCACCGTCCGGTTGATCGAGAAACGGCGCTGGATGTAAGGGAGATACGCCCGTGAAAAAAACATCACTGTTCAATTCCCTTTCAAGCAGGAAGCTCCGCTTCGGAGGCTACGCGACGCTTCTCATCGTGGCCGCGCTCGCCATTGTCGTAGTGATCAACGTCCTCGTCCAGCAGGTTCCGGGGAAGCTGGACCTGACAAAGAACCATCTGTTCTCTCTGTCCAAGGAAACTTTCAAAGTGCTCGATGGCCTTTCCAAGGACATCGCCATCACAATGGTGGCAAGGGCCGGCAGTGAGGATCCGACCGTGAAGGAAATCCTCTCCAAGTACGCCGCGCGCAGCCACTCCATCAAGCTCCAGACCCAGGACCCGGAGAGGAACCCCGGCTGGTCCAAGCAGTTCGAAACGAACGGCCAGGGCCCTGGGCCGGGCTCCGTGGTGGTTTCGAGCGGCCCGAAGTTCAGGACAATCGGCCAGTACGACATGTACAACTACGACTACTCCAACCCCAACCAGGAGCCCACCCTCACCTCGCTTTCCGTGGAGCAGAGGGTCACCTCCGCCATCCTGTACGTGACTGCCGCCAAGAACGTGACCGTCTATGTCCTGCAGGAACACGGGGAGCAGACCCTGGATTCCCTGGGGCTGTCCACCGCGGTGGGCAATGAGAACTACGAGGTGAAGCCCCTCAATCTGCTCACCGTGCCGGGAGTTCCTGCGGATGCTGACATCCTGCTGGTGCTTGCCCCCAAGACGGACATCTCCAATGAAGACGACGCCAAGATCAGGACGTACCTCGACGGCGGCGGGAGGGCGGAGTTCATCTTTGACCTGCTGAGGAGCGACAATGCGCTTCTCAATCTCGCCGGGATCCTCAAGAGCTACGGTGTGGCCGTGCACAGCATGGTTGTCGTGGAGGGTGACCAGAACAGCGTGGCGGCGGGCAACCCGATGTACCTGATTCCAAAGCTGGAGTACCACGACATCCTTTCCCCGCTGAGGAGCGCCAACCTGGCCATCCTCATGCCCTTCTCCCAGTCAATCGAGACCCTCGAGCTGAGGAAGAGGTCGCTGAAGATCGAGCCCCTTCTCAGCTCCTCAGACAACTCGTGGGGAAAGAGGAACATCGAAAACATAAAGACCCTTGCGCGGGAAGCCGCGGATGCGCGAGGTCCCTTCACGCTGGCTGATGCCATCACGGACCCGGCCGGGGATCCGGGGAAAAAAGACACGAAGCTCGTCGTCGTGGCGTCCGCGAAGTTTCTCTCGCAGGCGCTTTCCTCCCAGATCCCCGGCAACACCGACTTCTTCCTCAACACTCTCGGCTGGTTAAGGGGGAAGACGGATGAGATCACCGTGCGGCCCAAGGACATGCTCACCATGCGCCTGGGAATCAACAACCTCCAGGCGCTCCTGTTCTCGGGCCTGGTGGTGATCATCATGCCGCTCCTGGTGCTGGGAGCGGGATTCACTGTCTGGATCAGGAGACGGCATCTATGAGCAGGCGCCTTCTCACGCTTGTCATCGTCCTGGTTGTGCTGGCCGGACTGGTCGGGACGTACCTCGTGGTCAGCCGGCCCCGGCCGGAGAAAGCCGCCGCCGTGCCGCCCCAGCTCATCAAGGTGGACAAGGACAAGCTCGTGAAGATGGTTCTCAGCGACAGGGCGGAAGGCAGGCTGGCGCTTGAGAAGAAAGGGAAGACGTGGACGGTCGACTCGCCCCAGGAATACGCCCTTGATGAATCGACCATCGACGATCTTGCATTGACTCTCACGGCGCTCAGCGCCGAACGGGTGATCGACGAGAACCCGACGGACCTCGCCCAGTACGGGCTTGCGCCTCCCCGGGCGCGGGGCCAGGCCACCTACAGCGACGGCACCACGAAAACCGTGCTGCTGGGGAACAAGACGCCGACGGGCAACACCTACTACCTGCAGGTCACGGGAGATCCGAAGGTCTACACGGTCTCGCAGAACAACGGCGACCAGCTGCACTGGACCCTCGCGGACCTGCGCGACAAGAAGATCACCCCCGCTCTGAACTACGACGAGATCACATACTTCCGCCTAAGCCGCTCGGACAGCGCGGTGATCGAGTTGAAGAAAAAGACAGAGCAGGAAACAAAGACGTACCAGCTGGGGTTCGGCCCGTACATGATGACCCGGCCGTACTCATCCCCCCGCGGCGTCGATACAGAGAAGAGTGACCCGCTCATCAAGGGGCCCCAGGATATACAGATCTCCTCGTTCGTGAACGATGCTCCGCGGGACCTCTCGCAGTACGGTCTTGCCCGGCCGCAGGATGAGGTGGTGGTCCGCGACACGTCGAACACGCTGGACTTCCTCATCGGGTCAGCGGACGGCAAGGACAAGACATTTTTCATGATCCGGGGGAAACCGAATGTCTATGCAACGGACACCTCCAGCCTCTCGTTCCTGAAAACCACCGCGTGGGACCTCGTCGACAAGTTCGTTTTCATCCCCAACATCGACGACGTTGACAGGATCGAGATCGCCAGCGGCGGTGTCACTCACACCCTTGCCATCGCCCGCGTCACAAAGAAGGCGGAAAAGAAGGGAGAGCAGGACACTGTCCAGGCCACGTACACTGTGGACGGGAGGAACGTAGAGGAAGGCTCATTCAAGGCCTTCTATCAGGAAGTGGTGGGCATGCAGATCGAGGGGGAGGCGAAGAGAACGGTGCCCGAGACACCGGATATGACCGTGCGGTTCTTCCTCAACAAGGGGCCCTCGAAGGTCACCACAATCGTCTATGCCCCGTACGACAGGGACTTCGATGCGATCTTCATAGATGGAAAAAGCGAGTTCGCCCTCACCCGCCAGCAGCTCACGACGATGCTCTCGAAGCTCGACGCTCTGTCCAAGGGTGAGAAGGTTACATACTGAACTACGCTGTCGGGCGTGGGAGCGGCTTTTAACAGGCAACTATGTCTACCGGATATCGCCCTCCGCACGGCTTCGCCGTGCTAGGGGCGATACTGGCTAGGACTGCTCGCCGCCGGTCCGCACGTGCAGCTCCCAGGCCTGGGTCTGGGGGTTGCGGGACAGCGCGTCGAAGCCGACGTCCAGGACGCGCCCGCTTTCTCCCTGGAAGCGCAGCCGCCGGGCAAGGACGTTCATCTCCGTGACCTTGAACTCCTCCCCGTCGTAGCGCACCCGCGTGCCCATCCCCGGGAGGGCCTGCCGCGCTTCCTTGTAGACATCGAACTCGTAGGACAGGCAGCACAGGAGCCGGCCGCAGGGCCCTGAAATCTTCATGGAGTTCAGGGTGAGGTTCTGCTCCTTTGCCATCTTGATGGACACCGGGCGCAGCCTGTCCGTGACCGAATTGCAGCACAACGCCCGACCGCAGATTCCCAGCCCGCCCACCACGCGCGCCTCGTCCCGCACGCCGATCTGGCGCAGCTCGATGCGCATCTTGAAGACGGCCACGAGGTCCTTGACCAGGTCCCGGAAATCGACGCGGTTCTCCGCCGTAAAGAAGAAGAGGATCTTCTGCTCGTCGAGGATGTAGTGCGCGCTCACCAGCTTCATCGAAAGGCCGCGCGCCTCGATCTTCTCACGGCAGATCTCGAAGGCTCTCTCCTCCCGCGTGTCGTTCTCTTCAACGCGGAGCAGGTCCGCGGAGCTTGCGATGCGATGAATTGTGCGCAGCTCGCTGGTGATCTCCGCCGGGTCGGTCTCCCGGCCCAGGACCTTTCCCAGCTCGTTGCCGTAGCGGGTCGGCACCACCACAATGTCTCCGATCTTCGTTTCCAGGCCGGCAGGCGCTTCGCAGAACTCGGTGGCGCTGGAATAGAGCACCTTCACCCGCCACACGGTCTTTCCTTCGATCACTACCGGCGGTGAGGCAGGCTGCGCGCCTTCACCCGCTTCTTCGGGGAAGGAATCCTCCGTGATTATGTCGTCATGATCGCCCATGGCATCCGCTCCTTGTGCTGGGGTCAGGAAACCAGGTCAACGAGCATGCCGTTGATCTGGTCGATCTGCGCCAGAATGGCTATCTGCTCCTTCTGCCCCGCAAGGACGAGGGCTGCCAGAGCATCCAGCTTCTCATCTATCACCCTGACCAGCGTGAACCGCTTGCGTTTCAGGATGTTCGCTCCCGAGGTCGTTTCTTGCACCTGGACGGAGTTCTCCACGACGTACGCGACGAAATCCTTCACCTTCTGGCGGTAGTCTCTGATGGCATCCATCGTGGGGGCTTTTTTCAGCGCGTCCCCGGAGGCGAACACGCCGTCCAGAAGCTCTTCGATCCCCCGACGGCCATCGGACTGCGAAAGGTCCTCCTGTGCGGTCTTTTCACCCTCGGAAGCAGACTTCACGAGCTCTGAGAAGGTCCTGCGCTGAGCCTTGTCTTTCTTCCCCGCCTTCTTTTTTTCAGGGACGAGCCATGAAGATGCTTCCCCGAGCGAATCGATCCGCGCCATGGGGCAGGACGCCCGTCAGCGTTTCTGCGCCTGCAGCGTGGCCGTTTCCTTCTGCGAAAGGGCCGCGGCCGGCTTCTGCCCGTTGGAGGGACCGCCGCGCGGCGCGTCGGCGGCCGGCGCGGAGATCCTGCACGACCCGTTGAAGATGACGCCCTCCTCCACGATGAGCCGCGGGGTCGAGATATTGCCAAGGACGAGGCCGGTGGACAGGATGATGACCTTCTCCGTGGAGACGATCTCCCCGCGGACCACTCCGCCCACGACAACGGTGCCCGCGTGCAGTGTGCATTCCGCCCTGCCGTTCTGACCCACGAGCACCTTCCCCCTGGTGCGGATCACGCCGGTGAAGTCTCCGTCGATGCGCAGCAGGCCGTTCAGGTCGAACTCGCCCTTGAACCGCGTCCCTTCGCCGATGATCGAGTTTATGAATGCGTCATCCGTGAACCGGGTATCGCTCAATCCGTTGCCCTCCCGCTCACCTTCGCTCCGGCAAGGTCGGGAGTAATGGAGAGGAAGTTCATGGGATCCACGTAGTTCGCGCCCAGGCGGACCTCATAATGGAGGTGCGGGCCCGTTGAGAGTCCGGTGCTCCCCATGTAGCCGATGACATCTCCGCGGTTCACATGGTTTCCCTTGCGCGTGACAACCGACGAAAGATGGAGGTACCGCGTTGTAAAGCCGTACTTGTGCTGGATGGTGATGTAGTTTCCGGCATCTTCCGTGTAGCCGGTCTGCACCACCTGGCCGTTCGCAGTGGCTTCCTCGGGAGTTCCGAGCGCCCAGGCTATGTCGACCCCGGTGTGAAGGTAGCCCAGGTGAGTAAAGGGGTGGATTGTCCAGCCGAAGCGGGTCGTGATGTTCCCCCGAACGCCCTTCAGAGGCCACATCGTCGGTGTATCGGCCAGCAACTCCTTGTATTTGCTCAGGACCTTGTTGATCTCGTCCAGAGGCTCGACGGAGTTCTCCATCAGGCTGGTCATGCTCTTCAGGTCAGCCAGCTCCTTGAGGTTTCCACCCTCGGTGTCCTCAGGGGCGAGGTACAGGGCGCTGACCCCTGCGCTCCCGGCAGGGTTGGAGTAATCCTGGCTCCCAATGGCCTTCATCACGTTGTCCATGCTGGCCTTGAAGCTCCTCCCCGCCTTTCGGATGCCGGAGATCTCGTCTTTCAGGTTCTCCATGGTCGTCTCGTTGTTCTGCAGGTCCTGCGACACCCGTGTGATCTTCTCATTGGTATACGTGAAGTTGGTTGCCAGCAGGAAGAACCCCACCAGCACGACGCTGAGGGTGACAGTGACGAAGATGAGGGTGAAGAAGGAGATCTGGAAATTGAAGATCTTCTTCTCCGAATGGGGGATCAGCATGACCGTGAAGCGCTGCTTCCCCTTCTGCATTATGTATTTGAAAAAATTGAGGATCGAGACCCAGATCCGCCGCAACCATGACCCGAACCTGTCAGCGAACTGCTTCTCGACCTTCTTATATTGGGTAACGGGCAAGGCCTTTCCCTTCTTACGCTATGGTCTCTATCCGATAGTATAAGAAATTCTCGCGAATACTACCATACAAGGTGCCCTTTGTCAAACGGAAGGGCCTTCCACGCCACCTGCTGCTGCGATGGACGGCGAAACGGCATGCAAATCCGTCCGTGGGCAGGCCGAAATAATATTTGACTTGCACCCGGCCTCATGATATCCTTTAGAAAAATCGGAAGAAGAAGAACAAACTCTTTCGAAAATAACCCCAACGGAGACATATGCGCTATTTTGACACGCACGCCCACATAGGCCTCATAACCGAAGACCCTATCGACCAGCTCATCGTCGTCCAGGAGGCAAGGCAGGAAGGCGTTCAGCATCTGGTGACTGTCTCCAACAACCTGATAGATTTCGCCCAGCTCTTCGCGAACCTCAAAACGGAGGCGAACGTCTTTCATAGTATCGGCATTTCTCCCTCCTCGGTTGTGCAGCCCGGCGATGACTGGGAGGCCAAGATCCAAGAGGGAACCAAGCTGGACCGTGTCGTGGCAATCGGTGAGATCGGTCTGGACTACTACCGCAAGTTCGGTGACCGCGACTCGCAGGTGGAGCTGTTCATCCGCCAGCTGGAGCTCGCGGAGAAGCTGTCCCTCCCGGTGATCATCCACAACAGGGACGCGGGGTCGGACGTCCTGGAGATCCTGCGCGAGAGGCTGCCTCGCAGGGGCGGCATCCTGCACTGCTACTCAGAGGACTACGAGTACGCAAAGAAAGCCCTGGAGCTGAACCTCTGGATCTCGTTCGCCGGAAACGTGACCTACCGCAACGCGCGCAACCTCCAGGACACGGCAAAGAAGATCCCCATGGACCGGATGCTCATCGAGAGCGAGGCCCCGTTCATGGTGCCTGCAATTCACCGGGGCAAAAGGAACAAGCCGTCCTACATCAATGAGACCGCGGCCTTCATCGCCGAGCTGCGCGAAGTTGCCGTGGAGGAAATCACGGAAGCCCTTTACGCAAACAGCCTCAACTTCTTTGGCCTCCAGGACTAGCTGCCTGTTCCATCCTGTGCGGGTCGGTAGCCTCGAGGTCCCGGGCAACGTCTGGCTTGCACCGATGGCCGGGTACACGGACGCCGCCTTCAGGTCCGTATGCGTGCGCTTCGGCGCCCCTCTGTGCTTCACGGAAATGGTTTCAGCGGACGCTCTTGCGCGCAACAATGGCACAACGCTGCGTCTTCTCGCGAAGGCGCCCAACGAGGTGCTCACCGGCTTCCAGATCTTCGCATCGGAGGCAGTCACGGCGGCGGCCGCCGTCCGGCGGATAGCACTCATGGGCCCCGCCCTTATCGACCTGAACTGCGGCTGTTCCGTGCCCAAGGTTCTGAAGACCGGCTGCGGCGCCACGCTGCTGCGCAATCCGAAGCTCATCGGCTCCATCGTGTCCGCGATGCGGTCGGAAACAGACGTCCCGGTGACGGTGAAGCTCCGCTCCGGATGGGATGAAGGGACTTTGAATTACCTGGCCTGCGCGGATGAAGCGGTTGGAGCGGGCGCTTCGCTCGTGACGCTCCACGCCCGCACAAGGACGCAGGGATTCGGAGGAAAGGCCAGACCCGAGCACATAAGGACGTTGAAGGAAAAGTGTCCGGTTCCCGTCTTCGGGTCCGGCGATCTTTTTTCAGCGCAGGCTTGCCGCGCCATGCTGGAAACAACGGGATGCGACGGAGTCATGATCGCCCGGGGGTGCCTTGGCAATCCCTTCATCTTTCAGCAGACAGAAGCCATGCTCAGAAACCAGGGCAGACTGCCCACTGTTGATGCTCGAAACAGGCTTTTCGCGGCCCTCGAGCACCTGAAGATGCTGAGCACCTCGGTGGGAGAAGCCAAGGCCTGTCGCGACATGCGCAAGCATTTCGTTGCCTACACCAAGGGAATAGAGTGCGGCGCGGTCATCCGGCAAAGCGTGGTGAACGCGGAGACGATTGCCGAATACCAGGACATCGTGGACAGCTACCTGAGGGCTTGAAGCATCAGGTCTGGCCGCCGGCGGGGCCGCCGCCCCTGCGCCGC
>Ga0187881_10002008_pt1 | contig 20072 bp, 41 predicted proteins | sample June2016WEW_19_1_2_FD_133017 | JGI IMG/M metagenome (GOLD analysis project Ga0187881, IMG submission 133017) | Peatland microbial communities from SPRUCE experiment site at the Marcell Experimental Forest, Minnesota, USA - June2016WEW_19_100 | ecosystem: Environmental > Terrestrial > Soil >...
ACCTTCTGCAAAAGATTTTCTGCTTGTTCGCTTAATACGCTTTTGAAGAGCTAAATCTACGTCAATTAAATCTCCGTATATAACATCAGAATCTACTAAATTTCTTGATCCATGATCCCAGGTATTTTTTAAAATCCATTTAGCCTTAGTCTCTAAGTCCAAAATCTTTTCTCCGAGTTCATACCATTCTGGAGTAGGAAAATTATTATCGAGCATAAATTGTTTTGCAAGAACTTTATTACTTGACAACATTAAGCATTCAAGACTTGCTCCTGTATAAGGAATTCCAAGAGCGTCCCATAGCGCCACAGGAACAGTAAGTAATTGATCGTGAGAATAAAGAGCATCTACAAGATTAAAAATACAATCTGGTTTATAAAAATCTAATAACATTTTCATTGCCATTAAATCTAAACTACAGGGAATTTCAACTTTCTCATGCCCTAAATTTCTCAATGCCTCTGAGACTGAATTTATTTGTTGTCGAACATCTACAATATTAATTACATCATCTTCGGTAAGGCTATTATAGCAAATAACTACTTTCATTCTTTTCTCTCTTCTTGTTGAAGTTCTTGTAAAAACATTTCAATCTCTTCTACGGAATGTTTAGTTGAAGTTCTTAATTCTCTATTAGGGTCATCTTCTTCTTTAGATTCTATTTGACCCACTCGTCCAAGGAAATCCTTTGGGGCTTTAATGGCTTGAATAAACAAATACCAAGCAGAGTTGTTAGGGCAACTTGTAGGTCTTTTCCCAGATCGGTGCTGTTCTCCAGCACTTTCAATAGCCCAGCGGAGATTTTCACGGTATGTTTGTTCCCTTTCTTCACATAGTGCGATTTCATTTAAGCCCTCTGGAGTAACTGGAGTACCCGGACGAATCGCCTTGGCTTTATTTAGAACCTTCTGGATAGTTGCAGATGTAGTATCGAATTCTTGAGAAAGTTTAGATACAGGTTCGCCGGCGACCCAACGCCGTACAACCTCTTCACGTTGCCGATCTGTAAGAGCTTGATTTGGATACATTTACTTCTTTTTGGTAAATGACTTTTTCTTGTGTCGCGGGCCAATCATAGATACGCCGGCCTTTTTGGCGGCATCATGTTTCTCTTTTGCAACTGCGGGTTCTTGAGAATAAAGATAACGCATTTGCTTTTTCGACGCAAATGGATGTTCACCTTTTTTATATGGCATAAAACAATATCTCCTATTCTATCTTATATTATACCACAGATGAAGTATTTTCGGAAGGGGATTGTCTGACGTTAGCATCAAGAATATCTTTTTGTTGATCTGTTAAACGATTAGAATATTCATCTAAGAATCTCAGCAGGAATTCTTTAGTTATCATGTCCGTAGGATGTTTAGTACGATATTCTTGTCGAGCGCATAAGAATTCTTCATCGGTAAACTTTCCAGGCCGACCAACAGGGTTCTTCGCTTTTGGTTCCTTGTGTTGTTTTTCCTTTATAGGGGATTTAGGTTCGGATAGTCCTAATTCCTCTAATGTTTCCCATGTAGTTCCTTGCTTACTAACAATCCTTGATAAACCCTGATAACATCTACAGCATAATCCTCTAGCATATATACTTTCATTACAACCATAACATTTACATTTCATTAGAAATCTCCATAGATAAATTCTTCTTATTGGCTTCTATTTCCCAATATTTAGGAAGTGCCTGCTTTTTTTCAATTAACTCTTCCCATGTAAAGGTATTCTTACTAACTAACCTACACATGGCATTGTAACATGGCACACATAGTCCACGATATACAGCCGTGGTCTCACAAGAACCATTAAGACATTTCATAATCTTCTCTCCGTTTTAATCCATTCCAAGTGCTTATTATAGTATCAGCAATATCTTCTATTAAAAAATCTCTTATATATAATAATTCTAAAGGACTTACATAATAATAATAAAGTTTTTCAGCAGCTTTACTATATGTAATAACCTTTTGTTTTTTATCATATTGTACACTAATCGTTTCTTCTGATTTAGATTTCGCTTCTAAATAACCTAATAACTCTCCGATGCGTTTAAAGAGTTTTATTTGATCCACAATTCTCTCCTTCAAGTTAAAGTAAAGTGTATTTATCTAATATAACATCAGTTAAGTAATTTGTCAAATAAAATCCAGGAATTTTATACTTCTTTTAAGGAACTATCATATTTGATAGTTCGTGCAAAATGCGAAACCAAAGTAAGTAGAGATAGACCCCCATGAGAGTTTATAACAAAGTCAAGACAAATCAAGGTTTTAAAAACGTAGTTCTTATGGTGGTACAAGAGAATTATTCCTTAGTAACTTGTGTAGGATTTAAGATGGAGAAGGATAATTACTTACTACTATTACTACTACTACTTACTACTACTACTACGTATACGTATATGCGTATTGTCAGCCGTCAATAGTATCTCTTTCCTTTTATTAATTATATCTGATGTGATACTGATAAGATAAGATGATAATTATTTTAGGAAGTATTAAGAGGATGTCTATTAACTCCTGTAGGGGGTTTGTATGCTGGATTCTCGACGATTTTGACCTTACCACTCGGAGGAGTTACATGGAGTTTTATATATTATATTTTTTGTGATCTTTTATAATTCCTTACCTAGTAATGTTTACCCCTCGGTAGGAACAGTGTCGTTGCTCTCAATGGTATTACGACCAAAAGTAGGTGTGTCGAGGAAGGAGGGCTAGATAGATGTTTCTTGCCAATTGAGGGGCGAGGGGTCGATTGCTTTTCTGGATTAGTGGGTCCTCATTAACATTATATGCAATAATAACTTAAGCCTGGTCCAGCCTGGTCCGTAACGAGTCGTCTTGTGCCATTGGGCTGTAATGGCATGTATACCCACAGTAGTTTAGAGGGGCGATAGGTGGCAGTAAGAAAGAGTTAAACCTAGCCCACCCACGTTTTCCTAAACAGTACACAGACATACACAGATATACCATATATAGTACACAGACCCTAATGGTAGTATAGTAACTGCCAAAACGGCAGCCACAGAATCGCGTTTAAACGCCTTGGACAATCGACTATGAACATTATCACCTTGCCATTGGTCCGCGTAGAATCAAAGCCTAGAGCGTCAGTATGTTCATTTAAGACTACAAGGCATAACAGCCAATACAGCCCAGCCTATACATTCAATAACACGGCACGATACAATCGTACTACTAATAAAATACTTTCAAGAAAATCCTAAGAGCTAGCTTGACAGTATATATATACAACGTATACTTAATATAGAAAGATAGGTGTGATATGAAACATAATCGAAAATACATACATGAATGGATTGCAACTACAGCAGGGGGACAAAGTTTTACATTCTGTGCTAGTAATCAACGTGATGCATGGAATAAAGCAAGGGAAATATGTCCACAACAAACTATTGCAAGTATTTGCCGAAAAATCAATGCTCATAAATTGTACGTTAAAAAGCATAAGAAAATGTTAAATGATGGAATAAGACGGCATGTTTATGAATCGTTATATATATCGGCCGATTCGGACAAATGATTTTGTCCGAGTATTTTGTCCGAGAGATTGTCAAGAGAAGTCCCGTATTCTACGGGATAGGGATATTTGCACCTGGATTAGGATCACCCCGAGATAACGGAAAGGAATACCTTGAAGGGCCGCACTATCCACAACCCCATAAATGGTATGCGGAGGTGGACATGAAAGATGGATTTATTACTAAAGTAAAATAGGGAGCACAAACCATGTACACAAAAGAAGTAGCAGAACTAGACCAACTGGTTAATTGTCACACAATTCGGGGTACGCTTGGACTATTGGCGGAACTAGCCGCCGAGAGAGCTAAGCAATGCCGAGATTCGGTCAGGGCTTGGCAGCAAGATAATACTGTTGACGTTTTAGCACCCGATCAGCTGGGCCTTGAGACGATAACTATTGGCCGTTGTCCCGCTCTCGCGGACCAGGACAAACTCGATGGTCTGCAATGGGCGGCATTAGGCCATGACCTAGTTGTCCTCGCTCGAAAGTTTAAGGAATTACAGTAAATTCCCCCCGACCAGGGCAGGCTATCTTGGCAATACCGGACACGACAATCTTGCCTAGCTTGCCCTGGATTTTTACTTGACAACTACAAAATATATGATATGCTTGAATAGAGGTAAAGCATGACAATTAAAGAATGGGAACAAAAAGAAATTGTAAAAATAATCCGTTTTGTTGACAAACGGATTGAAAACAATGCCCGTAATCCTAATGCCTGTCCGTTAAAAATGGATAAGGCTGATTGGGATAGTGCGTTTAATGAACCAGGAGATACAATATGAAAAAATGTGTTTGTGATCTATTTAAAAAAGTTACAATCTTACTGCCAACTCACTATAACGATGGAAGCGTAGTAGAGGAGTATAAATTGGAAAATGCTCTGAACCGCATTGCCGACATTGGCGGCGGGTATACACTTGATGGTGTAGTTTGTGGAGCTTGGCGAAACCCGGAAACTGGTGATATTAAAAAAGAAACCATGCAAAAAGTATGGGTAGTAGTTAATGATGCAATGGTTGCCCCTATCTTTGCTTTTCGTAGACTTGCCGGAGAATTCGCCACGTACTTCAATCAAGAGTGTATTTACTTTGAAGTCGAGGATGTAGACGTGCAGTTTATTTCTAGGGGATAAAAGATGGTGGGTATGGCCGGGGAGATAACCCCAAAGACATTGCCAAGCGGTTAAAGCAAGAAGGAGTCATAGACTTTATTTTCGTCTTGGATTATAATGCACCATTTTGCTTGGGCTTTTCAATATGGGTGAAAAAATGAAACAACAAACCTTAAACTTTTCTGATGGTCAACACGTAGTACAATATCAACCTAGCGAAAAAACTTATGCCGTGCGGGGACTAGAAAGAGCAAAAGAAAACAACCGGCCAACGTGTAATCGTAAAGTAAGCGACTTGCGTATTCAAGGCAAAGGCGGAAGGATTCGCGTAACAAGCGTAAAGAGGTAATTATGTCAACTGAACAAAAACGATTTGACGTTGTGGATTTTATAATGGATTATGAAGGCGGAGATATAAGTGAGGAAAGACTGGTTGAAGGTTTCCAATACCTCATTGATACCGGCCAAGCATGGACCCTACAAGGCCATTACGGCCGGACTGCCAAAGCCCTGATTGACGGCGGTTATTGCCATAAAGCAGGTGAAGTATGATGACAAGAAAAGATTTTAGATTATGGGCTGATGTAATAAAACGGCTTCCCTTAAAAGACCGCGAACGCAAAGCAATGGAAATTGCCAAACTATGCCAAGATAGTAATGGACGTTTTCGATTGAAAACTTTTCTTAAAGCCCGTGGGGTAAAAAAATTATGTACACAATAACCATCGTAACTAACCACGATTCAATCCAATATAATACCGACAATGTACGCCAAGCAATACGGACCTTGGCCTCTTGGCGAGTGATCCGACTATTTATTAGGCAAGGCAACAAACTAATTTTGAATGTTGCGAAAAAACCATTTGACATTTAAAGAGAAAGGAAATACAGTGACATTAGAAATTCAACACGCTTATAGTAAAGCCATGAGCATGGGTTTTTATATTACCCAACGCGGAGAAGGACGTATATGGTTTCTTCATGCTCCAGATGGGCGAACGTGTTTAATGGCGTTAACCCGCGACGACCTACTTAAAAAAATTCCAACACAGTTTGATAGCTTGTAGGCTATCCTTATAGAATGAGAACAAAAAAAGTTACTGTTGTTTTTCGTAAGTGGAAGCCGGCGTATGGTTGTGGGATTATTGCCCTATTTCCGAAAGAAATTGCCGACGATAAGGGTCTATATTGTGAATCTTACGAACATATCGGCCAACATGGCGGTGCAGATTATAAAGGTGTAATTGCGTCTACTACACCGGCAACACAAAACGAAAGCAAGGAATTGCATTGCGAATTAAAATCTCTGGGATACCGCTTGGCAGTGAGCACACATGAGAATCTGACAACTCCTAATCATGCAAAAAAACACTCAGATATTGCCCTCCTTTATAAAGGTAATAAAGGCGACATTGACAAACGTCTTAATTGGTTGAAAGGGAAGTATGTCTGTTAAACAGGCAATTATCTACTGTCGATTCTCTCCGCGACCTGACGCGGACACATCTAAAAGCAATGGGCAACAGGAAATTCGTTGTCGAATGTATTGTGCCGCAAAAAATTATGATATAATAAGTAACTATGCCGATTCGGCCGTATCCGGCAAACAACTACATCGCCCTAAACTCTCGGCCCTCTTGGCCGACTTACTCCAACACCCTGGGTGTGTAGTTGTTTGCGATACTGCCGACCGTCTTGCTCGAGATGCTCTTGTAATGCTCACTATTTGTGCTCAGATTGAGGCGGCCGGATGTACACTTGAATTTGCAGACGGAACACAGAATCGTACCACAAAGGAGGGGCGGCTGTTGCAAACTATCTTGGCGGGTATTGCCCAATACCAACGCGAAGGCATTGCCGAACGCACAACGATGGGGTTAGCTAAAAAGAAAGCCAATGGTGAATATCTTGGTAAGCCGCCATTGGGATATAAAGTAGTAAATAAACATCTTGTAGAAAATCCCCAAGAGTTAATGGCAATTAAACGAATTAAGGAAATAGGTGCTTTGGGTTATACTTCAGAGTATGTCAGAAGTTGTATTGTCGCTGAATTTGGCATAAGTCCTTCTGCCCGTACAATTCGCAAGATTCTCCAAAATAAGTCTTGACAATCTAAAATTCCCAATTACACTAAACAAAAGAGGTAAAAAATGAGCACAAAATTACAAATTTTACAAGTTTTGCAAGATGCTTCCGAGGGTTTATTAGCTTGTGAAGTGTGCGAAAAACTATTAAACATTCATCCTTCTACAATTCGCGGGGCATTGGTATTATTGGAACGTGGAGATTTTATTTCTACCGTAGATGGATCGGCGCAAACCGACACAGGATGCAAAACCAAAATTTATTATATTAGACAAAAAGGCGAAGAAGAATTAGAAAGGCTACAAAAGTGTGAATAGAAAAGTATATCTTTTAATGGGAACGGACGAACGGTATTTGGGTACTGTAGGAGATATTCTTGGTTGTGAAGGCGAACAAGACGGAATTGCGAAAGAACTTTTCTATGCCGCGCATGATGCAATAAACGAACTTGTGTATGGACTTGATAATGAAGAAGAGCAGATAACATTAACGCTAGAAGTGAGGCAATATGGCTTTTAAACTTGCTTCCATAACTAACAAAACTTGCTTACGCGCCCCAAGAATTATCTTGCTAGGTGTAGAGAAAATTGGTAAGAGTACATTTGCGGCGGGAGCAGATCGCCCTATTTTTATTCACATGGAAGGAGAGCAGGGGATAGATGAATTGCCTGTTGATAAATGGTGGGAGCCTTGTCAATCTATAGATCATGTCATGGAATGCCTGCAATCAATTTATCTTGGACCAGATAATCACGGTACTGTTGTGTTGGATTCATCTAGCACGCTAGAACCAATTATTCATACTAGAGTGTGCCAAGATCATCGCGCAAAGGACATTAACAGCGATGGTTTAGGATATGGTAGAGGTTTTCGAGAAGCGTCTCATTATTGGCGAAAAATAACAGAAGCGTTAGATTCTTTGCGGAATGATCGAAATATGGCCTCAATTATTGTAGGCCATGTCAAAATTAAACGCTTTGACGACCCATCTGGGCCGTCATACGATCAATATCAATTCGATATAAATGAAATAGCCGCCAATCTGCTTTATAGGTGGGCTGATGTAATTCTTTTTGCCAACACGAAAGTTTTTGTTAAAACCGAAGATATTGGATTCAATAAAGAAAAGCATCAAGCAATCGACGCTTATGGTGGACAGCGTTTTCTTTACACCCAAAAGAACCCGGCATATCCTGCTGGTGGTCGTGGAGTGTATGGAAGATTACCTGCTGAGTTACCACTTAACTTTGGATCATTCCTTGATGCGGTATCTGTTGCCTCACGAAAGTAGTAAAATAGCATTAGCAAATTTTTTAGAACACAATTTAATTTATGAAAGAGAGGTTTAAATGAGTGATTTGCACCAATTTTTTGGCAATGGGTTTGATGCAAATAGCATCGAACCACAAGGAGATTTTGAGGTTTTGCCTCCCGGCAAATATCCGGTTCTAATTGAAAAGGCAGAAGTTAAAAAGACCAAAACCGGCGACGGACATTATGTAGCTTTGGTTCATACGATTTTAGATGGACCGGGAAAGAATCGCAAGCTATTCAATAATATAAACATCGACAACCCAAGTCAACAGTGTGTGGAGATTGGATTGCGAACATTAGCTGCCCTTGGACAAGCGTTAGGTTTAACCTGCATAAGTGATACAAGTCAGCTTGTGAATAAGACTTGCATTGCTCATGTAAAAGTTAAAGATGATCGAAATGAAATCAGAACTTATTCCGCGTTAACTCAAAATCCCAATCCCGCTCCTTATCCAAACAACTCTACCTATCCAATTGGTCAGCCTAATTTTGAAACAAAAACTAATGAGCCTAATCCACAAGCTAACCAAACTAGGCTCGCAGAAGCAGAAAATTGTAAATCTCAACCGGCTTCTCCGCCGCCTGCGAGCAGACCGCCCTGGATGCGATAATGAATAAGTATTTACTGTTTCCATTTTTTAAAAGAAAGAGAGAACCAATGGCCAGAACTATTGTGTCAGACAAATTATTTGTTGAAACGTATGTAACTTGCAATTCGTATGATAGTTTAGCTTTATACTTAAATATGAAGCCAACTTCCGTACAAGCTCGTGCTGCTAAGCTTCGCAAGACAGGAGTGAACCTTGTGCCTTATGAACGCAAGAAGAAAGAAGTGGATGTTGAGGGGTTAAACTCTCTCATTAATTAATGTTTCTGCAATCAAGGACGATTGCAAGAATGCTTAGTGCGGTTGGTAAGTGGGCTAGAAATGGTGCAACCCTAAGCATTCCTGCTATCGCCCTTAATGAAGAGGAATCTATGGTGCCAGATTTCATAAACGCATGTTTTCTTTTTACTGCGGCAATCTGCTGTATTTTTAGCATAGTAAAAATATCTAAAGATAAAACGATAAAGGGAGTTTCTATTTTGCAAATTTTGCATCTTTGGGCATGGACTACATGGGGTGTGTTTTTCTATGCCTATTATCAGATTTACTTATCATTTTGGTGCAGTTTAATTTTAACTATTACCGAAACTATTTGGGTAGCGCAAATCTTTTATTATCGAGAGCGAAATATCCCACCTTGGAGGCCAACTTAATATGACAGAACTAGATTTCCAAGTTTCTCTTTTAAAAGAGGCAAAATTTAAAGAGCAATTAGAAAGAGAAAGTAGAATAAAAATTGAGGAGGTTGTTGCCGCCTTAATTCCTGGCCCCGAACGCGGATCGAAAACGGTTACACTTGAAGATGGAACTAAGATTACAGTTGAGAGAGGATGGAATTATGCCGCTGATTGTGGAGAAATTGGGCATCAATGTAATTTAAATGGTGTTACTAACGTGCCTGTACGCTCAAAAACTACCTACCAATTAGATGAAGCTGGTTACGAGTGGTACAAGGCTAACGACAAGAAAGTATTTGATTTGATTTCTCCATTCGTAATTGTGACTCCTAAAAAAACGGCAGTACGGATACAAAATAAGAAATGACAAGAGACGAAAAGAACGCATATCACAGAAAATATTACAGAAAAAATCGTGATCGGATTCTTGAAACACACAAGAAATACCGTAAGCGCAGAAGCGAGTATATTAAACAATATTATTTAAAAAATAGAGCGAAATTATTAGCTCGACAAATTCAATACACAAAAGATAATCCCAAAATTAGGCAAAATGCAAGGATACAAAGAAAATACGGCATTACCTTACAGCAATACAATCAAATGCGAAGAGATCAAGAGGGTAGGTGTAAGTTATGCGGAAGAAAGAGAAAGTTAGTTCTGGATCATTGCCATACTACGGGGCGAATTAGAGGTTTTTTGTGTATTAGATGTAATGGCGGATTAGGCGCGTTTGGAGATAGCATCGAAGGTTTGAAAAAGGCAATTAAATATTTATCACAATGACCAACATAACTCCGTATATAGACCCTTATCGTCGGCTACTTCCTACTGAATCGAAAACTGTAGAGGCGATATATGAAGCCTATAAAAAAGAAGGCGACTCCGAACAGCCACGTGGTTATCTTGGTGCGTCGATCATCGGGGCCAGTTGCGAGAGATATTTGTGGTACACGTTTAGGTATTGTTGCAAACCAGAATTTACCGGGCGGCTATATCGTTTATTCTCAACGGGCGACCATGAAGAGATTCGCTTTGTTAATAATCTTCGAAGAATAGGATGCGAAGTACACGAAAAAGACCCATCTACAGGCGAACAGTTCGCAGTAGAGGCACTTGGTGGTCACTTCTCAGGACACTTAGACGCTTGCGTGCTTTGCGTGCCCGAAGCCCCTAAAACTTGGCATGTACTTGAATGCAAAACTCATAATAATAAATCATTCCAAAAACTAAAGAAAGAAGGCGTCAAGGTATCTAAGCCTCAGCACTATGCCCAAATGATGACATACATGGGCTTAACGGGCATGACACGGGCTTTATATCTTGCGGTGAACAAAGATACTGATGAATTATATAGCGAGAGAGTTAGATTCAATAAGGGTGAATTCGATGCCCTCGTGCAACGTGCTGAACGAATTATTACATCAACTACACCACCGGAAAGAATATCAAATAGACAGGATTATTATGAATGCTCCTACTGCGACGCAAGAGAAATCTGTCATGGAACAGGCAATGTGGGATTGCCAATTCCATCAATTAACTGCCGCCAATGTTGCCACGCAACTCCAAGAATGGATGGAAAAGCATGTTGGACCTGTGAACGGCATAATCGTGGACTATCCAACGCCGACCAATCCAAGGCTTGCGACGATCACCTTGTCTTGCCAGGATTGATTAGTTTTGCGGAACCAATTGATTATGGAAAAGATCAAGTCCTATATGAAAATACAACAGACAAAAAAACTTGGTATCAGGGTGGGAATGACAACAGGGCATTCAGCACGAAAGAACTCATGCAGTTATCTCCGGAGCAATTAACTAATCCAATAATATCGAAAGTCAAAGAAGTTTTTGACGCAACCGTAGAAAGGATTTGGAAAGATGAAAGTCCTATTGTCGATGATTCTGACATTAGTGGTATCCCAAGTGCAAGCGGGAATTCCTGACGAATTACAGGCAGTAAGCGTTACAGTTAAAGCCGATAACTGCCAGGGATCAGGCACCCTTGTAACGCGAAAAATCGGGAATGATAATATATCATTTATCTGGACAGCAGGGCATGTCGTTGCTGGATTGCGTGGAGTACGAACGGTAATTATTGCTGGAAACACAAAAACCATAATAGAATACAAAGATGCCGAGGTAGTCCAAGAAATGCAAGAGGACGGCCGGAGAGTTGGAGAAGTTAAATATGATGCCAAGATAGTTAAAGTAACCGATGCTAGCTATGGTGAAGATTTGGCCCTTCTAATGGTTCGTAAATATAATGCCTATCCCCAAACTGCTTGCGTTAAATTTAAGCTCGACAAACAATATATTCCGCCGATTGGAGTATCTGTTGTGCATGTTGGAAGTTTACTCGGACAATTTGGAGCTAATAGTTTTACTAATGGCCTTGTATCGCAAACCGGTCGGCTTTTACCCGGCAAGGGTGCCGAAGCAAAAGTATTCGATCAAACTACCGTAACCGCATTTCCGGGTTCTTCAGGCGGTGGTGTATTCCTTGCGGAGACCGGGGAGTATATCGGAATGCTTACTCAGGGAGTCCAACAACTACAGGGATTTAATTTTATTGTCCCTATTCGACGTATTCATAAATGGGCATGGGATAGTAAAATTGAATGGGCACTTGATCCATCTATTTCTGGACCACCTATCAAAGACATCGAATCCATGCCAGTAGAAGATATTAGCACTATTGAAAATTCTCATGAACAACCGGAAGATTAAATATGCCAATTTATGAATATGAATGTCAGGATTGTGGTTGTGATTTTGAGAAACATCATTACGGAAAAGGCAGCCAAGTTGTTGAATGTCCTAAATGTGGTGGGCCATCCGAAAAACAATTTTCGCCCCCTACTGTAATTCAAACAGGCTACAAAGAATCTGATGCGAGATATAATCGAGGGAAGGGATGAATGTTTCAACTTCGCCCCTATCAAATCGAAGCGATAGAAGCACTACATAATTATATATGCACCAAAGAAACTAACCCATGCATTGTGCTGCCAACTGGTTCAGGTAAATCAGTGGTAATGGCGGCAATTGTTAATAAATGGAAAAAAGAATCTCCTAATGTACGCGGTTGTATATTAGCTCATAGAAAGGAATTAGTTGAACAAAATGCCAGACAACTTAGAAATCTTGGCTCCGATGTTGGTATCTTTTCTGCGGGACTTAGAAGAAAAGACTACGAAAAATCTATCCTCTTTGCGTCGATTGATTCGATATATAGAAAATCCGGGGAACTCATTCCCTTTGACTTCATCTTTGTGGATGAAGCGCATAGAATCCCTCCTTCAGGAGAAGGGAAATATAGAACTTTCATTACAGGATGTAAGCGATTTAATAAAAATCTCAGAGTCATAGGCTGGACGGCTACTCCCTTCAGAATGGGCTGCGGACCCGTCTGCCATAAGGACCACATTTTAAACGAGGTATGTTATGAAGCAAAAATTACAGACCTTATCAATCAAGGATACTTATGTAATCTTCGGTCGAAAGCTGGCTCAAGAAATCCAGACCTTAAGAATGTCAAACGCAACTCTGGCGGAGATTACATCACTAACTCGCTTGCAAGAGCAACTAACAAAGATGATGTTGTTATAGCCGCAATATCTGAAGCCGTCGATATTATTAGACAAGAAAAACGACATGCTGCAATTTTCTTTTGTGTAGATATAGAACATTGTCAGAAAGTTTCGCGTGAATTACAGAAGCACAACATCTATGCTCCTTTTATCACAAGCAAAACCCGCCCACAAGAGCGCGATAGGCTGATTAAGGATTTTCGTAATGGATCAATTAAAGCAGTTTGCAACGTAAACGTACTAACGGAGGGCTTTGATGCTCCGCATATTGACTGTATTGTATTGCTTCGGCCAACTTTGTCTGCTGGTTTATTTTCTCAGATGGTTGGTCGCGGATTACGACTATTCTCTGGAAAAGACTATTGTCTTGTCTTGGACTTCGGTGGGTGTATTGATGAACATGGGCCTATTGATTTACTTGGCGAAAATCAACGAGTGGTTATGGCGACGTGTCAAAATTGCCGCGAAAGCTTTTCGAGGGTCATTCGAGCCTGCCCCGCATGTGGTTGGACAATCCCGCCTCAAGAAGTTGATCGACTTGACACAATTGAACGTGAACGCCGAATGCACGGCACAAAAGCCAGCGGAAAAAACATCTTCTCAGTTGAACCAGAGACTTTCGCCGTCAACACCGTGTATGTTGAAAAGCACATCAAGCCTGGACAACCCTCTTCTTTACGAATTAAATACCGATGCGGCCTTAGCGTCTTTCGAGAATGGGTTTGCCTTGACCATCCAGGAGAAGCCGGCCAAATCGCACAAGAATGGTGGAAAAAAAGATTCCAAAACAAAAACAAAGTCACGGTCAACGAAGCACTCCAAAATATGTTCGTTTCGCAAACGCTCCTCGACTACACAAAAACGATCACAGTAGTTCGTAAGGGTAAATATTTCCAGATAATTGGGTATAACAAATCTATATGAAAAAGAAAAATTTAATGGCATATATTTCTAAGTTTGATCTTGTGGGGGGGATTCATTATTTTGTAAGTTTTCAACCATTTACTCCGCGATTAGGGAAAAAATTTAATCATTATAAAGATGCTAGGAAGTATGCTTTAAGACACGTTTACGTAAAAAATTTAAATAGCTATTGTTAATGAACCAACTCCTTGAAGCTGCATTAAGCTACGCCAATATCGGTTGGCATATATTTCCGCTTGTTCCCAAGCAAAAGGTTCCGCTTACTGAACATGGCGTAAAAGACGCTACTGTCGATACAATACAAATTAGAGAGTGGTGGTCTAAATGGCCTAATGCAAATATAGGTTTAGCCTGTGGTGAAAAAAGCGGAGTTTATATAATTGATGTTGATGTAGATTTAGAAAAAGGAATAAATGGTCTTGAATCATTAAAAGAATTTCCTCCCTTACCAGAAACAGTTAAACAATTTACTCCTAGGGGTGGCTTTCATGCGTTTTTCAAAACTAACAACCCGCCAGCTAATCGCAATAGTTTCCGTCCCGGCCTCGATATTCGCGGTTCTGGCTACTATGTGGTCCTTGCCCCTAGCGTGCATCCTAACGGCGGTCGGTATTGCTGGTGTGATAGCTGCTTATCAGGAGATATTGTCTTAGCCGAATACCCCGATTTCATGCGTCCTGTAACGCGGGCACCGTGGGCCTGTTCGGCTATGGCAAAAGACGCTACAAGCGTTTCGGTGCCCGCTCCTTTAGATATTTTACAACGTGCAAGTTTGTATCTTGCCCAATGTGACCCAGCCATACAGGGTCAAGCCGGTCACGATAAGTTATTGTGGGCCGCTACTGCTTTAGTTCACGGGTTTCAATTGTCAGACAACCAAACTTATGATTTACTTACAAGGGAATATAACCCTCGTTGTGTCCCTCCCTGGGATTTAAGCAATAAAAAAGATCAGAAAGACTTTGAACGTAAAATATCGGAAGCAAGAAAACTTACACCACAACATCAGAAAGGATGGTTGTTAAATGAACGAACTACTTGTGATTCTCTTTGCACTATTGATATTGATAAATTGGTTTCAAACCAGAATACAATTACACATTGCGGAAAATCTACAATTTATTCATCAACAGTTGATCCAACAGCGTCCATCGCACATAGATTATGTTCCACCCGAAAATATGAATTAGATTTCCTTTGCCAACCAACTGGATTATTAGGAGAAATTTGTTCATGGATAAATTCGACATCGCTAAAGGCACAGCCATTTTTATCTTTGGCCTGCACCCTCGCTTTTTTGGGTGCTCTCTTTGGGAGAAAGATCAAGGACCAACTTGGAAGCCGGACTAACTTATATTGTATGGGAGTAGCTCAATCGAGTGCGGGGAAAGCCCATGCTATGAATCAGATTCGGAAGATTTGCATGGAAGCCGGGATCATAGAGATACTGGGTGGTGATGATATTGCCTCCGATGCTGCTATAGAAGAAAGAATGAGTAGAGTCGAATCTACCCTTTTTTTGTGGGATGAAATCGGCCATTTACTTACTCATATAAAATCCGGGGCAAGTAAGCATTTATCCCAAGTTGTTTCTTTGCTAATGAAATTATATTCTGCTGCCGGCAGCAGTTATTGCGGGAAAGAGTACGCAGAACAAGGAAAACAGCGTACAATTATACAACCGTGTTGTTGTATTTATGGCACATCTACACTAGAGCGATTTGCTACAGGAATTACACAAGCAGAATTGCAAGATGGTTGGTTAAGTAGATGCTTAGTATTTCATTCTCCCGAAAATCCGATCAAATGTCGAGATAGACCAGACTCGACAGTACCTAAGTCTATTATAGATCAAGTTCAAAAATGGTATCATAGACAAATTGGACCTGAAAATGATGGACATACACTTGACCCTTTTATTTCTCCGAGTTATACTAAACCTATCCCACAACAAATTATAGTTTCAACTGACAATGAAGCCGAAAAAATCTTTATCGAATGCGACAATGAAAGTATCAAATATGGAAAAGAACAACCAGCACTTAATTGTCTCTGGGGAAAAGCTGAAGAGAACGCTAGAAGAATTGCTCTTATTATTGCCGCTGGAGAAAGATATACTGACTTACGAATTTCTTCCGCAAATGCTGATTATGCGTGTAGGCTCAATAAATATTTACTTATAGATTTTGAAAAAAAGATTGTGCCAGAAATAGTAGCTGGTGAACTTGATAGCAGGAAGAGAAAGTTAGTTTCTATTATCGAAAAGAAAGGGGAAAAGGGTTGTGGCAAACGAGATTTAACTCGTAACTCACAGTGGACCAACCAAAAACAACGTAATGATCTAATTTCCGATCTTATTGAAGCCGGAGAAATTGAACAGCAATTAGATAAAGCAGGGCATTTAAAATATTGGACAACGGAATACTTTTTGAAATTGGAGAAGAAATGAGTAAAGATTTTGTTACAAAAATTGAGGAAATAGTAGAATCAATTTCGCTAAATCCTACACAGCTAAACCTAGCCCATTGTTTTTTATTGGGGAGTTATTTAATTGCAAATGCCGTTAGGGAAACTTCTATAGAAATAGAATGTGATGACATATATGATGTCTGAAGAAATAACCATTATACTTCCGCTTCCTAATAAAGTTTTACAACCGAACTTTACTATTGGAAGTTTTGGTGGTCGTATGATGAAGGCAGCAGCAGCAAAGAAATATCGCCGACTAGCAAGAGAAGCAATTGAAGCAGAACAACTTGAAACATTGCCTTGGAAGAAAATATTTGTACAAGCTACTTTTCATTATAAAACAAGGCGAAGGAGAGATACGGATAATGCAATGGGAGCTTTAAAATCCGCCTATGATGGTATTATTGAATCAGGTCTTATACCAGATGATACCCCAAATTATATGAAACGAAAAGAACCAGATTTTAAACTTGACAAAGAATTTCCACGAGTTATACTAACAATTACGAGGTTAGAATAATGGTAACACAAAAACAGGAAGGCGCAATAAGACACTATTCCGACTATTACACAACTGACTCGTGTATTTCCGAAATTACTAAAGTAGACCAAAAGATAGTCGGCATTATACGCAGATATTATATTTTTACAACCGAACAAGAAAGGGAGAGGGTTGAAAAATTATTAAATGACAGTATTCCCGACGGGGCAATAGAAATTAAAACTAAAATTCCCTTGCATACGATACACACAATTAAAAATTATTTAAAATTTAAGGAGAAAAATGAAAAAGAAAAACCAAAAAATAAATAATCTCATTATAGTAAGTGATTTGCATTGCGGGTGTCGGCTTGGCTTATGTCCAGCAAATAGAATAAAACTCGATGACGGAGGTGAATATTTTGCTTCTGAAATACAAAATAAAGTATGGACATGGTGGAGGGAATTTTGGAATATATGGGTTCCCGAAGCAACTAAAGGCGAACCTTTTGCAGTTTGTATAAATGGAGATGTAATTGATGGGGTACACCACAATTCTACAACTCAAATTAGTCATAATCTTCAGGATCAAAAACGTATTGCAATTGTAGTATTAAAGCCAATTGTAAAATTATGCGAAGGCCGATTTTACATGGTTAGAGGAACTAAGGTCCATGTCGGCGAAAGTGGTTGTGACGAAGAAAACATTGCAGAACAATTAGGAGCGATACCAGACGAAGAGGGTCGGTATGCTCGCTGGGAACTTTGGTGTCGCATTGGTAAGGGACTTGTACATTGTATGCACCACATAGGAACTACAGGAAGCGCACATTATGAATCAACAGCAGTTACTAAAGAGCTTACCGAATCTTACACTCAGGCAGGTAGGAATAGACTTGAGCCGCCAGATGTCGTGGTCCGATCACATCGTCATAGACATATTGAAGTTCGCGTACCAACATCTCTCGGATATGGTATATCATTTGTTACGGCAGGGTGGCAACTGCGGACTCCCTTTGCCTACAAAATTCCTGGAGGAAGAGTAATGACTCCGCAAATCGGAGGAAGCCTAATTCGTCAAGGTGACGAAGATTTATTCACGCGACACAAAATTTGGGATATTGGTCGCAGTAAAGTAGTGGAGAATTTATAATGGTATATAACAAAAAAAAGAAAAAATTTATTCCATATAAGGAATTTGAAGATGAAATTTCAAAAGAAGTAGAATCTGAAATTTCTTTATCTGAATGGCAGGAAGCGTTAAACGTAAACCAACCAAATGATTCTGGAAATACGATTACAGAACTATCCGAAATGCTTAATTTATCAAGATCATCATTACGGAAGCGTCTTAAACGAGGAGTTAAAGAGGGTTGCATAAAATCAGGATGCGCTATGCGTAATAACCGTGTTCACGAAGTATACCAAATAATTAAGAAAGGGAAATAATATGGAACCAGACCCAAGACCTCCTTATACACAACAAAATCACGAGGACTTTTGCAAAGAAGTTATACGTAGATTCGATACTGGAGCAACACGAGATACAGATGAAGGAAAATTAGACTTCGAAGGGTTTTTAAGTCCGTTAGTACTAGAACGATATGCCCAATATATGAATAAGCATCGCAAGCAATCGGATGGCAAACTGCGAGATAGCGATAATTGGCAAAAGGGAATTCCTTTGAAGGCTTATATCAAGTCTCTTTGGCGGCATTTTTTCGATCTATGGAAAATTCATCGTGGAGCCAATTGTCCAATCTATGACAAGAAAGATGGACATTTAATTACCGCACCAGAAGCATTATGCGCCATTATATTCAATGCTTCCGGATACTTACATGAGTTGTTAAAGCCGAAAGAACCTACGTATTACGAATTACGCGACAGGGTATTAGGAGAAATGAAGTAATGCCATACATTAAACAAGACCGACGTGACAAGATGGACAATCTCATCAATGTAATTATAGATGAGATTGATAGGGGAGATTGTCCTGAAGGCGAAGTAAATTATGTTATATCCAGAATTGCTTCGCGCGTTTTATCGGGTCCAAGATATAAGGATATTTCTGTTGTAGTCGCAGCTTTTGAGTGCGCAAAATTGGAGTTCTATCGTAGAGTTGCATCTAAATTAGAAGATCAGGCAATACAACGTAACGGAGATATTAAAGAGTATGAATAACATTTATTTAGCAGGGCCAATTCAGGGTTTAAGACATGGAGAAGCAGAATCTTGGAGAAAACAAATTATACGTTTACTAGATGATGCTAGTTCTGAAGTTAATTGCTTATCGCCAATGCGTGCAAAAGATAAGTTAAGAAATGTAGGCGTGATAAACACAGCCTATGAAGAACTTGGATGTTTATATTCTGCACATGGTATTATGTCCAGGGATTTCCACGATTGTACAACTTCTTCTATGGTAATATTTAATTTCCTTGGCGCAAAAAAAATTAGCGTAGGCACTGTGATGGAATTGGCGTGGGCGTATCAGGCACGTATTCCTACTGTGGTGATTATAGAAAAAGAAGGTAATATACACGAACATCCGATGGTTAACGAAGCCATTAACTTTCGCGTAGATTCGATTGAAGAGGCAGTTGAAGTTGCACTTTCGGTTTTGGGATTATAATATGACTACACATCAATGGCGTAAATTGACAAGATGGATTAGAAAAGTTTTCCCTGTAGCTTCAAGAGTAATTTTAAAGCGCAGAAAAATAAAAAAGAATTGTGCCGTAAGAACCGTTCATTCCATCCCGTCTTATCCTTATGCTATTTTTAGGCTTTATATAAATTCTAATGCAACTGTAATAGAGCAAACAGATGCTTTATTGCATGAGTGGGCACATATCCTATCGGAAGAAGAAACGCATTCTCATGCCGGTAATTGGGGAATATTACACGGTAAAATAATTGAAGAGTGGGGTAATATCTTTGGAAGCAAGTAAGATGATTAAAGACCTCGCCAATCAACGATGTCTAATATGTGGTGAACTTCGCAAGTGGTGCCTATGTCAATGCAAAAAGCTTCCCGATAATACCGGGAAGCCTTCTGCTGAATCAAATCATAAGACTAGTCATCATCAAGAAGATCATCCAGCTTGTGACAAGCCTGCTTGAGCAAGTCGTAACCTGTTTTAAATCTATTGGCAACATCATCTTGACTGCCTGATACTTTGAACTTTGCATCTGATGTAGCCATAAATCCTTCGATAAATATATCACACATTCCTATCAGTGTTTTCTCTTTAACTCGATTG
>Ga0187881_10002009_pt1 | contig 20071 bp, 18 predicted proteins | sample June2016WEW_19_1_2_FD_133017 | JGI IMG/M metagenome (GOLD analysis project Ga0187881, IMG submission 133017) | Peatland microbial communities from SPRUCE experiment site at the Marcell Experimental Forest, Minnesota, USA - June2016WEW_19_100 | ecosystem: Environmental > Terrestrial > Soil >...
CTCAAAGATTTCCTGCGGGCTCTTATCAGCGAGTGCAGGAAAATTTTCTTTGAACCAAATCGCCATCTTCTCCCACATGGGCGTCCAGATATACCCCGGGCAAACGGCGTTGACGGTAATCCGGTGACGCCCCAACTCCTTGGCTAGCACCTGAGTCAGGCCGATCACCCCGAACTTGGAAGCGCAGTATCCGCCGATGAACTCCTCTCCTTCTTTTCCCCCTATGGAGGCGATGTTCACAATCCGCCCCCGTTTACGCGGAATCATCTCTTTGGCCACAGCCCGGGAGCATAAGAAGGTCCCTTTCAGGTTCACGCTCATGGATTTTTCCCAGTCTTCTACCGAATGGTCGATGATCAGACCTGTCGTTCCAACACCGGCGTTGTTGACCAGAATATCGATCTGGCCAAAATTTTTAAGGATCTCCTCCGCCATACGTTGCACATCTTTTTCAATGGATACGTCGGTCTGCAAAGCCAACCCGCGTTTTCCCTGCTTCACGACTTCTTGAATTAAACTCTCCGTCGCTTTCCCGTCAAGATCGGCAACAACGACAGAAGCTCCCTCCACGGAAAGACGGAGGGCAATACTTCGACCAATCCCGCTTGCCGCCCCCGTCACAATCGCGACCTGTCCGTCAAGATTATACATGGCTTTCTCCTTTTTTCACAGGATGGAGGAGAGAGGAAATCTTTCCAGAAATTTATGACACAGCCCCCCGTCTCTTGTCAATGCTTCCATCCACCGCCCGATACTGGTACTGACACCCCCACAGACACTGTTTTTTCAAACAGGTTCTTCTTGATTTCCCGCCTTCCTTTTGCTAATTATTCATCATATCACTCACCTCGGAGGAGCCTATTGCTCCTGAAAAATCCAATCTTCCTCGGGATTACAGTTGTTTTGTGCGCTTCCTTACAGATAGGGATCAGCTATGTCAGTGCGCGCCTTATCCTGGACGGAGACCTGACCCTGGGCTTTTCCTTATTCTTGCTCGTACCTTTATTGGGAATCCTCCTGGCTCTTTATTACCTCTGGTTTCGTCGGCAAAGAATGGCTAAGCCCTTTAAGTGATAACTGTGGCCCGAAAATCCTTTGAAGGTCAAGAGTGATGATATCGCAAAAAGTCAAAAATACTCCCCCTCCCTCGACGGGAGAGGGCCGGGGTGAGGGTGAAGAATTGAGAATTTCCGGCACGTTATCTTTCCCCCCTCCCCTGCATCTCCTCCCGCCAGGGGAGGGGAAATTTTACTTTTTACGAAACCATCAAGAGTAATTCATCCCAAAATAACATTGATTTCGAAGGGGTACTTATATATGATTTTGGCAATAATCTGGAAACCCGAGGCATCCGGATAATTCAAAATAGTCTTTTGCTCCCTACCTGACGAGGTATTTATGGATTCGTTGAAACAGCTCCAAGAATTGCTGAGGGATCTCTTTCAGCTTGATTTGGCCGACCTGGATTTCGGGCTATACCGGCTGCTTCGAATAAAACAGAAGGAAGTCGAATCGTTTCTCAACGATCAACTTCCAAGACGGGTGGAAGAATCTTTTCATTCTGTAACTGGCGAACAACTCTCGGTCTTGGAAAGTGAAATCTCCAAATTGTCCACACGAATCCAAGAGGAGATTGGAGAAGATGCCCTTCTACCTAATGGGGAAATCAATCCCGATTATCGCGATACGAAAATTAAAGCCGCCCGCACCCTTTTTTCCGATTATGAAAAAGTTCGGCATCAGCTTCAGGCAACAAGAGCCACCGAAGAACAGAAGTCTGAAGTTTTTAACCATCTTTACGCCTTCTTCTCCCGATACTACGAGTCCGGGGATTTTATTCCCCGGCGGCGCTATGGAGTTCGGGAGGCCTATGCCATCCCCTACAATGGGGAAGAAACCTTCTTCCATTGGGTAAATAAAAACCAGCATTATGTAAAAACCGGCGAGACTTTTAGAGATTATGCCTATCAATTGGATACCATGTCCGGTCCCTGCCGCGTTCGGTTTCTTCTGGCCGAAGCCAGCCTCCCGCCGAGCAATACCAAGGGGGATACCCGATATTTCTTTCCTCTCCCAGATCAAGTAGCTTGGGATAAGGAATCCCGCACCCTCAAATTTTCATTCCATTATCGCCTCCCTACAGAAGAGGAGATTGAAAAATGGGGGAAGAACAGCAAACTACAGGAAACGGTTCTCAATACCTCCCTGCCAAAGATTCTGGAGGCTGTCCCCGAGTTTACTTTGCGCTCCGCTCTTTCCGAGGTAGTCGAGGAAAAGGATGACCAGAAGATCTCACTCCTGCTAAAACGTATGCGGCACTTCTGCCGGCGCAACACCACTGATTACTTCATCCACCGGGATCTGGAAGGATTCCTCAAGCGGGAACTGGAGTTTTATCTGAAAGATCAAGTCCTCCACCTGGCTGACATGGAAGGAGACCTGGAAGCGAAAAGACGCACAATTCGGGTTATTCGCCAACTTGCCGAAGAGGTCATCACCTTCCTCGCGCAGATCGAAAATGTCCAGAAACGCCTCTTTGAAAAGAAAAAGTTCGTCCTTCGGACCGACTACCTCGTTCCCATAAAGGAAGTATCCCATGATCTATGGCGGGATGTTTTAGATAATAAAGCTCAATTAGATGCCTGGAGAGATCTTTTTGCCGTAGACCCAAAGAAGGATCTTTTCAACCAAAAGGGAAAAATAAACGAACAGTTCATCAAAGATCACCCAACCCTGGTAGTTAACACAGCTCATTTCAGCCCTGCCTTCAAAGAAAAGCTTCTCGCCGCCTTCGACGATCTTGATGAAGCCACCGATGGCCTTCTCATCCACAGCGAAAATTATCAGGCTTTGCGATTCCTCGAAAGGAAATACGCTGGCAAGGTGAAATGCATCTATATCGACCCGCCTTACAACACCGGCTCGGATGAGTTCATTTACAAAGACCGATACCGCCACTCAACTTGGCTGGCGATGATGGAAGAAAGACTGATCCTAACAGGAGAGATTCTTAGCATAAATGGAATGATTTTCGTAAGTATAGATGATAATGAACAGGTCCACCTAAAAAAAGTAATGGATTCAGCCTTTGGGGAAGAGCAATTCTTGGCAACAGCAGTCTGGCAGAAGGTCTACAGCCCAAGAATGGATGCAAAAGGATTCAGTGAAGATCATGACTTTATCATCATTTTTGGCGGGGGGATTTCGAGAGTCTCTTTTAAACAAAATGTTGAACAGTTTATTTCCACGGATTCCGCTACGGGAAAGCCTTATCGGAGAAGGTCTTTACGGAAAGAAGGTTCCAGCTCACGACGTCAGGATCGCCCCAATTTATTCTTTAAGCTTTCCGCGCCCGACAACACACCTTTTATCCTATGAGGCCAGATGGAACTGAGGGGCGCTGGAGATGGGAACCGGATAAATACAAAAGGGCGCTTGAGGATGGCTTCATCGAGTGGATTCAAACAGAGCAAGGGTGGGAGGTTTATGTCAAACAATTTTTAGAGGAGAATGCCACTCGCCCCCCCAGCACAATTTGGTTCCATGAAGAAGCAGGCCACAACCATGAAGCAACCGAATTGTTAAAGAACCTTTTTGGCCGAAAGGTTTTCGAAAATCCCAAACCTCCAAGGTTGATTGAATTCATGCACCAGGTCTCGGGTTCCCGGCAAAACGATTTAACAATGGATTTCTTTGCCGGCTCTGGAACAAGCGGCCATGCCGTAATCAACTTAAATCGAAAAGACAAAGGGCACCGCAAGTTTATTCTCGCTGAGATGGCGGATTTTTTTTACTCTGTCCTTCTGCCACGCATTCAAAAAGTAATATATTCCCCTGAATGGAAAGATGGTAAGCCGAAGCGTTTGCCAACCAAGGATGAAGTGAAGGGAACACCGCGACTGGTCAAAATACTAAGGCTTGAGTCCTACGAAGATGCTCTTCATAATCTGGTAGCGGAGGAGACGCTGAAAAGGGAAGAGGCACGGGCCGGGGCACACAGGGAAAAGCTTGGCGAAGATGCCTATCGGCTTCATTACCTCGCCCGCCTCCCCCTTGAATCCAGCGCGAGTATGCTGAATCTGGCGGCATTGGAGCATCCTTTTTCCTACAAGATTGAAGTTCTGACCGATGACGGACCGAAGGTTGAAACGGTTGATCTGATCGAGACCTTTAATTTCCTTTACTGCCTTCATGTGCAAAAAATGAGCATCTGGACCAATGAAAAAGATAAACGCATTTACAAGGCAGTAAAGGGGAAAAATGGGGAAGGAAAGCCAGTATTGGTTCTGTGGCGGGATATGAAGAACCTGGACCCGGTTCTGGAACGTCATTTTCTGGAGAGCAGAATGAAGGCCGAGGGGCCGTTTGAAGAGGCGCTAATAAACGGAGATACGGCAACCCCCGGCGTGAAATCCCTTGACGGCCTATTCAAGCGCCTCATCGAGGAAGGGGAAAAATGAATACCACCCTGATCGAACGACACGTCAACGATATAAAAAGCATCGCCCGCAAGCATGGCGCATTCCGGGTGCGAGTTTTCGGATCACAAATAAGGGGTGGAGCAACGGAATCCAGCGATATTGACCTGCTGGTGGATTTGGAACCCGGGAGGGACCTATTCGATTTGGTGGGCCTAAAACAGGACCTGGAAGCGCTTTTGGGCCGAAAGGTGGACGTTTTGGAAGAAGAAGGGCTTAGCCCCTATCTTCGGGACCGTATTCTTCAGGAGGCCAGACCCCTATGAAGGATGACCGGGTTTATTTGAACCATATCCTCGATGCGATAACTCGTATTGAATCCTATACATCCAAACGGAAAGAGGTTTTTTTCCGGGAAAGCATAGTCCAAGATGCAGTGATCCGTAATCTGGAGGTCATCGGAGAAGCGGTGAAAAATCTTTCTGAGGATCTGCGCGCCCGCCATCCCGAGATCCCCTGGGCCAGGATTGCGGGGATGCGGGACGTGCTCATCCATGAGTATTTCGGCGTTCGTCTGCAGACCGTTTGGAATGCCGTGGAAAACCGCCTTCCGGAGCTCAAACAGCACATCGAATCGCTTCTCGGAGAGGCGGAAAAGTGAGGCTTGAGCAATCCCTCATCCTGAATAGGTATTTTCACAGCCTTTTCATAGCAAAGCGGCTGGAGGAGCTTAAGCAATCTCTGAATGTCCAAGAGGGACCGGCCGGCGATGGGCAGACATATTTTTATGGAGCGCTTGTCGGGCGGATGCAGGATTCAAAGCTAAGGAAGAAGCTGGCCGGATATGATGCCCGAATCATCGCTTATGAAACCCGCTTAGCCAAGGCCCGCGGCTCCTTTTCCTTCAAGTATTTTCAATATCTATCCCTCCTCTACACCGAAATATTCCTTGACGGACTTACAGAGGATCCGAATTCTTTTCTAAATGATCTGAATTCCTTTTTGAACAAGTTAAGGAAAGAAGAACCTGTTTTCCAGCATTTCCCCGCCTTCATGGCTGAAGATCTCAGGCGGCTAGCTTTTTTCATGGCCACCGGATCCGGAAAGACTTTACTCCTCCATGTCAATTTTTGGCAAATGCTTTTCTACCTGGAAAAAGGAAGACATCCGGAGGCTTTGCTCAATCGGCCGGATCGGCGGAGGGAGTTTGATTCAATACTTCTAATAACCCCAAACGAAGGCCTTTCCCAGCAGCACCTCGATGAATTCAAGCGGAGCGGTATCGATGCCCAGCTTCTAATCCAGGACAATCCCGGACAAAGGACCATTCAGCCAAGGGTGAAGGTAATTGAAATTCACAAATTGGCGGAAGAACCTTCAAAAGAAGGTGTGAGCGTCCTTCTTGAGGAGATGGGAAGCGCAAATCTGGTCTTTGTGGATGAGGGCCACAAAGGGGCGGGAAGTGAAGCGCAGACATGGAAAACTCGCCAGAGATTCTTGAGCTCCCATGGCTTCCTCATGGAATACAGCGCCACTTTCGCCCAGGCCATCGGAGCGGCCAGCAGAAGGGTCCAAGAGAGTCTTTTGGGAGAATATGGGAAGACCATTCTCTTCGATTATTCCTACCGCCATTTTTATGATGACGGATATGGAAAGGACTTCAGAGTCTTAAATCTTGAACGGGCACGGGAAACCCGGGCTCAGGATCTATTGCTCGGCGGGTTGCTCAGCTATTACCAGCAACTGCGTCTCTTCAAGGAAAAAAGGGTAGAGTTTCAACCCTATAATCTGGAAAAGCCTCTTTGGGTATTTCTGGGATCAAGCGTCAACGCTGTATACTCCCGGGAAGGCCAAAAGCGGAGTGACGTTGCTACGGTGGTTGCCTTTCTCAGGCGCTTTTTGGAAGAGCCCGCATGGGCAGCAGAACGGATCGGAAGGGTTCTGAAAGGGGAAAGCGGGTTTAAGGACGAAGACACCCAAGAGGATTTATTTGCTTCCCACCTTACCCATTTGAAGGACAATAATGCCGAGAGTCTTTATAAAAAGATTGCGGCTGATATTTTTCATGGTCGAGGGGGGCTGGAGGTATGGGAGCTTAAAAACGCGGAAGGAGAATTCGCGCTGAAGGTTTCCGCTCCCGAGGCACATGAGGCTCCCTACTTCGGGGTAATCAACATCGGCGACGTTTCGGCCTTTAAGAAACACCTCGAAGAAAATTTGGGAATCGAAACGCGGGACGATCGATTTACACCGTCTCTTTTTAGAGAGGTCAATGCTCCCGACTCACAGGCGAATATTCTCATTGGAGCCAAAAAATTTATTGAGGGATGGTCAAGCTGGCGGGTTTCTTCCATGGGCTTGCTGAATATCGGGAAGGGAGAAGGGCCGCAGGTAATCCAACTCTTTGGGCGTGGTGTCCGGTTGAAGGGGAAGGATTGGACTTTAAAACGAAGCAAGGCGCTTCAGGAGGAAGGTCAGCATCCCGAGGGATTACCCCAGCTCGAGACTCTTTTTATCTTTGGATGGAACGCCGATTACATCAAGGCTTTCCGGCAGATGCTTGAAAAAGAAGAACTCAGTTGGGAGCTTCCCATTCCCGTAAAGACCTTGTTTCCCCGGCTCAAGGAGCTTTCCATTCCCCAACCACGGAAAAATTATAAGATAGATTCAGAAACCTGGATTCTGACCGCAGAACCCCTCCATATTTCAGTGGACCTTACGCCAAGAGTCACATCCATGTCCGGAGTTGGCGAAGGAGCCGGGCATGCAGCAGAAAGCACCCTCGCCGATTTTTCCGACCCAGTAACCCTGGGATTATTAGATTTGGATTCCATTTATACTGAATTATTGGGATACAAAATAGTACGTAACTATGGAAACGTCTTCATTCCCCGCAGTGAGCTAATCTCAATCTTGAGGCAATGTTCTCTCATCATGCCGTCTGAAGATCTGCTGAAGCCTTCATTATTCCAGGAAGGAGCCTTGGGTGTTCTAAAAAACTATCTCGATCGATTTGTGTCCCTAAAGGAACGCGAAGCGGAGAGCCGCCACCTTGAACCCGGCGTACTCATGGCTCGGGAAAAAATAATTCCGTACACGGTCAGGGTTACCGGCGAATCCCTGCTTAAGGAGATTAAAGGCCTTCTTTTGAAGCCTACCTTGCTCTATAGCACTGGGGATAAGCCCTTGCCGCGTCTCCATATCGACAGACATCTATTCAGCCCCCTTCTTCTGAATCCGGAGGACTTCAAAATAGAAGGGCTTTCCGTTAGTCCACCCGGCCTTAATGCAGAGGAAGCCAAACTGGTAAAAGACCTCAGAAATTTTTGGGCCAAAAACCATAATGATGAGCCATATAGGAATTTCGAGATCTATTTCCTTCGCAACCTTCCGAGGGTGGGGGTGGGATTTTTCAGGCGAAGTGGGTTTTATCCGGACTTCATCCTATGGATTAAAGATAAGAGCAGGAAGGAAGTAAGAATTAAATTCATAGAACCCCATGGGCTGCATCACGGGGGGCTTGCCGGCAATACAGATAAGATGGACGCCCTCAGGGATTTGGAGGAGGTAAGCAAGCAGAAATCCTTCAGAAAAAAGAAGGTTTCAATGACAGGGTATCTTCTGACGCAGACTGAATTGAAAGAGATTCCCGATGTCCGGGATAAGAACTGGGAAGACTTGGAAAGAGATTATCCCCTCCTGCGTCAAGAAGGAAAATATATTAAAAAAATTCTTGATTGGTAAAAGGATAGTTTGGTTTTGAAGGCCATTCTACAAACATACAAATAGCTTTACACACATTTCATCGTATACTTGCCTGCGGCCGAAGGAAGCTGGCTACCGAATTATGTATGCGAATCCTTCATTTTCATATTCACTCTGGATTAGGGAATAAATCCCTGACCGGCCTTGGGGGCGGGCTTGAAAATTTGATTCAGGCACATGACTTTCCTTTTTCTGGAGAGCAGCCGTGACCTACCCGAGTTGGGAATTCAGGAGGATGAGCAGGGGGGAAATAAATGTTGACCCCATAGAAGGGGAGTTTTTCTCCACGGAGGTTCTCGAAAGTCTCTCGGACGCATTGATCCGGGAAGCGATCCAGAATTCCCTTGACGCCGCCATCCCCGGCCAACAAGTCAAAATCTTTATCTCTCTTCCCTCATCCGACCAATATTTGCGGCCACCCACAAGCGAAAACTACCTGAGGGGGCTTGGAACCCATTTAGCTTCTGAAAATAGCGGCGTTCAGAAACGAGTTGAGTTAACCGAACCGATGGACTTTCTTCTTATTGAAGATTTTGGAACTCGAGGGCTGGAAGGAGACACCCGCGAGGACGAGGACAGTGGAGGCCGGGAAAACAAAAACGACTTCTTCTATTTCTGGCGAAACATAGGCCGGGCGGTGGAAGGAACGACTGCCCGGGGAAGATGGGGGTTGGGAAAAACCGTTTTCCAGGCCGCATCGAGGATCAATTCTTTTTTTGGTTTGACCATCCGCCTGGGGGAATCGCAAAAACTGCTGATGGGCCAGTCGGTTCTAAAGATCCATAGGTCTGATGGCGTCAAATACTCTCCTTATGGGTATTACGGGTATTTTGAAGGGGACTTTGCCCTGCCCGTCGAAGGTCCTGGTCGAACAGAACAATTCTGCCGGGACTTTTCAATCCGCAGGAAGGACGAACCCGGGTTATCGGTAGCCATTCCTTTTCCCGATAAAGAAATCAAACCGGAAGCAATCCTAAAAGCGGTCATAAATCAATATTTCTTCCCCATATTATCCGAAGACCTTGTGGTGATTGTAGCTTTTGGACAGAGCCAACAGATCTTAGATGCAAAAAGCATTTTCCAATATGTAACCCTATCTGACTGGCCTGATAAAGATACGGTCCTTCGGAGGCTGGATCTCGCCAAGTGGTCTATCGGATTATCTCCAGAAATTTATGGGAAATTGACGGAACCGGCGATGGATCAGGCTCCCAAATGGGAGGAAATCCTGTTTGGGAAAGAGCAACTAAAGGGTCTGCGAGAGGATTTCGATAACGGGAAACGGCTGGCTCTGCTTGTTCCCTTATGGGTTAAAGGGATGGAGGGAGATATTCAGCATTCCTCGTTTAAGGTCATCATGGAGCGAGATCCTTATCTTGACCAGGGGGAGGATTATTTCTTGCGGGATGGAGTTACCATAACCGGGATATCTTCCCTCAGACAGAAAGGTATACGAGTTATCGTTTCGGTCTCTGACCGACCCCTCTCCAAAATGCTTGGAGATTCTGAGAATCCGGCCCATACAGAATGGCAAGAAAGATCCCCGAAATTCAGAGGCCGCTATGATCGGGGTCCTTCTTGTCTGCGCTATGTAAAAAACAGCCCGAGGGAGATTGCCAAGATTCTTTCCCGGCCCGCTGAAGGAAGAGACCTTAAAGTTCTTAAGGATCTTTTCTATGTAGATCTTCCGAAAGAAGACCAACCTGGGGCTACCCCGGGCAGACCAACCCAAAAGCGCGGCTTTGAGCCAGGCCAAAGACCCCCGAATGAAATTACCGGAGATCGATACTTCCAAATCTATAAGACCAAACAGGGTTTCCGTCTGACCGCCCATCCTGCCGCCAGGATTTTGCCTAAAGAAATCAGCCTTGAAATGGCGTATGACGTCCGGGAGGGAAACCCCTTCAAAAAATATCGGATTCTCGATTTTGAGCTAGACAAACCTCCGATTAAAGTCAAGGGTATCGGGTTACAAATCCAATACCCCCGGCCCAATATTCTCTATTTGGTGCTGGAAAAAAGAGATTTTCAATTAAACATTACGGGGTTTGATTCCAACCGCGATTTAAAAATCCGAACCACTACCTCATTCGATGTGAATCCATGATCCGAAGGTTTAATTACACGGGGCGCAAGAAAATCCCCCGATCCAAAGTACTGATCCGTTTGATTCAAACCGCCGATGGTCTACTGGCTTTTGATGCCACCCCTAATCTGGAAGGACTTTCCCTTCCTGGGAATGCCCATATTTTTATCGAAGCTTACCGAAGAGCCTTCTTTAGGCGCTTTTCCTGCGGAACGATTCAAAATCCGAATTCTATAAAGAATTGTATTTTAGAAGGTCTTGATCCCCGGGCATTGGTTCTTTTCCGCACCAAGGTTACCGACCTGAAAGGGCGGCTGCTGGCCGTCGCCGATCGGATTATTCCCCAGCGTCCAGACGAAGAATCTTCGGACCGGTTATCCCTCCTCCCGGTGGATTTCGTGGACCTGGGCAAGTCCATTTGGCGCCTCGATCTAGCCAGTGACTGGCCCAGCCTGCAATTGAACAGCCGGGTTGAGAATATTCGGGAAATTGCGAGATCAGATACTTTTTTCCTTTCCTTGGTCTACCCAGAAGTTGTCCGTCAAATTCTCTGCAAAATCATTGTGGAGGAGAACCATACGGACCCGGATACGGACCCAGACGACTGGATGAGCCGTTGGCTCAGTTTTGCGGCCGGGGCTCTAGGCAAAAGGTCATTGCCGCCCACCGGAGAGTCTGAACCCATCCTCCAGGAGAAGCTAAGATGGATTGACGATGTGGTCGAAGCTTTCTGTGAGTCTCATCAGCTTATGGAAAAATTTATTCAAGCCCAAAAAATGGGAGAATGATGAATGGCCTATGCCGTTCGAGTCCTTAACGAAAAGGGCCTCCAGACTTTCAAACTTTATTTGGCGGATCTTCGAGAGGCGTCAACCGGACAGCCTCCATGGGAGATATTGACCGATTCGGAGTATTCTGGAAGGCTGAGAGGAGAATTGGAGGTTGAGAGGCGCGTATTCAAAGATAAACTCGAAATGGCCAAATATCTCCACGAAAAATTCAGTACCCTCCCCGCTTCCCAGATCGAATCCAATATCGGCCTTTGGAGCTGGCTTTCTCTATTTTATTTCTACCAAGTGTGTCCAATGAATAATTCCGGCAAGAGAATTCCGGGTCAAGACAGCCGTCATATCCTGGACCCGGAATTTCGGAGGTATTATCGGCATCTCCTCTACGGTCCCTACAATATTTACAGGCTGCACAGCGAACGGGCACCTTTGCTACTTTATGGTCCATTAGACAAGACCAGCAAATATTACGAGGAGCTTTCTTCCCGGCAGGGATTTGTTACGAATCAAGGGGTTATCGAAGCGGCGAACATGCTGTATTTTGACTCTCGCTTAGGGAGGCCTAAATATGGCCCGGGAGGAATCACCAGAAAGCCGGGAACGCTTCTTCGCTATATCGATGTGGTTCAACAACTGGATCTGACCTATGATCTTTACAACATGATGGGTGAGGAAGTACTTTCCCTGCTACCTTCAGAATTTGACGAGTGGCGTCCGAAAGAGAGCGTCAAGACCCTTCTTTTGAATTTTATCAAGAAGGGAAAGACACGGAGAACAAAATGAAGAGTCTCATTACAGCGTCGCCTCAATGGACATTGATAGATTCGATTTCTCCGGCGAAGCCTTCCGGGGCCTAAAAGAAAAAGAGGGGAAAGCATATATGTAGAGTACCGAACCCGCCACGTTGTGCCCGAAAGCCTGGGAGAGAATTTGCGGGCTTGTCTAAAATGGTTGAGCTTACTTTTCCTTCCGCACTACTTTAAATGGGTCGCGATTGGTCTTTTGGTCCATAAACTTGCCGGTTTCAGAATCCCGTTTTACCCATCGATCGTTTTTTGGGTTAAACATCTGGGATCGGTCCCGCACAGCCCCATGTCGATGACCATCGCCTTTTGGCGGATTCGTCGCCATCTTTTTAACCTCCTTTTCTATTGACATTTAGTTGACAAAATATTATAATTTAGATAATTTGTCAACCAAGGAGGCTATCCCATGATTGGTGATCGGATAAGACAGGCGCGCATTTCGGCAGGCTTTTCCTTAAGGCAACTTGCTGAGAAAATGGGGAATTACGTCAGCGCCCAGGTCATTCACAAGTATGAACTCGGTAAATCAACGCCTGGCTCAGACGTATTGATTCATCTGGCAAAGGCCTTGGGTATTAAGGTTGAGTATTTCTTTCGGCCCGACTCCGTTCGTGTGACCATTGGCGAACCTGCCTATAGAAAACGACTTGCTGTCTCTTCGAAGCATCTTCAATCCATGCGAGCAAAGGCACAAGAATGGGTAGAGAGATACTTGGAAGTTGAATCCTTTTTCCCGGATAACAGATTTATAGGCGTTAAGCTTCCCAATCCTGACCAATGCATGATCAGAAAAATGAACGATGTCGAAGTCCTGGCTGGGGCTCTGCGAAAGCTTTGGGTCCTTGGAGTCGATCCTATCGAGAACCTGACGGAGGCGCTTGAAGATCACGGGGTAAAGGTTGTCATGCTCGAAGGAGAGCGGGAATTTGATGGGCTCTCATGCTGGGCAAACGAGAAGATTCCCGTTATTCTGGTAAAGAAGGGGCTCCCGGGTGATCGGCAGCGATCGAGTTTAGCTCACGAACTCGGCCATTTAATCATGAAAGTATCCCCAAATGTTGATGAAGAAAAGGCGGCATTTCGGTTCTCGGGTGCCTTTCTTGTCCCCGAGGGGGTCGTGTATCAGGAACTTGGAAAGCAAAGGCATACGATTGACCTTGGTGAATTGGTCATGCTCAAGAAAAAATATGGCATGAGCATGCAGCAATGGATCTATCGGGCAAAAGATCTTTCTATTTTTTCGGAGAGTCGGGCAGCTGATTTGTTCCGTTCATTTCGGGCTAAAGGATGGTATCGAAAGGAACCCGGATATGAAGTTCCCTCCGAAAAGCCGGAACGCTTCAATAGGCTCCTGCTGCAGGCGGTGACGGAGGGTCTGGTTTCTCCGGTTAGGGCGGCGGAAATGGTCGGCCAACCTTTCAATGAGTTTCGTAGAGGGTTGCGGGTAGCACTTGCCTAAAAAGATACTTGTCCTCGACACAACAGTCTGTATCGACCTTTTCAATGGTGGTCTTCTTGAAAAAGCTCTCCAACTTCCCTATGATTTGGTCTTGCCGGATGTTATTATCGAAGAGCTGATTAATCCGCCGGGAGAAGAGCTGGTCAAAATCGGGTATTCTGTTTTGCCTTTGGGGAAAGAAGGGGTCGAGCAGGTCCTCGCACTCAGGGCACGCTACCGGAAACCTTCTACCAATGATCTATTTGCCCTTGTGTTGGCCAAACTGAATTCCTGTCCTTTGGTTACTGGAGATGATTCCCTTCGAAGAGCAGCAAAGGATGAAGGATTGCAGGTTTATGGTTCGCTATGGGTTTTAGATAGACTCATTGATCACCATATTCTGAGTTCCCTTGAAGCGGCAGTCTCTCTTGAGAAAATATTGGAAAAGGGAGGTTGGTTGCCAAGGAAAGAATGCGAAGCTCGTTTGAAACGGTGGAGAGGCTAGGAGACTAAGAAGCCTTGGGATCCGAATCTCACATTTCTTCTGAAGGAATGGGGATATGCAAGGACAAAAGGCTCAAGCTTACAAATTTAACTTGGGCATACGACCTAAATTTTCCCGGAGAGCAGTCGTGACCTATCCAAGATGGGAATTCAGGAAGATGAGCAGGGGGGAAATAAATGTTGACCCCATAGAAGACGAGTTTTTCTCCATGGAAGTCCTCGGAAGTCTTCCGGACGCATTAATTCGTGAATAGGGATTACGGAGGGTATTCTTTGTACCCTTAATAGAATGGACCAGGAAGATGCTCCCAATGATTTCCGATGTGAAGCCTATCAACCAAAGCATTCGTTCCAATGAATGGTTCCAGGGAGACCTGAGGGGCAATATTTAGGGGGAAGTAGAGATGCAGCTAAGTTTTTGCCTTTAGCTCCTTGTTGGCCATAGCCTCCAGGACGGTAACAACGACCGCCGAATCCAGGTCCCCTTTGCCCTGCGACTTTGCCGCCCGCAGGATTTCCCGGGCGATGCTGGTCGCCGGCAGCGACGCCCCCACCTCTTCAGCCAGCTTCATAGCCGAGGAAAGATCCTTATACATATTGTTGACGGAAAAATGAGGTGAAAATTGGTGATTGATCATCCAGGGCCCCCGGACCTCCATCGCGCCGGTCCGGGCTCCTCCTACGGAAGTTATCTCCAACACTTTCTGGGGGTCGATTCCAGATTTGGCGGCTAATACCAGAGCTTCGGCCACCGCCTCAATGGCCACGCCCATGACCAGGTTGTTGATCAGTTTGAGAGTCGTCCCTTTCCCATTTTCCCCCACATGAATGATCTTGACCCCCATTTTTTCGAAAATGGGAAGGCAGGCTTCAAAGGTTTCTTTCGGCCCCCCGACCATAATCCCCAGCTTGCCCTCGGAGGCCACTTTGGGGTTTCCCGTCACCGGCGCATCCAGCATGGGGATGCCTTTGGCTCTGGCCCGTTCGGCGATGGACCTGGACATTTCGGGTGCGATGGAACTCATATCAATCAGGACCAGGCCCGGATGCGCGCCCTCCAGCACTCCATTCGCTCCACAAGAGACTTCTTCTGAGGCCTTGGAATCTGTGACCATCGTAATCACAATATCGGAGGATTGAGCCAAGACCTTTGGGGAATTTCCCCAGGTAGCTCCTGCCGCTAACAGATCTTTCGCCTTATCCTTTGTGCGGTTCCAGACCATCAATGAATATCCGGCCCCCAGAATTCGTCGCGACATCTGCGATCCCATGATACCGATCCCGATGAAGCCCACGCGTTGCATAAATCCTCCCTTCCTTACCTCGCCATTCCCTTATATCCTTATCCTTTTTATTGCTTAGGAAATTACAAAAATCTTTGTTGCCCAAATTTTAGGCATTTAAGGCCATAGCAGGGGTGATTCATGAATCGCCCCTACTTTTAGGCATCTTTATTTCTTAGGCCTGTGTGACCTCTGCCCTCTCTGTGGTTAATGCTTTTTACTCGACTTTCCCGATCTGCCTGACCCCTGCGATCAGTCGCTTGGCATCTTGATCCCAGAACTTCTGGAAATCGTCGGCGTCCAGGTAGAAAATGGGGGTGTCCATCTTTTCCATGGCCGATTTGAACTCGGGAGAGGCTACGGCTTTGCGGGTGGCTTCGCGCAAAACTTTGATCGCTGATGGAGCGGTAGCTGCGGGGGCAAAGAATCCCGACCAGATGTAAAATTCAACGTCTTTATATCCCAATTCCTTCAGCGTGGGCACGTCCGGCATGGCGGGTATCCGCTTGTCGCCCCAGCAGGCCAGGACGCGCAGGGTTCCGGCCTTGATTTGCGACATGGCCACATTCGGCCCGATGGAAGCGCAATCCACATGTCCTCCCAGAAGGGAGGTCAGCGCCGGGCCCCCTCCCCCGGTCGGGATGTGCCGCAGCTTAATCCCGGCTGCATGTGTAAAAAGCTCCATGGCTACATGCATGGTGCCATATACGCCCGAAGAGCTGTATTTAATTTCATTGGGGCGTTTTTGGGCGTCGGCTACAAATTCGGCAACCGTCTTCCAGGGAGTTTCCTTCCTTACCACGAAGACCGTGGGGTCGGCGCTCAAGAGAGCAATAGGGGCAAAATCTTTCAGTTTGTAGGTCGAAGGCCGGCCAAAGAGGGCATCCACCTCCGGCATGACCGAGATGCTGGAAAGGGCTATCATCAGAGTATAGCCATCCGGCTTGGCCACTGCGGCCGACTGCATTCCCACGGCACCGCCCGCCCCCGTCTTATTGACAATCACTACGGGCTGTTTAAGGTTTCTCTCCAGGGCAGTGGCGAAAGGGCGGGCTACCAAGTCGGCAACTCCGCCGGGCGGGAAGGGTACGATGATCTGGATCGGCCGGGACGGATAAGGCTCATCCGCTTTCAGGATTGCGGGATGGAGCCCCGTGGCTATCGCTACGACCACCGTCAAGAAAATAATGGTCTTAAGATATTTCATCGTGTTTCCTCCTCTTGTTCTAAACTTCTTCTCACCTGATTCCTTGGGGGAATTTTTTTCTCCCCATTTTTACGAATTCTTCTCAGCCTCGGTCAAACGATCTCGCCAGCCGCGCTTCTTCCATATCAGAGGCTTCACGGCCAATAGAATCATGACGATCGCCCCCAGAAGAAAGATCGACGAGATGGGTCGTTGTACAAAGATCAAGTAATCCCCATTGGACATGGCCAGCGCCTGACGAAAGCTGACTTCGATGATGGGGGCCAGGACAACCCCCAGCACCATGGGAGCGGTCTCGAAGTCCAACTTCCGCAGGAGATACCCCAGCACCCCCATCACACTCATGATCCCCACATCCACGAGGCTGGAGTTGACCGCATAGACCCCAACCACGCAGAACATGAGGATCGTCGGGTAGAGGATCTTATAGGGAATTCGCAAAAAGTTGACAAAAATACTTACCAGGGGAAGGTTGAGCAGAAGAAGAACCAGGTTGCCCACGTACATGCTGGCAATCAACCCCCAGAAGATCACCGGCTGCTCCTTGATGAAAAGCGGCCCCGGATTGATTCCATGAACCATGAGGGCTGCCAGCAAGACCGCAGGAATGGGGCCGGTAGGCACACCCAGGGCCAGCATGGGGACGAGAGCTCCTTCGCTGGCCGCGTTATTGGCGGACTCCGGGCCGGCCACTCCCTCGATCGCTCCTTTGCCGAATCGCTCCGGATGCTTGGAGATCCTCCGCTCTATGGCATAAGAGACAAAGGTGGAGATAATATGGGCGGACCCGGGAATGATCCCGATAAGAAAGCCCAGGAGGGTTCCCCGGCCGATCGGTCCCACGGAGTCCTTTAACTCCTGCCGGGACGGAAAAAGGTCCCGGAAGCGGGGCTTCAAAACTTCCGGCCTCTTGGCCTGGCCCGCAGTGGCCAGGATTTCCGAGATGCCGAAAAGACCAACAGCTACAGGAACAATTCCGATGCCATCTCCCAGAGCCACAAGTCCGTAGGAGAATCGGAAGTAACCGGTCATCTGATCGATGCCGATCATACCGAAAAGCAGACCCATCACAATCATGGATAGGTTCTTGATGATCGACCCCCCGGTCATGTAACCCAGAACCACAAGTCCGCAAAGGAGAAGGGTGAAATACTCCGGGGGGCCAAAACCGAGAGCAAATCTTGCCAGAGGTGGAGCCAGGAACATAAGCCCGATCACGCTGAGGGTTCCGGCAATGTAGGAGCCGATAGCGGCAATCGCCAGGGCCGGACCGGCCCGTCCTCTCTGGGCCATGGCATACCCGTCGATGCAGGTCATCACGGAAGCTGCCTCTCCCGGAATCCTCATCAGGATCGAGGTGGTGGATCCCCCGTACATCGCTCCGTAATAGATCCCCGCGAGAAGAATGATGGCGGATGTAGGGTTCAAACCGAAAGTCGTGGGAAGGAGCATGCTGATCCCTGCCAGGGGACCCACACCCGGAAGGACTCCCACCATCGTGCCGATCAGGCAGCCGATGAGGGAGTAAAATAGGTTAGTTGCAGTAAATACGGTAGAAAACCCCCAAAAGAGGTTCTGCAGGGTCGTTTCCATTAAAATCCCCAACCTCCGCGCGGGAGGGGTACTTTCAAAAAAGAATCAAAAACCCAAAATGTGCCGAGGGCCAGCGCCACGGTCAGGGTGAAAATTTGCCAGAGTTTGAGCCGCTCCACGATCCCAAACAAAAATCCCAGTATAATGATCATGGTAATTCGGTACCCGATGCCTTCCATAGCAAAGGTAGCAAACAGACAGCACCCCAGAATGGCGAGCGCATGACGGCCTTCCGGCCATTTCAAAGCCCGGAAGGATTCCCCCCGACCTCCGCGAATTACCAGGATGCCCCCCAGGATCATTAAGAAAATAGCGAGTAATAAGGGAAAATATCCTGGCCCCGGATGCCCCTGAGTACCAAGCGGTAACACCCTCCTTTCCCAGGTGACAAAGAGGCCCAGAAGGACAAGAAAGCCCCCGCTGATTCGATCTATGGTCATCTTACTTTTCTCTCCGGCTTCAGAGTGGGATGAACTGGGTAGGAAATTACGGAAACCTACAAATCTTTTATTAACACTAACCTGGCGAAATTGCAAGAGGGGTTCCAGAAATAAGAAGCCGATGCGGGATGAATGTAGGGAACGGGGTACAGAAAGGCCATTTGCGTCCGCGGAAGAAACGTCAAAATCGCAGCAGATAGGTTCCTGATTTCCCAGTGAGGAACGGACGTCTTGCGCGGTTGACGGGTTGATGGCCGCAGAGGCGTCCAATAATGCCTCGACCGGGGGATCGATGACCATCCTCCTTTCCCTGGGCATCCCGGCGAGCAATACGACGGCCATGCTGATTGCCGCGTTCATGGTCCACGGGTTACAACCCGGCCCGCTGCTCTACAGCCAGAGGCCGGACATTATCTACGGGATCTTCGTGGCCATGCTGGTCACCAATATATTTCTGGTGGCCCTCTCGATTGTCGGTGTGCGGATGTTCCTCCAGATGAACCGGCTCCCCTATTCCGTTTTCTCGGCGGCCATCATGGTTCTGTGCGTCATCGGGGCCTTCGGGTTGCGGAACAGCATCGATGATCTTTATATTATGCTCGCCTGCGGAATCATCGGCTACTTCATGAAGAAGCTCGACTTCCCCATCGCCCCCGCGGTCCTGGGGCTGGTGCTGGGCGATCGCGCCGAGGCATCCCTCCGAAGGTCTCTTCTCCTCTCCCTGGGAGATCCCACGATCCTGATTGCCAGGCCCATTAGTGCCATCCTGCTGGCACTGGCTGTCTTTTCCATCGTCTATCCAGTGTTCAAAAAATCAAAGATGTTCCGGGAATCCTAAAACGGCGCGCCAGATCCAAATAGGAAATTACAGGCGGTCATCTCTTAAGAACCGGTTCGAGTCTGTTCATTTCTTCCTGAAATTATCGAGTGACATATTTTGACAAATGGTGTAGAGTTCATTCGATAATGGAGGTTTGGATATACTTTTTATCTCAGAAATTTTGCCGAAGTGCGGAGATTGGCACGTACTCGATAGTTTTAGTAGATCGGTGCCACCCCCAATATATTGTGGTCTATCTCACGGCCTTCAGGCAGAAATTCGATCCCCAAGGTAGGGCAAAAAGCCTGCTTGACAAACTTTTCCACCCTGCTAAAATTCAATAGATTCTCCACGCCTAAGGAAAAACTGGTTAAAATTTACATTTAGCCTATCCTTAACCCTTAACCTTCTGGAGGGAAGTATGAGAAAGAATTCCCGGAAGGTGCCTGCGAAAGCTCCAGGGGATTTTCTTATACCCTTGGAGGCTCTTAAACCACCCCAAAGCCGAGATGTCATAAAACAATTCTCTTCCCTGTTTCCCTTAAAGCCTTAAGGAGATCACCCCATGACCGCAGAAAAATTCAAGCGTAAGCTCACGGCCATCCTGAGTGCGGATGTCAAAGGTTACAGCCGCCTCATGGGCACAGATGAGGAAGCCACTCTCCGTACTCTGCAGGAATACAAGGAGGTGATGGCCAGCAGTATCCAGCACCACCGGGGCCGGATCGTGGGTACTGCCGGAGATAGCGTGTTGGCGGAGTTTGCCAGCGTGGTGGATGCGGTGCAGTGCGCGGTGGAGATTCAGCAGGTCCTCCGGGCGAAGAACGACCTGCTGCCCGAGGACCGGCGGATGGATTTTCGGATGGGGATTAACCTGGGGGATGTGATTGAGGAAGGAGATACGATCTACGGGGATGGGGTGA
>Ga0187881_10002025_pt1 | contig 19968 bp, 11 predicted proteins | sample June2016WEW_19_1_2_FD_133017 | JGI IMG/M metagenome (GOLD analysis project Ga0187881, IMG submission 133017) | Peatland microbial communities from SPRUCE experiment site at the Marcell Experimental Forest, Minnesota, USA - June2016WEW_19_100 | ecosystem: Environmental > Terrestrial > Soil >...
CCTGGCGTTCCCGCGGATCCTGGGCAACCTCACGCCAGCCTCGCTCTCCCCGTTCTTCCTGCAGAGCGTGCTGAGAGACCGGCTGGGTTTCCAGGGCATCATCATCACCGACGACATGGAGATGGACGGCGTCCTCACGGGAGGCCTCGATACTCCGGCGGCGTGCCGCCGCGCGCTGGAGGCAGGGAATGACATGGTGCTCATCTCGCATACGCCCTCCACCCAGGCCAGGACATGGGACGAGCTCATCCGCGTGATGCGTCAGGACCCTGCGTTCAAGGCCGCGGTGAAGGGATCCGTCCGGCGGATCCTGGTGACGAAACTGCGCTTCTTCCGGGACGGTCACGGGCCCCAGGTCCCGGATCCGCAGAAGGTGAAGGAACGCGTGCCGGCAGCGGGGGCGCGGGACTTCTTCACGCAGAGCGCAACCCGGGCAGTCACGGTCCTTGCATCGGCCAAGCTTCCGTTCCATCCCGCAGCGGGCCGCAGCATCCTTCTTGCGGGACAGTTCCCGGAGTTCCTGGACGAAGGGCTTCGCAGGTTTCCCGGGGCACATACCTTCCTTTTTCCTTTCATGCCGTTCTACGAGGCCCGGCCGGATGATCGGGCGGCAATGCGCGCAATGGCAGGGGGTTACGACGCGATTGTCTTCTGCCTTGCCAATTTCAACAGCCTCGATGTGCTGAAAGAGCTCGAAGGCGCAGCGAGGAAAGTCATCGTGATATCCGCCCTGAGCCCGGTGTACCTCGAAGAGGTCCCCTGGGTGGACACTGTCATCGCTGTCTACGGGGACGGGAGGGATTCCTTCCGCGCAGGGTTCGCAGCCCTGTCGGGTGACTTCAAGCCTACCGGCACTCTTCCCGTTCACTTCCTGCACACGGACGAGAGCGGAAAACAATGACCTGGCGTACGGCGGTGCGCGCCGACATGGATGCGGTCCTCTCCTTCCTTCTCCAAGACGAGACACTCTGTGTCCCGTTCACCGCCCGGCTGAGGACGGGGGGCCGGGGGCAGACGGTCTATGTGGCCCGCGACGCCCGGGGCGGCGTCAGGGGCAGCCTCCTCATCACCTCGTCCGGCCTTCTCCTTCCCCTTCTTGCAGACGACATTTCTCCCGGACCCGAACTCCCCCGAATGCTGCGGGATACGCATCCGACCATCCACTCCATCATGGGAACGGGCCGCTCGGCAGCCGCAGTGGAGGCGCTGATGCCCACAGTCCCGACCACGCGAATCGAATACTTCCTGATGAGCGTTTCGCGCGGCGGCGCGCGGCCGACCCTCCCGCCGCAGGACAGCAGGCTCGTTGTTCGCATGGGCGACGAAACGGATGCAGACGCTCTGTTTCCCCTCCAGAGGGCCTATGAGCTGGAGGAGGTGGTTGTCGATCCGCGCCACTTCAACGATGCCCAGTGTCTCAAGCTATTGAGGAAGACGCTGAGGGAAGAGCTGGTTTTCATTGCGGAGAAGGACGGGGTCCCCCTGGCCAAGGCTTCCACCAATGCAAGAGGGTTCACCGTGGACCAGATCGGCGGCGTCTTCACCGCGCCGGACGTCCGCGGCATGGGGCTGGGCCGGCTCGTGGTGTCCGAGCTCCTCAAGAGAGTGTTGCGGGAAAAGGAAGGGGCCTGCCTGTTTGTGAAGAAAAAAAATCGGCCGGCAATTTCCCTGTACGAGAGGCTGGGCTTCGCCCCCGTGACCGACTACGTGATCAGCTATTACGGCGTCTGAGGGGCCGAAGGCCCTCAGGCAACCCTACGCCTCCACCTCGACCAGAATCTCTGCGTCCTGCGCCCCCGGCGGGATGACGTTCGATTGGACAGGCTTGCCGTTAACAAGGACCTTGTGTTCCCGACCCGGCTTTCCTGAGTTCCTCACACGGATTCGATAGCGGCATCCCCGGAAGCTCCGCGTCAGCTCCACCTCGCGCAGCCCGGCGGGCAGGCAGGGTTCGATCCGCAGGCCGTCGAACTCAGGGCGGACCCCGAGGATCCACTGCGAGATCGCCACGAAGTTCCAGGCCGCCGTTCCTGTAAGCCACGAGTTCTTGGCCTCCCCGTGCCGAGGGGCTGCCTTGCCGGCAACCATCTGCGAGTACACGTACGGCTCGGTTCTGTGAAGCTCCTGCACTTCCTCCAGGTATGCCGGACAGATCCTTGTGTAGTAGTCGAACGCCCTGTCTGCGCGGCCGGCAACGCACTCAGCAATCATGACCCACGGGTTGTTGTGGCAGAACACTCCGCCGTTCTCCTTGTAGCCCGGCGGGTACGATGAGACCTCCCCCAGCTCCAGGTGGTACTCACGGTAGGGAGGGTCGAGGATCACGATTCCGTATTTCGTCCCGAGGCGATCCTTGACTGCATCCAGCGCCTTCAGGGGATAGCCCTTGTCCGCTCCGACAGCGGCCATGGAGCACCACGCGTTGGCCTCCACGTAGATCTGGCCGTCAGTGTTTTCGCGGGAGCCCACCTTCTGCCCGAAGCTGTCGAACGCCCGCAGAAACCAGTCCCCGTCCCAGCAGTGAGCAAGAACGGCGCTCCGCATTGCCTCGATCCGGGATGCGGCATCCCGGGCCGCAGCCTCCTTGCCGGTTCTCCTGCAGATCTGGACAAAATCCTCCCCGATGAGTATGAACATCGCCGCGATCATCACAGACTCCGCCGTCCTCCCGTCGCGTGAGACAGCGGTCTGGAAGGATTCGTTCGGGTCAGTGGAGAAGCAGTTGAGGTTGAGGCAGTCATTCCAGTCCGCGTGACCAATCAGCGGAAGCTGGTGCGGGCCCAGGTTCTCCACCACATGGTTGAACGACCTGCGCAGGTGCTCGAACATTGTCGCCGGCGCGCCCGGGTCGTTGTCGAACGGGACGGCTTCATCCAGGATTCCCCAGTCCCCCGTCTCCTTGATGTAGCCTGCAACGCCAAGGATGAGCCACAGCGGGTCATCGTTGAAATCTCCACCCACGTCCCTGTTCCCCTGCCGGGTGAGGGGCTGGTACTGGTGGTAGGCGCCGCCGTCGGGAAACTGCGTGGCTGCAACGTCCAGGAGGCGCTGGCGCGCGCGCTGGGGGATCTGGTGCACGCACCCCAGGAGGTCCTGGCTGGTGTCACGAAAGCCGATTCCCCGGCCGATGCCGCTCTCGAAGTAGCTCGCGCTTCGGGCCATGGTATAGGTGGTCATGCACTGATACTGGTTCCAGACATTCACCATCCGGTCCAGCCTCGGGTCACCCGAGGAGACATTGAACCTCGAAAGCAGGCCCTGCCAGGAGGCAGAAAGCTCTTTGAAGGCCGCCTGGACCTTGTCGTCAGTGTCGAACCTGGCGCGCAGGGCACAGGCGCGCGCCTTGTTGATGACGCCGGGCTTGGACCATTTCTCCGCGTCGGGGTTCTCCACGTAGCCAAGGAGGAAGACCAGGCTGCGGGACTCACCCGGCTTGAGCGCGAGCTTCAGGTGGAACGCGGCAATGGGCGACCAGCCGCTGGCCACGGTGCCCGGGAGGCACCCGCGCATGACCGCGTCCGGCCTGTCGAACCCGCCGTACAGCCCGGTGAACCGTTCCCTGTCCGTCTCGAAGCCCTCAACAGAGGCATTGACGGAATAGAACGCGAAATGGTTCCGCCGCTCGCGGTATTCGGTGCGGTGATAGACAACGCTCTCTTCCACTTCGACCTCTCCCGTGGAGAGGTTGCGCTGGAAGTTTGTCATGTCGTCCAGGGCGTTCCAGAGGCAGAACTCGGTGACTGCGAAAAGGTCCAGGGTCTTCGGGCCGGTGGAGATATTCTTCACAACAAGACGTTGCGCCTCGCAGTCGGCCCCCGGCGGCACGAAGAGAAGCAGGTCCGCGGACACCCCGTCGCGCGCGGAGCTTATCCGCGTGTACCCCAGGCCGTGGCGGCATTCGTAGGAATCAAGCGGGGTCCGTGCGGGCCGCCATCCCGGGTTCCACACCGATTCCCCGTCCTTGATGTAGAAAAAGCGGCCATTGGAATCCAAGGGAACGTCGTTGTAGCGGTAGCGGGTCAGCCGCCGGAGCCGCGCGTCCTTGTAGAAGGAATAGCCTCCGCCGGCGTTGGAGACAATGGAGAAGAAGTCCTCCGTTCCGAGATAGTTGATCCACGGCCAGGGGGTGTCCGGCCTGGTGATGACGTATTCCCGCGCATCGTCGTCGAAATGTCCGTAGACCATCTCCTCCTCCACAGGGAAAGTCGCTGCGTCATTCAGAGAAAGGGTCCCCCGCCGAGGGCGGGGGACCTGATAGCGTGATTCTCAGCCCTTGCGCTTCGCGAGCCAGGCGTCGTACTGCTTCTGGACCTCGGCCTTGAGGTCGTTGATGCCGATGGCCTTGTACTTGGCGATTGCCTGGGGAATGACCTTGTCCGGATCCACCGTGCCGGTCTCAAGGGACGGGGTGAACTCCTTCCAGAGGTTCTTCGCTGTCGCGATCTGGGTCTTCATCGGAGCGGGGTCGAATGAGAAGCCGAGGCTCTTGAGCGGGAGCGCCGCCTTGTTGTACGCAAGGAACTTGTCCCACTTCTGGGGGTCCTCGTTCGACCAGAGGTAGTTGATGAACTGGTTGCCGAACATCCAGCCCGTCTGGGGGTTGTACTGATCATTCTGGGGTCCGGCCTTGATCACATTGTCGCTCACCTTCACGTAGTGGCTGCCCTCGATGCCGAAGTTGATGAGGTTGTTCAGGTACTTGTCGGTGTTGAACATATCGAGGAACTGCATTGCCACCTCGGGGTGCTTCGAGGTGCGGGAGATGGCCTGCATTGACCCCGTGGTCTCGCGGTTGGACATGACCGGCGGTGTGATGTCGATCTGCATCCACTGCTGGCCGGTCTGGTTGGTCATCTCGGCGTCCTTGCCGGGCTTCAGCGACTTGGCGGCGGCGAAGATCAGCCCTGCCTTCTCGTCGGCGTTGAAGTCGGTGATGGTGGCGGCGTCCTTGCGGACGTAGCCGGCCGTGTAGTACTTGTGCATGGTCCTGTAGAGGGCCATGGTCTCGGGGGCTTCGAGCTCGAAGACGACCTTCGAGTCGCGGTTATCCGAATAGAGGGAAATGGGGATGTCGTCGTCGACGAGCTTGTCGAAATCCAGGAAGAACCGGGGAGACTCTCCCACGCACGCCTCCAGGGGATACATCCCGGGCTCCTTGTCCTTGATTGTCTTGAGGAACGGCTCCATGTCCTCAATCTTCTTCACCCCGGAGAGGTCCATCGTGTACTTGGCGACAAGGTCCTTGCGGACGATGAAACCCCAGTTGTGCGCCTTTTCCTTGTTCGCCGGGATGCCATAGTTCACGCCGTCGATTGCGGATCCTGCCAGGAAGTCCGCGCCGAGGGCCGCCTTGGTCTTGGGCGCGTACTTGGTGAGCAGGTCGTTGAGCGGGAGAAACGCGCCGCGGCCGGCGTTGTTCCTGTAGTTGTTCGTCCATACCGCCGTGAAGGCGATGTCGAACGGCTCGCCGCTCGCGATGATGGTCTGCATCTTGGTGTCATAGGCTCCCCAGTCGAAACAGACCAGCTTCACAGTGGCATTCAGGCCCTTGCCCTGGATGTACTTGTCCACCGCGGCCTCCACCTTATCAACGTCCTTCTGCGGCCCGTTGCCGATGAAGTACCAGATGAGCTCTGCCTTCTCTCCCTTCGCCCTGCCGCAGGAGACAAGAACGATGGCCATGACCACCAGGAGAGAGAACACAATCACTCTCTTCATCTCGAAATCCTCCTCTTGTGATATGTGGTATCCGGCCCCACGGGCCGGTCCAGCTACTCCTTGAGCGAACCGATAGTGATCCCCTTGACGAAGTACTTCTGGAAGAACGGGTACGCCAGCACGATGGGCCCGATGGACAGGATGCACATGGCCATCTGGGCGGTCCGGGAGGGAAGCCTGCGCAGGATCTCCCCGGCCACGTTGGTGTTCCCCGCCATGCTGGAGAGGTACTGGATGTTGACCTGGACCCGGTACATCAGGTACTGGAGGTTGAACCAGGCAGGGTCGTTCACCAGCATCAGGGGCAGCCACCAGTCGTTCCAGAACACGATGGTATTGAACAGCGCGATTGTCGCGAGGCCTGGTTTTGCCAGGCTGACGATGATGCGGAAGAAAATGGTGTACTCCCCCGCCCCGTCCATTCTGGCTGACTCGATGATGGAGTCCGGCACGTTGGTCTTGTAGAACGTGCGCATGATGAGCACGTACCACGCGTTCATGGTGTAGGGAAGGAAGAGCGCCCAGAGGTTGTTCCTCAGGTGCAGGAGGAACACGCACACCATGTACCAGGGCACCAGGCCGCCGGAGAACAGCATTGTGAAAAAAGCGATAAAGGAGAAAAACTTCCTCTGCGCGAAATCCTTGCGGGAGAGGGGGTACGCGTACAGCGCGATCACGAGGGTGCTCAGAAAGGTGCCCAGCCCGGTTACGATGATAGTGATGACGTATGCCCGCGCTATGGCGTCGCTCTGCTTCAGGACGAAATCGTAGGCCACAAGGCTGGCCTTTGACGGCAGCAGCTTGAAGCCATGGATTGCAATGGCGGACTCATCCGAGAAGGAGATCCCGATCACGAGGGCAAGGGGATAGAGACAGATCACGCAGACGATCACGAAGATGATATGCGATGCGATCTGCCCCACCCTGCCGGACCCGAGGAGACTCACTGTTACCGAGCTGGCTGCGTTCTTCATTTCTTCCTCAGAACAGGCTCTTTTCAGGGTCGATCTTTCGCACGACCAGGTTCGACACAAGGACAAGGACAAATCCCACTCCCGACTGGTACAGCCCTGCGGCGGCGGACATGCCGATGTCCCCCACGTTGACCAGGGTCCTGTACACGTAGGTGTCGATGACGTTTGTGGCGTTGAACAAAGGCCCCATGTTCTGCGGGACCTGGTAGAAAAGCCCGAAGTCCGAATAGAACAGCCGCCCGATGGACAGGAGCACCTGGATGATGATGACGTAAGAGATCAGCGGGATCATGATCCTCATGATGGTCTGCCACCTGCTTGCCCCATCGAGAGCCGCCGCTTCCAGGCAGTTCTGGTCAATTCCGGACAAGGCGGCCAGGTAGATCACGCTGCAGTAGCCTGTGTATTTCCACAGGTTGGTGAAGATGAGGATAAAGGGCCAGTAGACCGGCTCGATATACCAGTTGATGGGCTCTACGCCCAGAACGGGAAAGAGTTGTTTGTTGAAAAAGCCCAGATCTGTGGACAGGAAGGAGAAGACAAGTGTGCTGATGACGATCCAGGAAAAGAAGTATGGAAGAAACATGACTCCCTGGTACAGGCGCGCGCTTCTCTTGGCCCGCAGGCCGTCAAGGGCCACGGCCGCCCCCACTGCGGCAACTGTGCCAAGGACGATGAAAGCGACGTTGTAGAGGACCGAGTTTCTTGTCGTGATCCAGGCATCCGGGGTCTTCAGAAAAAACTCGAAGTTCTTGAAACCGATCCATGGGCTTGCCAGGATCCCTTTGGTGTAGTTGATGTCCTTGAACGCGATGAAGATCCCGGCCATCGGGATATAGCTGAAGAAAACGAGAGCAATCGTGCCGGGAATCACCATGCTCAGAAGGCCGAAATTGGTGCGTCGCCTCGCCGGCCTTGCAAGCGTACGGGTCTTTGGCACTGCTTCTGCCAAGACATCAGCCAAGTTTGTACCTCGTCAATCAGTTGATTGTTTCATTCAACCAACCATATTCAATCACAGCTGATTATTCTTGTCAATAAAAATCAGTAAAATTCTCTATTGATTGTCTTCGTAAGGCCTGATACTTTAGGTTGATAGAAGCAACTTACTATGAAGGATATTAGTTTTCTCCTGAATAAGAACCTGAACCCGGTCAACTTTCACAGGATCCTGAGAGCGGTCTGGGTCTCTCCAGGGGTCAGCCGAAGCACCCTGTCCAAAGGCCTGAGGCTCGACAAGTCCACTGTCACCAAGCTCGTGGCCGACCTGCTGCAAAAAGAGATCCTCGTGGAATCGGCCCAGGGGGACTCGAGCCAGAAAGGCGGCCGAAGGCCCGTCTTTCTCAGCGTGCGGGGAGACTTCGGCTGCGTTGTCGGGCTTGAGATCCAGACAGAGCGCTATACGGCGGTGGCCGTCGACCTTGACGGAAAGGTCCTGTACTCCCGGTCGGAGCCCATGAAGGCCGACGGAAAGCAGATTCCCTCGGTCTTCCTCGACATCATGAACGAAGTCTCCCTGGATCTGGAAAGCCGCTTCCTGGAACCCCTTGGGATCGGCGTGGGAGTCTCAGGGATCGTGGATTCCGCCAGGGGAGTGATCCAGCAATCCCTCCCCCTGGGCATCTCGGCGCCCATGGAGTTCTATGCGTCCGCTGCCCGGCTCATCGGAAAGCCCCTGTGCATCGACAACGACGCGAACTGCTGCTGCTGGGCGGAGCTGGTGCGCAACCGCGGGAACAGGCCGCGGGAGTTTCTCTTTCTCCTTGGGGAGTTCCGCAAAGAGCGCATGGGAGACGTGAACGGGGGCGGGGTGTCGGTGGGGCTCGGACTCGTCATCGGCGGTCGGGTGCACCTGGGGGCAAACAGCTCGGCAGGCGAGTTCCGCAGCGTATTCCGCACCACGGAGACGAAGAGCCAGTTTTCGCTGCCCGACGAGACCATGCGGGTGGCGGCGCACGAGGAGCCCGCCTTTCGGGAGGTTGCCCGGGAAATCGGTCGCAACGTCGCCCTGCTTGTCAACACCCTTGACCTGTCGCACGTATTCATCGGAGGCAGCGTGGAGAAATACCGCTCCATTCTGATCCCCGCCATCGAGGAGGAGGTCCAGAAAAACTGGCCGTACGGAAGGAAGGCGCTGCAGATAGAGCTTTCCGAGCTGGGCGAGCTGGTTGTCGCATACGGCGCAGCCTCCATGTTCCTGGAGCGGATGTTCTCCCTTCCCGAGATCGAGGAGGTGCCGGCTAGGAGCGTGGCAATCCAATGAGGTGCGGCTACTTTGACGACCTGGCCAGGGAGTATGTCATCACAGACCCGCGGACGCCGGTAAAATGGATCAACTACGTCGGCACGCTCGCTTTCGGCGGGTTTGTGGACCACACCGGTGGTGCGCTTCTCTGCAGGGGTGACCCGGCCACCAACCGGATCACGCGGTATCTGGCCCTGCAGCCAGCATCCGACTTCAAGGGAACCACGCTCTACCTGAGGGCAGGCTCGGAGGGACGGTATGTCGTCTCTTCCCCTTTCTACGTTCCCGGGCTCCAACCCCTGGACCTGTTTGAATGCCATATCGGCCTTGGATACACCAGGATCGTCTCCGCCGCCGGCGGGCTCCAGACCGCCGCCACTTTCTTTGTTCCGCGCGGTGAAGCCCGCCTTCTCATAGATATCCGGATCAGGAACATCGGCGCCGAGCCCCTGGAAGTGGACGCCATCCCGGTGGTGGAGTACACGCATTTCGATGCTCTGAAACAGCTCACGAATGCTGACTGGGTCCCCCAGACCATGCAGAGCACGGCGATGCGGGAGGGGGACGGCCGCATCATCCTCTCCCAGTATGCATTCATGATGCGGGACACCCGCGTCAACTACATGGCGTCCAGTCTGCCCGCCTCTTCATTCGAGACGGACCGCAGGAGGTTCCTGGGAGACAACGAGTACGGAACGTGGGCACGGCCGGCAAGCCTCGGCGCCAGGGAGCTTGGCAACAGCCAGGCCACAAGGGGCGACAATATCGGCGCGCTCATGCACCACCTGGGGAAAATCAGCCCGGGGGCAGAGAAACGGCTCATCGTGCAGATCGGGCAGGCCCGGAGCGTCGCTGAGGACACGCCGGCCATCCGCGGCTTCGGCGATCCCGCGCGCGTTGAAGAGGCATTCCGCGACATTCGAGCCTTCTGGGATGCCTACCTGGACCGGCAGCAGGTGCGCACACCCGACGCCGATGCTGACAGGATGCTCAACATCCATAATCCCAGGCAGTGTTACGTCACGTTGACATGGTCCCGGTATCTCTCACTCTACCAGTTGGGCTACGGCGCCCGGGGGATAGGCTTTCGTGACTCATCGCAGGACGCGATGGGCGTGCTTCCCAACGCGCCCGTGGAAGCGCGCGAGCTTATCATGCGGCTCCTGAGCGTCCAGACACGCGCAGGGCACGCGATGCATCAGTTCAATCCGGCAACGATGGAAGCGACCATGGGAGACGCCCGGGAGAGGGAGGATCGACCTCAGTACTACAGCGACGATGCTCTCTGGATCGTCCTGGCCGTGTGTGAGTACGTGAAGGAAACCGGAGACTTCCAGCTCCTCTCCCATCCCGTACCTTTCTATGACAAGGCGGAATCCGGCCATCCCGCGGAGACCGCCACTGTGCTCGAGCACCTCACGCGCGCCCTTGTTTTTACCCGTGGGAACGTGGGACAGCACGGGCTTCCGCTCCTTGGATTTGCGGATTGGAACGATACGGTGAACCTGCCCGCGGGGGCAGAGTCGATTTTCACCGCCTGCCTGTACGGCAAGGCCCTTGCTGAGATGTCTGCTCTTCTGCTCCAGACCGGGGACACCGCTGGAGCGGCGGAATGCGACCGTTGGTTCGAGGAGATGAAGAGCCTGTTCAACCGGCACGCCTGGGACGGTGCCTGGTACGTGCGGTACTTCGACGCAGATGGCGCGCCGCTGGGCTCCCGGAGCAACGCACAGGGACAGATTTACATCAACGCGCAAACGTGGCCGGTCATCGCTCGCTTCGCGACGCCGGAGCGGGCGCTGGCCGCCCTACAATCGATGCACTCCCGTCTCAACACCAGGCATGGAATCAAGAAATCAGCCCCGGGATTCAACGGGTTCGACCCTGCCAAGGGCGGGGTCACGACATATCCCCCGGGAGCCAAAGAGAACTGCGGGATCTTCCTCCACACAAATCCGTGGGCCATGATCGCCCAGACCCTGGTGGGCAACGGGGACCTTGCCTGGCAGTATTATCGCCAGATCAATCCCGCGCTGAGCAATGACCAGGTCGAGCGCTTCGAATGCGAGCCCTGGGTGTACCCGCAGAACATCCTGGGAGACGAGCATCCCCTGTTCGGCCTTGCCAGGAACTCGTGGCTCTCCGGCACTGCGTCATGGGTCTACCAGGCAGCGGTCAAGCACATCCTTGGCATCCGGCCGGACTACGCAGGGCTCACGGTGGATCCCTGCATTCCTGCCGGATGGGATGGATTTGAGGTCACACGGGCGTTCCGGGGAGCCCGCTATCTCATCAGGGTCCGCAACCCCTCTCACGTGTGTCGGGGAGTCAGATCCATGACCGTTGATTCCAGGGAAGTGCGCGGCGCGATGATTCCCGCGTTTGCAGACGGTGCGGAGCACACCGTTGAAGTCGAGTTGGGCTAGCCCGGACCGCGCGAAGCGTGGTCTTGGGTTCGGGAAAGCTTCCTGACCAGCCTATCCCTGCGGCGCCTCACCTCCTGGCGGTCGCGGCCGCTCAGGGGCAGCTGCCATGCTGAAATCATATCCATTACATCCAGAGCCCGCCTCAGGTCCCGGAGCCTGTGTTCCAGGTGCTTTGCAAGCTCCACGGCGGCGAACATGCTCTTCGACTGCAGGAGCAGCGCCTCCCATATCGCCACGGCGCGGTCCCATTCCCTGAGCCTCTTGTGATGGAGGCTGAGGGCAACACCTGCTTCGAGGTTCCCCTTCTGGAATGCTTCCTGGAGCACCGCTGCTCCGCTTGCCGGTGACCGGGCAAGAAGCCAGCCTCCCAGCGCCCTCTCATCCACAGGGGTTGCCTCGAGGTCGCCGCGCAGGAGGCCTCCAATGATCCCGTACAGGCGCGCCACCGAGGTGATGTCGGTCAGGTTGTGCTGGAAGACAACCGGCATGATGCCAGGCGCTCCCGTGCGAAGGAACTCCAGCCAGACCAGCGGTATGTCTTCCCCCGCCACGTCGATTTCCCGACTGATTCCAAGGATCCCCGTCTCTATGGCCTTGAGGCTGCAGTCTCCCGTGATGGAACGCCACAGCCTCCGCGCATGGTGGAGAAGGTCCACCTGGGGACCCGGCTCGAAGCTCATCCCGTTCATCAGGAACCTGCTTCGAAGGAGATGGCTGTCGAAAGTCTTTCCGTTATACGAGACCCACGCGGCAAACGGACGAAGCAGATCGGATACGGCGGTCAGGAACTCGGGCTCTCCAGGGAAATCGGACAGGAAGAGCTGCTCGAACCTCAGGTCGTGCCCCTCGCACCACGCCGCGCCGAACAGGAAAATCACGCTCCCTGCGCCGCCGGACAGCCCCGTTGTTTCCGTGTCGTAGAATACGAGCTGGTCCACGGAGCCCGCCTCCGGACTGAATGCCGGGTCCCAAAGCTCCACGGCGCGACCGGGAAAGGCCAGCGTGCGGCGGTACACAAACTCCCCTTCCCTGACCCATCCGGGGAACCTGGGGTCCAGGGACGAGGCAGGCGCAGAGGCCGGACCTTGCCTGACAGCGGCACCGCCCGGCTCCCCGCCCTGTCTCAGGAAGTCTATCCGCCTTCTGGTTCGCGGCGCCTCGTCAAACATCAGCCCTCCATTGAATCCGTCCATCCGGCAAGGAACGCGCGCACCTCAGCCTTGGCATCCAGGCTCCCTTGCTCGGCGTCGGGAGCGCCGATGCAGGAGGGACAACCGTGGTCGCAGGGGCAGCGCTCCACGACCTCCCGCGCGCCGCGCGCAATCCTGGGAAGGTCCCTCAGGAAGCCCTCTGACAGGCCGATGCCGCCGGGATACTGGTCATAGACATACAGGCACGGGGTCTCGAAGTGCGGGTCGCGGACCCTTTCAGCAACGCCGATGTCGCGCGGATCACACAGCAGGAACACCGGGGCCACGGTGCGCAGAAGGACGCCCAGGCGCTGGATCACAATCCCCTTTGCCGACTCTCCCAGGGAGGCGAACAGCCTGCCTGCCGGGCTTCCGGGATCGAAAAGGAGCACGGTTGAACGCGTGTGCATCTCATCCGGGGGCAGGGAGATGTCACCGTACCCCACGTTCTCGTTGGTGTGGTACTTCAGCTTCTTGAACCTGGTGGCCTGCGTGCGCACAAGGATGTCCCCCAGCACGGTGCGCACGCCAGCCTGCGCTTTCTCCTCATCCTGGGCCAGGACCTTGATATCGGTCTTTACAATGGAATCAGTCCAGTAGTCGGTATCGGTGGATTCCACGTAGCAGCGGCGGTTCTCAAGGTCCAGCCGTGTCACCACGAACTGGTCCCCGAGGTGGATGTAGATGGCATGGTCGAAGACCAGGAGCTTTGCCGAAACGAGGTCCATTTCGCCGATGACCTCATCCCTCCCCTTCGTGGTGTCAACGATGACAACGTTCTCCGGCGTTGACGTCCGCAGGGACACGTTCTCCGCAGGGTAGGAGCGGTCCGCCCAGTACCATTTGCCTCCCGCGTGGCGAATCACACCCTCCCCGCAGAGGTACTCCAGGAGGTCCCGCGCCCCCTCTCCGAAGCTCTCCCCCTCGACGAACGGCAGCTCGAACACGGCGCACTTGAGCTGGTCCGTCTGGATGAAGATGTTGCCCGGGTCGATGTAGCCGTTTTCGGGCGATCGTGAGAAGAAGTATTCGGGATGCTGGATCACGAACTGGTCCGTGGGAGAGGAAGAGGCCACAAGAATTGACAGTGATACCATGGCCCGGCGGCCTGCGCGGCCTGCCTGCTGCCAGGAAGAGGCAATAGTGCCGGGAAATCCCGCCAGGATGGATGCATCCAGACCGCCGATGTCGATTCCCAGCTCCAGCGCGTTTGTCGAGACCACCCCCTGGATGCTGCCGTCCCGAAGCCCTTTTTCTATGGCGCGCCTTTCGTTGGGCAGATAGCCGCCCCGGTAGGACTGGACGGTTATTCCATGGTTGTCGGTGTAGAAGTTCTTCAGGGAGTCCCTGATATAGGTTGCGATCAGCTCCGTCCTCACGCGGGAACGGGCAAACACGATGGTTTTCACGCCCATCTTCAGGAGCCGGGTGGCGATGCGCTGGCTTTCCAGCACCACGCTCCTGCGGATGCCCTGCACCCTGTCCACGAGCGGCGGGTTGTACAGCACGAAATGGCGCTCTCCCGATGGGGCGCCATTGTCGTCCACCAGGGTCACATCCATTTCCAGAATCCGCTGAGCCAGCTCGTGGGGGTTCCCGATGGTGGCCGAGCAGCAGATGAAGATCGGGGTCGACCCGTAGAACGCGGCGATCCGCTTCAGCCTCCGGATCACGCTTGTCATGTGGCTGCCGAAGACCCCTCGGTAGGAGTGCATCTCGTCGATCACGACGTAACGGAGGTTCTTCAGGGCCTTGATCCACTTGGTGTGGTTGGGAAGGATCCCGGTATGGAGCATGTCGGGATTGGTGATGATGATCCGCCCCTCGTCGCGGGCGGAGATCCGGATGGAGCCCGGAGTGTCCCCGTCGTACGTGAACACCCTGACGGGTATCTCACCCCCCAGGACGACCTCGTTCAGCTCCGACTGCTGGTCCTGGGAAAGGGCCTTGGTGGGGAAAAGGTACAGCGCCCTGGCATCCGGGTTTTCCAGCAGCCTCTGCAGCACGGGGAGGTTGTAGGCAAGCGTCTTGCCGGAAGCGGTGGGGCTGACCAGCACCACGCTCTTTCCCGAGCGGACCAGGTCCCACGTGGCAGCCTGGTGGCTGTAGATCCGGTTGATGCCACGGGATCCGAGGGCAGCGCGGATCCGATCATCCACGCCGGCCGGGATGTCGGCGTACGTGCCCTCCCGGGCGGGAACCACCTCCCAGTGCGTGACCCTGTCTGTGAACTCACGGTCCGCGCGAAGCTGCGCAATCACGTCGGTGAGCATTCGCCCCTCCCTGCCGCCCTGACAATAGTACCATGAGGGGGCGCAGGCGCAAAGACCGTTCAGGCGGTCCCGGGCGGACCGCGCCTTGACCGAGGCAGCCGGGAGTCGTACACTAACCGGCCCGGGGGCAGCGCGTGGAAAAAATCATCTCGATTATCCTCGGCGGCGGAAAGGGACAGAGGCTTTATCCCCTGACCGCCAATCGAGCCAAACCGGCTGTGCCTTTCGGCGGCAAGTTCCGAATCGTGGACATCCCCATTTCCAACTGCATGCACGCGGGAATGAGGCAGATCTTTGTGCTCACCCAGTTCAACTCCGCGTCGCTGCACAAACACATCAACAACACCTATCGTTTCGACACCTTTACCCGGGGATTCGTAGAATTGCTTGCGGCCGAGCAGACCCTGGAATCCAGCGACTGGTACCAGGGCACGGCGGATGCGGTGCGGAAGAACCTCCTGCACTTCGAGGACCATGCCCCCACCCACTACGTCATCCTGGCAGGGGACCAGCTCTACCGGATGGACCTTCAGGACATGTACCAGAACCACATCGAGTCGGGAGCCGAGGTGACAGTGGCCTCCATCCCTGTCACGCGCGACAAGGCGACCGGCCTCGGCATCCTCCAGGCAGACGAAAGCTACCGGATCACGAAGTTCATCGAAAAGCCGCCCGGGAGCCAGGACATCTCGGCCCTGGCCATACCGGAGCAGATCAGGGCGCAGCAGGAGCTGGACAAGGTGGGAGACCTGTATCTGGCCTCCATGGGCATCTACGTCTTCTCCGCGGGGGTGCTCAAGAAATCCCTCGACAATGCGCTCACGGACTTCGGGTCGGAAATCATCCCGGCGCTCATCGAGAAAGTGAAAATATCGACGTACATCTTCGACGGATATTGGGAGGACATCGGGACTATCAAGAGCTTCTACGAGGCCAACATCAACCTCGCTTCGATAAACCCGGCCTTCAATCTCTATGAGGAGAACGCACCCCTCTTCACGCACCGGCGCGATCTTCCTCCGTCGAAGATCAACTACAGCACCATTTCGCAGTCACTTGCCGCAGAGGGGAGCATCATCACCAACGCCAATATCGCGAACTCCATAGTCGGGATCCGCACGATCATCGAAAGCGGCGCCAGCCTTGATGGCGTGGTCTGCATGGGGGCGGACTTCTACGAGACCGCGGAGGACAAGGAAGCGAGCAAAGGGGAGCCGAACATCGGTATCGGTCAGGGGTGCATCATCAAGAGGGCCATCATCGACAAGAACGCCCGCATCGGCGACAACTGCAGGATCGGGATCGATCCGATCCCGCGTCGGGACGGAGACTTCGACACGCACTCCATCAGGGATGGCATCATTGTCATCCCCAAAGGCATGGTCCTCAACCCCGGCACCGTGATCTAGGGCTCCTGAAGGGACATTGCCATGGCCAAACGCGTCAGCGAGCCGCGGGCTGCGGCGGACAAGCATCGCAGCATCTTCGAGCATTCAGCGGTATCCCTCTGGGAAGAGGACATCGCGGGTCTCCGAGCGCTCATCAAAGAATGGACCGGCAAGACCCACGACCTTGGGGAGTACCTCCGCGCCCACCCGTCGGCGATTCGCAAAGGGCTTCGAGCCATCCGGGTGGTCGATGTGAACGAAGCCACGGTCCGGCTCTATGAAGCGAAGAGCAGGAAGGACCTCCTGGGCCCCCTCGACATCACCCTCGACCCGGAGGCCACCAACAATTTCATCGAGCTGTTTACCGCGGTCGCCGAGGGCCGCACCAGCGTGGAACAGGAGAGCAGCGCAAGGACTCTCACCGGTAAGAGGCTGGACCTGCTGATCAAGGTCTTCATCCCGGTGAAAGATGACGCGTACCAGTACATGCTGGTCAACGTGATCGACATCACCAATTACAAACGGCTGGAGAAGGAACTTCGGCAAGAGAGGTCCCTGCTGCGCGCAGTCATCAACAATCATCCCGACGCGATCTTCCTGAAGGACCGGGAGAGCCGCTTCGTTCTGGCAAACAAAGCCGTGGCAGAGATCATGCAGGCAGGGGAGCCGGAGAACCTCATTGGAAAGACCGACCGTGATTTCTACCCTGAGGCAATGACGCGGGAGTTCGAAGCCGATGAGCGCGGGGTCATCCAGGAAGGCCGAAAGCTCGTCAACAAAGAAGAGCCCAAGCCGGTGGCCGGCAAGCTGCACTGGATCCTGACCACGAAAGTGCCTCTTTTCGACGCTGAAGGCGGGATCACCGGCCTGGTAGGAGTGAGCAGGGACATCACGTCCCTCAAGGAGGCGCAGGAAGCGCTGCGACAGAGCGAGGAACGCTATCGGTCCCTTGTCGAAAACCTGGGCGTCGGGATCCTCATCTCGGATGAGTCAGGGATGATCACCTTGACCAACCCCGCCGTCGGTCAGATCTTCGGCTTGCCCCGCGGGGCGTCCCGGGGAAAAAACCTGAAGGACTTTCTCAGCGAAAAAGAGTACGCGCGCGTCAGGTCGGAGATCGCCAGTCGAAAACAAGGGGACCGCAGCTCCTACGAGGTCACCATCATTCGGGCGGACGGAGAAACCCGCAGGGTTGCGCTGACGGCTGTCTCGCGGTTCAATCCCGCAGGCAGATTCATGGGAACATTTGCGACCTTGCAGGATGTGACAGACAGGCGGAAGACGGAAGAGGAGCTTTCCCGGCAGAGACTGCTCGTGCAGACCCTCATGGACGGCATCCCTGACTATATCTATTTCAAGGACAGGGAAAGCAGGTTCATCCTGAACAACAAGGCGCACGCAAAGGCGATGGGCGCAAAAGATCCTGCCGAAATGCTGGGCAAGACGGATTTCGACTATTTTACCCAGAACCACGCGCAGAAGGCATTCGACGACGAGCAGCGAATCATCCGGACCGGCCAACCCCTCATCGATGATGTCGAACAGGAGACCTGGCCCGACCGTCCTTCCACATGGGTCACATCCACAAAGATGCCGCTGCTGGACCAGAACGGAGAGGTACTCGGCACATTCGGGATATCCCGGGACATAACCGAGCGCAGGCGAATGGAGGAAAATACCATGCGCCTTGCGGCCATGGTGGAGTCATCGAACGACGCCATTGTAGGAATCGATCTCAACGACATGGTGACCAGCTGGAACAAAGGCGCCGAAAAGGTCTTCGGCTACACAGCCGAAGAGATGGTTGGCAGATCGATCAATCCCCTTCTTTCGCCAGATATGCTGAGCCAGGAGCCCGTTCTGAGGGACAAGCTCCAGCAGGAAGGCAGCGCTGTGCACATGGAAGGCACGGTGACGCGCAAGGACGGGAAGAGCATCCATGTTTCAACGTCCATCTCTTTCGTCAAGGACCCTGCCGGCCAGATCGTGGGCATCACGTGCATATCACGCGATGTCACCAACCAGCGGGCCCTGCAGGCCCAGATCATCCGGGCACAGAGACTGGAGAGCCTGGCCACGCTGGCCGCGGGGATTGCGCACCAGTTCAACAACATCAATACAGCAGTCAAGGGGTACCTTGATCTCCTGGCCCAGGACAGCGGCCTTCAGACAACCCCCCGGGCGTACCTCCAGGAGGCGTTGAAGGGTGTGCAGCGCGCCGTCGGCATAACGGACCGGCTCCAGGGACTGACCGGCGCAGCGGCGTCGTCGCACGAAACCCTTTCCCTGGAAGAAACAGTGCCGGCAATCCTTCCTCTTTTTTCCCGGGAGCTGGAAACAGACGGAGTTTCCCTGGGAACAGATTTCCGGGAGACGCCTCGCGTTCGGGCCAGTCATGACATGGTGTCGTTCATCGTCACGAGCCTCATGACGAATTCCCTCCAGGCGCTCATCGGCTGCGAGAAGAGGTCCATCACCATTACGACCCGCGGCGAGCCGGAATACGCATGCCTGGAGGTGAGCGACACTGGGTGCGGCATATCCGCGGAGAACCTTCCCAGGATATTCACCCCTTTCTTCACTACCAAGGGAGAATGGGCTGCGCCGGGTTCCAGCCAGGCCCGTGTGAAAGGAATTGGCCTGAGCCTCGCCGTCTGCCAGAGCACGGTGGCTGAAAGCGGCGGTTGGATCGAGGTGGAAAGCACTCCGGCGAACGGAGCAACGTTCCGCGTGTGGCTGCCGGCCGCAAACACCGGCCAGCCCGCGAGGTAACGCATGCGCGTGATGTACGTCGCGGATGATCCTCTGGACGTCGAGCTCCTCTCCCAGGCCCTCCAGGAGGCGGAGCCTGGCGTGCAAATCGATACGGCGGGCTCGCTTGCGGATGCCCGGACGATGCTCGAAGCTGCCGACCCGGACTACTCCCCCTATGACGTCCTTCTTGCGGACGTGGGGCTGCCGGACGGCAGCGGCCTTTCCCTTGTGCCGCTGGTGAGAGACCGCCATCTCCCGATTGCCGTTGTGGTGCTGACGAGCTCCGGCGGGGAAGAGGCGGCGGTCGCCGCACTTCGTAGCGGCGCCAACGACTTCATGGTCAAGCGAGGAGACTACCTCCAGCGGCTGCCCGCCGTGATACAGGACGCCCTGACACGACAGGCAGTGGAGCAAATACAACGGACAAACCCCCTGCGGCTTCTCTATGCGACAGCCAGCAGTCCGGACCTGGAGCAGATGCTGCGCCAATTCTCACGGTTCGCGCCTCACATACACCTGGAGGTGGTGCGAAGCGCGCTGGACGTCATGTGGAGGCTCGTCGGTTCACGAGCCGCAGGAGAACACGCCTCCTGCGATGTCCTGCTCATTGATGACCGGCTTGGCGGGACGAACGCCATCGAACTGCTGAAGGTCTTGCGGGAGCAGGGGGAGCTCACGGTCCCGGTTGTCGTGGCCGCGGACCAGGGGGACGAGGAGATAGCCGTCCAGGCCCTGCGTCTGGGGGCGGCAGACTACGTGGTCAAGGATGCCAGTTACCTGCGCAGGCTCCCGACAGTCATTGAAAACGTCTACTTTCGCGCGCAGATATCGAAGGAAAAGCAGGCGCTGGCCGCCTCCATGCAGACCATGCGAGCCATGATCGATTCTTCCCCGCTTTCCATCATCAGCATCGATGCCCGGGGAAAAGTGCAAAGCTGGAACCCGTCGGCAACGCACATGTTCGGCTGGACTCGGGCTGAAACGTTGGGCGGGCCCATTC